>Ga0114129_10001059_pt1 | contig 36098 bp, 22 predicted proteins | sample RhiMetdeltSRZDD1_FD_80071 | JGI IMG/M metagenome (GOLD analysis project Ga0114129, IMG submission 80071) | Populus rhizosphere microbial communities from Tennessee, USA - Rhizosphere MetaG P. deltoides SRZDD1 (version 2) (version 2) | ecosystem: Host-associated > Plants > Roots > Rhizosphere >...
GAAAGTGGACGGACGTCAGACGACGGCCGCCGGCCGATTCGGCCTTCGCAGCGGACTGGTCGTCACACAGGTGGCGATCTGCACGACCCTGCTGCTCTGCACCGGCCTCTTCGTGCGAAGCCTCGCCGCCGCGCGCAGCACCGACATCGGATTGAAGAACCGCAATCTCCTCCTGCTGGCATTCGATCCGGGGCTGGATCGCCGATCCGATGCGCAGGCGCGGCAGTTGCTGCGCGACATCCTGGAGCGAGTCGAGATGGTTCCTGGGCTCCAGTCTGCGACGTTCACGACGAGCGTTCCGCTCACGCTCGTGATGAACAACTCGCGCTTCGTGCCCGAGGAACGTCGGGCGGATCCGAAGAGCCCGCGTATCCGCACCGATATCTACACCGTCGGCCCGCGCTTTTTCGAGACCATGGGAATTTCAGTGCTCGCCGGTGGCGACTTCCGGGACGATCGCAACGATCAATGGAAAGATGCGATTGTGAACGAGGCTTTCGCGCGGGCGGCACTCGGCGACGAGTCGCCCATCGGCCGGCGAATCGTTGGCGATGGCAAGCAGCTGCAGATCGTCGGGATGGTCGCCACCGTGAACTCACGCACCGTCGGGGAACCGCCACGTCCGTCGATCTATCTGCCGATTCTGCCCGGGTATTCGGCCGCGCAGAGCACTCAGGGGGTCACGTTGGTCGTCAGGGGCACGGATGCTGCCCTCACGTATGCCGGGCCGATTCGGGAAGTCATCCGACGCGTCGATCCGTCGCTCGCGGTCTTCGGCATCCGCACGATGGAGAGTCACATCGGCGACGCGCTGATCGTGCCTCGTCTCGTCGGTGAGCTTTCGCTGCTCGCCGGCAGCGTCGGGCTGGCGGTCGCCACGGTCGGCTTGTACGGAGTGATTAGCTTCGCGATCACTCGACGCCGGAAGGAGCTCGGCATCCGCCTGGCCGTCGGCGCCCGGCCGCGCGAGATTCTCGTGATGATCCTCCGGCAGGGCATGACGCTGGCCGTCATCGGGATGGTTCTCGGGCTGTTCACCGGATTTGGCGTCACGCGGTTCGCTGCCAGCATGCTCTACGGGATTCATCCGACCGATGCGGCGACGTTCGTTGCGGTCCCGGCATGCCTCATCGTGGTGGCAGTCCTCGCATGCCTCCTGCCCGCGTGGCGGGCTGCGAGCGTCGATCCGGTGGCGGCGCTTCGCACGGAGTAACATCGAATCCCCAACCACTAATCCCTGATCTCGAATCCCTAATCCTCGAATCCTTCAATCGTCGGATCCCGGGACCCTCGAGGATTGAACATGAAGCGTCCGCGGTCATAGATAAGGATTCAGAGATCCAATAACCCGAGGATTCCTCGATTAGTGATCACGATGAGGGATTCACGATCAGGGATTAGGGATGAGGGATTCAGATTTCGGCGCGGCGTCGGTTCGCTTCGCAACCGGAATCCATTTTCGATCGCGCGGGCCAACGTATTCGGATTGCGGCCGGATGATCCGATTGGCCGCGCGCTGCTCGAACGCGTGCGCGATCCATCCGCTGACGCGGCTGATGGCGAACGTGGGTGTGAACAGCGGCACGTCGAGACCAAGACCGTGCAGCAGGAGCGCGGTATAGAATTCGACGTTCGTCTGAAGGCGACGACCCGGCTTGTACTCTTCGAGCAGGCGGAGCGCTGTCGACTCGACCGACCGCGCCAACGTGTACAGCGACATGTCGCCCGAGCGGGTGTACATGCGCTCCGCAGCTTTTGCGAGGACGTCAGCTCGCGGGTCCCGCACCTTATAGACGCGATGGCCGAATCCCATCAGCTTTTCACCGGCCTCGAACTTCTTCCGCAGAACTTCCTCCGCGCGGGATGCCTCTCCGATCTCGAACACCATGTCCAGCGCCGGTCCCGGCGCACCACCGTGCAGCGGCCCCTTCAGCGCACCCAGAGCCCCGACGACGGCGGACACGAGATCCGAGCCCGTTGACGTGATCACGCGCGCCGTGAAAGTGGACGCGTTGAGCCCGTGATCGATGACCGTGTTGAGATACGTCTCCAGCCCGCGCACGCGCTCGGGATCTGGCTCGTCCCCCGTCAGCATATAGAGGTAGTTCGCAGCGTGGCCGAGATCCTGGCGCGGCGCAATCGGATCCGCACCGTTGCGAAGCCGCCAATAGGCGGCGACGATCGTTGGGAAGCGTACAACGATCGCGCGCGCGTCGTCGGACGCGAGCGAGATCGTGCCGGCGGCCATGCGCAACGCGTCCATCGGATCGGTGCGGCGCTGCGCACAGTCGCGAAGGAGCGTGACCGCGACAGGAGGGAGCGCGCGCTCGGCCGTGAGCTCGCGCTGGAAGGCGTCGAGCTGTCGCGCCGACGGGAGATCGCCGTGCCACAGCAGCCAGGTGGTCTCTTCGAAAGTCGCGTGTTGCGCCAGCTCGTCGACCTGAAAACCCGCGATGATCAGCTCACCGCGCTCGCCATCGACGTGACTGAGGCGCGTCGTTGCCGCGACAATCCCTTCCAGACCTGTGTTGGCCATACCGCCAACGTAGCGCCCATGTACGCTTGTGTCAACTCGCCCGCGGTCATCCTTGTCGCAGGACATCTGACGGATCGATGCGTGAGGCGCGGCGGGCCGGCAGCCAGCCTGCACACAGTCCGGCCGTCGCGAGGGTCAGCATCGCGGCCAGCGCTGTAACCGGATCGCGCGGATCCAGCTTGAAGAGCAATGGCGCGACGAATCTCACCGCCCAGAAGCTGACCGCCGTACCGGCAATGATTCCGGCTCCAATGAGAAGCACCGCGCGCCGAAGAATCAGCGCGACGACGCCCGCGGGTGCGGCGCCGAGCGCGATGCGAATGCCAATCTCCGTGCGCCGGCAGCTCACCGCGTACGACGTGACGCCGTAGAGGCCAAGGCCCGCGAGGAGCAACGCCAGAGCGCCGAAGAAGGTCGAGAGGCCCGCAACGAGGCGCTCCCGCGTGAGCGCGGCATCGACGTGATCCGACAACGGCCGCAGCGTGACCCTGAGATCGCCCTGCACCTGGCTGAGCGCGGCCGACAGCGGCTTCGCCAGGCGCATTGGTGATCCGCTGGCGGCACGGACGCTGACCGAGGTCTGCGTCGGCAGCTGCGGGTCCTGTCCGTACGGAATATACAGAGTGGGCGCGACTGGATCCCGCAGCGATCCGTAGACTGCATCCCGCACGTAGCCCACGATCTGTCGAACGACATTGAACGGTTGTTTCACTCGCATCCCCACCGGGTTCCTTCCGCCATTGAACCGGCGCGCGAATGCCTCGTTGACGATCGCCACATCGGGCGTGCCCAACACGTCGGCGTTCGTAAAGTCGCGGCCCGCGAGAATCTGCGTACCGTAGGTGTCGAACCACCCGGCGCTCACCCTGTTGAAGTACGTCAGCCGCGCGGAAGCAGGCATCGCTGGGCCGTCGGGTAACTCGATCAGGTTGTTCCAGATACTCGTTCCGAGCGGCGTGACGTTGGATAGAGCCACACTCGCGACGCCAGGGACGGCGCTCGCGGTGTCGAGCAGCCGTCGAAACAACTCCTGTCGCTTCGCGGGCTCGACTCGCGCGCTCGGGATCTCCACCGTGGCGATGAGGACCGGACGATCGTCGAAGCCGAGGTCCTGCGTCGCGAGCGAGGTGAACGTGCGGACGAAGAGGCCGGCGACCGTGAGCAGGACCAACGACAGCGCGACCTGCAGTACGACGAGCATCTGCCCCGGCGCGAACGCGCCCTCGCCGCTGACGCGGGTCGCGGGCGCTTTCAACGCGTCGTTCGGCTCGACGCGCGCGCTGCGCAGGGCAGGCGCCGTCCCGAACAACACTGCCGTCCCTATCGCCACGGCTGCCGTGAAGCCGAGTATCCGCCAGTCGAGCGAGAGATCGAGGAACACACGGTACGTGGTCGTCGACAGCTGCCGCACGAGCAGCCGGCTGCTCCAGTGCGCGAGCACCAGGCCGAGTGCCGCGCCCGCGGCTGCGAGGAGCAGACTCTCGGTGAGCAACTGCCGCAGAATCCGCAGACGCGAGGCGCCCAGCGCAATTTGCAGGCTGATCTCTCGTCGACGCGCTGACGCACGCGCGAGCAACAGGTTCGCGAGGTTCGCGCACGCAATGAACAGCACCAGACCCACGACAATCATGATCGTGGTCAGCGGACGACGGTATCGTTCGCGGAGGCCGGAGTCGCCGGTCGTGGCAGGTTCGAGACGGAACGGTTCTTTCAGAAACTTGCTCAGCTCTCCCGGATGCCAATCGTCCGGCAGCGTCGCCGCGCGAATCTGTGGCTGGAGGCCGCGCAGCAGCGCGGTGCCGGCGTCGGCGGTTTGTCCGGGCTTCAGCCGAAGCATGATGTGCAGCCACCAGACCGAACGCTGTTGGAGCGCACGCGCACCGCGAATCAGTGCGCTCGTGCCGACCGGAACCGCGACGTCGAACGTCCGCCCGACCTCGACGCCGAAGAATTGCGGCGGCGCAACACCGACGATCGTGAACGGCACACGCTCAATCGTCAGCGAGCGACCGATCGCGTCTGCCGCGCCGCCGAACCGTCGCTGCCAGAACGCGAAGCTGATCACCGCGACCGGTCCCTCCCCTCCGCCGCCAGGCCGATCGTCGTCTTCCGTGAACGTGCGGCCGAGGATCGCGGGAATACCAAGTACGTCGAACATCGTTCCGCTGGCCCACAGACCGTCGACGAACTCGCTTTCGCCGCGGGTGGCCAGATTGAAGCGCGTGCTCGAAACGGCGAACGCGCCGTCGAACAGGTGCGATCGAGCGCGAACCTGCTCCCAGATGGGGGAGGTCCATTCGACCCGGTGGTCCGTCGCGTCCCCGAGGAGCGCGAGACGTTCTGGCGATGCGACGGGCAGTGACCGCAGCAGCAGCGCGTCGAGCACGGAGAAGATCGCGGTGTTCGCGCCGATCCCGAGCGCGAGCGAGAGGACTGCGACTGCCGTGACGATCGGTGTGCCCTTCAGCGTTCGGCAGCCGTATCGGACATCCTGAATCAGACGCTCCAGCGATGCCCACGCCCAGACTTCGCGGGCTTCTTCGCGGATCAGGGAGACGTTGCCGAAGTCTCTTCTCGCCGCGGCGCGAGCCTCGTTGGGCGAGATACCGTCGGCGAGCTGCTGTTCAGTTTCTTCAGCGAGATGGAAGCAAATCTCCTCGTCGAGATCGGATTCGGTACGGCTTCCAGCCCACAAAGTCCGAAAGCGCGCACGCAGCTGTCGCAGAGTCACGGCGCCGTACCCATCCTTTGATCCGCGTCAACCCGCGAAAATCCGCGTCTCGTCTCCGCTGATCCGCGAGAATCCGCGTCTCGTCGAATTTCCTTCGGTTCAAGCCGCCTTAAATCTGCGTATCCGGCAGCCGAAGCACGCGGGCGATCGCGATCGACAGCTGTTCCCATTTCGACTGTTCGGCCCCGAGGTGCTTCCTGCGGCCCGGGTCAGCCTGTAGTACTTCGCGCGCTTCCCTTGTCCGACGTTTCCCACGACGACGCGATCCATCCCTGCGCTTCGAGGCGGGTCGTCTGTCTCGCCATCGTTGTGTAGACATCCTACGCAATCATGCGTAGCCTGTCTAGGCAATAGGATCACAATCACCGCCCGGGCTCATGAACAGGGGACCAGGAGGTCAGAAGAGTTCTCGCTCTCTGACGTCAGGAGCGTTCTGATCTCCTGACCTCCTGTGATTGTCCTACTACGCGGCCAACGTCTGGCGCTCCATCTCCGTCTAACCTGACGCCGCCGGGCCAGACGGTGAGTATTCGTGTGGCGGAACGGAGGTTCGTCGTGGAGAGTTGGCTTCGTGACCTCACGCAGGCGGCACGCTCGCTGTGGACCGCGAAAAGATTCAGCGGCATCGTGGTTACGACGCTCGCGTTGGGCCTAGGCGCCAACACAGCGGTCTTCGGCGTCCTCAACGCGGTGGTGCTGCGTCCGTTGCCATACCCCGAACCCGATCGACTCGTGCGGCTCTATCACGTGACGGGCACCGAAGACAATTACCTTCCCGGGTTGACGCTGCTCGCGTATCGCGACCAGTGCCAAACGCTCGACGTGGCCGCCGTTTACACGTATCGAGCGGACGCCGTGGACCTGACCGATCGGCCGAGCCCGGAGCGCGTGCAATCCCTCAACGTGAGCGCGGACTATTTCCGCGTGCTCGGAGTCGAGGCGCTCGTGGGGCGCGTGTTCGATCGCATGGACGAGCGCTCCGATGCTGGCGTTGCGGTCGTTCGGGAACGTATCTGGCGCGAGTATCTCGGCGGGACTGCCGACGGAATCGGCCGGGTTCTGGCCCTCGACGGCGTCCCGACACGCGTGGTTGCTGTCCTTCCCGACGATTTCGAAGATCCGCTGCAACCGGGTGTTCAGATATGGAGACCGGTCAACCTGCGGCCTGGCGGTCCAAACAGCTGGGACAACAACTACCTTAGCGTCATTGCCCGACTTCGCGGCGGCATGACCCTTCATCAGGCACAAGCCGAGGTGACGGCGATCGCCGCGCGACTGCAATCGAATTACGGCAACAACGTCCTTCCGCGATCGGCACGAGTGGCGCCATTGCAGGCGGACACGCTCGGCCGAGCGGGATTGATGCTTTGGCTCCTCTTCGGAGCGGTTGGCGTGCTGCTGATCATCGCATGCGTCAATGTCGCCGGGTTGATGATCGCGCGCGGCGCCGCGCGGGAACCCGAGCTCGCGATCCGCGCCGCCCTGGGCGGCTCTCAAATGGCGCCTTCTTCGTCAGCTCGTTGTCGAAAGCCTGCTGCTCTCGCTGATCGGCGGAGCTGCAGGGCTGCTGCTGGCCCAGGGAGTCACACGATTGCTGATGGTCGCCGCGCCCGAGGCCGTAGCTGCGGCTGGAAGCGCCGCGACCAGCGCGGCGGTGTTTGCGTTTGGATTCGGTGTCGCCGCGCTAGCTGGCCTCGCGTTCGGCATCGCGCCTGCAGTCAAGTTCGCGCGTCCGGGGATCGAGCGGGTGCTCCGCGACTCGAGCCGCGGCGCGAGCGGCAGTCATCATCAGACGCGGCTCCGCAGCGTGCTCGTCGTCTGTCAGACGGCGCTCGCGCTGGTGCTCCTGATTGGTGCTGGACTGCTCCTTCGGAGCTTTCACCTGCTGACGGCCGCTGACCTTGGTATCCGCACGCCGAACGTGATGACGTTCGAAGTGCATCTGCCCGGAGGACGGTACGGCGATCCGCAGCAGCGAGCGAGATTCCACGTCGACTTTCAGCGCCGGATTTCAGGCATTCCGGGTGTGGCGGCCGTCGGAGCCGTGTCTCGATTACCTGTGACGGGGACGTATCACGGCTGGGGAACACGACGTCCGGACCTTCCGCAGCCACTCCGAAGCCTTCAGGCCGAACACAGAGTCATTGAAGGCGCCTACTTTCGAGCCCTGGGCATATCGATTCTGCGCGGGCGCACGTTCGACGACACTGGCGATCCCGCGGTGAAGCCGAGGCAGGTCGTCGTCAGCCGCGAGGTCGTCCGTCGTCTGTTCGGCTCGGATGAGCCGATCGGCAGACAGGTGCGCGCGGCAGGCGAGACGCTGCAGATCGTCGGCGTCGTGAGCGATGTTTCGTTGACGCCGCGGGGGCCGGTCGCTCCCTTGATCTACCATTCCCATCGTCAGTTCGCGGACAATCGCAACTGGGGGCTCATCCAGGTGGTGGCGCTCGACCGTCCGATGCCGAACCTGCTGGCGGATGTTCGCCATGAGCTCGCCTCGATCGATCCGGCACTCGTGCTGTACCGGCCACGGATGCTCGGTGACGTCATCGGAGCGGGGATCGCGCAGGAGCGCTTCGCGCTGCTCGTGATGGGCAGTTACGCGCTCGTTGCGCTCACGCTTGCTGCCGTCGGCATCTACGGCGTGCTCAGTTACTCGGTCAGTCGCCGCCGCCGCGAGCTGGGAATTCGAGTGGCGCTCGGCGCACAGCGCGGCTCGGTGCGTCGGCTGGTCGTACGCGACGGGCTGGCCCTGGCAGGCGGCGGCATCGTTCTGGGGCTCGGTGTCGCGGGTCTGACGACGCGTGCGCTCGGCCCGTGGCTCTTCCAGGTCTCGGCCACGCAGCCCGCAATCTACGTCGTATCTGCCGCGACGCTCCTGGTCGTGGCGATGTTGGCCAGCTGGCTTCCCGCGCGCAGCGCAACGAACGTCGATCCACTCCAGGCGCTCCGATCGGACACGTAATCACGTGTGCGCGGCGGTCTTTCGGAAGCTGACGCCGTGCGCTTCCGGGCCCAGCCAGGTGACGACGGCGACTCCAATGATCACGAGCGCCGCAAGCACGCCCATCGAGTGCGCGTAGGTGAAGTGCTCGCCGAGCACTGCTTCGAGATACGGAATGCTCGACGAGATGGCGACTCCCAGTTGATACGCGAAACCTGGAAAGAAGCCCCGGATTTCACCCGGCGACAACTCGTTCACATGTGCAGGAATCACGCCCCAGGCGCCCTGCACGAAGAACTGCATCAGGAAAACACCGATCGCGATCAGGGCGGTCGTGGGCGCCGCAATCCAGAGTGGCACGACGACGAGCGCGCAGAAGGCGGCGGTAATCATCGCCTTGCGGCGACCCGCACGGTCCGAGTAGTAGCCGAACAGCAGCCCTCCGAGCACCGCGCCGACGTTGGCGAGCATCGTGAGATTCGCCGTGTCCGTCGGTGAGTACTTCCGGTGCGTCTGGAGGAATGTCGGATACATGTCCTGTGTGCCGTGCGACATGAACGACATCATCGTGACCAGCAGCATGAGGTAGAGGAATCGTCGCCAGTTCCCGAGGATCGACTGACGGTAGGTTGCCCAATCGGTTCGGTGTTCGTGCCACGCCGCCGATTCCTTCACCTTCGCGCGGATGAAGAGCGAGAGGAGCGCCGGCAGGCCACCGATGAAGAACATGTAGCGCCAGGCATTCTCTGGATCGCTCGCGTGGAGCGGCACGTACACCGTGCGAAAGGCAAGCGCGGCGAGGAAGTTGCCGATCGCGTAACCCTCCTGCAGGAATCCTGAGAGGAGCCCGCGCAGACGCGGCGACGCGGACTCGAGCGCGAGTGATGCTCCCACGCCCCACTCACCGCCCATTCCGACACCGAACAGCAGCCGCAGAAGAAGGAAGACCGTGTAGTTCGGTGCGAGGCCGGACAGGACCGAAATCATCGCGTAGAACACGACATTCAGCATCAGCGGCACCCGGCGGCCGTAGCGGTCCGCGAGAATCCCGAACACCACTGCACCGATCGGCCGCGTGATCAGCGCCAGCGACACGGTCAGTGCGATATCCGGCCGCGTCTTTCCGAACGCAGTGGCGATGTCCTGGATGACAAAGGTCAGCACGAAGAAATCGAACGCATCGAGCGTCCATCCGAGAAATCCCGCGAGTACGGCGTTGCGCTGGTTGGCGCGCTCTTCCGTTGAGAGGAGCACAGGGGCGTGTGAGACGCTGGTCATGCGACGCGAAGAATACTATGGCAGCCTCGAATTCCGGCGCGTGGTGTGCATACACTGGCGTCATGGCAAAGCATCGCCGGGAATTAGATGAGGACGTGCAAACGATGTCGCGCGAGGCGCTGATCGAAGAGATCAAGAGACTTCGAGCGGGAATCCGGGCGCATCGCGACAGCACCGGCCATGAGCTCTGCTGGCATCATCCCGCGCTCTGGAGATTGCTGCCGGAACGCACGGATCCGCTGCCGACGGTTCCCGCCTGGCCCGAGTTCCTCCGCGGCTGCATTCGCTATCGCCAGTCGCTCGACGAGCAACTACCACATGCACCGCGATCGGACGAACCGTATCGGCCGTGAGGAATACAGGAATCATGATCCTGGAAGCCTTGATTCTCGACATGGGCGAGGTCCTCGTCCGCCCGCAGTCACCTGCGGCAATTCGGAAGATGGCCTCGCTCGCCGGTCTTCGCGAGGACGAGTTCGTGCGGCGCTACTGGGCGCACCGTGACGCGTACGACGGAGGCCTTGTGGGTACTGCGTACTGGCAGCGTGTGCTCGAATCCGGAAGCGCGAACGACGCCGAGCGGATCGCTGAGCTCATTGCAGCGGATTGCGAGTCCTGGACCGACTACCGGACGGAAGTCTGGGACATGGTGGCGAGGTTCAAGGCCGCCGGCGGTCGTACCGCGATGTTGTCGAACGGTGTCTCGGACATTATCGCGAAGGTCAGGCGCGATCATCCGCTCGATCGGTACTTCGATGTCGTCGTCGTATCCTGCGAGGTCGGATGCGCCAAGCCCGACCCGGCGATCTATCGCTTGTGCCTCGATCGTCTCGGCGTGCGGGCATCGTCCGCGCTGTTCGTTGACGATCGCCTCCTCAACCTGCAAGCCGCGATCGAGGCGGGCCTCCAGACGTTCCACTTCCAGGGTGACGAGAGCGTCGAACGGTTGAGACTGCGACTCGCGTAGGACGATGCATCGATCACTCGTGGCGATTGGCGGTGACCGTTACTCGGCTCGGAGTGCCGTCAACGGGTCGACACGCATTGCCCGGCGCGCCGGAACGTAACTCGCGGCGAAGGCGACCGCGATCAAGAGGAGAGAGACCCCGATGAACGTCTGAGAGTCACCTGGCGCGACACCGAAGAGCAACGCCGTCAGTGCGCGCGAACCGACCAGCGCAATGGCGCCGCCGATGACGGTCGCCACGCCGATCAACCTCGCCGCGTCGCGCAGCACCAGTCCCCTCAGCTGTGACGCACTTGCGCCGAGCGCCAGTCGGATGCCGAACTCCTGCGTCCGCTGCGTGACGAGGTAGGCAATCAGCCCGTACAGGCCGGCGCACGCCAGCAGCAGCGCGAGTGCCGCAAAGCCCGCCAGCGTTGCCGCGTACATGCGGGTGGCGGCAAGCGAACGCGAGATGAGCGTGTCGATCTTCTGCACGTTGAAGGGCGGCACATCCGGATCGATCGCCAGAGCCGGTCGCGTGCGAGGGCCGCGGCGGCAAGCGGATCGCGATCGGTCCTCATCACAAACTGCAGTCCCGTCCAGAACACATCGTCGGCCTGAGGAAACGGTGCGTACACCTGGAGCGGCGGATTGCCGCGGAGGCCGAACAGGTGCGTGTCGGCAACGGTGCCCACCACGACGCGGCGGGTTTTGTCGCGCAGCACGATTGTCTTTCCCACCGGGTCCGTACCGCCGAATAGTCGAACGGCGGTGGACGTTCCCAGAATCGCGACCCGCGCGGCGCCGAGACCGTCGGCTGACGTGAAGCTGCGGCCGCTGCGCAATGGAACGTTCATCGTCGCAAAATAGCCTGGACTGACGAATCGATACTCGGCGTGCCACTCTTCGGTCGGCCTGTCCGCGGGTGCCACCGCCTGGTCGAAACGACCCTCGCCGAAGGGAACCAGATTCGTGACGGCCGCGCCTCGCACCCCGGGTATGGCGACGATCGTGGAGAGTGCGGCCTCGTAGAAGGCAACGACTCGGTTCCAGTCGTTGAAATACCGCGGCCCCTGTGGCGCCACTTCGATCGAGGCCAGGCCGCCCGGAGCAAACCCGGGGTCCACGTCGTTCAGACGCGAGTACGTCCGCAGGAGCAGGCCAGCGCCTACGAGCAGGAACCAGGGCCAGCGCCATCTCGCCCACGATGAGCGTGAGGCGAACCCTCTCGGCGGCCGGCGTCGTCGTTCGACCGTGCCGCAAAGAAACTGCGGGCTGCACGCGACCAGCGCGAACGATGGGTGTGAGACCGAACAGGACCGCGCACGCCACCGACAGTGCGGCCGTGAACAGGACAATCCGTCCGTTGACCGCGACCTGCTCGAGACGTGGCAGATCGGAGGGCGCGATGGCGACGATCGCGCGCACCAGCCACGCGGCGAGCAGAAGTCCGGCACCTGCCGCCGGCATCGCCAGCAGCAAGCTTTCGATTAAGAGTTGACGTGCAAGCCTGGCACGGCATGCGCCGAGCGCGAGCCGAACGCCGATCTCGCGATGGCGGGCGGCGAGCCGCCCACCAGCAGGCCAGCGACATTCGCGCACGCGATCAGCAGGACGAGACACACGGCGGCGTACAGAATCCCGAGCGGTGGCGCCGCGCTAGCCGTGAGATCGTGGTGCAGCGAAGAAACGCGAATGCCTCGTCCGGCGTTTTCGCGGGCATGCTCGCGAGACAGTTGGCTCGCGATCGCACTCATCTCGGCCTGCGCCTGCTCGATGGTGATCTCGGGCCGCAGACGCGACGACGGACCACCAGCGCGTAGACCGATCGAGGGTCATGCCGCTCTGGTCGGCTTCTGACGTGCCCTGACGCCAGAGATCGACAGGCCTACGGAAACGAAAGTCCGCAGGGAGCACACCGATGATCGTGTGCGCCTCCTCGGTCAGTTGACACCCGGGTGCCGATGACGTTCGGGTCTCCGCCGAACTTGCGCATCCAGAAGCCGTAGCTCAGGACCAGCGTGCGATCCGCACGGACCTCGCCGGGCAGCAGCTCGCGACCCAGCATCGGCGTTACGCCGAGTGTTGCGAAGAAGCCATCAGTGGCGCCGATCGCGCGCACACGTTCGGGATCCTTGACGCCGGTCAGGTTGTAGGCGCTCGCGTAGCTGTCGATGTACGCAGCCATCGCGGCGAACGATCGCGCGCGGTGCTTCCAATCGAGGTAGTTCGCCGGCGATGCCTTTTCCAGGACGGACGGGTCGCCAGGCGCGTGCTCCGCGAGTGCCACCAGCTGATCGGGACTGCGGTAGGGCAGCGGGCTGAGCACCACGGCATGCACGACGCTGAACATGGCGCTGTTTGCGCCAATCCCCAACGTCAGCGACAGAATCGCGACGGCCGTGAACGATGGCGATTTGACGAATATGCGCAGGGCAAACCGACAGTCCTGGAGCATGTCGTTTCCCAAGCGGACGGCATGCCGGTCATGCCGTCGATCAAACGGCCCCGTCCCGGATACCCGGAGCACGGTACTATGTTCCGAGCGGACGGGCTTACGAACGTCTAACGCCGCCGGTAATCCTCGCAGGGTTTCAGTGACATCGACCGCTTGACAATCATTGCATGCGTGGCACATACATGTATGACGCATTCAACAGCCGGTCAGCCATCAGGAACGCATCTATGGGAATGGATCGCGATCGCCGCGGCGGCGAGTCACTGCAGCCGCTGCGAAGAGTGGAGTTTCACATCCTGCTCAGCCTCGCTACGAGCGAGCGACACGGCTACGGTATCATCCAGGACATCGCGGCGCGCGACGAAACGGCCGTGCCGGACGTGGGAACGATGTACCGCGCGCTGGCGCGGATGGTCGAGAACCGGCTGATCCAGGCGACGGCCCGCCGGTCCGCACCCGACGCGGGCGATGAGCGACGCAATTACTACCGCATCACCGAGGCCGGCCTGCGCGTCGCGCGCGCCGAGGCGAGACGGCTGGAAGCGCTGACGCGGGCGGCGCGCCTCGGCGGTCTGCTCACCAAGGACGCGAAATGAGACGCGACCACCTGCTGAACGCATCCGAGCGCTGGTTCAGGCTTCTCGAGCGCTTGTATCCGCCGGACTTCCGCGACGAAATGGGCAACGGGCTCGTCGAGGCCTACCGCGATCGCGCGCGCACGGCGCTGAACCGGGGCGGCATCGTACGGCTGGCCACCGTGTGGGTCCGGGCGCTCGTCGATTCGGTGCGGAACGGTCCGGGCGAGCGAGTGTCGCCTGCTGTGTCGTGGCGGCGAAGCGGTAATTGGGGTCGCGACGTCGAGCTCGCGACGCGACGGCTGATGCGCGCGCCGATGTTCGTCGTCGCGACCGTGGGAACGTTGGCCGTCGGGCTCGGGTTGTTCGCGGTCGTGTACACCGTCGTTCAGAAGATTCTGATCGAACCGATGCCGTACCGAGATCCCGGGGACCTTTATTACGTGTGGCGTGACTACGGACCGATCTTCGATTTGAAGCGCGGCTGGCTGGGTGGCACCGATATCGCCGAGTTGCAGAAGGCCGGCGGCATTATCGAGAGCACCGTCGGTCTGCGACGTCAGCTCACGACGTTTGCTGCACGGGAAGGCGGCGACGCGATGGAAATCGCGGCGATTATCACCTCCCCGAATCTCTTCGACGTGCTCGGCGTCCAACCCGCACTCGGCCGCGGGTTCGCGGCGAACGAGGTCGGTCCCAAACGACCGCCAGTGATCGTGCTGACGCACGAGCTGTGGAAGCGGCTCGGGGCGGACCCCGCGATTCTGGGCACGCTGGTACGCCTGAACGGGACGCCGTATACGGTGATCGGCGTCATGCCGCCTACGTCCGCGTTCGTCCAGCACGCGAGCCTTGGATCACCTCAACGCGCCGACGCGTTCATCACCTTCGACATCAATCTTGCGGAGACGAATCCCAACGGCGGCTCCTATGCAGGCCTGACGCGTGCACGTCGCGGCGAGTCGGCACAGTCCGTCGCGAACGCCGTGGACGCTGTCGGCAGAACGGTCGACGCTCGCGACTTCCGCAGTCGCGGGCTGAAGCTGTATCCCGTCGGCCTCAAGCCAGATCTGGTCGCTCCTGTCCGTCCCGCGCTTCTCGTGCTCGGGTTTGCGGGCGTGCTCCTCGTGTTCGTCCTGATGGTGAACCTTGCGTCGGTATTGCTCGCGCGCGTCGCACAACGGGAGCACGAATTTGCCGTTTCACGTGCGCTTGGCGCCAACACTGCAGCCGTCGTGCGCGCGACGCTGTTCGAGGGCGGGCTCCTGGGTCTTTGTGGTGGAATCGCGGCTGCACTGGCAGCGATCTGGGGCACTCGTACGCTCATCGGCCTCGCGCCGCTGGACCTCCCGCGCCGGGAAGCGATTGCCGTCGACTGGCGCATCGCGGCCGTCATCATCGGGTTGGGTGTGCTGCTCGGTCTGATGGCGGCTGTTGCTCCTGCGATGTGGGCAGCCCGGAGCACACTTGCCTCGCTGCTCGCGAGCAGCGCGGTACGTGGCGGCGGTGGCCACGGCCGCATGCGACGCGTCCTGGTCGTGGGGCAGGTCACCTTGTGCCTCGTGCTCCTCACTACGGGTGGGCTCGTCGTGCGAAGCTTCGAACGTCTTGTGCGCGCGGATCCTGGTTTCAAGGCTGAAGGGATTCTGGCTGTCCGTGTTCCCATTCCGCCGCAATTCGTTCCGCAAGCTCCGGACGTGCTAGCCCTTCAGGAGCGGATCGAGCGGGCGTTTGCGGCGATTCCTGGGGTCACCGGCGTAAGCGCGACCTCCTCAGTGCCGCTCACGGCCTCCGCAAACCAGAACACGATTGAAATCCCGGGTGCGCCTGGCAACACGGGCGATCGCGCCCGCGATTCTCCGCTCGTCGACGTCATCGGCACCCGCGCACGCTATGTTGACGTCATGGGGATGCGGCTGGTTGCGGGCCGTACGTTCGAAACCGTTCGCCACGAAGGTGTACGCGAGGCGTTGATCGATACGCTCCTTGCGAGGCAATTCTTTCCTGCCGGAGATCCGCTGGGCGCGAAGATCCCTTACGGCCAAAGAGGCGCACAGCCGCTCACGGTCGTCGGTGTCGTCGAGCAGGCTCGCCTCTACGACGTCCATCAGGACGGCAGGCCTCAGCTCTACGTTCGCGCCGAAGATTGGGGATATCGCACGCTCAACTTCGTGCTGCGAACCGGACGCGATCCGCACGGTCTCGTCGCCGACGTGCGAAGCGTCGTCCGCAACATCGACCCGCGTCTTGCGCTGGCCGACCTGCGGACCATGGACGAAGTCGTCGCCAACGCACTTCGCCGACAGCGCATCAGCGCGGTACTGATTTCCGGATTCGCGTTCGGTGCCCTGCTGCTCGCGGCGATGGGCCTTTTCGGCGTGGTCTCCGGTTCCGTGACGCGTCGTCGACACGAGCTTGCGGTGCGACTCGCGGTCGGCGCGGATCACGGACGGCTGCTGCGCCTTGTGGTCGCAGAAGGCGCTGCGCTCGTTGCGACCGGAGTGCTGATCGGTGCGCCCGGGATCTACGTCGCGGGCATGCTGGTGCGCGGAGTCCTGGTCGGCGTGTCCCCGCTGGATCCGTTTACGCTGGTCGCCGTAACCCTCGGCCTCGGGCTCGTCGCCATGATCGCCTGTTACCTGCCAGCGCGCCGTGTGTTGGCGATCGACCCTGCGCAGTCGCTTCGTCAAGAGTGAATCACTGATCAGTGATCTCGAATCTCTCATCCTTGAAGCGTTGGATCCCCGAATCCATCGCGATTCCTGATCAATGATTCGTGATCAGTGATTAGTGATCAGTGATTAGTGATTGAGGTTTTGATCCCGTGTGGCTCGATCATGCGTGGCGCGACCTGCGGCACGCAATTCGCGCGTTGAGCAGGACCCCGGGCTTCACAGCCGTCGCGGCGCTCACGCTTGCGCTTGGCATCGGTGCGAACAGCGCAATGTTCAGCATCGTGTACGGAATTCTGTTACGGCCGCTTCCGTACCAGGACACCAATCGTCTCGTGCTGATTCAGCGCGAGCAGGACCTCGCAGGCACGCATCGGCCGGTTCCCGCTCCATTCTTCGCGCAAGCCGAAATCGATGCCTGGCGGCAGCGGCTGCAATCGTTCGAGTCGACGGCGCTGTACTCGAGCGACGCCGCGGCCCTAGCCCTCGAAACCGGCACCGAGGTCCTGGACACGTCCGTCGTGTCGGCGGCGTTCTTTCCAACACTCGTGGGACCGATAATCGCGGGGCGGCCGCTCGGTCCCGCCGACGATCTTGCGCCTTCCGTCGTCATCAGCGAACGACTCTCGCAACGACTGTTCGGCGGATCCGACAGTGCGGTTGGCCAGCCGACCACCCTTTCGTCGCGAACCTACACGGTCGTTGGTGTTGCCGACGCTCGGTTCCAGTTCCCAAGTGCCCGGACGGATGTCTGGATGCCTGCCGGTTACATGCGGCTGAACCCGCGATGCTGCAGTTTCAGAATGCTCGGCCGATTGAAAGCGAACGTCACGATTGCGCAGGCCGGCGCGGAGGCAGCCGCAGCGGCGAAGGCGTTGGCGGGATCGGCTCAGGGACGGCCTTCCGAGATGCGCGCGACCGTCATGAGCCTGCACGACCAAGTCGTCGGTGCGGTCCGGCCGGCGCTGCTCATTCTTTTTGCGGCCGTAGGCCTGGTGCTTCTTGTCGGATGCGCGAACGTCGTGAACCTGCTCCTCGCGCGGCAAATGGCGCGAACGCGCGAGCTGGCGATTCAGTGGGCATTGGGCGCTTCGCGCGGTCGACTCCTCGCGCAGTCGCTGATCGAGAGTGCTCTCATCGCGATCGGCGGGGCTGCCGCAGGCATTCTTCTCGCCATCGCGTGCGTCCGCATGCTGGCAAGGCTGAACCCGCCGGAAGTGCCGCGCCTCGATGCCGTCCGCGTGGATGTTCCCGTTCTGCTCTTCTCGCTCGTGGTGGCGGGAATCGTGGCAGTCGCAACCGGCATGCTGCCCGCGTTCCAATCGACGAAAGCGGCGGACGGTCTGAAGGCTGGCGCGGTGAGCGTCACCACGGCGCAGAGTCGCCTCCGTATTCGTCGTGCGCTTTGTGCGGCGGAGTTGGCGGTCTCGTTGGTGCTGCTCGTCGGTGCCAGTCTGCTCGGTCGCAGCCTGGTTCGACTGATGCACACCGATCTCGGCGTGACAAGCGATCACGTGGTCACGGCCTCGATGACTCTGGCGTTCGGAGGGCGACCAACGGACGCGCAGGCACTGGAACGAGTAGAACGCGTGATCGAACGGATCCGGTCGGTGCCCGGCGTCCGCGCGGTCGGCGCCGGAACTGCGTTACCTCCGAATGCCAGCCGGTTGACGTTGACGCTGAGGAGGGCAGGCGAGGCAGTCGATTATCGCGCCGCGGGAGTTGCAGTGACGCCGGGATACTTCCAGGTGCTCGGCATGCGGCTCGTGCGTGGCCGACTGTTCACCGATGACGACGACATGAATCACCCGCCGGTCATGATCATGAGCGTCGATACGGCCAGGCGGTTTTTCGGCGACGGCGATCCGATCGGACGCACGATGTCTCTGCCGGTCATCCGCAACGGCAAGAGCGGCCGTGAAGACATGACGCTCGTCGGCACGATCGCAAACGTCAAGTACTCGGGACTCGATGCCGCGGCCGACGATGCCGTCTATCGTCCATTCAGGCAACAACCGTGGGTGGCGCCGTATCTGGTTGCGCGGACGACGGGAGAGCCGGCGAGTCTGGTGCCGACGCTCAGACGCGAGATGGCAATCTTCGATCGGCGCATCGTCCTCGCAGATGTGACGCCGCTCGACTCGATCATCTCGAACGCGGCGGCGCAGCCTCGTTTCAGAAGCGTGCTGCTCGGCTCGATTGCCGGCCTCGCGCTCGTGATGGCGATCGTTGGACTCTACGGCGTGATCGCATACTCGGTGTCCCAGCGCACGCGCGAAATCGGCATTCGGATGGCACTCGGCGCGCATCGCGACGACATCCTCGGGATGGTGTTACGCGAGGGATTGGTCCTGGCGGGTTTCGGCATTCTCGGCGGACTTCTCGCCGCGTACGCTGCGACCCGCGTCTTGTCGGGTCTGCTCTACGGGGTTGCAGCCACCGACGCGGCGTCGTTCGGGTTCGCTGCTGTGGGACTTCTCGTCGTCGCGCTCGTCGCAAGCTACGTTCCGGCACGTCGCGCGATGAAGGTGGATCCACTGGTCGCGCTCCGCATAGAGTAGCGGCTCAATTTTGGTGTGATCTGACGAATGCGGACTAACGGGATTTCACAGGAGGAATGACGCGTGATCGTGGCACTCGGTTGATTGCGCTCGCACAAGGAGCCGGATCCGACAAGGCGCCTGTGATCGCTCCCGTCCGCCAAATCGTCGATGCGTTCAACAAGGGGGACACGAAGACCGCGGCGGCCGTGTGTGCAGATCAAACGTCGATCATCGACGAATTTCCGCCGCACGAGTGGCACGGCCCGGGCGGGTGTGCGAAGTGGATGGCTGACTATGACGCCGATGCGAAGAAGAACCGCATCACGGACGGCGTCGTCACGCTCGGTACTCCCAAACACGTGGACATCACGGCGGACAGAGCCTACGTCGTCGTCCCCGCGGACTACGCGTACAAGCAAAAGGGAAAAGCGGTGAAGGAGACCGGCTCGCTCTTGACCGTGGCCCTGCAGAAAGGCGCTGCAGGCTGGCGCATCACCGGGTGGTCCTGGACGAAAAACTAGGGCTGGTGTAATCACTCGTGAGCGTGGTCCAGCAATTAGCCGCCGGCCGCACACCCAATCGCCTCTGGGCTCATCACCTAGGATCAGGAGAGCGACACGAACTCGCTTAAGGAACGAGAGCGCCGAAGGTGTATCGATCCGGTACGTCTTGTCCGTCGCCCGGCAGAATCGATCGCCCGTTACGGTGAGCGAGACGATCGTTCTCGTCTCACTGGAGCCTGCGCCGAGAAAATGCGGCCCGCCCGAGTCGCCATAGCAGGTGCCGCCGTTGTCCGTCGAGGGATTCATCGACAGCTCGAACCAGGCTCGGTTGAGCGAGAGTGGTTCCTGGACAGCGACCAAGCGGCGCGTCCCGAGCTCGAATGACTTGTAGCTGCGCCTCTTGTCATCTCGAACCGTGCCATAGCCAACGGTCGTGAACAGCGTCGACTGCTTTTCAACGGAATCGAGTAGCCCGACGGTCGGAAGCTGGCCGTAAACCGCCATGTTTACAGGATCATCGAGGACGAAGACCGCGACGTCGTGCGGATCCTTTGACGTCGGAGTACGCCTCGAGATCGATTCCGCTCCGCTTGCCTTGCATCAGATCGACCAGGCTGACGCCGTCCATAGCTGGCCGTCTTCGAACCATAGAAGGCTGGGCGCGCGCGCCCATCAGCGCTGCTCCAATCGCGTCGTCCAGTCCAGCAGGACGGTCAGCGGCTCGCCTCGGGTGCGCTTTGGTTCCAAGACTAGAAACCTCTGACCGTCGGCCGACACCGCGTAGTGGTTCGATTCGCCCGGCCTGATGTTCGTTTGGAACAGCAGGCTTGTCGAACCGACTTCGAGCGTGGATCCCGTCATCACGGGCAGCGCCATGACGCTTCCGTTGAAATCTAGGTAAAAGAACTCTTTGCCATCACTGCGCCACAGCGGTTCCAGACCACCTGCTCTCGAAATCTGTTGATTGTCGATGAACTCTGGGAATCTTGCCACGTAGACCTCGTATCGGCCTGATTCGTTCGCGTGGTATGCGATCCATTTTCCGTCGGGCGATACGTGAGACTGGTCCAAGCCGTAACGGGCCTTGGTGATGAGCTGAATCTTGTGTTCGGGACCCATCGACAACGCGTAAAGGCCTCCATCCTGAGGACTCCGCATGGTCACGAAGCGGCCGTCCGGCGACCAGTCGTCGATATAAACGTCCTTCGGCGGAGGATTCTTCAGCAACTGTTCCTCTTTACCTGTGATCAGATCTTTTTGAAACAGCGTGAGAATCCCTGTTCGCCGTGAGCTGAACAGGAGCCGGTGTTCGTCCGGTGACCACGCCGGGCTGACGTCTTCTTTGGGATCGGTGGTCAACCTCGAAGGTACGTTCCTTGACAGATCGAAAAGCCACAAGTCCTCATTGACGCCTTCCTCATGGCGCTGTATCACGAGTTTCCGGCCGCTCGGCGAGAGCATCATCTGAACATACCGTCCCGGATCGCCCACGTTACCAAGCCGAGTACCATTTCGGCTGATCCAGGCCAACTGCGATAACTCGATTGCACTCACCGGTCGGTACGCCAGCACGCCATTTCGCGAAACTGAAAACCGATTCCAAAAGGCATCTTCAACGACTGGTACCGGACTGCCGTCCAGCCGAAGGGTTCGTGCGTCGAACCGCTCCGCGAAGAGCGTCTGCCCTTTCGTGAAGAGCAGGTAACCTGCGTCTGCGTAGGTCGCCATAGCAGCGCCATCCACGAGCAGTGAGGCGTCTGGGGCATCGACCGACGAGACATAGACGCCGGGGTGCGCACCTGAAGCGACATACAGAAATCGACGGCCGTCGGGGAGAAACGCTGGAACCGTATGGCCCAGATCGCCTGGCGCGAGTCTGGTGACGGCCTTCGGAACGCCGCCTCGTTCCGACACACTGTAGATGGGGCCACCGCGATTGGCGAACAGGATTACACCGTCGCGATTCCAGGAACCAGCGCTGAAGAATGTGGTTCCTTCGGAAGCACAAATCGCTGCGACCGGACCACCTTTGGCTGCAATCCGGTTGACGGTCTCCCTGGCAAAGAACCCAATCGATTGACTATCGGCCGACCAGAACGGAGCGGCCGCACCGTCGGTTCCCTGCAGCATCGTCAGGGTGCGACTGTCGAGGGGGCGGACCCACAGATGTCTCGTGCCTGCGCGGCTGGCCGAGAACACCAAGAGACGCCCGTCGGGCGAGACGATGGGGCCGTCAACCCAGTTATCGAATGTCAGGTCCTCTGGCAGCGCAAGATCGAAGTACGCGTTGGATCGCAGAACGAGACGTTCGAAGAAGTGGCGAGCGGCGATGCCAATCGTCGCGGCTACGCTGATGACCAGCAGCGCCGCAAGAACACGGTCACGGGTTCTCCTCGGCACGGTGGCCGTCATTCCCCCTGCGATCGGCCGTTGTTCGGCGATCCATCTCAATTCGAGCAGGAGATCGCGCGCTGTCTGAAACCTGTCGTCGGGCGCCTTCGCCAGTGCGCGGCCGACGATGTGGGCGAGGCCTGGAGTGATACCGGGCCGGAGCTCGGAAATCGGTGGCGGCTCACGGTCGAGGATCGCGGCAATCAGTTCCGCGTGACTGTTGCCGCTGAACGCGCGGCTGCCAGTCAACATCTCGTAGAGCACGCTCCCAAGAGCAAAGATGTCCGTACGCCCGTCGGTCTCTTTGCCTTCGAGCTGCTCGGGCGCCATGTACTGCAGCGTGCCCAGAATCGTGCCCTCGACCGTTTCGATGGACGATCGCGTCATCGTCACCGAGCCGGCGTGACCACGGTCCGATCCGTCACCGGCCACCGTCAAGTTGACTCGGGACCCTTTGAAGTCCTTCGCCAATCCGAAGTCGAGCAGCGTGGCGTGTGGGGAGCTCTGTCGACTCTCGCCCCTCGTCGTCAACATCACGTTTCCCGGCTTCAGATCCCGATGGACGAAGCCGTGTCGGTGGGCCTGGTCGAGCGCGTCCGCGATCTCCATTGCGTGCGTAAGCGCTTGCTCGATCGGCAACGGCCCCCGTGCGAGGCGCTGCGCAAGGGTTTCACCTTCGAGGTACTGCATGACCAGAAAGTGGGTGTCCTCGTGGTCGCCGATGTCGTACAGCGCGCAGATGTGCGGGTGATCGAGACTCGAAATCGTCTTTGCTTCGCGCTCGAAGCGTTGGCGGAACGACGGATCCGCGGCGATGTGTGACGGGAGGACCTTGATTGCGACAGTTCGACCGAGCCGAATGTCCCGGGCTCGATAGACCTCGCCCATCCCGCCGGCTCCCAGGGTCGACTGGATCTCGTACGGCCCGAGCCGCGAGCCGATGTTGATCCCCATGTGCTAAGGAGGTTGCATTATGCCATGCCGAGCCGCCGAATCGTTTCCGCTGCTCCGCAGACCGTTCCTGTTCATCGCTTCTTATTGGGCTATGAGGGGCGACCTGTGCTTATCTGTTCGTCACGATGAAAACGGCTTCATTGCTCTACTTCGCGGGGACGGTCCTGTGGCTGGTGTGCATTGGCCGTGCGCAGCCCACGGGCGTCGCGGCAACCGCGATTGACGACGATCGCCAGCCTGCGGCGCTGGGTCAGGGGATGCCAGATCTCTCGAACGCAGTGTTCCGCATTCAATACGACGACTCCGGGATCCGAAGCCTCAAGCGCACGAACGACGTCCACGATACCGATTACATCGCCGCGAATGGTGCGCTCGGCAGGCTGCTGGTTCGATATCGAACCTCGGCCCACGGGGACTGGCGCGAGCTTCGCGAGATGATCCTGCAGAAGACGGCGACTCAGGATCAGGCGATCGTTTACACGCTCGGTACGTACCGTCCATCGTTGGCCTCGAAGGCGAGTCCCAGCACAGAGCGCGGCGTCGGCGGCCTCAGAGCGCTGAATGACGGACTCGTTCCTGCCGTCGTCGACGCGAGCGGACGCGGCGGGCGAGGCCGAGGTCCAGGAGGTGGGCGCGCTGGCGTGGAGGTCCCGCTGTTCACATGGACGCCGGGGGCGAACGAGCCTGGCGCGGGTGGAACGGGGCCGGCGGGCTCGACGCGCTGGGTGCAGTACTCATTTCCAACCGAGGAGGAAGTTGCCCGGACGGGACTGTTCTGGGTCGACCCGCCGCAGAAATGGCGGCTGCTCTATCAGGACGGGCGTCAATGGAAGGAAGTCCTTCCGCGTGGCGATTACGGTGTAACACCGAACACCTTCACAATCCTCGAGTTCGCGCCCGTGAAGACTCTCTCGCTGCGCGTCGAGTTGACGATGCCCGAGCGTGGCAGCGTCAGCCTTGCGGAGTGGCGCGTCGGGCGTGAGCCCGTCGTCATCCCATCCACCGACCTGACCGCAAATCAGACGTACAAGCTCGATGGCGACGTGCTCGACTGGACCATCACGCTGGCCAACGACAGCGCGAGGCCGATCGAAGTCGGCGATCTCGCGATTCCGTTCACCTTCGCGGAACGCGCCGGCGCGCGCGGCGACATCTACACGAAAAAGCTCCTGCGTCACTCGTTCATCGCCGGCCATGGCTCGTGGATCTACTGGCAGCGCAGCAACGGCGAAGGCCCGTATCTCGTGATGACGCCGATCGGCGAGAGCAAATTCGAGGTCTTCGACAGTTCCGGCGGTGCTGGTAGTGGACTTGGGGCGTTCACGGCGTACGTGCACGCGACAGCCGCGAGCGCCGCCGCCCTGTCAGCCGGTGGCAACTGGCGATTGCCGGTCACGAGCCTGAAGCTTTCAGCAAAGGGTACGAAGGGCGCCTCGGCCACGTACTCCTTCCAGTTTCAGTGGGCGAAGGACTTCGCGGGCGTGCGCGATGTGCTCCACAAGGAAGGCAAGTTCGATACGACGATCGTGCCTGGCATGGTGGTGCCGAGTGATCTGCCAGCGCTCATCTCGCTGCGTACGAAGAACACGATCGACGCAATCGAAGCCGAGCACCCCGCCACGACGAAAGTCGAGTTCCTGGGCGAGAAGACCGGTGGGCACAAGGTCTACCGCGTCCTGATGACGAGACTCGGCGAGAACATGCTCAAGGTGAAATACGGAAACGGCCATTGGAGCAGCCTGGAGTTCTTCGTCACCGAGCCGCTGGAGACCGTGATTCAGAAACGAGCCGCATTTCTCGTCAGCCACCATCAGCACACGGATCCGACGAAGTGGTACGTCGGCATATACAGCGACTGGGATCAGAAGAACGAAATCCTCAGAAGTCCCGAGGATCGCGACGGGCTCTCCGCCTGGCTGACCGATGCCAACGACGACGCCGGAAACGCACGACCGGCCTTCCTCGCCTCGAAGAATGTGTTCTTCCCCAATCAGAAAGAGATCGAGAGCCTGGAGCTGTACGTCAGCAAGTACCTCTGGGGCGGAATGCAGATGACCGATACGGAGAAATATCCGTACGCGATCTACGGCATTCCGAACTGGAAGGTGAACCGATCGAGCCCGGACGAGGGGCGCAACGGTCAGGCGCACGTCTGGCGGATCTACGACTACCCGCACATCGTGATGCTCTACTACCGCATGCATCACATCGCGAAGTTCTATCCGGACAAGGTCAAATATCTCAACGCGGATCAGTATCTCGAGCGCGCGTACCGAACGGCTGTCGCGTACTGGACGGTGCCGCTGGCCGTCGAGAAGTGGTCGGCGGATGCCGTCGGTACGATGAACGAGGCGTTCATTCCCGAGCTCATTCAGACGCTGGAGGACGAAGGCAAGACGGACTGGGCGAAGACGCTCCGAGGGTATTGGGAAGGCAAGGTCGAACGCTTCGTCAACAAGACGCCGAACCTCTACGGATCCGAGTTCGCGTTCGACTCGACCGGCTTCGAATCGACAGGTGCCTTCGCGAAGTACGCGATGACCCGCGTGCAAAAACCCGGCGAGCCGGTTCCGGCGGATCTGCCGTCGACTGATTTCCGTCGTCGAGTGACATATGACGCAGCGCTGAAGTTCACGAACTTCCAGCTGCTGCTGAACATGTCCGACCGCGGCTGGCTCGAGACGACGTATTACCAGCTCGGGACCGACTACCGCGGATCGACGACGTACCTTCTCAGCTACATGTCGCAGATGGGCGGCTGGTCGATCCTCGACTACGGGCTCCACTTCGCGAGGGATCCCACCGACTACCTGCGACTGGGCTTCGCGTCGTCTTTGAGCTCGTGGGCGCTCGTGAACTCGGGGACGGGCGAGAGCGGGTACGGTTACTGGTTCCCGAGCGGGAACAACGACGGCGCAACCGGCGGCGGCTTCATGCCTGAACCATCGGGACGCGGATGGATCGGCAAGCAGATGACGCGCGGTGCGTGGTACTACAGCGCGGAGGAGGACGTCGGCTACTGCGGAGCGCTTCGCACGCACGCGACCGTTGTGGCTCGCGATCCGATCTTCGGGGAGATCGCGTACGGCGGCCTCCTGACGCGTAATGGTCACAGTGTTCAGATCATTCCCCGCGACGGCCTTCGCGTGCGGTTCCACGTCGTCGGCGACGATCAACGGTTGCACATGGTCCTCGATCACGATGGCTATGCCCGGGAACAGCCGATCATCGTCGCCGACGATCTCTCACGAATCGAGTTCACGCTGGAGAATCGCAGCGGGAATGCGCATCGAACCGCGCTCCACGTGAGCGGGCTTCGGGGTGGCGATTACAGCCTCGCGATCGACGGGCGGGTCGTCGAGACGATTCGAGGCTCGCCGGAACCGCCGACGATCTGGTTGCCCGTCGGAGCGGCGCCGACAACGAGAGTCGCGATCGCGCGCCCAGGCATGTGAAAAGCGAGCTGCGACTCTTATTTCTCCGTCGTTGCCGCCCAATTCACGACAACATTGATCGGCAGCACGGCGGTATCGAGGAGCTTGTTGACGAGGAATCGCTTACCGTCCTTGCTCGGCACGTAACTGTTGCGTACCGAGACCGTGATAGAGGGCATATCGAACAGCACGTGCGGCGGGCCGTACTGGAAACTCGGACCCGGACTCACATCGACCGCATAAAACCTACCCGTGTTCGTAACAAAGTACAGCTCGCGGCCGTCGCGTCGCCACATCGGTTGGCGGCCGCCTGCGGTTGAAACCTGCCACTTTTGACCTGTGGGGGGAAACGGTTGGACGAACAGGTCGTAGTTGCCCGTAGTATCGGTGGTCGAGTACGCGATCCACCGGCCGTCGGGCGAGACCTGCGGCTCCACGTCGGTGAGTGGGCCCTGGACGATGGGAACGGGAGTGCCGCCGGCGATGGGCATCGTGAAAATATCGAAGCCGGTCGATGTCCCCATGTCTCCGAAAAACAGGAGCCGCTGACCGTCTTCGATGAGTTGGCTCGGAACGAGCAGGCTGTTCCCTGGCTTGACGATCTCCCTTGGGGCGCCGGCGCCAGACAGAGCCTTGGCGACCATGCCCTCTCGAAATGAGAAATAAATGATGGTCGATCTATCGGACGTCCACAGCGGATAGATGTCGGTTTCGGGGCTGAACGTCAAACGCAACGGCGATTGCCTGGCCAGATCGAGCGTCCAGATATCTCCTGCCGCCTGGTCGTCGCGCCGCGTATACGCCAGCCGCGTTTCATCGGACGTCAGCGCGGGCGAGAGATAGTCTCCAGGCAGTCCAACTGTTGCAAGCTCGCGGCCGGATCGGTCGAACCACGCGAACTGCGTTCGGCTTCCACCTGGTCAGTGGGTGGCGTACAACGAAACGAGTCCGCAGGAAGACCTGCTCGTCGCGCGGACCGACGGCAGCCAGTACCGTCGGCTGACCGACGATGGGTTCCGCGATCGCGGACCGGTCTGGTCGCCTGACGGGCAACACATCGCGTTCTATTCCGACCGCAGCGGCACGTATGAGGTGTGGACGATTCGGCCCGACGGCAGTGGTCTCCAGCGCATCACGTCGTTCGAGCGCGCGAATTTCCCCGTCTGGTCGCCGGACGGCCGCCGGCTGGCGATCTCCATCTTTGGGGCTAGTGGTTGGCACATCATTGATAGCCAAGCAATCGCCACTACCAAGCCAACGGCCGAGCCGTCGATGGATTCGGCACAGACGTTCTGGCCATTCTCGTGGGTCTGCCGGTTCGGGATCGCCCAGCACACGCCCGGATCTCTCGTCGATGGGCACCCGCCAGAGGTTCATCGTTCCGCCACGGTTGCTCGAAAAATAGAGATAGCGTCCGTCCGCCGACCATGCCGGACTCCAGTCGAGCGCGGCGTCGTCTGTGACCGTCGTGCCGCCCCGTTCGGCGTCCGAACCATCGGCGGCGATCGTCCAGAGATCGCGTTGACCGGTGAAACCGCGCAAGCCCCAGTACGCAATGCGAGTCCCATGCGGCGACCAACTTGGCTGCATCGCGTCCACGCGTGTGGAGACCGTCCGCTTCCGTGCGGTGGCGACATCAACCGTGACGAGGCCCTGGTCGGTAACGCCAGGGCGATCCGTCGGATACACGTACGTCGTCGGGGACAGCACGATCTCGCGTCCATCGGGCGACCAGCTCGGATTGAAACCGTAGTCGGTGAGCCGCCTGACGGATTCCCCGGTCGCGTTCATCAGGAAAATGCCGCCTCCCTCGCGCGACGATCGGAAGGCGATGCGCTCGCCATCCGGCGAGAACGCAGGTTGCGTGTCATCGTCGGGAGCGTCCGGCGTCAACAACACCGCGGCCCGTCCGCCCACACGAAGGGAGTACAGGTCGGCATTGCCTGCGACATCGCTCACGTGGACGAACGTCTTGCCGTCCGGACTGAGAGTGGGACTCGTCTCGACTCCAGCGCGATCGGTCACCTGCTGAAAGGATAGGACGTACGGCGCGCGCGAGGACGCGCGGCTCAGCATGAATCCGAGCGCAAATGCCGAGACGGTTGCGGCCAGCAGCGTCGCGAGCGCGACGACCGGCCTGGAAAAATGCTTCGATGGGAACCGCGCAGGTGCGACCTCGCGGCTGGACGTCGACGCACTCGACGCGGACTGCAGCGCGAACGACAGATCGCGCGCCGATTGGAAGCGCTCCTCTGGATTTTTCTCGAGGCAATGGCGAACCAGCTGTTCGAAGGCGAGGGGGACGGGGCCGCGTGGACCCGTGAGGTCGGCGGGGTCTTCCCGGAGCACCGCGGTCATCGTCTCGGCGGCAGTTTCGCGCTCGAACGCGCGACGTCCGCTGATCATCTCGAACAGGACGCAGCCGAGCGAGAAGATGTCGGATCGGTGATCCGCTGGCAGTCCTTCACCTGCTCGGGCGACATGTAGCCAATCGTGCCCATTACGATGCCGGCATCGGTTTTCCTGATGACGGTTGGCGAGCTCGAATCGTCGGCGGCGGTGACGCAGATCGGCCGCGCGAGGCCGAAGTCGAGAATCTTCACGTGGCCGGACGTGGTGATGAAGATGTTCTCTGGCTTGATGTCGCGATGGACGAGGCCGGCGTCGTGAGCGGCCGCGAGACGAGCGCGACGTCGCGCGCGATCTGCGCCGCCTTCTTCAGGGGCAGCCCGCCGTCGACGAGGCGCTCGCGCAGCGTTCCACCCTCGAGAAGCTCCATGACCACGTAGGCCGTCGTGCCGTCGATGGCGAAATCGTGAATCGCGAGGATGTTCGGGTGCGACAGTGCGGCGACCGCTCTCGCCTCGCGCTCGAAGCGCGCGCCGGCATCGGGATCGACCGCGAGGGGTGCCGGCAGGACCTTGATCGCGACGAGGCGATCGAGTGCTGTATGGCGCGCGCGATACACTTCGCCCAAGCCGCCAGCGCCGAGAGGGCCGACGACTTCATAGGCGCCAAGGCGTTGGCCGGGCGTCAGCTGCATCGTCTCGATGACGCATTATCTGCGAAAGTCCGTTCGCTCCACCCCACTGGGGTTGTGTGTGTCCCGTTGCAACGTTTATAGGGTCAGGAGAAGAGATTACCGCGGCTCACACGCACGAGAATTGCTGCGCACGTAGGGTATGCTTCGCCGCGTGCGCCGACCGGTCACACTCGTCGCGATTGCAATCTTCCTGACGATTGCGGCCGCGATCGCCGCTCCGAACCGGTACGGGTTCTCCGATCGCGTCGAGCGGCACATGTTTCCTGGAGTCTCGACAGGCCCGAGGGATCCCGCGTGGAGCCCGGACGGCCGGTGGATCGCCTTCTCGATGCGCGGCGACATCTGGAAGGTGCCCGCCGACGGCGGTGAAGCGATCGCGCTCACCCAGGGACCCGCCTATCACTTCGAGCCGGCCTGGGGTCCGGACGGTACTCGCATCGCGTACTCAGTCGATACCGATGGCAATCTCGATATCGGCGTCGTCTCTGTGGACGGAGGTGATGAGCAGCGCCTGACGACCGACCGCGCCGTTGAAATCGAACCCGCATGGAGCACCGACGGAAACAGCGTGGTGTTCGTCACGTCGAAAGCCGGGAACTTCGATATCTACCGTTTCAGCTTTGCCGACCGTTCGCAGACTCCGGTTGTCGACGGGGCGCGCGATCAGATCCAGCCGGCGATTTCGCCCGACGGGAAGACGATCGCGTACGTGAGTCCCGTCGACGGGCGTGTCGGCACCGGCGGCATCTGGGTCAAACCGCTCGACGGCGGCCACCCCGCGCTCGTGCACTACGAGGAGTCCGAATACCGGATGAAGCCAGCGTGGACGCCCGACGGAAAGGCATTTCTGTACGGTTCGGACGAAGCGGGATCGAACGACATCGCCATCGTGCCTGCTGCCGGTGGCAATCCAGTCGTGCTCACACCCGATTCGATGGGCGAGTTTGCACCGGCGGTCAGTCCCGACGGGACGAGGTTTGCGTTCAGCTCGAATCGCAGCGGCCCGATGACGCTTTACACAGCGCCGATTGGCGGCGGTCCGATCGGCTCGTGGCACGAGGTCGAGATTCACTCGCGCAAACCGCGAGCAGCGACCGGGCGGGTGCACGTTCGCGTCCTCGGTCCGGATGGCAACGTGACGCCCGCCCGCGTGTATCCGCGCGCATCTGACGGCCGCGCATACTCGCCCGAAGGTGCGTTCCATCGCGTGATAGCGATCACCGAAACGCACTACTTCAACACGATGGGAGAATTCGAGCTCGAGGTCCCAGCGGGACCGCTGTCGCTCGAAGCGATGAAAGGATTCGAATACGAACCGGCGAACATCGTCGTCGACGTGAAGGCGGGCGCGACGACCCCGGCGAGCTTGAAGCTGAAGCGCCTGATCGATGCGCCAGCGCGCGGCTGGTATTCGGGAGACACACACGTTCACGATTTGCATCAGGGAGAATTCGGCCTTTCGCACGAGACCTTCTTCGACAATCTGCGCGCCGAGGATCTGCACGTCACGAACTCGCTGATTCACATGGACGGCACGCGGCTCATGGGCCGGTGGGATGACCTCACGGGCAAGCCACATCCGCTGTCGACGTCCGACTACATCCTGCAATACGGCCAAGAGTTCCGCGGATCGCTCGGGCACATCGCCCTGATCGGCATTGCGCGCTACGTTCTGCCGTTCAATGCCGGCGAGCCGAACACACCGTACGCGCAGCCCGTGCTCGACTCGATCTACCTCGATGCCGCGCGGGCACAAGGCGGCATTGCCGGCTACGTGCATCCGTACACCCGCGCCTCGACCGATCCGTCGGGGTGGGCGGGCAGCCTCATTCCAATCGACGTTGCGCTCGGCAAGGGCGACTTCTACGACGTCGGCACGTTGTTCTCCGACGAGCTGGCCTCGGTGGAGATGTACTACCGGCTCCTCAACTGCGGATTCCGGATTGCGGCGACGTCAGGCTCCGACAACTTCTCGGACGTGTGGCGAGATCCGCCTCCCGGAGCCGATCGCGCGTACGTTCACGTGACCGGCCGGTTGTCGCTCCAGTCATGGATCCAAGGCATCAAAGCGGGACGCACATTCGGCACGACAGGGCCGCTGCTGTTCCTGACCGTCAACGGCAAGGAGCCCGGCGAAGAAATCGCGTTGAGCGGTGCAGGAGCGTCGGTTTCCGTCAACGCCGAGAGCTATTCGATCGCTCCGCTCGAGAAGCTCGAGATCATCGTCAACGGCAAGGTCGTCGCGACATCGCCTGGCTCTGTGAATCGGGCTCGGTCGAAGCAGTCGTCCGGGCCGGCGCTCGCGTTCAGCGGCACTGTGCCCGTCCCGGACGGCGGTTGGGTTGCCGCGCGCGTCGTCGGTCCAGCATCGAGGTACGTGAGCGACAGCTACGCCTTTGCACAGACCAGCCCCGTCTACGTCGTCTGCGACGGAAAGCGTTTCACGTCAGCGGTGGATGCCGACTTCCTCGCGAAGGTTGTCGATGCGGTCTGGCAGCGGATCGAATCGCGGAGCCCGTGGCGCAGCGCGGCAGAGAAAGAGAAGTTCCGGGCAGCCATCGACCAGGCCCGATCGGTGTATCGGCGGATCGCAGATGGCAGTCGGTGAATGGGAAATGGGAAACATGCGCATGTGCCAATACCCATTTGCGTTTCCCCATTCAGGCGGCGCATTTTCAGCAGCCTGCAGGATTCTTGACAGCGCTGAATCCTTCCCATAGCGTACGGGCGACTGCGGCACACGTCGTACAACCGGTTACGTGTTGGCTTGAGCTCAGCTTTCTCCGAGCCGCCGCCGACACACCGACGTGAGATGACTGTCGACTTCGCGATGCGATGAGAGGAGATCCATCATGAAGAGATCCAGTCGGCGCCTTCCGTTACTCCCGCCCCTCCGTCCGTATTCGTTCCTGATCTTCATGAGCCTGCTGCTGGTGATGTTGTGCGGCCCGCCGACATCAGCGGGCGCGCAGGTGTTGTACGGCTCGCTCGTCGGTAACGTGACTGATGAGACCGGTTCGGCGGTGCCGGGCGCATCGGTGACAATTACCCACACCGAGACAGGCGCATCCCACGAAGCGGTGACCGATCCAACCGGCTCGTATCGCTTTCCGACCGTCCAGCCCGGCACGTACACGATTACCGTGAAGTTGACGGGGTTCCGCACGTTCACGAGGTCGCAGATCCCCGTGACGCTGAACAACGTCACGCGCGTGGATGCCGCGCTGCAAGTCGGACAGCTGTCCGAATCGGTGACCGTGTCAGGGGAGAGCCCCGTGCTTCAGACCGATCGCGCCGAGGTCAGATCGGAGCTCAAGGCCCGAGAGCTCGTGAGTCTTCCCGTGTCGCTCAACCGGAACTATCAGTACATGTTCCGCGTGCTTCCGGGGTTCACGCCGCCCGCCGAGGCGCATTCCGTCCCGTCGAACCCGTCGCGCGCGCTGGTCTTCAACGTCAATGGCGCAAGCCGCAGCTCCAACAACATCCGGATCGACGGCGTGAGCACGACGAACATCTGGCTGCCGCACGTCGCGGCGTACGTTCCAGCGCTCGAGTCGCTCGATACCGTCAACGTCGTCACCAACAGCTTCGATGCCGAACAAGGACTCGCCGGAGGATCTGCGATCAACGTGCAGATCAAGAGCGGCACGAACGATCTGCATGGATCCGCGTTCGAGTACCACACCAACGAGCAGCTGCGAACGCAGAATTACTTCGCGCCGGCCGGAACGCCGAAGGGAGACTGGCAATACAACCAGTACGGCGGCACGTTCGGCGGACCCGTCGTCCGCAACAAGGTCTTCTACTTTGCGAGCTACGAAGGCACGCGCGATCGCCAATTCCTCAGCCGGACGGTCTCCGTCCCGACCGAGGCCCTTCGTCGCGGCGATCTGAGCGCGGCGCCCAATCCGATTTACGATCCGTTTACCGGCAACCCCAATGGCTCCGGCCGAACGGCGTTTGCGAACAGTCAGATTCCTGCCGATCGCATCGATCCGACAGCACGGCAGCTCCTGGCGCTGCTGCCGCTGCCGAACCTTCGTAACGCCGACGGATCCATTCCCGAAAACGACAACTACTTCGTGCAGGCGCCGTTCGTCCTGAATCGCTGGACGCTCGACAGCAAGATGAACTGGAACGCCGGCGACAAGCTGAACTTCTTCGGGCGGTTCAGCGTCCTCGATTTCTTCACCGAGAACGGCACGAACTTCGGTCACGATCTGCAGGGACAGCCGCTCGGCAGCAGCAACCCCGGACGAGGCGAGGGGAACACGTACAACGTCTCCGGCGGGACCACCTACACGTTTTCCTCTACGCTGCAGATGGACGCGCATGTTGGCTTCGTGCGGATGAACACCGGCGTCGAGCAGTCGGACATCGGCGAAAACAAGGGTCTGGACCTCCTTCATCTGCCTGGTACGAACGGGCCGAACGCCTACGAAGGCGGAACGCCGTTGTTCGATCTGGACACGTATGCCGATCTCGGCACGACCGACACGTTCATGCCGTATTACCGGAGCGACGATCAATACCAGGCGGTGATGAATCTCAACTGGCTGAAAGGCCATCACAACATCCGTCTGGGCACCGATATCTACTACCAGGCGCTCAACCACACGCAGCCCGAGATCAGCGGCGGCGACAGTTTTGGCGCGCGCGGCGGCTTCCGCTTCCAATCGGGCCCCACGCTGATCCAGGGAGGACCGACGGGGAATCAGTACAACGCGTTCGCGGCGTTTCTGCTTGGCGTACCAAACCGGATCGGACGGCTGAAGCTGGTCGAGCCGTACACCACGCGCAATTGGCAGTACAGCCTGTATATCCGTGACCAGTGGCAAGTGTCGTCGAAGCTGACGTTCTCGTACGGCACGCGCTGGGAGTACTTCCCCGTGCCGACTCGCGCGCACCGCGGTCTCGAGCGGTACGACGTGAACACGAACCTGATGATGATCGGCGGCGTCGGATCCGTCCCGAAGGATCTCGGCGTGAAGGTGAGCAAGACGTTGTTCGCGCCACGACTGGGGGTCACCTTCCGGCCCACCGAGGGTCTCGTTCTTCGCGCGGGGTTCGGCATTACGAACGACCCCTACTCGCTGGCGAGACCGCTGCGAACGAATCATCCGGCGGTGTTGAACCTGCTTATCAACGCGCCGAATTTGGGCTTCGCCAGCCGGACCTCCGACGGCATCCCCCTGATTCCCGATGCGGATCTGGGGAACGGGATCATCCCGGTGCCGAGTCCGATCACCGTCTTTACGCTGCCGGACAAGTTCGAGCGTGGGCAGATTCGATCGTGGAACGTCGCCGTGGAGAAGGAACTGCGGTGGGGGTTTGTCGCGGAAGCCGCGTACGTCGCGACCCGCCAGATCGATCAGCTCGGATTTCGCGAGCTCAATTGGTCACCGATCGGAGGTGACCAGGCCGGCCGCCAGTTGAATCAGCGATTCGGCCGCACCGGCCAGACGCGACTCATTGCCCCGATCGGCGACAGCCAGTACGACGCGCTGCAGACCCGGCTCGAGCGCCGCTTCCGCAACGGCGTGCAGCTGGCCGCCTACTACACGTGGTCGAAGTCGACAGGGATCGCAGGGAACCCGAACAGCGATGGCGCGCTGCGGATCAACATCCCTGAGTACTACGACCTGAATCGATCGCGGAGTGACTTCGATCGCCCGCACAGTCTGAGCATCACGAACATCACCGAGCTGCCGTTCGGGCCGAATCACCGCTGGTTGAACAACGGCGGCGTGCTGTCACAGGTACTCGGCGGGTGGCAGGTGAACAACATCCTCAGCTTCTACAGCGGAACGCCGTTCAGCGTCACGGCATCCGGCACATCGCTCAACGCGCCCGAAAACGATCAGCGCGCCGACCTCGTGAAGCCGGACGTCGAGATTCTCGGCGGTATTGGTCGGACCAATGCGTACTTCGATCCGCTCGCGTTTCAACCGGTAACCGAAGCCAGATTCGGGACCGCGCCGTTCAACGTTCTGCGCGGACCGGGCGTGGCGTCGTGGGACCTCGGCATCTTTCGCCAGGTGCAGATTCGCGGGCAGATGAATCTCCAGTTGCGAGTCGAAGCGTTCAACGTCACCAACCGTCCGCGGTTCAGCAATCCGGGCGGCAATGTCTCGAACCTCCGTCTCAATCCCGATGGATCGGTACGGGACCTGAACGGCTTTGCCGTCATTACGAGCACGCAGGACGGAAGCGAGCGGCAGGTGCGATTCGGCATCCGGCTGGGATGGTAGCGAGCCGCTGGGACGTGAGAAACCTCTGACCGCGACATCGATGTAGGGCGGGGTCTTCAAGACCCCGCCTCAATCGCCGCGCCCCAGCAGCGCCAGCGCGGAGAGCGGGTCCACTCTTGCGCCCGACACCCGAAGCGCCCAGTGAAGGTGCGGGCCCGTCACGCGGCCCGTTGCGCCGACCAGCCCCACGATCTGTCCCGGCTCGACGACGTCCTGCTCGCCGACGTCGATGCGCGACAGATGAGCGAGCATGGAGAACACTTCCAGGCCGTGGTCGAGGATCACGGTGTTGCCGGAAAAATAGAGATCCCGGGCGGCGACGACGCGTCCGGCGTTCGGGGCCTTCACGGGAGTCCCCAGCCCGCTGAGGAAATCCGCGCCGGCGTGCGCGCTGCGGAGCTGGCCATTGAACCTGCTGCGCGTGCCGAACTGGCTGTTGGCCTCGCCCGGAACAGGACGCTGAAACGGCCCGTGCCACAGACGCACGGCTGACGAAGAGGCGTAGACGGTCTTCAGGAATGCTGCCTCCCGTTCGATTCGCGATTGAACCGACGCGGGTGGATTGACGAACTCCGGCGACACGCGAAGCGTGCGGACGGCGAATTGTTTCGGCTGAACCACGATCTGCTTGGTGGCGCGAACGGTTTGCGTCCCGACGTTCGCCTCGACGGAGATCTCGGCGGGACCAGGCGACCGCGCGAGATCAAGACCCAGGAGTCCGCGCCACACGCGCCCGGTCTCGGCAAAGACGGGAATCGACCGGCCGAACGCGTTCGCTCGCACGTTCGCCGGATCGGCATCGAACGTGAACGTGAGGACGACGAGCTCACCGGGTTGGA
>Ga0114129_10001060_pt1 | contig 36097 bp, 34 predicted proteins | sample RhiMetdeltSRZDD1_FD_80071 | JGI IMG/M metagenome (GOLD analysis project Ga0114129, IMG submission 80071) | Populus rhizosphere microbial communities from Tennessee, USA - Rhizosphere MetaG P. deltoides SRZDD1 (version 2) (version 2) | ecosystem: Host-associated > Plants > Roots > Rhizosphere >...
CTTGCCGACCGCCTGCCCGAGCCAGCGGATCACTCCGTCGGTCGCAAGCACGAGCTGGTCATCCGCTGCCTGAGCGAGCCGCGCGGCGCGGGCATCGATCTCGCCCGCCAGCACCTTCTGGGCTGCGCCCGCAAGCGTCTTCGCCTCGGAGCCCGCCGCCGAAGCGTCCGGCGTGAACTTGAAGCCATCGAGCCGGCCGATCACGTGACCCTCGACCACGACCTCGCCGGTCTTGCTGATGTCGGTCTCCAGCACCGTATTCTCACGCAGCCGGCGCATCAGCACGCTGGTGCGGCGATCGACAAAGCGCTCGGTGAGCCGCTCATGCAGCGCGTCGGACAGCTTGTCTTCGACGCCGCGCGTGACGTCCTGCCAGTGCTCGGGCTCGGCCAGCCAGTCCGGGCGGTTGGCCACGAAGGTCCAGGTCCGGATATGGGCGATGCGGTTCGACAGCGTGTCGATGTCGCCCTCGATATGATCAGCCTGCGCAACCTGGCGGGCGAACCAGTCGGTCGGGATGGCCTTTTCCCGAATCAGATAGCCGAACAGCGTGATCACGAGCTCGGCGTGGGTGGCGGGCGAGATCTTGCGATAGTCCGGAACCTGGCAAACCTCCCACAGCCGCTCGACCGCGGCCGGGGTTTTCGCCATATCGCGCACGTCGTCATCGCGCGCGGCGTGCTCCAGCACCAGGATATCCTCGGCGATCGGCGCGCGGGTGAGCCCGCTCTCGCTCGGCGTCGCCGCCAGCGTCGCCTGCAGCGCTCCGAGCGAGGAGAAGTCGAGCGCGGTATTGCGCCACTGCAAGAGCTTCACCGGCTCGAACGAATGGCTCTCCAGCGCCTGCGCCAGCTCCGTCTCGAACGGCGGGCAACGGCCGGTGGTGCCGAACGTGCCGTCGCGGGTGGCGCGGCCGGCGCGACCGGCGATCTGCGCCAGCTCGGCCGGATTGAGCCGGCGGAACTGATAGCCGTCGAACTTGCGGTCGGAGGCGAAGGCGACGTGATCGACGTCGAGATTGAGCCCCATCCCGATCGCGTCGGTGGCCACCAGATAATCGACGTCGCCGGACTGGTAGAGCGCGACCTGCGCATTGCGCGTACGGGGACTGAGCGCCCCCAGCACGACCGCGGCGCCGCCGCGCTGCCGGCGGATCAGCTCGGCGATCGAATAGACCTCCTCGGCGGAGAAGGCGACGATGGCGCTGCGGCGCGGCAGGCGCGTGATCTTCTTCTCGCCGGCGAAGGTGAGCTGCGACAGCCGCGGCCGGGTCAGCACATGGGCGCCCGGCAGCAGCCGCTCGACCATCGGCCGCATGGTATGCGCGCCGAGCACCAGCGTCTCCTCGCGGCCCCGGCGATGCAGCATGCGGTCGGTGAACACATGGCCGCGTTCGAAATCGGCGCCGAGCTGCACCTCGTCGATGGCGAGGAAGGCGACATCGAGGTCGCGCGGCATCGCCTCGACCGTCGCCACCCAGAAACGCGGGTTCGCCGGCTTGATCTTCTCCTCGCCGGTGATGAGCGCCACCTCGGACGGGCCGATGCGGTCGGCAACCTTGTTATAGACCTCGCGCGCAAGCAGCCGCAGCGGCAGCCCGATAATGCCGGAGGAATGACCCAGCATGCGTTCGATGGCGAGATGGGTCTTGCCGGTGTTGGTCGGGCCGAGGACCGCAGTAACCCCGGTGCCGCGGGCGCGGGCGTCGCGGGTCGTCGGCGAAGAAAATGAAATAGCCATCTCGTGTCCGGGGAAGAAAGGCACGGCGGCCTTTCCGCCTACTTCTGTACCACAATGCGACGGGGGAAAGACCTGTGCTTAAGCTGTGGAACGAGTCTCGAACGAATCGCGCCCGAATCGCTGACTCGATTGCTGTCGGATTTCGTTCACTGCCACATGTGGCGTCTCCTCGTGGAGATGCCACAAAATCAGGTAATCCTCCGCTTTGCTCCGGTTCTTCGGGTGCCCTTGTCTGTTAACGGGGCCATTCGTCTGTGCGTTTCGGAGAATTCTCCTGCCTTTCCAGCTTCTAGCCGGAGCGGCGATCGCAGGTCACTGCGTCTTGACGCCGTTGGAGCTCGCGCGCGCGGTATGCGGCACCGACACGAATTGGGTGGCCTGCACGATGCCGACGCCGAGCGGGGTCGGGACCGACAGACGGTACGGCACCATCAATCGCGTGCCGGCGATGGGCGCGAGCCAGACCTCGATATCCCGCAAGTCGACGAGGTATTTGATCACCGGCCGGTCCGGCACATGGCCCGCAACCGGGGAGAAATAGACCGCGCAGACCACCACCGTGCCCTGATAGCCCTTGTCCGACTTGACCCGGTCGAGCCGCTTGAACGCAAGCTGCAGGTCGTAGCGCAAGCGGCCGTCGAAGACCGCGAGCTTGCGCTGGCAGACTTCCGGCACGAACGTGTCGCCGGTGCCCGGGACCTTCAGCAGCGAGGCCGTCATCGGGTCCAGCACCCCGCGCCGATGCGCCTCCGTGAGCGGCACACGGCCGGGGTTAGGGGGGGTGGGGGGTTCCGCCGCGTATTCCTTCACCCCTCCGCCGCCGAGGACCATGCGGACCTCGTCGTATTTCGTGTCGGTCATGATGGTCGAGGAATAGGTCGTGGCGGCAGGTTGACCAGCCGACACGGTTCCACGCGCGGCGCTGGTGCCGCGTCCGCTCGCGAACACGCGCAGGATGCCGGCGGTCGCGCCGCTGACGGCCGCCGAAAACTGGTCCTCGCGGACGTCGATGACCCAGGCGCCGCTGCCGAGCGGAACTCCGCCGAGCGTCGCGTTGTAACGAGCCTCCAGCTGGCCTTGAGCGTTGGCAGGACCAATGCCGGCATCGACGATGCTCGCGCCAACTAGCGCAGCAGCGAAAAGCATTACATGGCGCAGGAGGCTGGGTGAGGTCACGAAGGCAGGGCCCTTCCGCTCGCGGTGTCGTGCAGACGCTGGCTCGACTCCCGATAACCTTTGCCGGGTCATCTTGGCTCGATCAAGGCAATTTGGGGTCAGGGGGCCTCGAAATCCGGCCGCCTCCAGCACGAGATAGCGGTGGCGCGTCTGGCTTGACGCCCCGGCGCCCCCTCTCTATTAGGTCCGCTTCTTCAGACGAACACAGTTGTTCCGCCGCGCGCGCCTTTCGCACGGCTAGCAAGCCAAGGGTATTTTGCCATGTCGTGGCGATGTGATCTCACCGGCAAGACCGCGCAGGTCGGGCACAAGGTGAGCCATTCCAACATCAAGACCAAGCGGCGCTTCCTGCCCAATCTCTTAAATGTGACCATGCTTTCCGATGCACTCGGCCGCTCGGTGCGGCTGCGCGTGTCGGCGAACGCGCTCAAGACCGTCGACCATCGCGGCGGGCTCGACGCCTTCCTGATGAAGGCGAAAGACGACGACCTCTCGCCCAAGGCGCTGGAGCTCAAGCGCCAGGTCGCGAAGAAGCGCGCCGCCGGCTAATCGCCGCTTTCACGGTTCCGCCAGCGTGAACTGCAGCAGCAGCGTGCGCTGAAGCGCGGAAAAATTATTGTCGGAAACGAGCGTGAGCACAACCTCTCCGTTGCCGGCGCGGTGAACGCTGAGCCCCTCCATATTGTCGATCTGATATCCAAGGTCGGCCTGGAACAGCGTCGGTCCGTCGACCAACGCGCCCGGCCCGACGGTGGCGAGGGCAACGCGCCGGATACGGATGTAGAGCCCGCTGGTCCAGCTGAATTTTCGCTCCAGCAGCAGGAGATCGCCGGCGGGCAATAGCGCGGCGTCGCTGATGTCGAAATCGGCGCTGCGCTTGATCGTGAAGGCGCCGGGGCGCGGACCCCCGATCAGGAAGGCGAGAAGATTCCCCGCCTTGTCCAGCCCACGTTCGGAAATGGCGATCAGCGCTCCGCCGAGCGGGAGCCCGCGCGGCACGAACACGAGCGCTTCGATCCCCTTGTTGCTTGGCAACGAGCGCATGCCGGACGGCACGTCGATCGGATGCCCGCGAGCCAGGAGGCCATCCTTGCCATAGTCGAAGCGGACAATCCGATGGACGCGCTCGATTCCGACGTAGAGCGTGCCGCCGTCTTGCGTGAGCGCTTCGGTGTCGTACCAGCCGCGCGCCGCGAGCGGGCGTCCATCCGGACCGAGAATCGGCGCCATCTCCGCTGCGGCGATGCTAGTCGGGCGCGGGCCGTCGTAGGTGATGCGGCCGCGCAGCCACCACCCATGGTCGCTCAACGCAATGAAGCTTTCGCCATCCGGCTGGACACGGATCGCCGAAAGCCCGCCAAATTGCTTGTGGGATGACGTCAGCACGAGCCCGCCTCGATATTCGAGCAGACCGAACTGTCTCCGAACGGGCTCGTCGAGGTTGAAGGCGGCAAGGGGCTCCGCACGAATGTCGATCGCGACCGGAGATTCAGGTCCGCGCTGGGACTCTCCCGCGCCCGGGATCGCCGCGACAATAAGGCCCGCCAGAAGCGCAACGAGCGCCGTCCGCCCGGCAGGGGTCAACCTCATGGCAATCGCCCCCAATGCCCGTCGCGCCTAGGCGCGAGGATCGAGAAATGTCGCGGACGCCCGTGACCAGGCATCGGGGCGGCGCACGGGCGCGCGCCCGCGATCGATCGCCGCGTGCTCGTCGAACAGCTCGGCCAGTTTCTCGGTCATGGCGCCGCCAAGCTCCTCGGCGTCGACGATGGTCACCGCCCGGCGATAATAACGCGTGACATCGTGGCCGATGCCAATGGCAATCAGCTCGACCGGCGAACGCATCTCGATATCGTCGATGATCCAGCGCAGATGGCGCTCGAGGTAGTTGCCGGGATTGACCGAAAGGGTGGAATCGTCAACGGGCGCGCCGTCCGAGATCATCATCAGGATCTTGCGCTGCTCGGAGCGGCCGAGCAGCCGCTTGTGCGCCCAATCGAGCGCCTCGCCGTCGATATTTTCCTTGAGCAAACCTTCGCGCATCATCAGCCCGAGATTCTTGCGCGCGCGACGCCAGGGCGCATCCGCCGACTTGTAGATGATGTGGCGGAGATCGTTGAGGCGGCCCGGATTGGCGGGCTTGCCTGCGGCGAGCCAGGCCTCGCGCGACTGCCCGCCTTTCCATGCGCGCGTGGTGAAGCCGAGAATTTCGACTTTGACCCCGCAGCGCTCAAGCGTGCGCGCCAGGATATCGGCGCAGGTCGCCGCAACGGTGATCGGCCGACCGCGCATGGAGCCGGAATTGTCGAGCAGGAGCGTCACCACGGTGTCGCGGAAGGTCGTCTCCTTCTCGACCTTGAACGACAGCGCATGCAACGGGTCGACGATGACCCGCGACAGACGGGCGGGATCGAGCAGGCCCTCTTCAAGATCGAACTCCCAGGCCCGGTTCTGCTGCGCCATCAGGCGGCGCTGCAGCCGGTTGGCGAGCCGGGCAACCACGCCCTGCAGGTGGGAGAGCTGCTTGTCGAGATAGCCGCGCAGCCGGTCGAGCTCCTCCGCTTCGCAGAGCTCGTCCGCGGCGATTGTCTCGTCGAACCTCGTCACGAAAGGACGGTAGTCGGGACCGCGCGGCTCGTTGAGGCCGTGCCGGCGCTGCCGCCGCGGATCGGCCGGCGATTCGGAATCGCCCATCTCGGCGTCATCGGCCATGTCGGCGGCGAGCGCCTCGGCCGCTTCGGCAGCACTGTCGGACATTTCCTCGCCGGCGAGCTCGGCTTCATCGACCCGCGACTGGGCATCTTCGGATTCGGCACCCTCGCCTTTTTCGCCGGAATCGTCCTTGTGGCGATCTTCGCCCTCCTGACCTTCCTCTTCGTCGGCCTCGGAGCTGCGATCCTCGCCCATGTCGAGCGCATCGAGCAGATCGTGCACCACGTCGCCAAAGCGCGCCTGATCCATGAGCAAACGTTCGAGACGGTCGAGATCGCGGCCGGCACGGTCCTCGATCAACGGCCGCCACAGATCGACCACCCGCTTTGCCGCTGCCGGCGGCGCCATCCCGGTGAGGCGCTCGCGCACCATCATGGCGAGAGCTTCCTCGATCGGCGCGTCGGCGCGATCTGAGACATCGTCGAATTTGCCGCGGTGAAAGCGGTCATCGATCATGGCTGCGAGGTTTTTCGCAACGCCGTTCATGCGGCGCGCCCCGATCGCCTCAACGCGCGCCTGCTCGACTGCGTCGAACACCGCCCGCGCCTGCTGGCCGCCGGGAATGAGCTTCCGGTGCACCGCCGGATCGTGACAGGCAAGCTTGAGCGCGATCGAATCCGCGTGGCCGCGCACGATCGCCGCCTCGTGCAGAGTAAGCCGGCGCGGCGGCTCCGGCAGCCGGACCTTGCCGCCGACGATGCCGGGCCGCTCGGCGGCGTAGGACACTTCGAGGTCGTGCTTGCTTGCGATCGCGCGCACGCAACCGGTCACCGCCCGCTTGAACGGCTCGGTGGGAGATTCACGCGCTGGATTCTTGGGCTTGATGTTCGATGTCATTGGCCCGGTGACTGCATGATATTGCTATACGAGCAGGAAGTGATGCTCGCTCAAACTGATGAGAGACACGGATTTCAGGATGATCTCATAGGTGCTGTCGACGGTGATGACCGCATCCGACCCGACCTGATGCACATGTGACGAGACACCAAACGGGAAGTGATTATGGTCGAGCTCGAGCAGAGCAAAATCTGTCCTGAATCCGGTGACCGTATCGTGACGCACGTTGTTGGAATCGACGACGGTGTCGATCTGCGCGAAGTCGAACGCCCGCCGATGATTTATCGCGGCCAGGACAAAGAAGGCGCGCGGGTCCACGATCGTGCTTCCGCCGCCTGAGCCACCATCCGACGGTGAGCCACCTCCGCCGCCGCCCGCTGGGCCAACGTCGGGCACGAAGAAGGATGCTTCGTCAAAGACGGGCGGGGGTGGAAGATGCTGCGGCGGGGAAATGTCCGGCGCCGAATCCGGGCTGTCGGGCGGTGGAGCGGACGCGCCCGCCGGCATCCCGTCTGGAAGATCCGTCAACATCCCTGGCGCGGCGTGCGAGGAATCGGCCTGCGCACCCAAGATCGGCGATGGCTGATCGGCCGGAGACGCGAACAACGGACTTGGCGGGAATGTAAGCGCCCGACCGTCGTCAGGCATAACCAGGGTCGCCGCCGGCTGATCGAGCGGGAGCGCGTCGAAATCCCAAGTCGACGGCGCGACATCGTCGGCCAACGCCCAGAACTTGGGATTGATTGGTCCTGTGGGCACGTCTCACCTCACGTTGGCGCAACACTGAAACGAGCTGCCCCGGCGAATTCCAGGCTGTCCGCCGACGCCCGGCATTGCCGCCGCATAGCGTTCGTTGCCTCAGTTTAAAGCCACGTTAACCGAGGACTCGGGCAGCTCGACGCCGAAGCACCGCTGATAGAATTCGGCGATGATGGGTCGCTCGAGCTCATCGCATTTGTTCACGAAGGTGACGCGGAAGGCGAACCCGATATCCTTGAAGATTTCCGCGTTTTCCGCCCAGATGATCACCGTACGCGGGCTCATGACGGTGGAGATGTCTCCGTTCATGAAGGCATTGCGCGTGAGGTCGGCGACCCGCACCATCTTGTTGACGATGTCGCGACCTTCATCGCTGCGATAGTGCTTCGCCTTCGCCAGCACGATCTCGACCTCGTTGTCGTGCGGCAGATAATTGAGCGTGGTCACGATCGACCAGCGGTCCATCTGGCCCTGGTTGATCTGTTGCGTGCCGTGATAGAGGCCGGACGTGTCGCCGAGACCCACCGTATTGGCGGTGGCAAAAAGCCGGAACGCCGGATGCGGCCTGATCACCTTGTTCTGGTCGAGCAGCGTGAGCTTGCCGGACACTTCGAGCACGCGCTGGATCACGAACATCACGTCGGGACGACCGGCGTCGTATTCGTCGAAGCACAGCGCCACGTTGTGCTGCAGCGCCCAGGGCAGGATGCCGTCGCGGAATTCGGTGACCTGCACGCCGTCGCGGATCACGATCGCGTCCTTGCCGATGAGATCGATCCGGCTGATGTGGCTGTCGAGATTGACGCGCACGCACGGCCAGTTCAGCCGCGCCGCCACCTGCTCGATATGGGTCGATTTGCCGGTGCCATGGTAGCCGGTGACAATGACGCGCCGGTTATGGGCAAAGCCAGCGAGAATGGCGAGCGTGGTCGCCTTGTCGAACCGATAATCCGAATCGATGTCGGGAACGTGCTCGTCAGCCTCTGAATATGCCGGCACCTCCATGTCGCTGTCGATGCCGAACTGTTGTCGGATCGACACCTTCATGTCGGGCAGGCCGGCGACCTCTTGCTGTGCTGCGACGGTCATTGATCCTCCGTGGTCTCGGAACAAACCCGAGGCCAAAAATCGGTACGATTGATGCGGCTCGGAAATCGACGCGAAACTTATCAGAAAGCCGGCGCGTCGCGAAACCCGCCGCGTGATAGACCGAAAATCGCGTTAATTCAAATAGGTAGCCTGTCGTCAGGGGACAAGTCGGACGCCCGTCCGATATGCGATTTTGCCCGTCAGGCCCGGCGCGGGCGCGGGGCTCGCGCCGCCCGGGCGGCCTCAGCGGAAGCCGACCGATTTCAAATACTTATAGGCCTGGATGATCTCGCGCAGCCGGTCTTCGGTGGAACGGTCGCCGCCATTGGCGTCGGGATGATGCCGCTTCACCAGGAGCTTGAACCGCGCCTTGATCTCCTTGGTGGTGGCTTCTGCCTCCAGCCCCAGCGCGTCGAGCGCCTTGCGCTCTGCGTTGTGGATTACGCGCGTCTCCGGCCGGCGGAGATGATCGCCATCGGCGCGGGCGCCGAAATGCCGGAAAAGCCCGAGCGGATCGTCGGCGCCGTCGAGATTCGGATGGAACCGGGCCGAATGGGACCGCGTGCTCGGCTTGCCGCCATTCATTCCCATCTTCCAGGTCGGGCGGTGGCCGATGATCGCTTCCTTCTGGTAGCGGGCGATATCGTCTTCGCTCATTCCGGCGAAGAAATTGTATGAGTGATTGTACTCACGCACATGGCCGAGACAGAAGCGCCAATACTCGCGCTCGCGCAAACGGCCTTTGGGCGCGCGATGAGTGGCCGCGGCCTTGCAGCCCGGCCATTCGCATGCCGGGCACTGGGCACGCAGCCGCCGATCCTCGTCGGGCTTGACCCTAATGCGGTCGAACAGAGGCGAGTCGGTTTTCATGGTCTCCAATTATGCGGACGCCGCGCCTCCGCGTGCAAGACTTGACAAATGCGATCGAGCGCATTTCCGGCCGGTGCGAGAGCATTGACCGGACCGCCCGGCTGCCGCTAAGCGCAGTCGATGCGAACCCGCGACCTGATCACAGAGAAGTTGACCAAGGCTTTCGCCCCCGAATCCCTGGATGTGATCGACGAATCCCATCGACACGAGGGACACGCCGGCCATCGGCCGGGCGGCCAGACCCATTTCAGGGTTCATATCGTGTCGGAAGCGTTCCGCGGGAAGAGCCGCCTGGAACGTCACCGCATGGTCAACGAAACACTTTCGGGTGAACTCAAAACCGGCGTACACGCGCTCGCCATCGATGCCTCCGCGCCGGGCGAACGGTGACTATCCCGCGCGCGCGGCTGCTTTGCGCTGCTGCAGCGGCGTGATGCGCAGCGCGGTGATGCGGTTCCGCTCGCGGCGCAGCACCCGGAACCGGAAACCGTGGAAGGTGAAGCTCTGACCCGGCTCGGGGATCGAGCGCGCCTCGTGGATCACAAGGCCGGCGATGGTGGTCGCCTCGTCGTCGGGCAGGTTCCAGTCCAGGGCGCGATTGAGATCGCGGATCGGCACGCCGCCGTCCACGCTGACCGAGCCATCGGGCTGGGGCCGCACGCCGGCCACCGCCACGTCGTGCTCGTCGGAAATGTCGCCGACGATCTCCTCCAGGATGTCCTCGAGCGTCACCAGCCCCATCACTTCGCCGTACTCGTCCACCACCAGCGCGAAATGGGTCTTGCGCCGCCGAAATGCTTTGAGCTGCTCGGAGAGCGGGCGGATGTCGGGCACGAACCACGGCGGTCGCGCAATCGCCTTCACGTCCACCTTCGAAAGGTCGCCGTCGGCTTCCTGGATCGTGCGCAGCAGGTCCTTGGCGTGGAGAATGCCGACGATGTTTTCCGGCTTGCCGCTCCACAGCGGCACGCGCGTCACCGGACATTCGAGCACGGCTTTTACCGCGACCTCCGGCGGATCGTCGGCGCAGACGGTGATCATCTCGGTACGATGGATCATGACATCGGAGACGACGAGGTCACGCAGGTCGAGAAGGCCGCCGAACATGTCGCGGGTCAGCTTTTCGACGCCGCCCTCGCGATGCAGCAGGTCGACCGCCCCACGCAGCTCCTCATGCGGCGACATGATAGATTCGGTTTCACCGAGCCGCGTCCCGAGCAGGCGGAGCACTCTTTTGACCAGCCACTCGACCGCCAATAGCACCGGGGCCAACAGCCGCACGGCCCAGTCGATCGGGCGCGCGACCGCGAGCGCAATCCGGTCCGGCTCGTTGAAGGCGGCGGTTTTCGGAAGCACCTCGGCGAAGACCACAACCAGGATGGTCATGATGACCGTGGCGTAGAGCACGCCGACATCGCCGAACCAGGCGAGGAAGACCCCGGTTGCCAAAGCGGAGGCGGCGATATTGACGGCGTTGTTGCCGAACAGCAGCGCCCCGATCATGCGCTCTCGCGCTTTCAGCAGGCGCAGAACGATCGCAGCGCGGCCGTTGCCTTGCTTCTCCAATCGGTGCATGCGCGCGCGCGAGGCGGCGGTGAGCGCGGTCTCGCTGCCGGCGAAGAACGCCGACAACAGCAGGCAGATCACAACGACCGCAAGTGCAAGCCAGTCCTCGGGGGTCATCGCTCGGCGAGCTTTTCAGTCAGGAAGGCGCGCACCTCGGGCGCATCGATGTCCGGCGCAATGAAGGCCGCGCCGATCCCGCGCGCCAGAATGAACGTCAGCTTGCCGCGCTTCACCTTCTTGTCCTGGGCTATCAGGTCCATCAGACGATCGGCGTCCGGCAAGCCGCCCGTTACCGATGACAGATGGGTCGGCAGCCCGACCGCGGCAAGGTGCCGGGCGGCGCGCTCGGCCTCCGCCTGCGGCAGCAATCCCAGCCGCGTCGAGAATTCGCAGGCGAGCGTCATGCCGAGGGCGATCGCTTCGCCGTGCTTGAGCCGGTCGGAGAAGCCGGCGGCCGCTTCGAGCGCGTGACCAAAGGTATGGCCGAAATTCAGGAGCGCGCGGTCGCCGGTCTCGCGCTCGTCGCGGGCGACGATCGCCGCCTTGGCCCGGCAGCTCGTCGCGATCGCGTGCTCGCGTGCCGGAGTGCCCGCGAACACCTCCTGCCAATTCGCCTCCAGCCAGGCGAAGAACGCGGCATCACCGATCAGACCGTATTTGGCCACCTCGGCGTAGCCGGCGCGGAACTCGCGCGTCGGCAGTGTGTCGAGCAGCCCGGTGTCGGCAACCACCAGGATCGGCTGATGAAACGCTCCGACCAGGTTCTTGCCCTGGGGAGAATCGATCGCGGTCTTGCCCCCGACCGAGGAATCAACCTGAGCCAGCAGCGTGGTCGGAACCTGGACGTAATCGACCCCGCGCCGCACCACCGCGGCCGCAAAACCCGCCAGATCGCCAATGACGCCTCCGCCAAAGGCTACGACCAGGTCGCCGCGCTCGACCCGGTGCGCCAGAAGGTCGTCGCAGAGCTGTTCGAGCACGCCGAAAGACTTCGAGCTTTCGCCCGCCGGCACGACGATGGTCGCGATCTGCGGCGCGGCCTCCCGCACGGCGGCGACCGCGGCGGGCAGATGGTGCTCAGCGACGTTCTCGTCGGTGACGATCGCTACTTTGGCTCCCGGCCGCAGCGATGCCATCCTCCCACCGAGCGAAGAAAGCTCGCCGCGGCCGATCACAATGTCGTAGCTGCGCTCGCCCAGCGCGACATTCACGGTGATCGGATCGCCGGCGCGAACGGGCGCAGTCATGGCGCCCGATCCTGTCCGGCCGATGCGGTGACCGCTGCTTGCGCCAGTCCCAGCTTGCCGGTCAAGGCTTCGAGGATCTCGTCGACGATCTTGTCGTGCGGCACCTCGCGCGACTGCACGGTGACGTCCGCGAGCGCATAGACGGGATTGCGCACCTCGAGGAGCGCGGTGAGCGTCGCTGCCGGGTCGTCGGTCTGGAGCAAGGGGCGGTCGTGGCGGCGCTTGATGCGCCGCATCAACACATCGAACTCGGCCTTGAGCCAGACCGAAACGCCCTTGGCAGCAATCGCCGCGCGCGTGTCGGCGTTCATGAACGCGCCGCCGCCGGTCGCCAAGACCTGCGGCCCGCTCTCGAGCAGGCGGGCGATGACCCGGGCCTCGCCCTGGCGGAAATCGCCCTCGCCACGAACCGAGAAGATATCCGGGATCGACATGCCGGCGGCCTTCTCGATTTCCGCATCGGCGTCGACGAACGGAACGCCAAGCCGCAGCGCGAGCCGGCGCCCGATCGACGACTTTCCCGCGCCCATCATGCCGACGAGCACGACCGTGCGCCGGCTGAGCGCGGCGGCGATCGCAGGCTCCGGCGCCGAGGGCCCGGAGAGATGTGTTGTCCGATCGGACATGACCTTCAAGGCTCGAAAATACGCGGCCAAAGTTTCACAAACCTTCCACCGACACAACCGGGAAGCCCTTGTCAGGCCCGGCCGAACGTGGTCGTAGTTTCTCCACTCTTCCATGCCAATGACGCACCGACACGGGTGCCGGGATGCCGAGCCTTTTTCGATTCCTCATGGTGGTTGGCGTCATCGCGGGGCTGATCTACGGCGCGATGTTTGTGCTGGCGAACTGGTTCGATCCGAAGCCGCGCGAGATCACGGTATCGATCCCGCCGGACCGGTTCACCAAGCAACGCTGACCTGTTGCCCGGCGCCGGCATGGCCCGCCCCGCACGAGACTCCGACGAGCGCCTGATCGAGCTGTTCCTGGACATGCTTGCCGCCGAGCGCGGCGCCAGCCAGAACACGCTTTCCGCCTATCGCCGCGACCTCGAGGACTTCTCCGCGCATCTGCGAGGAAAGCGACGGACGATCGTAACGGCGGGGACCGAGGACCTGCGCGGCTATTTCAGCTCCCTGAGCCGACGCGGCTTCGCCGTGACCTCGGTCGCGCGCCGGCTCTCCGCCATCCGCCAGATCTATCGGTTTCTCTATGCCGAGGGGAAACGCGCCGACGATCCGGCAGCGATCCTGGAAGGGCCCAAGCGCGGGCGCGCGCTGCCGAAGGTGCTCAGCATCGCCGACGTGGATCGCCTGCTCGCCGCCGCCCGCACCTGCATGACCGCGGACCGGCCGTCACCGGAGCGGCTGCGCGCGGCACGGCTGACCTGCCTGATCGAAGTTCTCTATGCCACCGGGCTGCGCGTCTCCGAGCTCGTCGCCCTCCCCGCGTCGGCCGCCGAGCGCAACGCCCGCATGCTGGTGGTGCGTGGCAAGGGCGCCAAGGAGCGGATGGTGCCGCTCAACGATGCGGCCAAGCAGGCGATGGCGGACTATCGCGCGCTGCTGTCACAGGCAAGCAAGGACGCCAAGTCGAAATGGCTGTTTCCCTCCTTCGGGGAGAGCGGCCACCTCACGCGGCAGCACTTCGCCCGCGACCTCAAGGCGCTGGCCGCGGCGGCGGGCCTGCGCGCCGATCAGGTGAGCCCGCACGTGCTGCGGCACGCCTTCGCCAGCCATCTCCTGCACAACGGCGCCGACCTGCGCATCGTGCAGGCGCTGCTCGGCCATGCCGACATCTCGACCACGCAGATCTACACGCACGTGCTGGAAGAGCGCCTCAAGAGTCTGGTGCGCGATCTGCATCCGCTGGCGGAGAAGTAGCCGCGCGCTCGGCTGGACATCGATCGCCGCGAAGCGTCATAACACACGAAATTCAGCGCGGAGGGATCGCATGTCCGACACATGGCAAAAGCTCAAGGAGTGGCCGGAGCTTATCCTGGAGCGGCTCGAGGATGCTGGCGTCGCACGGATCATCCTCAACCGGCCGGACAAGCGGAATTGCTGGAACCGTGCGCTGTGCAACGCTTTCATCGAAGCGCTGGAGATCATCCGCGCCGACAAGGCGCTCAAGGTCGCGATCACCAAAGGGGCCGGCAGCGTCTATTCGTCGGGGCTCGATCTCAATTTCCTGCGCGAAGTATCGAACGGCCCGCTGCTCGACTGGGACCGTCCCAATCTGACGATCCAGATCGCGGAGATTCTGCGCGCGTTCCCGCGCATCATGATCGCGCAGGTGCACGGCTATTGTCTCGGCGGCGCGCTCGGGATCATGAACTGCCACGACCTCGTGTTCGCGGCCGAAGACGCGCAGCTCGGCATGCCGGAGGTCTTGCGCGGCAGCTTCGGGCAGCTCGTGACCTCGACGCTCCTGCACAGCGGCCTGCCGGTGAAGAAGCTCTCGCTGATCGCGCTCGTCGGCCGCAACATGTCCGGCAAGGAGGCTGACGCGCTCGGCATTGTCAGCCAGGCGGTGCCGGCGGCGAAACTGGAGGAGCATACGGTCGGCGTGGCGCGCGAGATCGCCTCGCGCCATCTCGCGCCCTTGGAGCACCACAAGATCACCGTGCAGATGGGCCGCGATCTGTCGCTCTCGCAGGCGATCCAGCTCGACCAGCTCGTCGGTCAGCGCCTGCGCCGCGCCATGGACCCGCTCAGCGACGTCGAATCCTATCTCCAGTCGCAGAAGGGCGGCCCGAACTTCGGCTATAAGCGGCCGGACGTCTGATCGGCCCATATTGCTGGGCGCGACCCGATAGGCGATAGGTTAACTCATAGGCGATAAATCCGACCATCGTTGCCTATGAGAGCGGCCCGATGCGCAGCTACCTCGACTTCGAAAAGCCGGTGGCCGAGCTCGAGGCCAAGGTCGACGAACTGCGCGCGTTACAGACCGGCGAAACCGCGGCCGCCATCGGCGAGGAGATCGCGCGGCTCGAGGCGAAGGCGGCGCAGACGCTCAAGGACATCTACGCCAATCTCACGCCCTGGCAGAAGACGCAGGTCGCGCGCCACCCCGAGCGGCCGCGCTCGGTCGATTACATCGGCACGCTGATCACGGACTTCGTCGCGCTCGCCGGCGACCGTCAATTCGGCGAGGACGAGGCGATCATCGGCGGCTTCGGCCGCTTCCGCGGTGAGAGCATCTGCGTGCTCGGCCACGAGAAGGGCTCGACCACGGAGGACCGGCTCAAGCACAATTTCGGCATGGCGCGGCCGGAGGGTTACCGCAAGGCCGTGCGGCTGATGCAGATGGCCGACCGCTTCGGCATTCCCATTCTCTCGCTGATCGACACCGAAGGCGCCTATCCGGGCATCGGCGCCGAGGAACGTGGGCAGGCGGAGGCGATCGCGCGCTCGACGGAAGCCTGCCTCGAACTCGGCGTACCGAACGTCGCGCTGATCATCGGAGTCGGCGGCTCCGGCGGCGCCATCGCGGTCGCGACCGCCAACCGCGTGCTGATGCTGGAGCACTCCTTCTACAGCGTGATCTCGCCGGAAGGCGCTGCCTCGATCCTGTGGCGCGACACATCGAAGGCGCAGGACGCCGCGACGAGCATGAAGATCACCGCCCAGGATCTTTCCCGCTTCGGGGTGATCGACGGGATCGTCGTCGAACCCGCGGGCGGCGCCCACCGCGACCCCGCCGCCGCCATCGCGGCCGCCGGCGAGGCCCTTGCCGGCGCCCTCGACGAGCTCAAGGGGCTCGACCGCGAGACCGTGCGGCGGCAGCGGCGGGAGAAGTTCCTGGCGATAGGCAGGACCATCGCCTGAGCGCAAGTCACAGAAACGGACGAGGGGCAGCAGAAATGGGACAGGTTTCGCCCGCTTTCCCCTGCTATTTTGGCCCTTCGTCCACTGTCGCCCGCCCCTTGCCCTGATATTTCCCAAGTCTTGAGCTAGCCTTTTCTCCAAGTTTGGGGTCGAGTGGGGATTCTCTCCGCCATGAATACCTTCGCCGGCAGGGGAACACTTCCCACTCATTTACCTTTCGTTCACCTTGCCTGTGGTCAAACGGCGATTCGGGCGCTTTCGACGCCTTGCGATCAGGGCTTCTTAGGGATAACGATTGCTCAATGAAGGCTTGGGGCCAGCCTTTCAGGTCGGGGAGTCCTGCGTTGAATCGTTGCTCTCTGGTGCGCTCGCTTCTGGCGTCCGCGGCGGTGGCGGCTGCCGTGGCGCTCGCCGGCTGCGACACCGACGGCAGCGGCGCCCCGAGCTTGCGCTCGCTGCAGCCTCTCTCCGACAAGATGCTCACCGACATCGAGCAGAAGAACATGAGCAAGGAGTCGCCAATCCTGGTGCGGCTCTTCAAGGAAGAATCCGAGCTCGAAGTCTGGAAAGAGGATCGGACCGGCCGCTTCGCGCTGCTGAAGACCTATCCGATCTGCCGCTGGTCCGGTGAGCTCGGCCCGAAGGTCAAGGAAGGCGACCGCCAGGCGCCCGAGGGGTTCTATACGATCACCCCCAGCCTGATGAATCCGAATTCGAATTACTACCTCGCGATCAATCTTGGCTTCCCGAACGCCTTCGACAGGGCGCACGGACGCACCGGCGCGTTCCTGATGATCCACGGCGATTGCTCCTCGCGCGGTTGCTACGCCATGACCGACGAGCAGATCTCCGAAGTCTATGCGCTCGCCCGCGAGTCGTTCTTCGGCGGCCAGCGCGCTTTCCAGGTGCAGGCCTATCCGTTTCGGATGACGCCGCTCAACCTGGCGAAGCATCGCAACTCTCCGCACATGGCATTCTGGAAGATGCTCAAGCAGGGCAACGACCACTTCGAGGTCACCCGGCAGGAGCCGAAGGTTGACGTCTGCGACAAGCGCTACGTCTTCAACGCGGAGTCGTCCGGCAGATTCACTCCGGCCGGCAGGTGCCCGGCCTACCAGGTGCCGGAAGAGGTGGCCGCGGCGGTGGCCGAGAAGCAGCGCAACGACGACCGGCAGTTCGCCGAACTCGCCAACCGCGGCACTCCGACCGTTGCGGTGACCACCGGCAACGACGGCGGCATGCACCCGACCTTCCTCGCGGCCTTCCAGAAGCCCTATTTTGACTCCGCCGGCCTCCTTCGCGGCCCGGCCGTTTCGCTCCCCGGCACGATCCCGGCCCATGCGGTCCCGCCCGGCCCGCGACAGGAGGCGACCGGCACCGTCGAGGCAAAGAGCGCGCCGGCCGCACAGGCAACGACGCGAACGGCTTCGGCCACACCCGCGACGCAGTCCAGCAATTCCGGCAGCCTGTTCGGCAACCTGTTTTCCTCCAACAGCAGCAGCTCGAACAGCAGCCAGTCGAGTTCGGGCGGAATGCTCGACCGCATGTCGCGCCTGATTGGATTGCGCGGCTCGGAGGCTCCGCCCCCCGAGGCGCCCAAGGCCAAGACCACGACGACCGCGAAAGCGACGCAGTCGCCTGCCGCTCCGGCCAAGCCGCAGGCGGAGAGCAAGCAGGCCGCCAATCCGGGCGCGATCCGCCCGCAGCCAAAGCCGGCGACGCAGGAAGCGAACGCCGATCCCAAGCCGGGCGCGAGCGCGAGCCTGCTCAATGGCGCACAGCCGACGGTGCCGGCCGGCACGTTTGACAGCCGCTGGGGCACCTTCCGTTAAGCTGAAGAACTGCGGGGATGACCGAGGACGGAAAGCCGATTTCCGTCCTCTTTTGTTTGTTGCCGCCTGCTAGGCAAAGCGGCCGTGGCAATGCTTGTACTTCTTGCCCGAGCCGCAGGGGCACGCCTCGTTGCGGCCGACCTTGCCCCAACTCGACGGATCGGCCGGATTACGCTCGGCGACGCTCACGGTGCCATTGCCGCCGAACGCCGGCACCAGCCGCGGCGCATCGGCCATGGCCAGCGCCATCTCGTCTTCGCCGGTGTTCGGATCGAACTTATGGGCCTCCATGTAGGGCAGGTTTGACGGCAGCTCGGGCGGCGGCTGCGTGACGATCTCCACGCGCATGAGCTGCGCGGTGACCATCTCGCGCAGACTCTGGCTCATCGATTCGAACAGGTTGAAGGATTCCGCCTTGTACTCGTTGAGCGGATCGCGCTGGCCGTAGCCGCGCAGCCCGATCACCTGGCGCAGGTGCTCGAGCATGACCAGATGCTCGCGCCAGAGATGGTCGAGGAGCTGCAGCAGCACCGTCCGCTCGACCGAACGCATGATCTCGGCGCCGTATTGGGCGACCTTGGCGGCCATGTGCTCGTCGGCGCGCCGCGTGATGCGCGTCAGCAGCTCCTCCTCGGCGATCCCTTCCTCCTTCGCCCATTCGTCGACCGGCAGGTCGAGGCCGAGCACGCGCTTGAGCTCTTCCTTCAGCCCAGGGGTGTCCCACTGCTCGGGATAGGCGTTCTCCGGGACGTGCTTGGCGACCAGATCCTCAATCGCCGAATTGCGCATGTCGGCCACGACCTCGGCCACCGCGGCGTCCTGCATCCATTCGACCCGCTGATCGAAGATGACCTTGCGCTGGTCGTTCATCACGTTGTCGAACTTGAGCAGGTTCTTGCGAATGTCGAAGTTGCGCGCTTCGACCTTCTGCTGCGCCTTCTCCAACGCCTTGTTGATCCAGGAGTGGACGATCGCCTCGTCCTCCTTCAACCCAAGCCGCTGCAGCATGGTGTCGAGCTTGTCCGACCCGAAGATGCGCATCAGATCGTCTTCGAGCGACAGGAAGAACTTGGAGTGGCCCGGGTCGCCCTGGCGTCCCGAGCGGCCACGCAACTGGTTGTCGATGCGCCGGCTCTCGTGGCGCTCGGTGCCGAGCACGAACAGGCCGCCAGCCGCGAGCGCCTTCTCCTTCAGCCGCGCCACCTGGCCGCGGATGTCATCGATGCGCCGGTTGCGCTCGGATCCTTCCTCCACGTCCTTCAGCTCCTGGCGCACGCGCATCTCGACATTGCCGCCGAGCTGGATGTCGGTTCCGCGGCCGGCCATGTTGGTGGCGATAGTGATGGCGCCGGGCACGCCCGCCTGCGCGATAATGTAGGCCTCCTGCTCGTGATAGCGGGCATTGAGGATCGCGAACACCTTGACCTTGGTGGCGCCGTCGTCGCCGCTGTAGAGCGCGGCAAAAGCGTTGGGATCGGAGAAATCGTGCGGCTCCCATCCGCGCTTGCGCAGCATCTCGGCGAGCTGCTCCGATTTCTCGATCGAGGTGGTTCCGACCAGCACCGGCTGGCCGCGTGCCTTGCAGTCCTCGATCAGCGCCAAGATCGCTTTATATTTCTCGGCACCGGTACGATAGACCTCGTCGTCGTCGTCGAGACGGATCATCGGCATGTTGGTGGGAACCTCGAGCACTTCGAGGTTGTAGATGTCGATGAACTCGTCGGCTTCGGTCATCGCCGTGCCGGTCATGCCGGCAAGCTTTTCGTACATGCGGAAGTAGTTCTGGAAGGTGATCGAGGCGAGCGTCTGGTTCTCCGGCTGGATCGGCTGGTGCTCCTTGGCTTCGAGCGCCTGGTGCAGGCCTTCCGAATAGCGGCGGCCGGGCATCATGCGGCCGGTGAACTCGTCGATGATCACGACCTCTTCGTTACGGACGATATAGTCCTTGTCGCGGTGGAACAGCTTGTGTGCGCGCAAGGCCTGGTTGACGTGGTGCACGGTCGAGACGTTCTCGACATCGTAGAGCGAGTCGCCCTTGAGCAGGCCGTCGGCCCGCAGCATCTGCTCCATCTTCTCCATCCCGACCTCGGTCAAGGTGACGGTCCGCTGCTTCTCGTCGACCTCGTAGTCGGCCTTGACCAGCTTGGGGATGTAGGTGTCGATCGTGTTGTAGAAGTCGGAGCGGTCGTCGAGCGGACCCGAAATGATCAGCGGGGTTCGCGCCTCGTCGATCAGGATCGAGTCGACCTCGTCGACGATCGCGTAGACATGGCCGCGCTGCACCATGTCCTCGAGCCGGTATTTCATGTTGTCGCGCAGATAGTCGAAGCCGAGCTCGTTGTTGGTGCCATAAGTGACGTCGCAGTCGTAGGCCTGCTTGCGCTCCTCGTCGTCGAGGCCGTGCACGATGACGCCGACCTTGAGGCCGAGGAAGTTGTAGATCTGCCCCATCCATTCGGCGTCGCGCTTGGCGAGATAATCGTTGACGGTGACGACGTGGACGCCGCGGCCCGCGAGCGCATTGAGGTAGACCGGCAGCGTCGCGACCAGGGTCTTGCCTTCGCCGGTCTTCATCTCGGCGATGCGGCCCTCGTGCAGCACCATGCCGCCGATCAGCTGCACGTCGAAATGACGCTGACCCAGCGTACGCTTCGACGCCTCGCGCACGGTGGCGAAGGCTGGAACCAGAATGTCGTCAAGCGATTTACCGTCGGCGACCTGTTTCTTGAAGTCCTCGGTACGCGCGCGCAGCGCGTCATCGGAAAGCCGCTCCAGCTCCTTCTCGAGCGCGTTGATCTCCTGCACGCGCGGAAGATAGTTCTTGATGCGCCGTTCGTTCGAGGAGCCGAAGAACTTGCGGGCAATCGCGGCGATCATGCAGGAGGTTCCTTTCAGGGCCGGTGCGCCGGTCTAAGGCACTTCGCGCGCACGCGGACGCCGTCGGCGATCAGCAAACTCAATCTTGGTTACGGCGACGACTGCGGATGTTCATTACCATTGCCGCCGCGTGCCGGGAATGCGGCGCATTCGAGCTTCGGTCATGCGGACGGCCGTGCTGAGGCCGGAATGGCCGGGTTTTTCGAGAGATAGGAGGGGGTTACACCCTTGTCAATCGGCCATTCTTGCTCACGTTATCGTCAAAATCGGCCGTTATTCGGGCGTTGCAAAGGGGGAGCGATTGCGCGACTGTCCGGCGCCGCCGCCGTCGGTCGTGCCTCTTTCAAGGACCGCCACCATGAGTTCGCTCACTCCCCCATCTGCCCCGTCGTCGATTCTCGCGGCGGTGCACCGGTGCTCGATGGCATTTGCCGCGATCACGGCGTTGCTGTTGTTCTTGCCCGCGGTATCCGGCTGCTCAAAAGCTCCGTCGTCGAACGAGGCGGCGGCGTCGGGTTCCGATCCGGTGGTCTCGCGCGTGAACGGCACCGATATCAGGGAAAGCGACCTCGCCATTGCCGAGGACGATCTCGGCGCCGACCTCCAGAACGCGCCGCCGGCCACGAAGCGCGAGCACCTAGTGGCCTATGTCACCAACGTTATCCTGCTGGCGCAGGCGGCCGAGGCGAAAAAGCTGCAGGACGACAGCGAGTTCAAGCGCCGACAGACATTCCTGCGCAACAAGCTGCTGATGGGATTGATGCTGCAAAACCATGGTAAGGCCGCTGCCACCGACGACGCCATGCATGCGCTCTATGAAGAGGCGGTCAAGCCGATGGGCGCGCAGGAAGAGGTGCGCGCGCGCCACATCCTGGTGGAGACCGAGGACGAGGCCAAGGCCATCCTTGCCGAGCTGAATGGCGGCGCCGATTTCGCGACGCTCGCGAAGGCCAAGTCCAAGGACCCGGGCGGAGCCGAGGGCGGCGATCTCGGCTATTTCACCAAGGACCAGATGGTGCCGGCATTCGCCGAGGTCGCCTTCCAGATGTATCCGGGCCAGACCTCCAACCCGGTGAAGACCCAGTTCGGCTGGCACATCATCAGGGTCGAGGACCGGCGCAACCGTCAGGTGCCGGACTTCGACAAGGTCAAGGACCAGCTCGAGGTCTACGTCGCCCGCCGCGCCCAGAATGAGCTGGTCGCGCAGCTGCGCGAGAAAGCCAAGATCGAGCGACTCGACAAGCCGGCAGCCGACCCCGCCGGCGCGCCGAAGCAGTAACTCAAGAGAGCACTGCATTCCTCATGCCCGGCCTTGTGCCGGGCATCCACGCCATTAAAACAGGTCAGCATTCGTAAGACGTGGATGGCCGGGACAAGCCCGGCCATGACGAAAAGCATCGCCATGGCAACCAGCATCTCCCCCCTCGCGCCGCCGACCGTGCCGGACATGCCGGCGATCGACGGCGTGCGGCTCGCAACCGCCGCCGCCGGCATCCGCTACAAGGGACGCACCGATGTGCTGATGGCGATATTCGATCCCGGCACCGTCGCGGCCGGCGTGTTCACCCGCTCGAAGTGCGCTTCGGCACCGGTCGACTGGTGCCGCGCCCATCTCAAGTCGCGCAAGGCGCGCGCGTTGGTCGTCAATTCCGGCAATGCCAACGCCTTCACCGGCAGGACCGGTAACGAGGCCTGCAGGTTCACTGCCCGGCTTGCGGCCGCGGCGGTGGGCTGCAAGCCCGAAGAGGTGTTTCTGGCCTCGACCGGCGTCATCGGCGAGCCGCTCGACGCCCGCCATTTCGACGGCGTGATGGACAGGCTGGTTGCGGATGCGCAAGGCGCCGGCTGGCCCGATGCCGCGCGCGCGATCATGACCACCGATACGTTCCCAAAGGTCTCGACCGCCAGCACCAGCATCGGCAAGACCACCGTCACCATCAACGGCATCGCCAAGGGCGCCGGCATGATCGCGCCCGACATGGCGACCATGCTCTGCTTCGTGTTCACCGACGCGCCGGTCGCCGCGCCGCTCCTGCAGCGGGTGCTCAAGGAAGCCGTGGTCGACACCTTCAACGCGGTGACGATCGACGGCGACACCTCCACCTCGGACACGTTGCTGGCATTCGCCACCGGCCGGGCCGCGGCACGCGGCGCGCCCAAGATCACCAAGCCCAATGACCGCCGCCTCACCGGTTTCCGCAAGGCCTTTTGCATGGTGCTCGCGGACCTCGCCGAGCAGGTGGCGCGCGACGGCGAAGGAGCGCGCAAGCTGGTCGAGATCAAGGTCGAAGGCGCGACGTCGAAGGCCTCCGCCCGCAAGATCGCGATGTCGATTGCCAATTCGCCGCTGGTGAAGACCGCGATCGCCGGCGAGGACGCCAACTGGGGCCGCGTGGTCATGGCCGTGGGCAAGGCCGGCGAGCCGGCCGACCGCGACAAGCTGTCGATCTGGTTTGGCGGCATCCGCGTCGCCCACAAGGGCGCGCGCGATCCCGACTACGACGAGGCGAAGGTCGCCGCCGCGATGAAAAACCCGAAAATCGAGCTCAAGGTGCGGCTCGGGCTCGGACAAGGCTGCGATCGCGTGCTCACCTGCGATCTCACCAAGGACTACGTCGCCATCAACGGCGATTACCGGTCGTGATCCTGTGGCGTAACGGTTTGCGCGTCCTCGCTGTCAAGGACGACTGCCGCCGGTGACCGACGACCTCACGTCCACGGCGACGCGCACCCCGACCGTGATCGGCGTGTTGCTCCGGCTCATGCCGCGATGAGCATAACCGAACTGATCTTTGCCGACGTAGCCCGGCCGCGACCGGTAGGTGACGCGATGACCTTGCACCGTCACGGCGCCGTGCGCCGGACGTTGCGTGACGACGGTGTCATGCATGGCGCCGGGCGAGTCCCCCAGCGTGAAACTGCATGGGTCGCCGCTGGTCACGATCATCCATGTGTTCACCGTCTGGTTTGGAAACATCGTGACGAACTGCTTGAGGCAGGCGGCATTAGCGTCGGCTCCCGATGCGAGCAGCAAAAGACCGACGAATCCGGTGACCCTGGTCATGGTCGTGCTTCGTCTCACTAGGCACTTCGTAAGCTGACGAGCCAGTCGCTGCTACGGCGTCACAGTGACCGAGATGCGGACCGTTCGGACAGAAGGCCCGCCTTGCGGATGTTGGCCGGAGCGGACGTAGGTAAAGGCGTCGCTACCAACAAAACCGGGACGCGACGTATAGATGACGCGCCCGATGCTGCCGATTCGCAGAGTCCCGTTTGCCGGCCGCTGCACGATCTGGGTGCTTTCCGTCGGACCGCGCGAGACGAACCGTATGGTACATGGCTTGCCGGACTGAGCGCTCATGTAGCCGGTGGACGTGATCCCGCTCGCCGTGCTGAACCACGGCACCTTGCACGCGAGCGCAGGTTTGGCACCGAGCGTGAGCGCCAAGAGACACAGCAGAGCTGGAATTTTATGCATGGCTTCCCTCCCAGAGGGAGAAGATTAGCCAACAATCCAGCGTTGCAGCAAGCGGCGGCGCGATCCAGCGGCAATGGAATTCGCCGCCATCGATGGGATAAAGATAATGTGCCGTTCACCTTCCGGGTTGAAGGCCCTTTAACCCTGGATTGCCTAAACATCAGGTGCAGGCTGTGAGCTTGAAGGTCGTGCTTGTGGCTGCCTGCGCTCTCGTCGATGCTGACGGACGAGTGCTGATCGCAGAACGTCCGGCCGGACGGCCAATGGCCGGCTTGTGGGAATTCCCCGGCGGCAAAGTCGATGCGGGCGAGCGGCCCGAGGAGACGCTGATCCGGGAGTTGCAGGAAGAGTTGGGTATCACCGTCAAGGAGGAGTGCCTCGCACCGCTCACCTTCGCGAGTCACAGCTATCCGGACTTCCACCTCCTGATGCCGCTTTACGTGTGCCGGCGCTGGGAGGGGACGGTGCGGCCGCAGGAGGGCCAGAGGCTCGCCTGGGTACGGCCCAACAAGTTGAAGGACTACCCGATGCCGCCGGCGGACGTTCCGCTGATCTCGCATCTGGCAACGCTGTTGTGATCCCAAGGCAGAAACGCCGCCAGGGAAGTGCCATGTTCGCAAAACCGTCGCTTCGCGCAACTCTCACGCTCACGTGCCGACGCTTCGTTGCCGCCGAAGAGGGCACGACCGCGATCGAATATGCCATCATCGCGTCTGGGGTCGGCGCTGCGATCGCCGCGACCGTGTGGAATTTCGGATCCGAGCTGACCGCGGTGTACGAGAAAGTCGCCGCAGCGTTTTCCTGAGGCAGCGATCCGGATCGGTTCGCGCCGTCAACGTCCAGCCTTCTCTCCCGCCGGAAATTCCTTGGCCCCGAGCGCATCGGCGAGCCGCCGCTGCGCGGATCCGGGCTTCAGCGGCTGCTGCTGGCTCTCGTGCGGCGCCCAGCCCGAGAGCCACACGATGTCGAACGTGGCCCGGATGCGGCCATCGGCATCGGCGAACCGCTCCCCATAGATCTGCATCATCCTCTGCAAGGTGGCGCGTCTGAGCGGCCGCCGCCGGCGCTCGGCGAGCGCGTTGGTCGCGCCCATGCGACGCAGATCGTGCATCAGCGCGAGCGGCGAGGCGTAGCGCACGGTGAGCCGGTCGACGTCGGTCACCGGCAGCGCAAAACCGGCGCGCTGCAGCAAGGCGCCGAGATCGCGCAGATCCGCGAACGGCGCAACGCGCGGGGAGAGCCCCCCCTCGATCTCGGTCTCGGCCGCCGCGAAAGCCTGCCGCAGTTCGGTGAGCGTGTCGCCGCCGGCGAGCGCCGCCAGCAACAGACCGTCCGGCCTGAGCGCCCGCCGAATCTGCACGAGCGTGCCCGGCAGATCGTTGACGAATTGCAGCGCCAGCAGCGACACGACGAGATCGAGCGAGGCATCGCCGAACGGCAATGCCTCCTCGTCAGCCATGACGCTGAGCTTGGAATGATCGGCCTCGACTGCGATCGCGTCCGCGGCGATGGCGCTGGCAACCTTGCCGCTTTCGCGCAGGACGGAGCACACGGCGTCGCTCGGCGTGCCGAGATCGAGCGCGCGATCGAACTGGCGCTTCACTGCCGCGAGGCGATCGGCAAGGTCATCGGCCACGCGATCAAGCAGGAACGTCGACGGCCCGAGCGCCGCCGCGCGCCGCCGGCGGGCGCGCAGGAGCTGGCGGTCGAAAATGACGGGACTTGCCATCGCCCTACTCTACGCCTTTTCAGACATTGAGGCCGCTGCGAAGGAACGCTAGCGTTCCCGCATGGAGGTGGGCTCCGCCACAGAGGAGGCAAGGAGGGGGCGCTTCGGCCGCCTGGCCGGTGCGTTGCGCGCGACGTTCGGCCTGGCGGTCGACGTCGGACTACCGCAGCTCTGCGCCTCCTGCCGCGAGCCGGTCGGCAACGCCGGCGTCTGCGCCACCTGCTGGTCGAAGCTCTCGTTCATCGCGCGGCCCTATTGCGAGCGGCTCGGCATCCCGTTCCCGTTCGATCCGGGGCCCGGCATCCTGTCGATGGAGGCGATCGCGGACCCTCCCGCTTATCAGCGGGCGCGCGCCGCGGTGCGGTTCGACGACATCGCCCGCGCTCTCGTCCATGCGTTCAAATACGGCGACCGGCTCGACCTTGCGCCGACGATGGGCCGCTGGATGGCGAACGCCGGGCGCGAACTGCTCGCCGAGACCGATGCGATCGTCCCGGTGCCGCTGCACTGGCGCCGGCAATGGGCGCGGCGCTGCAACCAGTCCGCCCTGCTCGCGCAAGTCATCGCCGGAGAGAGTGGGGTCCCCGTCGCCGCGAGCGCGCTCAAGCGCGTCAAGGCCACCCCACAGCAGGTCGGTCGCTCCCGGACCGAGCGCGCGCAGAACATGCAGGGTGCCTTCCGGGTGCCTCCGCAGGGCAAGGCGGAAGTATCGGGACGGCGGCTTCTCGTGGTCGATGACGTGCTCACATCGGGGGCAACGGTCGACGCCTGCGCCCGGGCGCTGCTGCGGGCCGGAGCCGCCAATGTCGACGTGCTGGTTTTCGCGCGGGTTGTCGCGGCCGCACGCGCCCCCATATAAGCCCACGGAAAACGTGCAATAATCGATTCGATGGCTAAGGTTGAGATTTACTCCACGCGCTATTGTCCCTATTGCGTCGCGGCCAAGGCACTGTTGCAGCGGAAGGGGATCGCCTTCACCGAAATCGACGTGACCAGCGATCCGGAAGGACGAAGCAAGATGGTCGAACGGTCCAGGGGACGCATGACCGTGCCGCAGATTTTCGTGGGCGCAACGCACGTCGGCGGCTTCGACGAGCTTTATGCGCTCAACCAGGCCGGCAAGCTCGATCCGCTGCTTGCGGCCGAAGGAGTCGGGGCGTGACCACCGGGCAGGCTGCGACCTTCACCGTCGGTCTCGTACAGATGCGCTCGGGCCTTTCGCCCGCGGCCAACCTCGAGACCGCGACCGGCCTGATCGAGGCGGCCAAGGCGAGCGGCGCCGATTATGTGCTCACGCCGGAAATGACCAACATCCTCGCGTTGCAACGCGAGCGGCTGTTCGCGGCGATCGTGGCGGAGGAGGACGATCAGAGCCTCGCGCGCTTCCGCGAGCTCGCCCGCCGGCTCGGCATCTATCTCCACGTCGGCTCGCTGGCGATCAAGGTCTCGCCCGACCGAGCCGCCAACCGCTCGTTCCTGATCGATCGCGCGGGCGAGATCGTCGGCCGCTACGACAAGATCCACATGTTCGACGTCGATCTCGCGGGCGGCGAGAGCTACCGCGAGTCGCGCAATTTCCGCCCCGGCGAGGCCGCGGTCGTCGCGGATCTGCCGTGGGGACGGCTCGGGTTCTCGATCTGCTACGACCTGCGCTTTCCCGCGCTCTACCGCGCGCTGGCGGATGCCAGCAGTTCGTTCATCGCAATCCCTTCGGCCTTCACGAAACAGACCGGCGAGGCGCATTGGCATGTGCTGATCCGCGCCCGCGCCATCGAGAACGGCTGCTTCGTGTTCGCGGCCGCGCAGGGCGGGCTGCATGAGAACGGCCGCGAGACCTTCGGCCATTCACTGATCGTTGATCCCTGGGGCCGTATCCTGGCCGAAGGCGGCATCGAACCGGGTGTGATCATGGGCAAGATCGATCTCGCCGAGGTTGCCGCTGCGCGCGGGAAGATTCCCTCGCTCCAGCATGGGCGACGGTTCGAGATCGTCGAGCCGATGGCCGAGCCCACGCCGTTTCGGGCCAGCGGAGGTCCCCGATGATCCGCTACGCGCTCGTTTGCCCGAAGGGCCACTTCTTCGAGAGCTGGTTCCAGAGCTCGGCCGCCTACGACAAGCAGGCCAAGCGTGGGCTGGTCACCTGTCCGGTCTGCGGCGACAGCAAGGTCGAGAAGGCGATCATGGCGCCGAGTCTCTCGGCTACGAAGAAGCGCGGCGCCGCACACGTTCCCGTCGCAGCGACCGAAGCGCCCGCTACGCCGGCGGTGCCCGCCGCCGAAGACAAGGCGCCGGTCGCGATGATCTCGCCGCAGGAGCGCGAAGTCCGCGCCAAGCTCAAGGAGCTGCGCGAGCATCTCACCAAGAACGCCGATTACGTCGGGACGAAATTCCCCGAGGAAGCCCGCAAGATGCACTACGGCGAGATCGACCACCGCTCGATCTATGGCGAGGCCTCGCCGCAGGAGGCGAAGGAGCTGCACGACGAGGGCATCGAATTCCATCCGCTGCCGATCCTGCCGGACGAGCGGAATTAGCCGTCGACTCATCGCGTCAGTCGGACTTTGGCGTTGCGCGGACGCGGAACGCCGTATCAGCGCTCGAGACGCTGCACGTGCTGATCGAGAAACCGAAAGACGTCACCTTCCCAGCTGGCAATGTCCGTAAAGACGGCTGCGTGCCCCTCTGCCGGCGTTGCGCCGACGGAAGGATAAATCTTCATGTCATAGGCCTTGCGGACACCCTCACGCACAGCGGCCATCGCTCGGGCGGGCTTGGTCGAGTAATCGTTGGCGGCGTGAATCAGAAATACAGGCGCCTCGATATTCCGAGCCGCCGTGACCAGGCGCTCTTGCAGCTCCGCCGAGCGTTCCCACCTTTGCGCCGCCGCGGCAAATGCAACGGCGGCACCAATCGTTCGGTCGCGCTCTGCCGCCAATAGCGCGAGCTGTCCGCCAAACGAATGTCCGGCAATCGCGATACGGCGCGAATCGACGTCTGGCACGGTTTTCAGGAACGCCAGACCCGCAAGCGTATCGTCCAAATGCTCCTGCGTGAGCCGGCCGTTCATCAACCGGTCCCTGGCCTGCTCTCCGCCGGCGGCTGCATCCTGATTCAGGACGTCCCGTATGAATTGCCCCTGATCGGATGAAAGGCCGTCACCTCGCCGGAAAAGGAAGAGGAAGGCATATCCGTGTTTCGCGAATACAGGACCGATGGTGTGTGCGCGAGCAGGATTTGTCGGACCGGAACCATGATTGAACAGCACGGCCGCAAAGGGCCCTCGACCGAGGGGCTTCCACAGCAATCCCTTGAGCTTGAGTTCGCCGCTGGGGACGACGACCGTCTCGTAAGGCGGCGGCGTGCCTGCCTGCCCCAGGAGGTCCTTGGGGCAGCAGGAGAGCATTACGCCCACAACCAGGAGCACGAGGCGTTTCATCGAGACCTCCGATCGTGCTTCCCAGCTTGGAGCAGACCGCTCGTCCCCCTCCCGGCTGCCCGCGTTGCTAGGAGAGCCGTACTCCGACTGATTGTCCCTGTGCACGCGGATGTTAGCACGCATGGTCGCGCCAGCAATGTGGTTGGCGCGAGGCGGCCAAGCCCGATTTACGGGTGGACGGCCTAATAAACCCACATCAGCAGCGCCACTCCGGCCACGATCAGCACGATGCCGAGCGCTTCGCGCGCGGTCGTCGCCTGCCGGAACAGGAAGCGCGAGATCGCCTGCGCGAACAGCACCTCGACCAGCGCGAGCGTGCGCACGCTCGCGGCGCTGGCGAGCGCGAAGGCCAGGAACCAGAATTGCGAGGCGAGTGCGCCGAGGAAGCCTGCCGCCAGCGACGGCCGCCAGGCGCGAAAGATCGCCGTAAGCACTTTGGGGTCGCGCAGCCACAGGTAAAGCGTCAGCAGCGCCGATTGGATCGCCAGCCCCACCGCCACGGTGAAGGTCGCGGCCATCAGGTAGCTCGGCGAGCCGAGGCTCAAGATCGCGCCGCGAAAGCCGACCGCCGACAGCGCGAACATCCCGCCCGCGGCGACGCCGAGGAGCGTGGCCCGCGAATCGAGCGAGGTGCCGGGCTTGAGCGCCATGATCACCACGCCGGTGGTGGCGATCAGGATCGCCGCCGCCATCGGCAGCGTCACCACGTCGCCGAGAAAGACGAGACCGAACAGCGCGGCCTGCACCGGCTCGGTCTTGATATAGGCGTAGACCACGACGAAGGAGCGGTCGTTCATCGCCGCGAGCATCAGCGCGGTGGCGGCGATCTGCGCCAGCGTGCCCTGCAGCACCCAGGGCCAGTAGATTGCGCCCGGCCGCGGCAGGTCCGCGCCGCTTGCGGCCATCACCAGCGCGAGAAAAACGACGGCAAACGGAAACCCGAACAGGAAGCGCACATGCGTCGCGCCGGCGGTGCCGAGCGTCGCGGTGAGCTCGCGTTGGGTGGCATTGCGCGCGGTCTGGCTGGCCGCGGCAATGACCGTGAACAGCGCCCAGAGCCAGCTCGCGTCGGACATGCCTAGGCCGGCTTCACGGCCGTGACCATGTAGTTCACGTCCATGTCGGTCGAAATCTGCCAGCGGTCGGCAATCAGATTATAGATCACCCCGGTCTCGTCGATGACGCGCAGCCCGTGCCGCTCGATCGCGGCTTCCAGCTCGTCCGGGGTGACGAACTTGTCCCATTGATGCGTGCCGCGCGGCAGCCAGCGCAGCACGTATTCGGCGCCGACGATGGCAAGCGCGAAGCTCTTGAGCGTGCGGTTCAGCGTGGCCGCGATCATCAGCCCGCCGGGCTTGACCATCTCCGCGCAACGCTTGACGAACAGCGCCATGTCGGCGACGTGCTCGACCACCTCCATGGCCAGCACCACGTCGAAGCGCTCGCCCGCATCCGCCAGCGCCTCAGCGGTGGTGACGCGGTAGTCCACCGCCACGCCGGCGTCGCGGGCATGCAGCCGGGCGGCCTCGATATTGGGTGCGGCCGGATCGGCGCCAACGACCTCGGCGCCCAGCCGCGCCAGCGGCTCGCACAGGATGCCGCCGCCGCAGCCGATATCGAGGAAACGCAGGCCGGACAGGCTGTCGAGGCGCCGGGTATCGCGCCCGAACTGCCGGCAGGCAGCCTCCTTGATGAAGCCGAGCCGCACCGGGTTGAACTTGTGCAGCACGCCCATCTTGCCGCGCGGGTCCCACCATTCATGGGCAAGCGCCGAGAACCGCGCGACCTCGTCGGCATCGATCGTCGAACCCGCTGGCATTGATCCTCCAAAACGCGCCGTTGCGGCTCCCGAACCCCGCCGGTATGTATACGCGCCTTTCCGCACCAGAGCTTGCAGGAAAAGCAGGCTCCAGACGCGCATTCGAGACCATCCCGCATGGCCCGCCTCGTCATGAAGTTCGGCGGAACCTCGGTCGCCGACCTCGACCGCATCCGCAACGTCGCGCGCCACGTCAAGCGCGAGGTCAACGCCGGCCATCAGGTCGCGGTGGTGGTCTCCGCCATGGCCGGAGCCACCAACCAGCTGGTGGCCTGGTGCCGCGAGGCCGCCCCCCTGCACGACGCCCGCGAATACGACGCGGTCGTCGCCTCGGGGGAGCAGGTGACCTCCGGGCTGCTCGCGCTCGTGCTGGAAGGCATGGGCATCAACGCCCGCTCCTGGCAGGGCTGGCAGCTGCCGATCCTGACCTCGGACGCCCACGGCGCGGCGCGCATTCTCGACGTCAACGGCGCCGAGCTCGTCAAGCGCTTCAAGGAGCGCGGCCAGGTGGCGGTGATCTCCGGCTTCCAGGGCATGCACAAGGAGACCGGGCGCATCACCACGCTCGGCCGCGGCGGCTCGGACACCTCGGCGGTGGCAATCGCCGCCGCGATCGGGGCCGAGCGCTGCGACATCTACACCGACGTCGACGGGGTCTACACCACCGACCCGCGAGTGGTCCCGCGCGCCCGCCGCCTCGACAAGATCGCCTATGAGGAGATGCTGGAGCTCGCCTCCCTGGGCGCCAAGGTCATGCAGGTGCGCTCGGTCGAGCTCGGCATGGTGCAGAGCGTGCGCATCTTCGTGCGCTCGAGTTTCGATGATCCCGAGGGCATCGATCCGCGCGCCGAGCCGCCCGGAACCCTCATTTGCGGGGAGGAGGAGATCGTGGAACAGCAGGTCGTCACCGGCATCGCCTTTTCCAAGGACGAGGCGCAGATCTCGATCCGGCGGGTCGCCGACAAGCCTGGCGTGGCGGCGGCGATCTTCGGGCCGCTGGCCGAGGCCAATATCAACGTCGACATGATCGTGCAGAACGTCTCGTCCGACGGCGCCACCACCGACCTGACCTTCACGGTCCCGGCCGCCGACTATCAGCGGGCCACCGACGTGCTGACCAGGGCGAAGGGGCAGATCGGCTACGACCGCCTCGACGGCGCCACCGACGTGGCCAAGGTCTCGGTGATCGGGGTCGGGATGCGCAGCCATGCCGGTGTCGCCGCCAGGGCCTTCAAGGCGCTGGCCCAGCGCAATATCAACATCCGCGCCATCACCACCTCGGAGATCAAGTTTTCGCTCCTGATCGACGCCAATTACACCGAACTGGCGGTCCGGACCCTGCATAGCCTCTACGACCTGGACAAGACCTGACGGTCCGCGCCCGGCCGGCTCGGCGGCGCGCTTGCGGCTCTGCGCCCGCATTGGCTATAGCCCTATGAGGTTGTAGCCGCCGCGGGCAGCCGGCCCCCGCGGACACTTCCTGACTGACGTCGAGCCGGGGCCGCATGGCTCCGGTCCGGAATGCGGCCCGAGGGATCACGTCATGCGTGGCGCGCTCGGCGGTCCGCGCGTGTTGTTGCGCCGGCTTCGCGAGGTGATGGCGGAGCCGGTCAGCGCGCAGGAACGCCTCGACAAGATCGTGGTGCTGATCGCTGCCAACATGGTGGCGGAGGTGTGCTCGGTCTACGTCTTGCGCGTGGACGGCACGCTCGAGCTCTATGCCAGCGAAGGCCTCAACCCGCAGGCCGTCCACCAGACCGTGCTGCGCGCCGACGAGGGCCTGGTCGGCCTCGTCTCTAGCGAGGCAAACCCGGTCAACCTGTCGGAGGCGCAGAACCACCCGGCCTTCTCCTACCGGCCGGAAACCGGCGAGGAGATCTACCACTCCTTCCTCGGCGTCCCGATCCTGCGCGCCGGCAACACGCTCGGCGTGCTGGTGGTGCAGAACCGGGCGCGGCGCACCTATTCCGAGGAGGAAGAGGAAGCGCTGCAAACGACCGCGATGGTGCTCGCCGAGATGATCGCCTCCGGCGAGCTCTCGGCGCTGGCGCGGCCGGGCGCTCCCGAGCCGGCGGCGCGGCGGCCCTTGCATCTCACCGGCGTTTCGCTCAATGACGGCATTGCGCTCGGCCACGTCGTGCTGCACGAGCCGCGCGTCGTCATCACCAATTTCATCGCCGACGACGTGCAGAAGGAACTGAAGCGGCTCGAAGCGGCGGTCGAGACCTTGCGCTCCGACCTCGACGTGTTGCTTGACCGCGGCGAGGTCGCCGACGGCGGCGAGCATCGCGACGTGCTCGAAGCCTATCGCATGTTCGCCTACGACCCCGGCTGGCAGCACCGGCTCACCGAAGCGGTGATGACCGGCCTGACCGCCGAGGCCGCGGTCGAACGCGTTCAGTCGGACACCCGCGCGCGCATGCTGCGCGCCACCGATCCGTATCTGCGCGAGCGGCTGCACGATCTCGATGAGCTGGCCAACCGGCTGATGCACCAGCTGCTCGGCAAGGACTACGCGCCGTCGCGCGACCGGCTGCCGGAAAACGCGGTGCTGGTCGCCCGCGCCATGGGCCCCGCGGCACTGCTCGAATATGACCGCAAGCGCCTGCGCGGCCTCGTGCTCGAGGAAGGGGGGCCCAATTCGCACGTCGCCATCGTGGCGCGCGCGCTCGGCATCGCCGCAATCGGCGAGATCGCCAACGCGACCGGCATGGCGGATCCGGGCGATCCCATCATTGTCGACGGCGCGACCGGCGACCTGCACGTGCGTCCGTCGCCCGACATGGAAGCCGCTTATGCCGAGCGGGTTCGGCTGCGTGCCCGCCGGCAGCAGCAATATCTCGCGCTGCGCGACAAACCGTGCGTCACCAAGGACGGCACGCCGGTCACGCTGATGATCAATGCCGGGCTCGCGGTCGACCTCCCGCACCTCGAGGAGACCGGCGCCGCCGGCATCGGCCTGTTCCGCACCGAGCTGCAGTTCATGGTGGCGGAGACGTTCCCGCGCACGGCCGAGCAGTTCTCGCTCTATCGCGCCGTGCTCGACGCCGCCGGCGAAAAGCCGGTCACCTTCCGCACCCTCGACATCGGCGGCGACAAGATCCTGCCCTATATGCGCAACGTCGAGGAGGAGAACCCGGCGCTCGGCTGGCGGGCCATCCGCCTGGGCCTCGACCGGCCGGGCCTGCTGCGCAGCCAGGTCCGCGCGCTGTTGCGCGCCGCCGGCGGCCGCGAGCTCAAGCTCATGTTCCCGATGATTGCGGCGGTCGAGGAATTCGACGAGGCGAAGGCTGTGGTCGAGCGCGAGCTCACGCATCTACGCCGCCACGGGCACAAGCTTCCGGACCGCGTCGAGGTCGGCACGATGGTGGAGGTGCCATCGCTGCTCTACCAGCTCGACGAGCTGCTGCAGCGCGTCGATTTCCTTTCGGTCGGCTCCAACGACCTGATGCAATTCTTCTATGCCGCCGACCGCGGCAACAAGCGCGTCGCCGAGCGGTTCGACGCGTTGTCGGCTCCGGTCTTGCGTGCGCTGCGGGACATCGCGACCAAAGGCAGCGCACACCGCAAGCCAGTGACGCTGTGCGGCGAGCTTGCGTCCAAGCCGATCGGGGCGCTTGCTCTGGTGGCGATCGGCTACCGCTCGCTGTCGCTGGCGCCGTCCGCGGTCGGCCCGGTCAAGGCGCTGCTGCTCGAGCTTGATGCCGGCAAGGCCGAGAAGCTATTGCGGCCGCTGATCGAAAGCCCGGCCGGTACCGTGCCGATCCGCGAGCGTCTCAAGGCCTTCGCGGCCGAGCAAGGTCTGCAGATCTGAGTGTCATGTTGCCCGAGTCCAAACTCGACGCGCTTATCGCTCGTCATGCCGCCGTCGAAAGAGAGCTGGCGAGCCAGCTCCCGCCCGAGACCTATGTGCGGCTCTCGCGCGAGTTCGCGGAGCTCGAGCCGATCGTCGATGCCGTGAAGGACTATCGCAGCGTTGTCGCCGAGATCGACGGCCTCGAGACACTCATCGCCGATTCCTCGACCGACGCCGAGATGCGCGCCATGGCGAACGCGGAGAAGCCGGCGCTCGAACAGCGGCGCGCGCAGCTCGAGCAGCGGATCAAGCTCGCGCTGCTGCCGAAAGACGCCATGGACGAGCGCAACGTTATCCTTGAAATCCGCGCCGGCACCGGCGGCGATGAGGCGTCCTTGTTTGCCGGAGACCTGTTCCGCATGTACGAGCGCTATGCCGCCAAGCAGGGCTGGAAGGTCGAGATAATTTCCGCAAGCGAGGGCACCAAGGGCGGTTACAAGGAGATCATCGCGGAAATCCGTGGTCGCGGCGCCTTCGCCAAGCTCAAGTTCGAATCCGGCGTGCACCGCGTACAGCGTGTCCCCGACACCGAAGCCTCAGGCCGCATCCATACCTCGACCGCCACCGTCGCCGTGTTGCCGGAGGCGGGGGAGGTCGATGCGGCAATCAATGACACGGATTTGCGTATCGAAACCATGCGCGCGGGCGGCGCCGGCGGCCAGCACGTCAACAAGACCGAATCCGCCGTGCGCATCACCCACATTCCCTCCGGCATCGTCGTCACCATGCAGGAGGACCGTTCCCAGCACCGGAACCGCGCCAAGGCGATGGCGCTCCTTCGCGCCAAGCTCTACGACCTCGAACGGCAGAAGTTGGATGCGGCCCGCGCCGCCGAGCGTCGCGGCCAGGTCGGCTCCGGTGACCGCTCCGAGCGCATCCGAACTTATAATTTTCCGCAGGGCCGGGTCAGCGAGCATCGCATCAACCTCACCCTCTACAAGCTGCCGCAGGTGATCGAAGGCGAGGCGCTCGGCGAGATCATCGATGCGCTGGTGACCGAGCATCAGGCCGCGCTGCTCGCGGCGGAAGGCGGAACGCAGTGACGGCGATGGCCGAGCTCGAACAGCAGGCATCGGTCGAGGCCGTGCGCCGGCGCGTTGCCGACGACTTCCGGCGACATGGCCTGGCGACGCCCGAGCTCGATGCGCGGCTGCTGGTCGGCCACGCGCTCGGCCTCGACCACAGCGGGCTCGCGGCAGCGGCCGCCCGCAGAATCACGGCAGCGGAGGCGGCGGCGATTA
>Ga0114129_10001061_pt1 | contig 36092 bp, 36 predicted proteins | sample RhiMetdeltSRZDD1_FD_80071 | JGI IMG/M metagenome (GOLD analysis project Ga0114129, IMG submission 80071) | Populus rhizosphere microbial communities from Tennessee, USA - Rhizosphere MetaG P. deltoides SRZDD1 (version 2) (version 2) | ecosystem: Host-associated > Plants > Roots > Rhizosphere >...
CACCGCACGGACGTCGACCTCCTGGCTCGCGGGCACGAGCATCACGCCGGCCTTGCCGAGTGCGTCGAGCGCGTACTTGCCGGCCGGGACGCTCGGCGCGGCGAGGACGACGACGAGGTCGCGGCGTGCTAGATCGGCGAGCGAGACGATCCGCTTGGGATTGCCCGGCGCGACGGTGATCTGCAGCCGATTCGTGGCGAAGATCGACGCCGAGCCCTGCACGAGCGCCGCACCCGCGACCTTCTGCAGGTTCAGCTCGTCGGCGGACGCGAACACGTCGGCGGGCGCTCCGTTCACGATCTGCGTCGCGAGCGTCGAGGACGAACCGTAGTTGAAGACGAAGCGCGTCGCGGGATACAGCCGCGTGAGCTCATCACCGATGCGGTCGAACGCGTTGGTCAGCGATGACGCCGCGAAGATCGTGATGGTTCCGCCCGGTGGCCCGGCCGCCGCGGAGCTGTTCGACGGCTGATCCTGGGGGGATCCGCCGCACGACACGACCGTGATGAGCACCACGAGCAGCAGCGTGCGAGGCGTCATCGCGGCAGCTCGATCACGACATTCGTCGACTTCACGGCAGCGATGACGCGCACGCCGGGGGTGAGCTGGAGCTCATCCACTGCCTCGCGGGTCAGCAGTGACACCAGGCGGTATGGGCCAGCCTGCACCTCGACCTGGGCAGCGACTCGGTCTTTCACGACCCGCGTCACGACGCCGGCGAGCCTGTTGCGCGCTGAGGACTCGCCCAGAGAGGCCTTGGCGCCGCGCGGCGATCGCGATGCAAGCAGCGCCGCCACATCGGCGGCGGCGATCTGGCGCTGGCCGCCGGTGGTGCGCCGCGCGCGAAGCTCGCCGCGGTCGATCATCCGGCGAACGGTGTCCGCGCTGATCCCCAACATCGCCGCAGCCTCGCCGATCCGATAACGCGTCTGCACGGGCCCAAATGCTAGCAGATGCGGGGTTCATCATCAGGAAAGGCCGCATCCGCAAGCATTGGCGCGCGAAGGAGCGCGCTCCTAGACTCCTCTCGATGCCCACCAGCCCCAGCGCAGCGCGCGCAGCTCTCTCGACACTGAGCGTCGATGAAGCACTCGACCGCGTGCTCGCGCGGATCGAACCGCTCGCGCCGACGCAGGTCGGCCTCCTCGACGCGCTTGGTGGCGTGCTGACCGAGGACGCGACCGCCGACCGCGACGTGCCGCCCTTCCGCAACTCGGCGATGGATGGTTACGCGGTGCGGGGCGCCGACGTGACGCGGGATGGCGTGACGCTTCGCGTGATCGGCGCTGTGGCGGCGGGCTCGATGCCCGATCGCACGGTCGAGGCGGGCGAGGCGATGCGCATCATGACCGGCGCGCCAGTGCCCGACGGGGCGGACACCGTCGTGCGCGTCGAGGACACCGACAATGGCTCCTCGGTCGTCACGATCAACAAGGCGACCGCGAAGGGCGTCGCGGTGCGGCAGGCCGGCGAGGATCAGCGGCGTGGTGAGGTCGTGCTCGCGCGTGGAACGCTGCTCCGACACGCCGAGATCGGCGTGCTGGCGTCGATCGGACGGGCGAAGGTGAACGTCGTTCGCCGGCCCAACATCGCGGTGCTGTCCACCGGTGACGAGCTGGTGGACATTGACGAGGAACCCGGTCCAGGGAAGATCCGCGACGCGAACCGCTACTCGCTCGCGGCTGCGGTCCGCGCGACCGGCTGCGCTGCGTTCGAGCTCGGGATCGCGCGAGACTCGGCCGACGATCTGCGGCACGCACTGGGCAACGCGGCGTTCGGCGACCTCGTGGTGACCAGCGGCGGCGTTTCCGTCGGCGACCACGATCATGTGAAGCCGGTCGTCGACGCGATGGGACAGATGGACTTCTGGTCGATCGCGCTTCGTCCCGGTCGCCCGCTCGCGTTCGGTGAGCTGCGCACCAAGCGCGGCGCTGTTCCGATCTTCGGCCTGCCGGGCAATCCGGTCTCGGCGCTCCTCACGTTCGAGCTCTTCGTGCGTCCGGCACTGCTGAAGATGTCGGGACGGACGAAGCTGCATCGACCCCGCGTGCAGGCGCGGTTGCTCGACCGTGTCGAAAAACCCATCGGGCTGCGAATGTTCGCCCGTGGGATCTACGACGCCGCCGCCGGGACCGTCCGGTCGACCGGACCGCAAGGTTCGGGGATCCTGCGCTCGATGTCGCTCGCGAACGCCCTCATCGATCTGCCTGAATCGACCGCGGCTGCCGGTCCTGGCGACACGGTGAGCGTCGTGCTCACCGATCTACCGGAAGATCATTAGCGTGAGCGACGAGCGGTTCATCCGCGAGGAGCGAACTCCACCAGCCCTGAGCGGTTCTCCTCGGCGAAGCCGAGAGATTGAGCAGGACCACTAGGTGCCGGCGCGCAAGAGCGCGGCGGCGCGCAAGAGCGCGGGTGCAGCGAAGCGCAAGACGCTGACGCACATCGATGAGCGCGGCGCGGCGCGGATGGTTGACGTCGGTGCGAAGGCGGTGACCGAGCGGCGCGCCACCGCGCGCGGTATGTTGCTCGTCTCGAGCGAGACGCTCGCGCTGGTGCGCGACGGGCGCACGCCGAAGGGTGACGTGCTCGCAAGCGCGCGGCTCGCGGGGATCATGGCGGCGAAGAAGACGTCGGAGCTGATCCCGCTCGCGCATCCGCTGCCCATCACGCACGCGAGCGTGGACCTCACGATCGAGTCGACCGGCATCGCGATCGAAGCGACCGTCGCGACGACCGCGCAAACCGGCGTCGAGATGGAGGCCCTCACGGCCGTCGCCGTCGCGGGACTCACTCTCTACGACATGCTGAAGGCGATCGAGCGCGGCGCTCGACTGACAGATGTGCGCCTGGTCGCGAAGAGCGGCGGCCGCAGCGGGGAGTACCGCGCGCAGTGAGCCCAGTTCGCGCCGCGATCATCACGGTCAGCACCAGAGGCGCCGCCGGCCAGCGAGCGGATGAGAGCGGGCCGGCGATGCGCGATGCGCTCGCCGCCGCCGGCCACGAAGTGATCCACACCGATCTCGTGCCCGACGACGCGGCCGGCATCGCGACCGCCATCCTGAGCGCGGTGCGCGCGGGCGCGAACGTCGTGTTGACGAGTGGCGGCACGGGGCTGTCGCCGAACGACGTGACGCCCGAGGCGACGCGTCGCGTGATCGACCGCGAGGTTCCGGGCATCGCCGAGGCCCTGCGAGCCCGGTCGCTGGAGAGGACCCCGCACGGCATGCTCTCGCGCGGCGTCGCGGGCGCCGTCGGTCCGACGCTCGTCGTCAACCTGCCCGGCTCGCCACGCGCGGTGCGCGAGTCGCTCGAGGTGCTGCTGCCGGTCCTTCCGCACGCGATCGAGCTGCTCGCCGGCGAGACCGGCGAGACCGGGCACGCACGCGGCCGCGCCTAGGTGAAGCTCGCGGTCCACTCAGACATCGCCGCGGCGCTCGCGGCGCGTCGGGCCGTCGTCGCGCTGGAGTCCACCGTCATCGCTCATGGCCTCCCGCGGCCGCAGAACCTCGAAGCCGCCCGCGCGCTCGAGGAGGAAGTGCGGGGCCTCGGTTCCACGCCGGCCACGATCGCGATCGCGGATGGCCAGGCGATCGTCGGCGCCGACGACGCGCTCCTGGTGCGTCTCGCGGAGGACTCCGCTGTCGCGAAGGTCTCACTTCGCGATCTCGCACCGGTGCTCGCGCGTCGCGGACTGGGAGCTACGACCGTCGCCGCGACGGTGGAGATCGCGGCACGCGCCGGCATCGCGGTGATGGCCACTGGCGGTATCGGCGGCGTGCACCGTGGCGGCGAACGCTCCTTCGACGAGTCCGCGGATCTCGAGGCCATCGCGAAGCATCCGGTGTGCGTCGTCTGCGCGGGCGCAAAGCTCGTCCTCGACCTCGCGCTCACGCTCGAGCGGCTCGAGACGCTCGGCGTGCCGGTCATCGGCTACGGCACCGATGAGCTGCCGGCGTTCTATGTTCGATCGAGCGGCCTACCCGTCGCCCACCGCGTCGACGACGCGCTCGCCGCGGCACGCGTCGCGCGCGAGCAGCTCGGGCGAGGCGCGGGGATCGTGATCGCAGTCCCGATCGCGGAGCGTGACGGGCTCGACCGGCGCGAGGCGGAGGCCGAGGTCACGCGCGCGCTCGCGGCAGCGGAACGGCAGGGCGTCCGCGGCGCCGCGCTCACGCCGTTCCTACTCGCGCAGGTGAGCGACGCGACCGGCGGGCGCAGCCTCGCCGCGAACATGTCACTGCTGCGGGGGAACGCGCGCATCGCGGCGCAGATCGCCCTCGCGCTATCGATCTGAGCGTGTGCGCCCGGGTCAGCGCGCGTTGGCGAAGCTCACGATCCAGCTGATCAGCAGCGGCAGAACGAACGCGGCGATCAGGACCCACCCGAGCCATCGGAAACGCTGCGGCCGCGGCGGCGACGACCCTTGACCTGCGAGCGCGTCGCGCGCTTGGGCCAGATCGGTATCGCTCACAACGAGCTGAAATGCTCCAAGCGGAGCGATGACACGGATCGGCGCCATCGGACGCGGCAGACCCTGGGTTGCCTCAAATCTCACGCGCGCCGCGATCCCCAGCGACCGCAGATATCCCGCGGCGGTCTCCGCCTCGAGCTCGTCCTCGAATCCCGCCACGACCGCTTCGAGCATGGGCTAGCGCCGCGAGTCGAAGCCCAGCATCTCGCGCATGCGCACATAGCCGACGACGGACTCGCGGAACAGCACGCCGACCAGCGATCCGCCCTCGACGACCGGCAGGAGCGGAACGTCGCCACCACCGAAGCGGTCGAGCGCCGCGACGAGCTCATCACTCGGCGACACCGTTGCCAGCGCCGACACCGGGGTCATTACGACATCCACAGGCGTCGTCGCCCACTGGTCCTGCTCGACCTTGCGCAGGTCGGCGATCGTGACGAGGCCGACGAGCTTGTCGTGCGCGACGACCGGGAGCGCCTGAAGGTTGTTCGGGAGGACGATGTCGCGGATCAGCTGCCCGATGGGAATACCCGCCGGTGCCGAGCGGAAGTCCGTCGTCATGAGCTGTGCCACCCGAACGCTGCCGACCGCCGCGGTGACCCGCTCCTGCTGCAGTGCCTGCGACGCCGCCCCGTAGAGGAAGTACGCGATGAGCCCCAGCCACAGCCCGCCGGTCGCCTCGCCGTTCAGGACCCGGGAGGCCGCGTAGACGACCATCAGGCCTGCGACCAGCTGGCCGCCGCGCGCGGCGACGCGCGTCGCGACGACGCGATCACCCCGCAGTCCCCAGATGATCGAGCGCAGGACCCGTCCGCCATCGAGCGGGAAGCCGGGCACGAGATTGAAGATCGCGACCGCGATGTTGATGAAGCCGAGGTAGCCGGCAACGGCTTCGACCGGCTGTAGCGCGGGTGCGCGACTGATGTTGTCCGTCACGAGCTGCTGGACGAGCAGACCGAGCCCGCCGATCACGAGGCTCGTCAGCGGCCCCGCCGCCGCCATGAAGAACTCCGCTTTCGCGCTTGGCGGCTCCTTCGTGAGGTTCGCCACCCCACCGAGAAGGAAGAGCGTGATCGACGAAACGGACATCTTGAAGCGCAGCGCGACGATCGCATGCGCCAGCTCGTGCATGAGGACCGACGTGAAGAACAGGAAAGCCGCGATCGCCGAGACGATGAACGTCTTCTGCTGCGACCACTGCGGGTACGACGCCGGGAACACCTGGTCGGCCAGCGACAGCAGGACCAGGAAGAAGATCAGCAGCCACGAGATGTGAATGCGGATGTCGATGCCGAGGACGCGCGCGACACGGAACGATCCTGGCACAGGGCGAGCATAGCCGCGATGCGATACTTGAAGCGGATGAGGACGATGTTGGACAAGCGCCAGCGACGCCGCGGAGTTTGACCCAAGTAGCCACCGGGCGCTTCGGCACGCTCGAGATACATCCCGACATCGCCCGCGCGATCGACGAGCTCGGGTTCATGGCGCCCACGCCGGTGCAACAGGAGGCGATCCCGTTCCTGCGCGCCGGCCGCGATCTATTCGCGCAGGCGCAGACCGGCACCGGGAAGACCGCGGCATTCGCGATCCCGATCATCGAGCGCATCGACCCCGAGGAGAAAAGACCGCAGGCGCTCGTCGTCGTGCCGACGCGCGAGCTCGCCGTCCAGGTAACGCGCGAATTCGGCGCTCTCGGCAGGTACCGGCACACGCATGAGGTCGCGATCTACGGCGGCGTGCCGTACGGGCCACAGGAGCGCGCTCTGAAGCGCGGAGTGCCGATCGTGATCGGAACGCCGGGCCGACTGCTCGACCATATCGACCGCGGCACGCTGTCGCTCGAGGGCATCCGCGTAGTCGTGCTCGACGAGGCCGACCGCCTGCTGGACATGGGCTTCGCGCCCGACGTGCGCAAGCTCCTGCGCCTCTGCCCGACGAAGCGCCAGACCGCACTCTTCTCAGCGACGCTGTCCGGCGAGATCCGCGACCTCGCCCATCGCTTCACGAGAGACCCCGCGCAGATCGCGATCGATCCGGGTCAACGCAACCTCGAGGCGATCGAGCAGGTCTACGTCGAGGTCCTCGATCAGGACAAGCCGAGGGCGCTCACCGAGCTTCTGCGCCGCTGGGAAACGGATCAGGTGCTCGTGTTCCGCCACACGAAGCGCGGAGTGGACAAGCTCTTCGACGATCTCAAGCGGCGCGGTCAGAAGGTCGCCGCGATCCACGGCGATCTCTCTCAGCGCGAGCGCGAACGGACGCTCGACCAGTTCCGCAGCGGCGAGATCAAGGTCCTCATCGCGACGAACCTCGCGGCGCGCGGACTCCACATCGAGGACATCAGTCATGTGATCAACTACGACCTTCCCGAGGACGCGGAGACCTTCACGCACCGCGTCGGCCGAACCGGTCGCGCGGGCGAGGCCGGCGTCGCGGTGACGTTCGTCGGCGAGTGGGACCTGGATGAGTTCGAGCGCCTGCGATCCAAGGCCGGCGTGCCGTTCCGACGCGAGGTGCTCGAGCTGTACGGCCGCTAGCGTGCGAGCCGGCTGCGTGTTCTGCGCGGTCGTCGGTGGCGCCGAGCATCTCTCGGTCTATCGCGACGAGCACGTCGTCGCGTTCCTCGACCACGCGCCGGTCTTTCCCGGGCACACGCTGGTCGTGCCCGCGCGCCACTACGAGACCCTCGACGACGTTCCCGAGAGCGAGATCGCTCCGCTGTTCCTGCTCGCGCGCCGCCTGTCGATCGCGTTCCGCGGCGCGCTCGGCGCGGACGGTTCGTTCGTCGCGGTGAACACGCGAATCAGCCAGAGCGTGCCGCACGTCCACGTGCATTGCGTGCCGCGTCGCAAGGGCGACGGTCTCTTCTCGCCTGGTCGGGGTATGTGGATCCGCCGGCGGTATGCGAGCGGTGAGGCCGAGCAGGTAGCGGCGAAGCTGCGGAGCGCGCTGGCGCCTTAGCCGACGAACTCCCGCGCGGTCTGCTCCCAGAGCTCGCTCATGAGGCGCAGCGTCTCCTGGTCGACCCGTTCGTTATTACCGTGAAACATCCTTGCGAATTCGCCGAATGGGATCTTCTCGCTCATCAGACCGTAGCCATAGGACACGACGCCTTTGCGACGAAAGAAGCGAGCGTCGGTGGCGCCGACGATCAGGAAGGGCACGGTCGTCGAGTCGGGGATGACGCGCTGCGTGACTTGCGTGAGCGTGTCCCAGAGCGGCGTGTCGATCGCCGAAGAGCTGGCGGGGTTGCTTCCCTCGAATAAGACCTCGACGTCCTTCCAGAGATCGCCGACCGCTTCGCGCAGCATTTTCCGCACGCCCTCGCCGTCGTCGCCCGGCAGGGTGCGGATGTCGATGTCGACCTCGGCGCTGTCGGGGATGACGTTCACCTTCACGCCGGCATGAGCGATATTCGGCGACAGCGTCGTCCGCGTCGCGGCGTACATCATCGGCTGCGCGGCCTCGGGCACGCGCTCGAGGGCGACGTCGAACGCAGCGGGATTCGTGAGGGCCAAACGTTCTACGGTCCCGAGATCGATCCCCTCGACGAACGAGCGCCACAGCTCTTGAAGATGCAGCGGTGCCTTGTACCGCGCGACGCGCGTGATGATCTCGGAGGCCTTCACGAGCGCGTTGTCCGACTTGTACGGCATCGATCCGTGGCCCGGCGTGCCCTTCACGCGGAGCCGCGTCCACTGCGAGCCCTTCTCCGCGGTCATGATCGGCAGCTTCGTGCCCTTCCCGAGCGGGAAGCGCGCGCCACCGAACTCGGTGACGAGGTAGTCGCTCTTCACGTCGTCCCAGGCGTTCTCGGTCAGCCACTGCGCGCCGTGCGTGCCGAGGGCCTCCTCATCGGCGACGGCGGAGTAGATGAACGTGCCCTTCGGCCGGAACCCGCTCGTCAGAAGATGCCGGACCGCGACTGCCATCGATGCGGTGACGTCGAGCATGTCGACGGCTCCGCGGCCCCAGACCTCACCGTCGATGAGCTCGGCGCCGAACGGGTCGTGACGCCAGCCCGATCTGGTGACCGGGACGACGTCGGTGTGTCCCATGAAGTGGAGCGTCGGCGCTTTCGGATCGCTCCCCTCGATGCGCAGCACGAGACTGCCGCGACCGGGCTGCGGCTCGTACCGCTTGATCTCGACGCCGGGCGTTTGGAGGTAGCTCGCGAGGGTGTCGACGCTTCGGCTCTCGTGCCCGGACGCGGGCGTGCCGTCATTCACGCACTCGTTGCGGATGAGGTGTTGCAGGAGGTCGGTCGTCTCCTCGACCAGGCTCGCCACGCCGGAGACTCTAGTCCAGCTCGACACCGCGCGAGAGCGCGCACACGTAGCGTGCCCGCTCGGCGATGAGCCGCACGATCTCGCGGTAGGGCCGGCGCAGCATCTGCTCCATCTTCTCCTGACGAGCACGGTCCCCCGCGGCGCGAAGCGGAGCGATCACGAACCCCCAGCGTCCCACGACGTTGATCGCGTAGGCGCGCTCGAGCTCGTGCAGTGAGATGTCATGGCCCGCATCACGAAGACCATCGTGCGTCGCGGCGAGGCAGGCCGTTGTCACCGCGTGGGGATCGAGCGGATCACCGTGATAGAAGAGACTCGCGGCGACCAGCGTCGCGACGTCGGCGGCCAGCGGCGCGAGACCCACGAATGCCCAATCGATCGCGACCGTCTCGACCTGGCCACGCGCGGTCCGGCTCATGAGGTTGCCGCGGAAGGCATCGAGGTGCGCGAGCGTCAGTGGCAACCGGTCCAGAGCGTCCCACCACCGATCGCGCTCGTCCCAGAGCCGTCCCAGCTCTTCGCGCGCGCCGGGGTCGAACAGCTCGACGACGATCGGCTGCGCCCAGACGTCGTCGGACGCGAGCATCGCGGGCATGGTCCGGCTGAAGTACGTGCTCCAGGAGCGCACCCAGCCACGCGACAGCCACTCCTGTGACGGGAGCTCGCGGCCGGCGTGGTACTCGCCGCCGAGACGGCCGAGATGCCGCGCCGCCAGTGCGTACCGCGCGACGTCCCACTGAGCGATGTCGTCCGCGACGTACTCGAGCCAGATCCACAGCGTGTCGTCGTGGCGGTCGACCCCGAGACAGCGCGGCGCGGCAAGACCATCAGGCAGCGTCTCGAGCAAGCCGGACGCATAGGCCTCGCCCTCGCGGTCCCAACGGAGCGTGTCGATGAGGATCGCGCGCCGGTCGGGACTCGCCTCTGCCAGCTCTGCATCGCTTGGAGCGCGGCAGATCTTGAGCACGGCGGACCATGGGAGCGAGGTCCCGCCCGATCGCGCGGTCCCGGTCACGCGGAAGATGCCCTGCGACACCGGGTTGAACACGGTGTAGCCGACGGGTGTGACCGTCCAGTCGACGACGGCGTCGACCGAGCGGCCGAGCGCACCCGACGCGACCGCCGCGAGCCGCGCGCGGTCGAGCTCGGGCGGTGCAGGCGCCGCCACGCCCGTCCCCGTTAGGCCGGCGTCGCCTGCCGCGCGAGCTCCTTGCGCACGAGCTTGGTGGCCTCGACGACGACGCGGCACTTCTCTTCGGACTCCTCGACGGAGCGCGTCTTCAGCCCGCAGTCCGGGTGTGGCAACAGCCGCTCCTTTGACACGTACCGCAGGCCCTTGCGGATCCCCTCCGCGGCCACCGCAACGGTCTCCGTCTCGTGCGAATGCACGTCGACGATGCCGATCGCCAGCTCCTTCGTGAACGGGTCCTTGTCGAAGAGCTCGAGCCACCGGTACCCATAGTTCGCCATCGCGAGGTCGAGCTGGTCGACAGGGAGCTCGAGGACCTTGGGATAGATCGCCGCGAAGTCGCCGTAGCAGATGTGCGAGACGGTCTTCGCGTCAAGGTTCTGCGTCACGACTCCCATCGCCTCGATCGCGATCTCGATCTCCTCGGGCCGCGCGTGTATGGCGGGCTCGTCGATCTGGATGTACTTCGCGCCGGCGGCTTCGAGATCCTCCGCCTCCTGGCGCACGACCTCGGCCAGGGCGAGCGCGGCATCGCGGCGCGTCTTGTACGCCTCGTTGTAGGACCAGTCGAGCATCGTGTACGGCCCCGTGAGCATCCCCTTCACCGGCCGATCGGTGAGCGACTGCGAGAAGCGGTACCAATCGACGGTCATCGGCTTTGGACGCGCGACCTTCGAGGCGATGATCGGCTTGTGGTAGTAGCGGTTGCCATAGGAGCGCACGAGGCCTCCGAGCCGGAAGCCTTCAAGACGCTCGGCGAAGTACGCGACCATGTCACCGCGGTACATCTCGCCATCGACGAGGATGTCGAGGTCGAGACGTTCCTGCCGGCGGATCCACTCCTCCGTGGCCTTGCGCTCGAGCTCGGTCAGCTCGGACTCGCCGAGCTTCCCGCGCGCGTTCGCGTTCCGCGCCTTCTGCAGGTAGTCAGGCTTGCCGAACGAGCCGACGGTCGTCGTGAGTAGCACCTGATCGTTCATGCCTTCACCCCTCCGATCGCATGCACAGCCGAGACCAGCGCCTTCAGTTTTTCTACCGCGACGTCGTGCGGCAGATATTCGAGCCCCGTCGTCGGGGCGAGCCAGAGGTACTCCGCGGGGATCCGCTTCAGCGCCGCTTCGATGAGACCGACCAGCTCCCTTTCGGTCTCCACGCGCGTGTTTCGCGCGTCGACGATCCCGAGGACGACCGTCTGGCGAAGCCCGGTCAGCTTCTCGAGCACGTGCGTCTCACGACTTCGTACGTCGATCCCGACCTGGGCGATGGGGAACGCCGCGAGCGCGTCGAGAAGCGGATCGGCCGGGAAGAAATAGGCCTGGAGCGCGAGTGGCACGCCGGCCGCCGCGAGGCGCTCGATCGCCGCGCGCGCGATGGCGAAATGCTCCGGGTGCGCAACGAGCGCCGGCTCCTCGACGTCGACGAGGGTCGCTCCGGCCGCCCCCAGCCCGCGGATCTCGGCCGCGATCGCGTCGGCGACGGCGAGCGTCCGCTCCTCGAGCGACCGGTAATGGCTGTCCTCGGAGACGAGCGTCGCGAACGTAAGGGGGCCGCAGACCGCCGCCTTCAGCTCACCACGAGCCTCACGGCGCGCGAACTCGAAATCGCGCACGAGCGTCTTGCCATCGGTCGTGATCGGACCGGTGATGACCGGCTGCCGGAAGTACGTGTTGTTGTCATAGAAACGCTCAAGTGGTCCGCGGTCGCAGCCGTTCCACGCACGCGCGAACGGAGCGAGCAGATCGTCCCAGCGGATCTGCCCGTCGTTGATCACGTCGATGCCCGCCCAGTTGAGCTCCCCGATCGCCCACCGCGTGCTCTCATCGAGCACGGCGGAGAGTCCGTCGGCGTCGAGCTCCCCGCGGTCGTGGCGGTGCAGCGCGCGGCGGAGGTCCTGGTGCTCGTCGGAGATCTTGGGGTATGCGCCGATGACGGTCGTCTTCACGGGTTCGACTCCTTTACCTTCGGTCGTGGCAAAAGGCCCGCGCGCTCCGCCACCAGTGGAACGGCTTCGGGCCATTCGATCGCATAGAGATGGACACCGTGAACACCAGGGAGCGCGCGCAGCGACTTCGCCATCGCGACCGCGATGGCGATCCCTTCCTGCTCTGCGTCGGCCGCCTTCTTGAGTCGATCGATGACCTCCGGGCCGACCACGACACCGGGCACGCGTGCGAAGCGCTCGGCTTGCTCAACGGAACGAAGGACCAGGACACCGGCGATGACCGCGGCCTCTCGCGCCCCACCGACGCGACGCAGCTCCGCGAGCCACTGACTGAACGTGGCCAGATCGAACACCGGCTGCGTCTGGAGGAAGTCGGCGCCGGCGTTGATCTTCGCGACGGTCTTGTCGAGGTCCGCGGACATCGGTTTGGTGAAGGGTGATGCCGTCGCGCCGATGAAGTACTGCGGCGCTTGACGGATCTCGTCCCCCGAGAGGAACTTGTGTTCGTCGCGCATGGTGACGGCCATTCTCACGAGACTGACCCCGTCGAGATCCTTCACATGCACGGCATCGGGGTGATTTCCGTACTTCGGGTCGTCGCCGCTCATGAACAGGAAGTTAGACAGGCCCAGCGCGGCCGCCCCGAGCACGTCGGCCTGCAACGCGATGCGATTCCGGTCGCGCCCGACGACCTGGACGATCGGCTCCACTCCGACCTCGCGAACGAGCACGGCGGCCGGGATCGCTGCCATCGCCACGACAGCGTGGTTGCTGTCGGTGACGTTGATCGCGTCGACGTTCCCCTTGAGGACGCCGGCCCGCCGCTTCACCGCGGTCGCCGATGCGCTCTTGGGCGGATTGAGCTCGGCGGTCACGACGAACTCGCCCTGCCGGAGGAGCGCTGCCAGGTTGCTCAAATAAAAAACGACCTCTCCATCTCAAGAGAAGTCGCCCTTGCGGGTCGACCCTCTCTCATCTTTCCCTGATCTTCAGGGCCGGAGTTGGCACCGTAGCGGGCCTCCGCTGGTTGCCGAGGCGTCATCGGGCCGTTCCCTCAGCCTCTTCTGGATGAAAAAGGGATCGCGTCTGAACTTTCGTCGAATCGTAACACGTACACTCTCGCCGTTCCCATGACCAAACGGCTCGTTGACCGGACCTTGCGCGCGTTCACGGACGACCTGTCCTCGGATGCTCCGGTTCCCGGTGGAGGCAGCGCCGCAGCATACGCGGGCGCGCTCGGAGCGGCACTCGCGGCGATGGTCGCCCGCATAGCGGCGAAGAAGTCTGAAGACGGTTGGTTCGCTGACTACGTCGCCGAGATGGAGAACCTGCGAGCGGACTTCCTTCGCCTGGTGGACGACGACAGCGCGGCGTACGGCGGCGTCGCGGAAGCGATGAAGCTGCCGAAGTCGAATGACGATGAGAAGCGCGAGCGCACCGAGCGCATCCAGTCGGCACTCCTCGCGGCCTCACGCGTCCCGCTCGAAGTGGCAAAGACGAGCCGCCGGCTGCTCGATGCGTGCGAACGCGGGATCGCCAAGGCGACACCGGCAACGGCCAGCGACATCGGTGTGGGCGCGCTGATGGCGGAGGCGGCGCTACGCGGCGCATCGCTGAACGTGATGATCAACCTCGCCTCAGTGAAAGATCCCGCTCAGGTCAAGGCGCTGTCGGAGGACCTCGATCGCGCGCTCGACGGCGCCGAAGCACAGCGCAAACGGATCACGGACTTCGTCGAGACGCGCATCGCGCGCTGATGCGACTGCTGCACGGGCGTCCGCTCGCGGAGCGGTTGAACGCGCGCTCGCGCGAACGATCCGACGCCCTGCAGGGCCGCGGCATCCATCCGGCGCTGGCCGCCATTTCCGTGGGCGTCGATCCGGCGGCGAACACGTATCTGCAGCGACTCGTGCGCGGCGGCAAGAGCCTTGGCATCACGGTGCGTGACGTCTCGCTCGGTCGCGATGCGACCGAGGCCGCGGTCATCGCCGAGTTGGAACGCGCGAGTCGCGACCCTGCGACCCACGGCGTCCTGCTGCTGACACCCCTGCCGGGAAAGCTCGACGAGGGCCATCTCGTGGACCACATCGCGCCGTCGAAGGATGTCGAGGGTGTGAACCCGCACAACGCCGGGCTGCTCTTCGATGGCCGTCCACGTTTCGTCCCGTCGACCGCGGAAGCGATCGTCGAGCTTCTCAAGTTCCACGAGATACGCCTGGGTGGAACGGATGTCGTGGTCGTCGGGCGCAGCACGGTCGTCGGGCGTCCCGCCGCCGCGCTGTTGCTGAATGAGGATGCGACGGTGACCGTCGCGCACAAGCGAACTGCCGACGTTGCCGCCCTGACGCGCCGCGCCGCCGTGATCGTCGTGGCGGTCGGACGCGCGGGCTTCCTGACCGGCGACATGATCGCGCCCGGCGCGACCGTCATCGACGCCGGGATCAACATGACGCCGGGCGGTCTCGCGGGCGACGTCGATACGGATAGCGTCGGCGCCGTTGCGGGAGCGCTCAGTCCCGTGCCTGGCGGCGTCGGGACCGTGACGACAGCGCTGCTACTCAGGAATGTGCTTACCGCAGCGGAGACGCAGACCGCGGGCGGTTAGCAGCAGCCGGGCGGCGAACCGCCCTTCATTTCTTGACCTCCACCAACGTGCTTATCGACCGCGTCGCCTCGAAAGCCAGCGTCGCGAAACGCTCTGCCTCCACGAGATCGCCGCGGCTCTTCGCGCCGCGGCTAAGCCGCATGAGCACATCCGCGAGCTCAGACTTCGAGCCGAGGCTGCGGTAGATGTCGGCCGCTCGGACGAGCTCGCGAGCGGCCACTTCACCCTCGCGACGATGTTCGAACACCTGCGAGAGCGCGACATGCGCGGCAGCAGCGGCGATCTGGTCTTCCGCGGTTGTGCCGATGGCGAGGGCCAATGACTCTCGTGCGGCGTCCTCAGCGATCGTCCAATCGCCAAGTTTGGCCGCGCACTCAGATTTCGTGTTGAGGTAGTGCGCGACGTAAACGCTCGGCCCCGCCGTCCGCCCGAGCTCGATCGCGCGGTCGGCATGCTCGTAAGCCGCGTGGATCCGACCGCCGTCCGCGGCGATCACCGCGAGCATGTTGTGGACGATCGCGGTTGCCGCCAGATCCTTGCCGACCTCGCTGGCCGCGAGAGCACGCTGCAGGTACGTGGTCGCGGCTTCGACATCCCCTTGAGCACGGTGCGAGACAGCTAGCGCGTAGTAGATGGCGAATAGGGCGCTCAGGTCACCGACATCCTGAGCCCACTCCAGGGCAGAGTTCAGGTGACCAGCCGCAGCTTGAGGCTCCCCCAGATCGACGCAAACGGCCCCAAGTCCTTGCAGCACACGGATCCGCAGAAAGCGATCTCGATCACCGCTCCGCTCGAGGGTACGGAGGAGGGCGAGGAACAGGTCGCGTGCTCGAGATGAATCCCCCGTCCCGCGCGTTGCCGCCGCGAGCTCGAAGTCGATCGCGTTCGCCAACCCTGGGTCGCTCAGCTGCGCGGCGAGGCGCCTCGCGATCGTCAGATCTCGAAGTGCCTCGCTTGGCCGCTCGGACAGGTTCAGGGCACGGGCGCGCGCGAGATGAAGGCGGCAGCGCTGAGGCGTTGAGAGCGCGTCGCGCTCGAGCAGCTGATCGGCCTGTCTGATGCACTCCGCGGCGGTCACGCGCGATGCGAGGGCGATCGTTCGGTCGACATCGAACTCCAGCTCGCGACGGGACTGTTCCACCGCGGCGTCTTCCATGAAGAAAGAGGCCGCCTTCCCAAGCTTCGCCGCCATGTGCTCGAGGGACTTCATCGCGGGACGGATCTTCCCGAGCTCGATCGCGCTCACGTGCGCGCGCGTGTAGTAGGGCGAACCCAGCTGCGCCTGGCTCAGGCCTGCCGCGACACGTGCCTCACGGAGTCGGTGACCGAGCTGGCGTAGTGCTGGCGAATCGGGGGCCGCGCGACGTTGGCGGGTGCGCGTGGGCACGGCGCGAGACGTTACGCGCGGCTCAGACCGGCGTCAACTGTAAATCGACAACGCGTTCTACTAGAGCCGGACGACTGGTGGATTCGCGGGATCCTCGAAGTGCGTGGTGTCGATGAAGCGGAGCTTCCCGAGCCGGCGATCCATGAGGACCGAGTGGGTCCGCGCGCCACCGGCGAAGAAACGCACGCCCTGCAGAAGGTCGCCGTCCGTCACGCCTGTCGCGACGAATCGCACGTCGCGCCCGCTCGCCAGATCGTCAGTCCGGTACACGCGCCCGTCATCGATGACGCCCATCTTTTTGGCGCGTTCGCGCTCCTGATCGCTGCGGAACTTGAGACGGCCCAGGATCTCCGCGCCGAGACACTTCAGAGCGGCCGCGGCGAGCACGCCCTCGGGAGCGCCGCCGATACCCATGACCGCGTGCACCCCGGTGCCGGCTACGGCCACCGAGATGGCCGCCATGAGATCGCCATCTTCAATGAGCTTGATCCGCGACCCCGCGGCGCGCAGCTGCGCGATGAGCTCCGCGTGACGGGGTCGGTCGAGAACGACGACGGTGAGATCGTCCACGTCACGATTCAGGGACTTCGCGATGATCTTCAGATTCTCCGCGACCGGTCGATCGAGGTCGACCTTTCCCGCTGCGGGCTTCCCGACGACAAGCTTGTCCATGTAGGTATCCGGCGCGTGGAGCAGACCGCCGGGTTCCGACACGGCGATCGTCGCCAGCGCGTTCGCGCGTCCCTTCGCGACAGGATTCGTGCCCTCGAGCGGGTCGACCGCGATGTCAACCTCGGGACCCTCGCCGCGTCCGACCTTCTCGCCGATGTACAGCATCGGCGCTTCGTCGCGCTCGCCTTCGCCGATCACGACGGTCCCATGGAAGGCGACCTCGTCCATGGCCTTTCGCATCGCTTCGACGGCGGCTTCGTCGGCGCGGTCGTTGTCCCCGTGTCCCATCCAATGCGCGGCCGAGATCGCCGCGGCTTCGGTGATGCGCACGAGCTCGAGGCTGGAGGTCCGATCGGTGGGGATCGGCGGGCCGAGCATGGGGCTAGACCCTATCGGCTTCCGCGCGCCGCTGCACGACCCCGGATCAGTCGCTCCGCGGCGTCCGCGATACGCGGCAGCGGGTCACGCATCGCCGCCTCCTGCTCCGCATCCGAGGCGCCCACCAGTGTCTCGATCGCCTCGATGCCGGCCTCGCGCATCGCTTCGTGTCCCGGACCGATCATCCCCGCGACCGCGGCCACGGGAACGCCCCGGCGTCTTGCGGCAACGGTGACGGCGTGCGTCAGCTTGCCGTAGATGCTCTGGCCATCGATGCGGCCCTCGCCGGTGATGACGAGGTCCGCTCCGACCAGACGCTTGTCGAAACCGACGGCGTCGAGAACGAGCGCCGATCCGGAGACGAGGCGCGCATCGAGGAACGCGATGAGCCCCGCGCCGAGACCGCCGGCCGCGCCGGCACCCGGCACGCTACGCACGTCGCGACCGACGAATGCCTCGACGACGTCCGCGTACCGTGTGAGGGCGGCCTCGAGCTCGCGCTGGATCTCCGGCGTCGCGCCTTTCTGAGGTCCGTAGACGGCGGTGGCGCCTTCGGGACCGAGCAGCGGATTGCGCACGTCACACGCGACATCGATGGCGGGGCGGATGAGGCGCGGATCGGTCTGCCCCTCGATGCGCGCGAGGTGCACGAGCGCCCCTCCACCTTCCGCCAGCTCGGCACCGGCCGCGTCGAAGAATCGATAGCCGAACGCGCGCGCCATCCCCGCGCCGCCATCGTTCGTCGCGCTTCCGCCGATGCCGATAACGATCCGCTGCGCGCCCGATGCGGCCGCCGCCAGGATGAGCTCGCCCGTGCCGCGCGTCGATGTGATGCGAGGATCGCGCTCATGTTCTCGAAGCAGCGGCAGCCCGCTCGCGGCCGCCATCTCGAGAACCGCGGTGACGCGATCCCCGAGCACACCCCACTGGGCGTCGATCTCGCGGCCGAGTGGATCGTGCACGCGAGCGCTCCGCATCTCGCCACCGGTCGCCCGCACGAGGGCAAGCGCCGTCCCCTCTCCCCCATCGGCGAGCGGAAGCTCGACGCAATCCGCGCGTGGCCAGATGCGCCGCACGCCGCGAGCGATAGCACTCGCGACGGCGACCGCGTCGGCACTGCCTTTGAACGATTGGGGAGCGATCACCACCCGCGGCGCGTCGCGCTCGGGCACGCGGGAATGATATTCACGCAGCTCGCTGCGTTCATCTGCTTGGCGCGTGCGCTTCCGCGCACGCAGCAGTACATACGACGCTAGACTCGAAAATAGGTGACCCTCACGACCGGGCCAGACGCGGGCTGTATCCCGCGCGCCCCCGCCGAGCTCTCCGGAGCGTGGTCGCAGATCGCCGAGCGGCGGTCGCCAGCGAGCATCTTCCTCACTCCGGAGTGGATCGCGGTGGCGCGCGAACACGACACCGCCGAGGCCGTGACCCTCGCGGTCGGCGGCGACGCCCCGCACGGTATCGCGGCGCTCGCGCGTGACCTCGACGGCACGCTCCGGTTCGCCGGCGGCGAGCTGACCGATGAACAGGACGTGGTGGCGCCCGCCGGTCAGGAGCGTTCGGTCGCGACCGCGGTCGCGGAGTGGATCGCCGCCGAGCGACCACGGCGGATCCGCCTCGAGTTCGTCCCCGAAGACGCGCCAACGCTAGAGGCGATCGCCGGCGTGCTCGGCGCGCGTGGCTACCAGGTCGAGCGCTCACGCCTGATCACGAGCCCTCGTCTCGGCCTGCCGCACGAATTCGAGGGGTACGTGCAGAGCCTGGGGAAGAAGGAGCGGCACGAGCTGCGCCGGAAGATCCGGCGCCTCGAGAAGGCGACGCAGGCCACGTTCCGCTGGGCCACCGAATCCGAGCGCGGCGCCGCGCTCGATCGCTTCTTCGCGTTGCATCGGCTGTCGCGCGGCGAGAAGGCGGACTTCATGACGCCGAACGTCGAGCGTTTCTTCCGTGACATCGCCGATACCCTCGCGCCGCTCGGACGCCTGCGTCTCGGCGTGCTGCGCGCGCACGATCAGGACGCCGCGGTGCTGTTCGCGTTCGCGTACCGAGGAACGCTCGCGCTGTACAACGCCGCGTACGATCCCGCGCTCGCGTCGCTGTCGATCGGGATCGTGAGCCACGCGTGGGCGATCCGTGAGGCGATCGCTGAGCGGTTCGACACGTACGACCTGCTGCGCGGCGACGAGCCGTACAAGTACGACCTCGGTGGGAAGGACCGTTGGCTCGGGAAGCTCGAGGCCTCACTTCCGTGACGCGCCGCATCGCGATGCTGTCGGTCCACGCGTGCCCGCTCGCGAAGCTCGGCGGTCGCGACTCCGGCGGCATGAACGTCTACGTGCGCGAGCTCGCGCGCGTTCTCGGAAAGCGCGGCATCGAGGTGGACGTCTTCACCCGCTGGCGCGAGAAGTACGACCCGCGCATCCAACAGCTCGGCGAGAACGCGCGCGTGATCCACATCGAGTCCGGGCCGATCGGCTACTGGCCGAAGATGGATGTGTACGACCACCTCGACGAGTTCACCGCCAAGCTCGACGAGTACGTGGCTGCAGAGGGTCGCCCATACGACCTCATTCACGCGCATTACTGGCTGTCGGCGAGCGTCGCGCGGACCCTCGCCACGCGCTGGGCGGTGCCGCGCATCCAGATGTTCCACACGCTGGGCCTCGTCAAGCGCGAGGTCATGGACGAGGATATCGACGGCGAAAGCGACGTGCGCGTCACGATCGAGCGTCAGGCGGTCCAGGAATCCGCGGCGATCGTGGCGGCGAGCGAGATCGAGCTCGGCGAGCTGCGCGACCTCTACGGCGCCGAGCCTGGAAGGGTCCACGTCATCCCCTGCGGCGTCGATCCGACGCTGTTCCATCCGATCCGGCAGGCGGATGCGCGTGAGAAGCTCGGGCGCGATCAGTGCCAGCGCATCGTCCTCTTCGTCGGTCGCATCGAGCAGATCAAAGGGATCGACGTCCTGCTGCGAGCGCTCGGCCTGTTGTTCATCCGCCGACCCGACCTGCGGAACGACGTCTGCCTCCTGGTGGTGGGCGGGGCCCTCGACCCGGGAGACGACGCTCCCGAGACCGACAAGATCCTGGAGCTGCGGAGGCTGGTGCACGAGCACCGCATGGAGGCGAACGTCAACTTCGTCGGCTCGCTCGATCAGGAGAACCTCGCGCTGTATTACGCGGCGGCGGACGTCTGCGCGGTCCCGTCACTCAGCGAATCGTTCGGTCTCGTCGCTCTCGAGGCCATGGCCTGCGGCACGCCGGTCGTCGGCACGCGGGTAGGCGGCCTTCAGACCCTCATCGAGCACGGCGAGTCCGGCCTCCTCGTTCCCGCCGGCGAATATCAGGCCCTCGCGGACGCGATCGAGCAGGTCCTCACGGATCACCGCCTGCGGACGCATCTCGCGCACGGCGCGCGCGACCGCGCCGAGCACTACACGTGGGACAGCGTTGGCGACAAGATCCAGGCCCTGTACGACTCCGTTCTGGCATCCTCATCGGCGGTGAAGGTCTAGTCGTGCCCGAGGCATTCGCGATCCCCAAGCGCGCCATGGCGGTGGTCGCGCATCCCGACGACGTCGACTTCGGCTGCTCGGGAACGCTGGCCGGCTTCATCGAGCGCGGGACGCACGTGACGTACTGCCTTCTCACCAGCGGAGACAAGGGCACGCACGATCCGAAGATGCCACCGGAGACTCTCGCCCAGACCCGCGAGAAGGAGCAGCGCGCCGCGGGCGAGGCGATCGGCGTCAAGGAGTTCGTGTTCCTGCGACATCGCGACGGCGAGCTCGAGCGCTCGATGGCGCTCCGTGAAGAGGTCTGTCTCGCGATCCGCGTTCACAAGCCGGATCTCGTCTTCACCAACGACCCGTGGGGCCACTACCAGATCCATCCCGACCACCGGGTCGCGGGATGGTCGGGCATGGACGGCGTGATCGCCGCGCGCGATCACCTGTTCTTCCCGGACCAGCTGGCTGATGGGAAGCTCGCAAAGCATCGGGTCTCGCGCGTCCTCCTCTTCGGCTCACGCGAGCCGAATGTGTGGTTCGACATCAGCGCCACGCTGGACAAGAAGATCAAGGCACTGCAGTCGCACCGCTCGCAGCTCGGTGGCCGCACCGAGTTCCCAAAGCGGATGCGGGCGTGGGCGAAGAGCATCGGCGCCACCTGGAACGTCCCGGCCGCGGAGGCCTTCCGCTACATCGAGCTCGCCTAGCCTCAGGGTGCCCGGCGCACCTCGATCGTCGTGGGAAACCCCGCGGGCCGCATCGGACCCAGCGGGCCGAGCGGCAGACCTCCAGTGCCGAACCCGACGATCCGCTTGGCGAGCTCGCCGCCGGCCGCCAGCTCCTCCATCGCCGCGTCGAGGTGCTTGGTCGTCACGGCTTTCGCGCCTTCGATCGCCGCGAGGAGCGCCGCCTTGCGCAGGAGCTCCTTGATGTACGCGGGGCTCGCGCCGTCCGTCTTCTCCACGTAGCTCGTGAAGTCGACACCTTCGAGCTGGAGTCCACGCGCGTACAGCTCGAGTAGCTTCGCGCGGCCAGCCGCGTTCGGGATCGGCAGCTCCGCGACGAGATCCACCCGGCCGGGCCGAGCAGCGAGAGCGGGCTCGAGGATGTCTGGCCGGTTCGTCGTGAGGATGAACAGAACGTCGGCGTCGTCCGCGAGACCATCCAGCTGATTCAGGAGCTCGAAGAGCAACGGCTGCGACGGCATGCCCGGCATGCCGCGTTCCTGAGCGATGAGGTCGACATCCTCGACGACGACCGTCGCGGGCGCGAGCACGCGGGCGAACTGTCCGATCGTGCCGAGCGCTCCCATCCCGAGTCCGGTCGTGATGATCAGCGTCCGGCCGGTCATCTGCGACGCGAGATACATCACCGTGAGCGTCTTGCCGGTGCCCGGCGGGCCGTACAACAGGATGCCGCGCTTCAGAGAACGCTTCGCCGCAAGCAGCGCCGCGGCGTGGTCGGAGAAGCGGATCGCGTGCTGCTCGATCCGCTCGAGCACGCCATCGGGCAGGACGATCTCGTCGCGCGCGATCTGCGGGAGCCGATGGAACTTGACCAGGGACTGGACACCGTACTGGCCCGGCGCGAGCGAGATGGCCTTGCCGCGATAGACGTTGAGATCCTTCGCCGCCGCGGTCAGGTCCTTTAGGAGGGCGAGGGCCGCCTCCCGGCGAGAACACGCCACCTCGACGCGCATGCGGTTGCCGCGGCCCATCTCGAGCGTCGGCGGGCCGACAACGAACACCGCGAGGCGATCGGCGCCCGCGGTCACGAAGAAGAGCCCGTACTGGACGCAGGCGAGCGCCCGGTCGCCGTCGAGGTGGAAGTTGACGTAGTCGACCGGGCCCTCCGCGATGCGACCGTATGGATTGCTCGGAGCGAGCAGGTCCGAGAACGCGAACTGCTGCCAGCGCTTGTTCGGCACCGAGATGCCCACAAGATCCGCGGTCCGACCCTCCGAATACAGCACCTTGTCGAGCGCGACCTGAACGTTCGGGTGTTCGTAATTGTCGAAGTCCTCGCTGACGATCGGCATCCGGCCCGGATCGCCGCCGAGGTGCGAGCGCAGACGCTCGAGGAGCGGGCTGGCCTCTTTCGCCGCCTCAGCGTTCATCGCATCGATGAAGCGCTTGAACGAGGATGCGAACTCCCGGGTCGACTCACCGTTCGGATCGGTCATGCCGGAGAGGTTACGCGCGAGAAAAAGTGGTGTCGCAGGCTGGCTAGTGCTTGAAGTGTCGCCTGCCCGTGAACAGCATCGCCATGCGGTGCTTGTTGGCGGTCTCGATCATCATCGCGTCACGCAGCGACCCGCCGGGCTGGATGATCGCGGTGACACCGGCTCGCGCGGCGACCTCGATCCCGTCGGGGAACGGGAAGTACGCGTCCGATGCCATGACGGCGAGGCGCGCGTTCTCACCAGCTTTGCGGACGGCGACCTCGACCGCGACGACGCGCGAGAGCTGACCGGGGCCGACGCCGACGCTCGCGAGGCCCTTCACGAGGACGATGGCGTTCGAGGTGACGTGGCGCACGCATCGCCACGCGAACAGCAGGTCGGTGAGCTCCTCGAGCGTTGGCGTGCGCTCGGTCACGACCTTGAAGTTCCCCTCTTCGGTCACGGACTCGTCCGGGGTCTGCACCAGGATGCCGCCGGCGACCTTCTTCAGATCGAGCGCGTGGTCATCGGAGCGGCGCACGCGGCGACCGTCGACGAGCGCGTTCGGTACCCCGAGGATCTCGAGGTTCTTGCGCTGTCTAAGCAGCGGTAGGGCATCGTCGTCGTAGCCCGGCGCGATGATCGCCTCGTAGAAGGTGTCCTGCATCGCCTCCGCGAGCTCGCGCGTCACCTGGCGGTTCGCGCCGACGATGCCGCCGAAGGCGGAGACCGAGTCGGCCATGAACGCCCGCCGGTACGCTTTGGTGATGTCGCTCTCGGACGCGATGCCCGAGGGGTTCTGGTGCTTCACGATCGCGACGGTCGGCTGCGCGAAGTCGGACACGATGCGCCAGGCGGCGTTGATGTCCAGCACGTTGTTGAAGCTCGCCGCGCGTCCGTGGATCTGCTCCATCGAGACCATCGCGCCGCTCTCTTCGCCGCGGATCGCGTAGAAGGCGGCCTGCTGGTGCGGGTTCTCACCGTATCGGAGGTCGCGCACCTTGCGGAGCGAGAGCGTCATGTCATCGGGGAACTGGATGCCGGCCTCGCCGACGAAGCGTGACGCGATCGTCGCGTCGTATGCCGCGGTGTGCGAGAACGCCTCCGCGGCGAGGAGCCGGCGCGTCTCGAGTGAGACGTTGCCCCGGCCCTTCAGCTCATCGAGCACGGCGCCGTACCGGTCCGGCCGCGCGATGACCACGACATCCTGGTAGTTCTTCGCCGCGGCGCGAAGCAGCGTCGCGCCACCGATATCGATCTGCTCCTGAAGCTCGAGGCCACGCTTTCCCGCGGCGGCTGCCTTCGCGTATGGATAGAGGTTGACCGCGACGAGATCGATCGGCTCGATGCCCTCGCGTTCGAGCTCGGCGCGGTGCGATTCGTCGTCCCGCCGCGCGAGGAGCGCGGCGTGGATGCGCGGGTGGAGCGTCTTCACGCGACCGCCGAGCAGCACCGGCGAGCCGGTCTGCTCTTCGACCGGCTTCGAGTCAACGCCTTCCATCGCGAGCGCGGCGCGTGTGCCGTCGGTCGCGATGAGTTCCCAGCCGAGCTCGCGCAGACCGCGCGCGAACGCGACGAGACCGGTCGTATCTGAAGCTGAGAGGAGTGCTCGCACGGTGTCTCCCTGTCAATCCCGCTGGCGGTCGCTAGCATAGCCGGACCGTGCCGTTCGACCTCGGTCACTTCGTTGACCGTTTTTTTCAGCCTTTCAACACCGAGTCGCGGTTCTATTGGCCCGCCGTTTATGCGGTCGGGATATCGCTGATCGCCAACGTCGTTTGGTACAACTGGCGCCGTCGCGGTTCCGTGCCGCCGGCCGAGAACACGCTCAAATCGTGGGCGTTCTGGACCAACGTCGTGTTCCTTATCGTCCTCATGGTCTGGATCATCGCGAAGCTGCCGTTCTGGGTCATCGGCGTCACGCTCGCGGCGAACCTCGCGGCGCTCGGAGTCATGTATCTCTACGTGCTACCGCCACAGGAAGCGGCCTGGGAGCGCGAGCAGCGCCGGCAGCGTTACTTCCCACAGCCGGAACGCCGCAAGAAGAGGCGGCGGCGCTAGATCACTCCGGCGCCCCGTACGCGACGCTGAAGTCGTCATAGCGGTCGGCGCCACCGAGATCGGTGCGCACGACGCGCTCGACGCGGGCGAGGCTCGGTCCGCGTGCCAGCCAGCGCTCGAATGAGGCGAGGCCGTCCGCGTCGCCTTCGGCAACGAGCTCGACCGCATCGTCGTCGGTATTCCAAACGCGGCCCGTGAGTCCGTGAGCCGTCGCCTCGCGTACCGCGGCGGCGCGGAAGTTCACGCCCTGCACTCGACCGCTTACGACGAATCGCGCTCGCGTCATGCGCGGCGTTTGCGCCTCGCAAGCATGTCATCGAGCGCGGCGGTGTTCGCGATCGCCGCTCGCGTCGCCCAGCCGCGCCGCGCGGTCGCGACCGCGTACTCCATCCAGTCGATCTCCTCGGTCCGGTGTGCGTCGGAGTTGGCGACAAGCGTCACTCCCTTGTCCAGCGCTTTCCGCACCCAGATGTCCGGGAGGTCGAGCCGTTCGGGTCCGCCGTTGATCTCGATCCATGTCCCCGTCTCGACGGCCGCGTCGATGAGCGCCTGGAGATCGAGCGCGTGTGGATCGCGACGCTCCAGCAGCCGCCCGGTGGGATGTGAGATCTGCGTCACGAGCGGATGCCGCATCGCGGTGAGCACCCGCTCGGTCATGACGTCGCGCGTTTGGCCGAATGCGGAATGCACCGACGCGCTCACGATGTCGAAGCGCGCCAGCATCTCGTCGGGGTAATCGAGGGTCCCGTTCGCTCGGATGTCGACTTCGGTGCCCACCAGGATCCGGAACGGCGCGAGCTCCTCGCTGAGCCGGCGCGCCTCCTCTATGCGAGCAGTGATGCGATCGGGACCGAGACCATTCACCAACCCCAGACCAGGCGAGTGGTCGGTGACGGCGTAGTACGCGTAGCCCTTGTCGCGCGCGCGGCGCGCCATGTCGGCGAGCGTGTCGCGGCCGTCGGTCCAGTTCGTGTGGGTGTGAAGATCACCCCGCATGTCGGCGACGGCGACGAGCGCCGGTAGGGTGTGCGCGATCGCGGCATCGATCTCGCCGTGATCCTCGCGCAGCTCGGGCGCGATCCAGTCCATCCCGAGCGCTGCGTAGATCTCCTCTTCGGTCCGCGACGCGATCTCCTGACCGCGCGCCTCCGCGCCGACGCGGTAGAGGCCGTATTCGTTGAGCAGGAGCTTCTTCTTCAGCGCATGGCCGCGGAGCCGCACGTTGTGCTCTTTCGACCCCGTGAAGTAGACCATCGCGGCACCCCACGAGTCCGGGGGCACGACACGCAGGTCGATCTGCAGGCCTCGCGCGACGATGACGGACGTCTTCGTCTCCCCCTGCGCCAGCACGCGCTCGACCCCGGGCGCTCGTACAAGCGCGTCCATCGCGGGCGCCGGCGCGGTCGATGCGATGAGCAGATCGATGTCGCCGATCGTCTCGCGGTAGCGTCGCAGGCTCCCCGCTATGGAGATGGCGTCGATCCCAGTCTCTTGACGCAGCCAGTCGACGACCGCTGTCGCGGCCTCGCGAGCGTGGTGCACCAGCGTGCGGCCGCTGCGCTGCTTCAGCGACGTGATCGACTTGAGGATGTTCTCCTCGGTCTTCGCCTGGATCTTCGGCAGCTCGCGCAGGCGATGGGCCTTCGCCGCCTCCTCGAGCTCGTCGACGGTCGTGATCTTGAGGTTGTCGTAGATGATGCGAGCCGTCGCCGGTCCGACACCCGGGACACGCAGGAGGGTAATGAGACCAGGTGGCACCGCGGCTTTGAGCTCCTCGTGACGTTGGGACGTCCCGGTGCTGATCAGCTGGACGATCGCGTCGCGCACCGATGGCCCGACCTTGGGGATCTCGCCGAGCCGATCCTGCTCGACGAGCTCGGAGATCGGCTCGCGGAGGTCGCGGATCGCGCGCGCCACGGCGCGGTAGGTGACGGCGCGGAAGACGTTCTCGCCCTTCAGCTCGAGGAGATCGCCGATCTCATCAAGGACCGCGGCGACGCCTTCGTTGTCGTGCGTGATGGCATCGCGGGGCACGGGCGAAATCTTAGCGAGCGCGAGAGAGAGTCGCGCTAGGTGCGGTTCGTTGACACCGGCGTGCGCGCGAGCTCGAGATAGCGGAAGGCCTGATCGGTCTCGCCACGCGCGCGCAGCTTCATCGCGTACTCGGCTGCGAACGTCGACAGGTTCGGGTGGTCGCCCACCTCCACCAGGAGCTCGACGGCCTTGCGGTACGCGCGGTCGCTCGCGGTGAACGCCTTGAGCGCGTCGTTCGCCGCGCCGATGACGCGCAGCGCGTCGGCGCGCTGGACGGGCTGATCGGTGAGGACCTTCTCCGCGTGACGGGCGATGTTCAGAGCCAGCTCCGCGTCGCCGTTCACCAGCGCGATCCGCGCGAGCACCAGCTCGGCGACGACGACCATTCCTTCGTCGTGCACCATGCGTGCGGTTGCGGCCCCGCGCTCGGCAAGCTCGCGTGCTTCATTGGTCTTGCCCATCTCGAAGTGGATCGACGAGAGCGAATGCAGCACCTGGAGCTGGAACGTCGTGTCTTCGACTCGCGTGAAGAGATCGAGCGCGCGGCGGTAGTTCGCGATCGCGCCATCGAGCTCGCCCGCGTCGTAGAGCGAGACCGCGACGCCCATGTAGCCCTGCGCCGCGATGCGCAGCTCATCGATGCCGCTCGCGAGATCCAGTGCCGAGCCGTACGTCTGCATCGCTTTTGCGGTCCGGTTCAGCCTGCGATACGCGGTGCCAAGTGCGACAAGGATGCGTGCGCGAAGACGGGGGTCGCTGACCTCGTGACGCTCCATCGCGTCACGCGCGGCCTCGAGCGCCTCGGCTGCGGCCACGTACTGACCGATCTGTCCGTACGCGATGCCACGGAGGTGCAGGAGGTGCGCGACCTCGGCGGCGTCCGCGGTCGCGTCGATGAGCGAAAGTGCCTCGCCGATACGGTCGAAGGCGACCTCGCGATTGCCGGTGTTCATCTCGGCCTGCGCCAGGAAGCGCAGGAGTGTCGCGCGCTCGCGCTTTTCGGGCTTGTCGACGAGTGCCTGGTTCACTTCGTCGCGTACGACGGTCCAGTCGCGCCGCTCAGCGGCGGCCTCAGCGGCCAACCGGTGGAAAACAAGGCGTTTCGATGTGGCGAGCGGCTCGTCGCCGAGGAAGTAATCGAGGCTCTTGCCGAGCCGTGCCGCGAGGATCTGCAGCGAGCGAACGGATGGGCGAACGAGACCGGACTCGACCTGACTGATGAACCCCTTGGTCAGCTCCTCGCCGGCCAACTGAGCCTGACTCATGCCCCTTTCGCGTCGCGCCTCGCGTACGCGGGCTCCAAGTCCATTCGTTCCGTTCGGTTTCGCCAGCGTGTCGGTGGTCGTCACATCGCTCCAATGTCACCGAACTGACAGACAGGCGTCCCGTTTCGCATTGCGCCTTCATGTTCAGCGTTCGTAGACTCGCCAGACGATAGCCAACCCCTGTTAGCGGGCACAATCCGCCGAACGGGGGAGGGAACGAGGGGAGACAGAGGTGACACCACTCCGCAAGCGACTCATGAGCGTCCTGGTGACGGCGCTCATGGTCTTCGCGCTCACAGGGAACGTGGCTGCCGCGGACGAGGGTGGCTCGAACCTCGACGTCGTGCCGTACGACCCGGGACTTCCCGGTGACGAGGCCCCACCGCCGGCACCGCCGCCCTTGCCGTTCACCGAGTAGTCCCGAGGGCGGTCGGTCGGGCGCTTCTCCATACTGACGGCGTGCCAGTTACGTCCACGGATCGCCGGCAGCGCCTCGAGATCGACGGCAAGCCCTTTCTGTTCCAGCACGGCTACCGGTTTGGCAAGGTCACGTACGTCACGCGGCTCCCGCTCGACAGGAGCATGACGGTGTTCGCGCCCGGTCACCTCTCCGCGAGCGAAGTCGAGTCTGTCGTCCGCGGGGACAATCCCTGGATGCTGGACTAGACAGGACCGACGGCGGTGCGCGCGGTCGTCCAGCGTGTGCGCTCCGCTTCCGTTCACGTCGCGGACGAGACCATCGCGACGATCGGGCCCGGTCTCTCCGTGCTGCTCGGCGTCGCGGCCGACGATCGGGCCGAGGACGGCGAGCGCGTCGCCGCGAAGATCCTCGCCCTGCGGATCTTCGACGACGGACACGGCCGCCTCGACCGCACCCTGAAGGACAGCGGCGGCAGCGTCCTCGTGATCCCCCAATTCACCCTCTACGGCGACGTCCGCCACGGGCGGCGGCCGGATTTCACAGCGGCCGCGCCACCGGAGCTCGGGCGGCGTCTTTTCGAAGCCTTTTGTGGCGTGCTCCGAGGCGCCGACGCCGCCGTCGCGCAGGGGAGATTCGGGGCCGACATGCGAATCGTCCTGGAGGCGGACGGCCCGGTGACGCTGGTGCTCTCGACCGACGGCTGGGCGCAGGCGGACCTCGGCCGGAGGGCCTAGTGGACCATGCGGACCACGTCCGCCTCCTGCGTGGCGGTGTGACGCCGGGCGGCAGGTGGGCCGACCTCGGCGCGGGCACGGGCGCCTTCACCCTCGCGCTCGCTGAGCTCGTCGGCCCGGAAGGCGAGGTGATCGCCGTCGACCGCGACCGCGGCGCGCTGCGCGGGCTCGAGCGCGCGCTGCGACCGGGTGGCGCGACGGTCCGCACGGTCGCCGCGGACTTCACCAAGCCCATCGACCTTGCGTCCCTGGACGGCGTGGTCATGGCGAACTCGCTGCACTTCGTCCGCGACAAGGCGCCGGTGCTTGCCCTCGTGCACGGGATGCTCAAGCCATCGGGCCGTTTGCTTCTCGTCGAGTACGACGCCGACCGCGGGAACACCTGGGTCCCCCACCCGATGTCGTTCGAGACGTGGCGCGCTCTGGCCGATGCGAATGGCTTCAGCGGTACGCGCAAGCTCGCGAGCGTCCCGAGCCGTTTCCTCGGCCGGATCTTTTCGGCCGAGAGCGTCAGGGAGTGAAGTCTGTCTCGACCTCGATGACGGCGTTCGAACGGGGATCGATGTTCACGCGGAACTTCTCCGTCGCGGTCGCGCCCGCGGGAACGTAGTCGCAGTTCACCTGGACGGTGAAGACGCGTAGCACCTGGCACGGCGCGTCGTATTTCTTGAAGTAGAGCTGCCCCTGCGGCGTGGCCTTCGCGATGGCGACGTACTCCGCATCGCTGAGCGCGCCCGCACCGGGTCGCAGATAGACGAACGCGATGACGAAGATCGCCACGAGTGCCGCGAAGATCGCGAGCTGGGCGCGGACGCTGATCCGTCGGGTCAGAGCTGCGCCCCGCCTCGCGCGAGATCGAGCGCCGTTGCGAGCGTCAGCTTCGCGGCCTTGAGCCAGAGGCGCTTGTTCGTGATCTTGTCCGGCGTGTCGTTCACCGTGTGGAACGTAAAGTTGCCCGGGAAGGTCGAGTCGATCTCACCGTAGCGCTGCACCAGCGCGACCGATGGGATGCCACCGACGAGACCGAAGGGCGCGGCATCGAGGATGAACGCGTCACTGGTCGCGAGCTGCTCGACCAGTGGCGAGATGCCGATCGCGTACCGCTGGTTCGCTTCCTTCACGCGGTCACGCAGCGAGACGGACTTGGAGGTGTAGTAGACGAGATCGAGCCGGTCCGCGAGCGGGTTGAATCCGACCATGTCGATATTGATGACCCAACGGTAGGGATTCGGCGGCGGGAGTGACTGCAGATAGGCGAGGCTGCCTTTGAAGAAATACTCCTCGCCGTCGAAGAACGCGAGCACGATCGGCATGCGCAGCGACGCGCGATCGGCGGCCAGGATGCGCGCGTACTCGAGAAGCGCCGCCGTTCCCGTCGCGTTGTCGTCGGCACCCGGCGCGGGATCGACCGCCGGGCGCCAGCCCGACGTGCGATTCGCGGTCGAGTCGAAGTGCGCACAGATCATGCCGGCGCCTCCCAAGAAGCCGTCAGACCCGCTGCCGGGGAGCGGATTGATCGTCGCGAAGATGTTGTCGAGCCTGACGCCGTTGTACGAGGTCGGGATGTCCTGCACGACGACGCCGGGGATCGCGGTGAGCTGCTCCATCAGATAGGCGACCGCCTTGGCGTGTCCAGGATGGAGCGGATGGCGCGAGACGAATGAGGTCAGCGCACGCAGGTGATCGTCGAGCTTCGCCGGGTTGATCTGAGTGAGGATCTCTGAGATCGGCTTTGGCGTCGGGCTCGGCGTCGGTGTAGGACGGACCGTGGCGCTCGGCGCGGTCGACGCGCTGGGTATCGCGGTCGCAGCGACGGCGGCGGTCGGTGACGCTGTCGCGGTGACCACGCGTCCGGGCACCGCATCGCACGCGACGCACAGCACGAGCACGAGCGCAGCGAAGACCCTCATCGTCTTAGGCTAAACGGGCCCTCGCCACCAACAGTGCTAGTTCATCTTCCCCGCGCCGACCGGCTTCTTCTCATGCTCGTCGGCCTTCTCCGCGGCGTACTGCTGCGACCAGAAGACGACCTTGCCGCCCTCGACATCGACAACGACGGTGTCGCCTTCCTTGAACTCGCCGGACAGCACCTTCTGCGCGAGCGGGTCGAGGATGAGCCGCTGGATCGTGCGCTTGATCGGACGCGCACCATAGACCGGATCCCATCCCTCTTTCGCGACGAAGGCCTTTGCGTTCGTCGTGAGCTCGAGCGTGAGCTTGCGCTCGGCGAGACGCTTCGCGAGGATCTGCACTTCCTTCTCGACGATCTCCATGAGCTGTTCGGTCACGAGGTTCTTGAAGATGACGATCTCGTCGACGCGGTTGAGGAACTCGGGACGGAACTGTCCGCGGAGCGCATCCGTGACGCGCTTCCGCATCACCTCGGGCTGATCCGCGAGCTCGGTGATGAACGTCGACCCGACGTTGCTGGTCATGATGATCACCACGTTCTTGAAGCTGACCGTCCGACCGTGGCCGTCGGTGAGGCGGCCATCGTCGAGCACCTGCAGCAGCACGTTGAAGACGTCCGGATGCGCCTTCTCGATCTCATCGAGCAGGAGAACAGCGAACGGTCGGCGTCGGACCGCTTCCGTGAGCTGCCCGCCCTCCTCGAATCCGATGTACCCGGGTGGCGCACCGATTAGGCGAGCGACGGTGTGCTTCTCCATGTATTCGCTCATGTCGATGCGGACCATCGCCTTCTCATCATCGAAGAGGAATTCCGCGAGCGCCTTTGCGAGGAGCGTCTTGCCCACGCCCGTCGGACCGAGGAACAGGAACGAGCCCAGCGGACGGTTCGGATCCTGCATACCGGCGCGCGCGCGCCGCACCGCGTTGGCGACCGCCGTGACCGCCTCCTCCTGTCCGACGATGCGCGCGTGGAGGTTCTCCTCCATCCGCAGAAGCTTTGAGACCTCGCCCTCGAGGAGCTTGGTGACGGGAATGCCGGTCCACTTCGCGACGACCTCGGCGATGTCCTCGGGCGTGACCTCCTCAGTGAGCAGCTTTTCGCCGCGCTGCAGCGATGCGAGCTTGTCCTCCGCTTCGCGCACCTCTCGCTCGAGTGCGGCAAGGGTCCCGTACTTCAGCTCGGCGGCCTTGCCGTAGTCAGCGGCACGCTCCGCCTTCTCGATGTCCATACGGACCTGCTCGAGCTGGGACTTCTTCTCGCGGATCTGCTGGATCGCTGCCTTCTCCTGTTGCCATCTCGAGCGCAGGCCCTCGGACGATTCCTTCAGGTTCGCGAGCTCCTTCTCAAGACGCACGAGGCGCTCCTTGCTGGCCTCGTCGGTCTCCTTTCGGAGGGCCTCCCGCTCGATCTCGAGCTGGCGGATCCGCCGGTCCACCTCGTCGAGCTCGGCGGGCATCGAGTCGATCTCCATGCGGAGCTTCGACGCCGCCTCGTCCACGAGGTCGATGGCCTTGTCGGGCAGGAACCGGTCCGAGATGTAGCGCGCGGACAGCGTCGCGGCAGCGACGAGCGCGGAGTCCTGGATGCGCACGCCGTGATGGACCTCGTATCGCTCGCGGAGACCGCGCAGGATCGAGATGGTGTCCTCGATCGACGGCTCGCCGACGTACACGGGCTGGAAGCGCCGCTCGAGCGCGGCGTCCTTCTCGATGTGCTTGCGGTATTCGTCGAGCGTCGTTGCGCCGATGGTGTGAAGCTCGCCGCGCGCGAGCATCGGCTTCAGCATGTTCGCGGCGTCGACCGCGCCCTCGGCCGCGCCGGCCCCGACGACGGTGTGGAGCTCGTCGATGAACAGGATGATCTGGCCCTCGCTCGACGCGATCTCCTTCAGGACGGCCTTGAGCCGCTCCTCGAACTCGCCGCGGTACTTCGCGCCCGCGAGGAGCGAGCCGATGTTCAGCTCGAAGATGCGCTTTTCTTTGAGGCCCTCGGGGACGTCGCCCCGAACGATCCGCTGCGCGAGCCCCTCGACGATCGCCGTCTTGCCGACGCCCGGCTCGCCGATGAGCACGGGGTTGTTCTTCGTGCGACGGGACAGCACCTGGATGACCCGCCGGATCTCCTCGTCGCGGCCGATGACCGGATCGATCTTGCCTTTTCGCGCGAGGTCGGTGAGGTCGCGCCCGTATTTCTCGAGTGACTGGTACTTGCCCTCGGGATTCGCGTCGGTCACGCGCTGGTTCCCACGCACATCCTTGAGCGCGTTGAGCACGCGCTCGTGCGTGATGCCGAGACGCTTCAGCGCCTGGCCGGTGTAACCGTTGTCGGCAGTCATCGCGAGCAGCAGGTGCTCGGTGGAGACGTACTCGTCCCCGAGCGCCTCCGCCTCTTTCTGTGATGCCTGAAGCACACGACCGAGGCGAGCGGACGCGCCGATCTGCACGTTGCCTGAGACCTTGGGCTGCCGCTCGAGCTCCGTCGTGAGCGCGCCGCTGAGCTGAGCGGGTTGCACGTTGAGCGCGGTCAGCACGCTGGGCACGACTCCGCCCTGCTGCTCGATCAGCGCCGCGGCGAGATGCTCCACATCGATCTGACTGTGTCCGTTCTCTCGCGCGCGCTGTTGCGCGGCCACCAGTGCTTCTTGTGATTTCTCAGTGAGCTTGTTCGGATCGATCATGGCGTTGCTCCTCGGTCGTTAGTGTCGAACAATTCGAATGAGTTGGCTTCCGCCGACTAGCATCCCTCGCCTCGCATGAGGCGGCGTCACGCTACGGAAGACTCTTGCGAGGATCCTCACCGGCGCGTGATGCCGCGAGCTCTTTGACCAGCTCGCGCTCCTTATCGGTCAACTTCGTCGGCAGGACCACTTTGACCGTCACGTACAGGTCGCCGTGTCCACCCGTCGCGCGCGGCATTCCCTGCCCCGCGAGCCGGATGGTCCGTCCGTTCTGCGTTTCCGGCGGGATACGGAGCGACACGCGCCCCTTCAGCGTCGGCACCGTGACCTCGGCACCGAGCAGCGCCTCGTGGAGGGCGACGGGTAGATCCATTCGCAGATCGTCGCCGTCGCGCTGGAACACCGGATGCGGCCGAACACGCACACGAAGGAACAGGTCGCCCGACGGCCCGCCGGCCGCACCCGGTGCACCCTGCCCGGCAAGACGGATGCGCTGCCCGTCGCGCACGCCCGCGGGGATCTTCACGCTGAGGCGGCGCGCCGTCCCGTCCGGCAGGCGCATCTCGACCGACCTCTCGGTGCCCTTGTACGCCTCGGCCAGCGTGATCTCGACTTCGCTCTCGACATCCGCGCCCGCGACAGATCGCCGACGACGAGTGCCGGGACGCCCGAAGAGCGGACCAGTGTCGAAGTCCGCCTGTCCCTCACCGAACAGCGTTCGGAAGAAGTCAGAGAACCCTCCCGCGTCGCCGTTGAACGGGTCGGCGCCAGGCTGGCCGGTGTAGACCCATTGGAACCCGCCGGGCTGCTGGCCGCCCTGCCGGAAACGCTCCCAGTCCGGGCCTACAGTGTCGTAGCGCTTGCGCTTCTCGGGATCCGAGAGGACCTCGTTGGCCTCATTGATCTCCTTGAAGCGCTTCTCGGCCTCGGGCTTCTTGTTGATGTCCGGGTGATGCTGGCGCGCGAGCTTGCGGTACGCCTTCTTGATCTCCTCGGTGCTCGCACTCTTCGAGACGCCGAGTGTCTTGTAGTAGTCCTTGTACTCGACCGGCATACCTTGTTATCGCAGGGGCGGAACCCCCTGCAACCCCCCCTTCAACGCAGGGGCTACTCCTGCAACCCCCTTCAGCACCGAGGTCACTCCTGCGACCCCTCTAGTGCGCCGGCGGAGGCACGACCGTCGTATGCGTGGCCGCCTCGATCTGCGCCGGCGTCACCGTCGGCCCTCCCGGCTGGAGGGCGATCTTGAGCACCTGGTCGATGTTGTCGACGGTCTTGATCTCGACCGTGTCCATGACTTCCTTCGGGACGTCGATCAGATCCTTCTTGTTCTTCTCGGGAAGGATGAAGGTCTTGATCCCGGCGCGGTGCGCCGCGAGCAGCTTCTCCTTCACTCCACCGATCGGAAGAACGCGACCGCGCAGCGTGATCTCGCCGGTCATCGCGACGTCGCGTCGGACGCGGCGGCCCGAGAGGGCGGACACGATGGCGGTCGCCATCGTCACGCCGGCGGACGGGCCATCCTTGGGGATGGCGCCCGCGGGGACGTGGATGTGCATCGCGTGGTCCTCGAAGAATCCCTTCGGGATCCCGAACTCGCGCTCGTGGCCTCGCACGTACGAGAGCGCAGCGCGAGCCGACTCCTCCATCACCTTGCCGATCTGGCCGGTCAGCGTGAAGTCCTCGTCCTTGCCGTCGATGACCGTTGCCTCGACGGTGAGGACATCGCCGCCAGCCTCGGAGACCGAGACCCCTGTCGCGGCGCCGACCTGATCCTCTTCCTCAGCGAGTCCGTAATCGAACCGCTGCGGGCCGAGGTACTCGGCGACCTTGTCGAGCGTGATCTCGACCTTGTCGGTCTTGCCCTCGGCGATCGCACGAGCGACCTTGCGGCACATCGTGCCGATCTCGCGCTCGAGGTTTCGAACACCAGCTTCGCGCGTGTAGCGGCGGACGAGCTCGCGGAGCACCTCGTCGCCGATGACCAGCCGGCCATCCTCGAGCCCGTGCTGCTTCAGCTGACGTGGCACGAGATAGCCGGTCGCGATGTGGAGCTTCTCGTCCTCGGTGTATCCGGGGAGCCGGATGATCTCCATGCGGTCGCGAAGCGGCGCGATGATCGTGTCCTCGACGTTGGCCGTCGTGATGAAGATGACCTTCGAGAGGTCGTAGGGCACCTCGAGGTAGTGGTCGGAGAACGTGTTGTTCTGCTCCGGGTCGAGCACCTCGAGAAGCGCCGAGCTCGGGTCGCCGCGGAAGTCAGCGCCGACCTTGTCGATCTCGTCGAGCATGAACACGGGGTTCACCTCGCCGGCGGTCTTCATGTTCTGAAGGATCCGGCCGGGGAGCGCGCCCACATAGGTGCGGCGGTGTCCGC
>Ga0114129_10001062_pt1 | contig 36084 bp, 34 predicted proteins | sample RhiMetdeltSRZDD1_FD_80071 | JGI IMG/M metagenome (GOLD analysis project Ga0114129, IMG submission 80071) | Populus rhizosphere microbial communities from Tennessee, USA - Rhizosphere MetaG P. deltoides SRZDD1 (version 2) (version 2) | ecosystem: Host-associated > Plants > Roots > Rhizosphere >...
AAACAACACTCAAAGCTGTGTTTTTATTAACAACGGCAAAGGACAATTTACCATGCAGCCATTGCCGCTAATGGCGCAATTGTCGCCTGTGTTTGGCATACTGGTCACCGATTTAAACGGAGATGGTTTAAAAGACCTGTTTATGGCAGGAAATTTTTATAGTCTGAAGCCACAAAGCGGTCGCTTCGACGCCAGCTATGGGACCACGCTGCTGGCCAACAAACAACACCAGTTCAGCTACCTGGAACCAGCCCAAAGCGGATTGTTTATCAATGGTGAGGCGAGAGACATTGTTAGCATTAAAGCAAAAGGAAATGATTATATAATTGTAGCTATGAACAATGCTCCGCTGTATATTTTTAGGAAGAAAAAATCCTGATCCTGGCCAGCCCGACTACTGGCGGAGCCTGCCCGACTATTGGCGGGTCGAAGGATCGATTAATGCACCGGGCGTAGCCGGGATGCGAATTACGAAACCTCCTTTTGATGATCGATAATAAACTGAATGATGTCTTCGAGCGGAATATTTATTCGTGCAATGGCATCATTAATATCATCGCGACTCACCTGTGCTGCAAATGAAGGGGTTTTCAGCTTTTTTAGTACGCTTTTTACGTCCATCCCATCATACCTTGCCGGACGAATCAATGCCGAAGCATGTATAAAGCCCGATAGTTCGTCGAACGCATAGATCATTTTGTCCATGTTGTTCTGCGGCTCTACCCCAAAGTATTTCGGTCCGTGCGAAGCAATGCAATGAATTACCTCCGGATCAATATTGCGATGTTCCAGTTCTTCAATGATGATGCGGCAATGATCATCTGCATGTTTTTCCCAGTCGGCATCGTGCAACAGGCCGGCCAGTTCCCATTTGCGGGCGGTGAGTTCATCGGCCCGTTCTTTTTCGATTGCCCAGGCTTTCATTACGGCGCCCACCTGTTTCATATGCAGGCGCAGGCGATCGTTGGGCACCCATTCGTACAGCAGTTGAAGAGCTTCTTCAATGGGCATCAAATTACCGGCATTTGCAGGGTCGCCGAAAGTATTTCGGCCGAGAGCGTGGATTGACATGAGTAGGATGGGTTTGTTTTATAAAGATGCGTAAGATACGATATCGTGATTATTTTTTAAGGACGGGTTGATGAACAATGGCGCTTTTCGAAGAACGGTTCTGCGAAGCCGAAAGTCTTGCACAACATCCTGGCTAAGAATGGGATTTGGTTAACGCGAAGATTGTTTTTTTCTTGTAGATTTTTTATTGGTTCTTGTCATTCGGGTTTCTTTAATCATTATTTCTAATCCAATGGCATCAAGGAACCTCAACAGGTTTTTAAAGGTTACGCTTTTGAAGTTGTCGGCTTCATAGCGCTGAAGCTGTTGTTCTTTTATTCCCAGTTGTTCGGCAAATTCTTTTTGGGTTAAGCCCGATTTTATTTTGTATTCGGTGAGTAAAGTGGGTAATTCAGAAAACAGTCTCTCTTTTAAAATTCCTTCTTTATCTTTTTTTAATGTTTCGTAGAATAATATTTCCTGTTCTATTTCTTCTTTTGCCATGATTAAAGAAGCTGTTAACAGTTCTTTTCTCAACGGATCTGTTTTTGGGTTATTGTTTATGCGTTCAATTGCTTCAGTTAGTTCACTAACTTTACTTTTAGAAATTCTATGTTGCTTTTCATTTTTAATCATAATTGTATCCCTTTTTAAGGCTGATTTTAATTAGCCCCTTCCGATTGTGATCCCTGTCGCATTGGAGGTAATCAAACATTGTCATGTCTTCACTATCAAATGTAAAAATGTGACATTTAAGGTCTCTGCGAATTTCTCCCAGCTTGTTGATCCTGTTTGAGCCATAAAATTCAGGAAATTCATTTCTTAATTTTTGATCATCAATGTCTGTTAAATCAAAGCATAAATCAATGTCTGCCGGATTCTTTTTGGTACTAACAAAACTTCCTCCAATATAAACGGCGGTACATCCGCATGAGCTGAATATTCTGAAAAATCTGCGTGCATTCTTAATTTTTTGCTTTCTCAATTCAGTTGTTCCGAAATGGTGTTCAAATTCATCTAAAGTCAGTTCTATATTCTTATGAAGTTATCCGTTTGAATTGAAGCTTAACTTCATGGCAATCGTGTTTTGATTCAGGCACAATACATCCCGTATCATGGCCGTAGTTAAAGAATTGTAGGTGCATAACAGAGCTTTTTTTAATGAGGAATTTTGTTTGGTTGGTGTAATAAGAATAAAGTTATAAAATAATTCAACACAACAAAAATGTTGTGTTTGTTATTTTTCTGAAAACTGCGTGAATTTGAGCAAAATCAATTATCATTCATTGCATTGGCAAACGGCTATCACTTCTCCCACCAACCTCCCAATCTTCTCCCGCATTAAAGACACATTTCTTCGACTTCTTCGGGGTTTTTCGTTGTTCTCCCATTAAAACGCGAACAAATCCCGAACAAGCCTGTGACGAGGTTGAACCGAGGTCCGAACGAATGTCGAAAACTTCCTGAACAATGGCAGTAAGGCCAGTCGCAGTTTTGAACGAGTCGATATCAAGCTGTGGTATCGCCTCATTGTATAAAGCGAAGTCAGGAATGTTTGGGTCTGTTTCAGGTCTGGGCAAGGCCTGAACCGGGCCAGATTCGCAATTTGTTCGCAAATTTGCGAACAAGACCCATAGCTGTCTCAAAGAAATCCCGAAGAAATCTCGAACAAAAATTGGTACGTGTAGGGGTGCCCGGTCAGCGTTCCGAACCCTGAAGTGTGCGACCTGCCTTCGTTGAAGCTATGTGAAGGCGCAAGCAACCGAAGTGAAATAGCCTTTTCTGCAGATTGGGCATACGATAACGATAAATCAAATGGCGCAGCCAATCCCCGCCCTGGCGCACCTAATATTGGGTCAGCGTTCCGAACCCCGAAGTGTGCGACCTCGCTTCGCTGAAGCTACGCGAAGGCGCAGCGCAAACAAAGCTAAATAGCCTTTCTGCAGCCGGGGCATACGATAACGATTATATAAAATGGCGCAGCCCAATCTCCGCCCTGGGTCGCCTAATGCCCGGTCAGCGTTCCGAACCCTGAAGTGAGTGACACAACAGGCGTTCAACACCCTTTCCACAGCCCGTTCCATAAAAATAATGCTCCCAAAATGCCCGTACTGCCTGCTTTTTGAGCAGCAACGAAAAATTAATGTCAAAATATTTATTGAAAATCAATTGATTGTAAAGATGCGATAAAAAATAAGTCGCTCAAATGTTTGTTGTGCCCAAAGTAACGGGTTATCTTTGCCGCCCGTTTTTAGTTACACGTGTTACGTTGTAACCATGGCGGAAACAGCAAGCGGGATGGCGCAGCTGTTTTATTATTAATCAGCTTAAAAGCTTTCTTTCAAATGAGTAAACTTCATTTCACTACTAAACATGCTAACTCGGCTACCGTTAAACGCAACTGGTATGTTGTAGACGGTACCAATCAAACCGTTGGACGCATGTGTGCTAAAATAGCTGCTGTTCTTCGTGGTAAGAACAAAGCCTATTATACGCCACATGTTGATTGCGGAGACTACATTATCGTTATTAATGCCGACAAAGTAAAATTCACCGGTAACAAAATCGATGAAAAAGAATACCTGACCTACTCTGGCTACCCCGGTGGACAGAAAGCAGAAACTGCCCGCGAATTATTGCGCCGCCGTCCTGAGCAGGTTGTAGAAAGAGCCGTAAAAGGAATGTTGCCTAAAAATCGTCTCGGCCGTCAAATGTTCAAGAAATTATTTGTGTATGCCGGCGACAAACACGAGCATGCTGCGCAAAAACCTCAATCATTAACTTTCTAATTGATTAATCATACATGGAAAAGCAAAAAAATGCCGTAGGTCGTCGTAAAGAAGCTGTGACAAGAATCTGGTTGTCACGCGGAACCGGTAAGATCACCGTTAACGACAAAGACTACAAAGAATATTTTCCTCTCGTATATCTTCAGAACCAGGTTGAATTGCCCTTAAAAAGCATTCAGTCGCTGGATAAATTTGATGTTAAGATCAATGCTGCCGGTGGTGGAATGAAAGGTCAGGCCGAAGCTGCTAAACTTGGAATTGGCCGTGCCCTGCTTGAACTGAGCGCTGAATACCGTCCTGCATTAAAAGCAGCCGGTGTGCTGAAACGCGATCCGCGATCTGTTGAACGTAAGAAATTCGGTCACAAAAAAGCTCGTCGCAGCTACCAGTTCAGCAAACGTTAATCCATCTCCGACTCCTCCTCCGCCAACTGGCGGAGAGGGTTGGGAAAAGGTTTCGTTACCGAACATTATCAAATTTTCAAATTCCCAAATTCTCAAATTAGTAAAATGGAAAATAACACTTCATTGCAACAGCAGTTACTGGACGCCGGTGTACACTTTGGTCACCTGCGTAAGAAGTGGAACCCAAAAATGTTGCCTTTCATTTTCGCCGAAAAGAAAGGCATTCACATCATAGATCTTAATAAAACCACCGAAAGCCTGCAGGAAGCTGCAGCTGCCCTGAAGCAGATTGCACGCAGTGGTAAAAAGATCATGTTTGTTGGTACTAAAAAACAAGCTAAAGAAATCGTTACCGAGTGCGCCCGCAAAGTGAACATGCCTTTTGTTACCGAGCGTTGGCTGGGTGGCATGCTTACCAACTTCAACACCGTTCGTAAGAGCGTTAAGAAGATGCAAAGCATCGACAAAATGCTCACAGAAAGCACTGCTGACGTTCTGACCAAAAAAGAAAAATTAACCCTCGGTCGCGACCGCGATAAAATGGATAAAGTATTAGGCGGTATCAGCCAGTTGGGCCGTGTTCCTGCCGCTTTGTTCATCATCGACATTGGTCATGAGCACATTGCCCTGGCCGAAGCAAAAAGACTGGGCATCACTACTTTTGGTATGGTAGATACCAACTGCGATCCCAATAAAGTTGATTTTGCGATTCCTTCTAATGACGATGCTACAAAATCAATCGCAATCATTACTCAATACATTACTGCTGCCATAGCTGAAGGTCTGGTTGAAAGACAAGCTGCTAAAGACGAGGAAACAGAAGACACAGCAGATGATGAAAAAGAAAAGAAAGCAGCACGAATGCTTGCTGAAGCAGAAGCTGAAGCAGCCCGTGGTCGTGGTGGTAAAGGTGGTGGACGTGGTCACGGTGGTGGCGGACATGGTCATGGCGGCGGTGGCGGACATCGTGGCGGTGGCGGTGGTCGTGGACCCGGTGGTGGCGGTGGCCGCGGACCTGGTGGTGGCGGTGGAAACAGAAGACCTGGTGGAAGATAGTTTGTGGTTTGTAGTTTAGGGTTTGTGGTTGCTTCGCGATTTTGAGCTGCTCATTGTTTTTGAGCATTCCGAACGTGTAAGTTTTTTTACGAACCCGGCTCCATATCCCTGATCAGGCTTTTGTTGCGCTGCGCCCGACGAAGGCGGGTCGCACTCTTGTACTGCAGCGCCTACAGCAGCTGTGTACAGTTCTTTGAGAGCAGAATTAATAAAATGAAAATGCTTCGCATACAGATGTGGTGATTATATTCAGGTTCTTTGCACAGGCATTTTCAAATTTTCAAATATTAAATTTTCAAATTATTATGTCGAGTGTTGCAATTACTGCCGCTGATATTAATAAGCTGCGCCAGATGACTGGCGCCGGCATGATGGATTGCCGTAAAGCGTTGACAGAAACCAATGGCGATTTTGAAGCCGCTATTGACTGGCTTCGTAAAAAAGGCGCCAAGGTTGCTGCCCTGCGTGGCGATCGTGAAGCAAAAGAAGGTGTGGTACTGGCTAAAACTACCGCCGATAATAAAACCGGTATTGCAGTTTGTCTTAGCTGCGAAACCGACTTCGTTGGTAAAAACGCTGACTTTGTGGCTTTCGCCCAAAGCATTGTTGATGCCGCTATTGCCAGCAATGTGAAAAGTCTTGACGAGTTGAATGCTGTTGCCATTAACGGTGTAAAAGTAGCCGACCTGGTGAACGATAAACTGGCCAGCATTGGCGAAAAAATAGGTATTACCAAATTCGAGCGTGTTGATGCTGATTTTGTTGCTTCCTATATTCACGGTGCTAACCGTATTGGCGTACTGGTAGGCTTAAATAAAGCTGCTTCCGAAGCCGGAAGAGATGTAGCTATGCAAATCGCTGCCATGAACCCGGTTGCGGTTGATTCTGATTCAGTTCCTGCTACAACTATCGAGCGCGAGCGCGCCATCGTTACCGAGCAAATTAAAACCGATCCTAAAATGGCGGGTAAGCCCGACGAAATGATCGCTAAAATTGCCGAAGGTAAACTGAACGCGTTCTTTAAAGAAAGCACTCTGATTAACCAGGCTTTCGTTAAAGACAATTCAAAAACTGTGGCTGAGTATCTGAAAAGTGTAGACGGCGGTTTAAAAGTAACCGAATTTAAACGCGTTGCTTTAGGATAGTCAATAACCGAACTTCAATAAATAAAAGGGGAAAGCTGCTTCTGGTGGTTTCCCCTTTTTGTTTGTGGTTCCTGAACTCGTTGTCTCTATGCCTTTTTGCCTTGTTGCCTTTCCCTATCAACTGCCAACTGCTCACTATGCAAGCAAAAACTCCCCAGCCAACCTTAATTTTTGCTCTTTTTCGTGATGTGCGCAACACATATCAGAAATGCTGTAAAACATTCATAAAAAATCCTTTCTTTGCACAGCGTAAAAAAAGGTTTCGGGTGATCAATCACCATTCACAAAAAGATATTATACATGCTACCTAAGTATAAGCGTATTCTGGTAAAACTCTCCGGCGAATCGTTGATGGGCGATAAAAGTTTTGGAATGGATCCTTCTATCATGGCGCAATATGCTCACGACATTAAAGAATTGGTGGAACTGGGCGTACAGGTTGCCATTGTAATTGGGGGCGGCAATATTTACCGGGGTATGAATGAGGCTGAAACCGGTATAGAACGCGCCCACGGCGATTATATGGGCATGCTGGCCACTGTGATCAACGGAATGGCTATGCAGGCCATGTTGGAGAAAATTGGGGTTTTTACGCGGTTACAAAGCGCCATCAAAATGGAGCAGATCGCTGAACCATACATTCGCCGTCGTGCCATTCGCCACGTTGAAAAAGGAAGAGTGGTGATCTTCGGAGCAGGCACCGGCAACCCGTATTTTACTACCGATACTGCCGGCTCGCTGAGGGCCATCGAAATACAGGCCGATGTAATTTTAAAAGGCACCAGGGTTGATGGCATTTACACAGCCGATCCCGAAAAAGATCCTACTGCCAAAAAATACGATACCATTACCTTTCAGGAGTGCATTTCAAAAAACCTGCGTGTAATGGATATGACCGCATTTACACTGTGCATGGAAAATAAATTACCGATCATAGTATTTGATATGAATAAACCGGGCAATTTGCGCCGGGTTGCTTGTGGCGAAAAGGTAGGAACATTGGTAAAGGCTTGATAACCAACCGGTAAAATTTATTGTAATCCACTTTTTGTATTTGTGGAATTAACGCATTAAATTTCCTATGCGAAAAACCACCACCCGGGTGGTTTTTTCATTACTACCATTTCAACAATCCCATGAAAAAATAGTGCAGGAATTCTTTATTACTATGTAGTGTGACGCGGTGTTTATACTAATTCCGAAGCCGTTATGAACCATTTGTTGCCGACCATACTGGGTTACCAGATATACGTAGGCGTTACTGAAATAATTGTCTTTCTGCTGGGCGGTGTTGTCCTGGGGTTCTTTATTCACTTCTTTTATGTAAGCCGTAAAACAATTCCGCTCAGATTACCGCAACCCGAACCGCCTGTTTTATCTGATAAAGCTTTTCAACATACCGACGAGTGGCGCCTGAAATATTATGAAGAAATGGAGCTGCAGGAAAAAGTGCAGATGCAGTTGCGCCGCGAGCTGGACGAAGTGCGCGAAAACGAAGAGCTATTGACAATTGAAGTTGAAGAATTACAAAAAGAAGTAAAACGCCTGTATGCCGAACAGCCCCAGCCTGTTAAACCCGCCTCTTCGCAGGAAGAGCAGTCGGAAGAATATCTTGCCCGCCTGCAAAGGGCACAGGAAAACCTAACCGAACAAAACCAGAATATTGCCCTGCTGCTCGATCAGATTGAACTGCTGAAACAAACCGAATTTAAACACATCGATACCCTGAAGGCCAATGAAGAGCTGATGGCGCAGCTTAATAAAACCCACTCTTTACTGGCCGAAAAAGATAGCCGTATTCACGAACTGCAGCAACAGCAATTGCTGGCGGGTGAACTGGAACAACGCCTGCAAAAAGCTTATGAAGAGTTCACGGTGGTGCGCGAAAAATTATCGAAGGTCGAAAACCTTACCCAGCCGCAAAACCGCCAGTTTGAGTACGACGAATTGCAGCAAAACCACTTTAAGCTGATGAGGGAGTACGACGAGGGCAAACATAAGCATCAGTCGCTGCTCGAAGAAAACCAGCGCCTGTCGCGCCTGCTGGCCGATACCGAAGACAAACTGCGTGAATCGAATTTCCAGCGGCAGCAACTGCTGAAAAAAATCACTTTCCTCGAGGAACTGAACCACGATCTGCAACAGATCACAGAACATAATAAAAAGCTCGAAAACCAGTTAAAGCGCATGAGCGAAATAGAAGTGCTGCTGGCACGCGTGCAGAACAAATTGCCCGATAAAAGCGAAAACGAACCGCCTGAGTAAATGGCAATCGGCAATCAGCAAACGTGAAATGCAAAACGGCTTTGATATTCACCATTCACCCATTGTCTACTGCCTATTTGCTACTGCCTGGCACCGCCAACCAGCTGTTTAAATTCAGGTTTCAGGTAAGCTTCTACTTCTTTAAACGGTATGTACAGATGCACATCTCCCAAAGCATAAGCGCCAATGGCATAAGGATTATAATGAAATCCGATTCCTTTGGTAGTGAGTAAAAAGTTATTACCGGGTGAAATGGTGTCTTCGAACAGGTATTCAGATAATTTTTCCTCTTTTTTTACATTGAAAGCTGCACGAAATTTTTTCTCCAGCAAAGTATGTAAGGTCGCGCGGCCTGCCAGCGTATCCAGCACATCTGTAATATCCAGCTTTCGTTTATTGATCAGGTCTATACAGCTGTAGCTGGTGCCGTGATTAGGATGTGCTGCACCGGCGTTGTAATAATATGAACTCGCCGACAAGGTAAGTAACCTGTCACTGCGGTATTCTACCTGCACTGTTATATTAAAATCGGCAGGTTCGTTATTATCTTCTTTATTAACCGGATTCAGTATTGAGTTTTTTTGCCTGATGAGTATTTTCCCGATCTCTTCCTGGCTGTTCTTTTCGCCGAATTCGTTGCGTATAATTTTCCTGATAAAATCAGTGGCAGGGTGTTGCGATGTGGCCGTTGGCCAAACTGTAGCAGCATCATACGATAATTCATCAGGATCGTAATCGTGTTCTTTTTTCTGTTTTTTAGAACCCGAGCTCCAGATATAATCGAATTGCAGGTTGCCGGCATCTTTTTTTCGTGTTATTCTGAGAGGAAGCAGCTTTCCTTTATACGACCAGGTGCCTGAAAAAGACGAATCTTTAAGAACACCTTCCAGCACTTCTGCAGCATTGTCTTCACCGGTAGTATGCGTAAGTTTTAGAAAATTGTCTTTTTCGATGCTGCCTGAGATCTCAATGGGCTGTTCGGTGGTGTTGTAGTAGTAACAACCGCTGAATTTATTGTTAATGCGGTACAGGTGAAAGGTAACAGGATACTTGTCGATTGTGCCGGTAAAATACAGGTATTGTGTAATAACAGGAGCAGGACTGCTTTTTTGTGCGTAGGTCGAATAAAAGCCGAAAAGCAGCATTAAATGAACAAAGGTCTTTTTCATACGTTTTATAGGTTCTTTAAATGGATAAAGGCGGGTTAAAAATAATACTGTAAACAGGGATGACCAAAATCAGTGCAGGGTAATGAGCGCTCACATTAACTTTGTATTGAAAAATTAACAGATATGCCATCTACTATTGCCGATATACGTAAAGATTATATGTTGCAATCGCTGCTCGAAAAAGATGTGGAAACCGATGCCATCGGTCAGTTTGACAAATGGTGGGAAGAAGCGGTTCGCAGCGAAATAACCGAAGTAAATGCTATGACGCTTGCCACCGCATCGGCAGATGGCGTGCCCTCGGCCCGTATCGTATTACTGAAAGGATACGACAAAAAGGGGTTTGTTTTTTATACCAACTACGAAAGTTTTAAAGGAAAACAGCTGGCCGAAAATCCCCGCGCCTGTTTATTGTTTTTCTGGAAAGAGCTGGAACGCCAGGTACGCATTATCGGACTGGTTGAAAAGGTAAGTGATGCCGAAAATGATGCCTATTTTAACAGCAGGCCCGAAGGCAGCCGTATCGGCGCCTGGGTTTCGCCGCAAAGCCAGGTAATTGCCAACAGGCAATGGCTCGAAGAAAGAGAAAAGGGATTTGTAAAAGGGCATTCTGAAAAACCGCTTGCCCGACCGTCTCACTGGGGCGGATATCGTATAAATCCTATTTGTATTGAATTCTGGCAGGGACGTTCAAATCGCCTGCACGACCGGATACAGTATACTTTGAAGGAAGATGCGACGTGGCTGATTGAGCGTTTGGCCCCATAATGCCGAAGTAAGAAGCAAGAACCAGGATGTAAGAAAAATGAAGCCAGAAGTAGGAAGTATGAAGTGCCCTTATCGGGTTTTTCATACTTCTTACTTCCTGCTTCTTACATCATGATTTTTTCTTGGCGGCAGCCTTCTTTACCCTTGCAGGGCGGCTTTTTCCGAAAGATCCTTTAAAGGTTTTGCCTTTTTTTGTTTTTTTATCTCCTCTGCCCATGTTATTTGTTTATTAATGTTAATTGTTAAAGTGCAAAAATAAAAAAAGCTCCGATACTTCGTACGTAGTAACGGAGCTTTCATTGTAGTAATGCAGTAATTATAATTTAGCCTGCAATTCTTTACCAGCTTTGAAACGGGCAACTTTCTTGGCTTTAATCTTTATCACAGCACCGGTTTGCGGATTACGGCCGTTACGTGCTGCTCTTTTAGATACAGAGAAAGTTCCAAAACCTACCAGGGTAACTTTACCACCACCTTTTAATGTTTTGGTAACTGCTTCAATAAAAGAATCAAGAGCAGTATTAGCCTGTGTCTTAGTGATGCCTGAATCATCGGCAATTTTTGCAATTAATTCAGCTTTGTTCATAGTGTGATTTTTTAAGAATTTATGCAGGGACAAATTTAGACGGTTTTTGCATCAAACAAAATTTTTCTGCTGAAAAATTAACATTTGATAAAGTGCTGTAATCCGCCCGGGACAAGGTTTTTAGCAAATTTTACAATTTTATAATACGTTATGTGGATTATTGTTACACGCTGAAATGCAGTGCTGATCTGTGTTTCATGCAACGCAGGCTGAAATGCTGGCCTGTAAAGGGTTTGGGAATAATATACAATAAATTTAGCTGTACCGGCGCGCAGTACAATTAAAATATTATTATCCACAATCAGTCCACAACCTGCATAACCGTGCGGAATGCAATAAAGCGGTCGCCCCATTTATCAAAAGCTTTTTGCCTTAATGCAGGTGCATAGTCTTCGATATAACGATAGTAGTTATCGAGTGCAGGTGCAAAATATTGTACTACAAACGTCATGCCTTCTGAGTCGTCCTGCTCCAGTAACCTGAACATTTTATAATGCGAAAACTGCCCCGAAGCCATAATATCGGGTATATGTTCCTGCTGCTGCCATTGTATCCATGGTGTTTCAATAGCAGGATCTATTTTTATGGTTATGTTATATACTATCATGGGGAATGGGTAGCACTTTGTTAATGTAATTCGAGATATACAGGACAGTGATCGCTGTGTTTTATATCAGGAAAAATATCAGCACTTTTCAGGTTGCTGCGCAATGGCTCTGTGGCATTGATGTAATCGAGGCGCCAGCCTTTATTTTGCAACCGTACATTGGGAAAACGCTGGCTCCACCAGCTATAACGGTGTGGTTCGGGGTGAAAAACACGAAATGTGTCGACCCAGCCGCTATTATAAAATTTATCCATCCACGCTCTTTCTTCGGGCAAAAATCCCGAAGAATTTTTATTGCCTTTGGGATCGTGAATATCTATTTCTGCATGGGCAATATTGTAATCGCCGCATAATATCAGTTTGGGATATTTCTCTTTTAAATCCTGCAGATACGTATAAAAATTATCGAGCCATTGGTATTTGTAATCCTGTCGCACATCGCCCGATGTGCCCGAGGGAAAATACGCGTTAATGAGCCGTATATCACCAAAATCGAGCTGAATAATTCTTCCTTCGTCGTCGCTTACTGCATCCTTGTTGCCAAATTCAACATTATCGGGTTTTATTTTGGTAAAAACAGCTACGCCACTGTATCCTTTTTTTTGTGCAGAGAACCAGTAATCGGCAAAGCCACATTCGGCAAACGGCTTACAATTCACATTATCTTTTGTTGCTTTTGTTTCCTGCAAACAGATAATATCGGCCGGATCGGTTTTTAACCAATCGCAAAAACCTTTATTCATTGCGGCCCGTATGCCATTCACATTATAGCTTATAATGCGCATGATATTCTTTAATTTGGTCGGCAATTTACATTATTGGTATGGAAGCAGCATCAGCAAAGAAAAAGATCGAACCAATCATTCCACCCAAAGAACAGGTTTATCTCGAAGGGCCCAAAAGCCGTAGTTATGAACTGTCGTTTGCCTGGCGGGTATTCAGGCAATTCATAAAAGGATTTCGAACCCTGCATTTTGTTGGTCCTTGTATAACTGTGTTCGGATCGGCAAGGTTCAAAGAAGATCATCCTTATTATGAAAAAGCACGCGAGTTTGGGAAGCGTATTGCCGCTTTGGGTTTTACTACCATGACCGGCGGCGGTCCCGGTATTATGGAAGCCGCCAACCGCGGGGCTTTTGAAAACGGCGGTAAGTCGGTGGGCTGTAACATACAGTTGCCATTTGAACAACATCCCAACAAGTACCTGAATAAAAGCATTACGTTCGAGCATTTTTTTGTTCGAAAAGTGCTGCTGGTAAAATATTCCTACGCTTTTATTATTATGCCCGGTGGGTTTGGGACCATGGACGAATTTTTTGAAACGCTTACATTGGTTCAAACAAAATCTATCAGCCAGTTTCCCATTGTGCTATTTGGAAAAGATTATTACAGCAGCTTATGGAACTATGCCGAATTTATGGCGCAGCAGGGCACCATCAGCCGAGAGGATATGAAACTGGTATTACTTACCGATGACATTGACGAAGCCATTCAACATATTCAAACCTACATCAGCCTGAATTATAAGGTAAAGCCAAGGAAATGGTTGTGGTGGTTGTTTGAAAAAAGATAAAAGGTAAAAGGCACAAGACTCAAGGTTCAAGGCGCAAGGAAGAAAGAAGTAAGTACGTGAGGTGAGCATAAAATTCAAAAGCCCCGATTGTATCGGGGCTTTTGACTATTTAACGTGACTATTTTACTTTTTTACCAGCCGGTATAGTGAAACCCAGGTTCAAAATAAGCTCGTAAGTACCAAATGCCTGACGGGCTTTTCCTTTGTATATATGCAGGTGGGCATACCTGGCATAGTCTATTTTATTAGAGAATTCAAGATACACCGTATTGAAGAAGGTGGCTTTTATAGCTCCTTCGATCCCTGTGTTCCAACCCCCGAATTGGAAATCGGGTTTATTCTTATTATAGTTTAAGCTGTTTTCAACGTGCGGGATCACCGGACCAATACCAGCCTTGCCCAGGATGTCGATCCTGATCTTTTCATTGGGTAACCGGTACAGTTTCCAGCGTTTTACAATGTTAAACAGTAAAAAGTTGGCGCCGTTATTCAGGAAGTAATAATATCCGTTGGCTGCATTAAAGGCAATACTGGAATCAACTGGTTTAGCACTGCCATTGACTGTACCGGTAATACGAACGTTTTGATCGGCAAAAATATACTTGGTATGGTCGAAGTTGATCTCAACGGCAAGGCCTTTTTCCTGGTTAAAGAAGTAACCGAGGCGGTAGTTGTATTGTGGTATTGTAAGGGCCTTGCTGAATATGCCGTCGTCCCACCCTTTGTGGTCATGTGCCCGCACATGATTAAAAAGGTAGTAATTGCCAAGCTCGGGTTGATTTATACGTATATTACTATGCGTATACCATTCAGTATTATAGCCCCAGGAGAAATAAAGTTCCCCTTTACGCTTGGAATGTTTTGATTGGGCTGCTACAAAATAAGGCACAAGATTAACCAAAAATGCTATTGCCATAATAGCATTCCTACGGGAATTACTCATGTTGCTATAGGTTGATCAGGCGTTTTTTTTCACAGGAACGCTGCACAAACGTACTTGCTAAAATTTATATTGTGAAATTAACAATTAAATATATCAGGCATCATAGTCAAGCACAGGACGCAACCATCTTTCAATTTCTTCTACCGGCATCTTTTTGCGCTGTGCATAATCAGTTACCTGGTCTTTTTGAATCTTACCCAAACCAAAATACTGGCTTTGCGGATTGGCAAAATACCAGCCGCATATACTCGATGCGGGGTACATGGCCAGTGATTCGGTTAATGTAATACCGGTTGCCTGCTCACCTCCCAGTAAATTGAACAACTTATACTTTTCGGTATGATCGGGGCAAGCCGGATAACCCGGTGCCGGTCTGATACCACTGTATGATTCTTTTATTAACTCTTCGTTGCTCAGGTGCTCGTCTTTAACATAGCCCCAGAACTCTTTACGCACCCGTTCATGTAATAATTCGGCAAATGCTTCAGCCAGCCTGTCTGCTAACACCTGTAACATGATTTTGTTGTAATCGTCGTGATTTTCTATAAATTTTTTCAGGTGTGGCTCTATTCCCTGTATAGTTACGCTAAAGGCGCCTATGTAATCGGTTTGCGCGGGTTTTTCTTCCGTTGCCTGGCCGGCTGCTACTGGCTTTATAAAATCTGCCAATGAAAAGTTGGGTTGTCCTTCAGCTTTTTTAGATTGCTGACGCAAAGATTCAAGTGTTGTTTTTTCTTTTCCGTTCTCATCGTATACGAACACTGAATCTTTTCCATTGCCCAGGGCAGGCCAAAAGCCTATAACTCCACGAGCCGTTAACCATTTTTCATCAATGATTTTTTTTAATAATACATTGGCTTCGTTATACAGTTTGGTAGCTTCTTTTCCTACTTTTTCATCCTGCAATATGGCCGGGAAACGACCATGTAATTCCCAGGCAATAAAGAAAGGACCCCAATCGATATACGGACTGATTTCATTCAGATCGTAATTATCAAATATTCTGGTGCCGGTGAACTGAGGGGTAACCGGTGTGAAATTATCCCAGTTAATGGCTACTTTGTTTTGTTGCGCCTGTTCAAAGGAAATGAATTGTTTGGCTGATCTTTTACTGCCGAAATCATCGCGCAGCTTTTGATATTCTTTGCCAACGCCTTCGAGGTAATCTTTTTTCTGCTCTTTACTTAATAACGATCCTGCTACAGTTACACTGCGCGAAGCATCGAGTACATGCACCACTCCATTATCGTACTGGGGAGCGATTTTAACTGCCGTGTGCATGCGCGAAGTGGTGGCGCCACCTATCAGCAAAGGCTGCTTCATGTTACGCCGTTTCATTTCATGTGCCACGTGCACCATTTCGTCGAGCGATGGCGTAATAAGGCCACTTAACCCGATTATAGCTACATTTTCTTTTTGTGCTGTTTCAAGTATTTTATCGGCCGGAACCATTACGCCCAGGTCGATAATATCATAGCCATTACATCCTAATACTACACCTACAATGTTTTTACCGATATCGTGCACATCACCTTTTACGGTAGCCAATAAGATCTTTGCTGCCCCGGCTCCTTCGTCGTTTTGGGTGCCGGCTGCCAGATGCGCCAGGCGGCGTGCTTCTTTTTCTGCTTCTATATACGGGGTAAGAATGGCTACAGATTTTTTCATTACACGGGCGCTTTTCACTACCTGCGGCAGAAACATTTTACCGCTGCCAAACAGGTCGCCCACTACATTCATACCAGCCATTAACGGCCCTTCAATTACATCTAACGGCTTGGGATATTTTACCCTTGCTTCTTCGGTATCCTGATCGATATGATCGGTTATACCATTTATCAGTGCATGTTTTAACCTTTCTTCAACCGATCCGCTACGCCAGGCTTCGTTTTTAACTTCGGTTTTATCTTTTGCCTTTACTGTTTCGGCAAACTGTATTAAACGGTCGGTGGCATCGGCGCGGCGGTTTTGGATCACATCTTCGCAAAGCTCCCGTAATTCGGGTTCTATTTCATCGTATACGATCAGTTGACCGGCATTTACAATACCCATATCCATACCCGCTTTAATGGCATGATACAGGAAAACTGCGTGCATGGCTTCGCGCACCGGTTCGTTACCACGGAATGAGAAGGATATATTACTTACGCCACCGCTTATTTTGGCCAGCGGCATTTTTTGTTTGATGATGCGGGTAGCTTCGATAAAATCAACAGCGTAATTATTGTGCTCCTCAATACCGGTAGCTACGGCAAAAATGTTGGGGTCGAAAATTATATCCTGCGGATCGTAGCCTACCTGTTCGGTTAATATTTTATAGGCGCGTTCGCAAATATTTATCCTGCGTTGGAAGGTGTCGGCCTGGCCTTTTTCGTCGAATGCCATTACCACCACCGAGGCGCCGAACAGTTTACAGATATTGGCTTCACGAATGAATTTTTCTTCTCCTTCTTTCATGGAGATGGAGTTCACAATACATTTGCCCTGAACGCACTTTAAACCCGCTTCGATGATCTCGAATTTTGAGCTGTCGATCATGATGGGAATTTTGGCGATATCGGGTTCGCTTTGCACCAGGTTTAAAAAGGTGGTCATGGCTTTTACGCCATCCAGCAAAGCATCATCCATGTTTACGTCAATAACCTGTGCGCCGCTTTCGACCTGCTGACGCGCTACACTTAATGCTTCTTCATACTTGTTTTCTTTAATTAAACGGGCAAATTTTTTGGAACCGGTTACGTTGGTCCTTTCGCCTACGTTTACAAAATTCGTTTCGGGACGAATAACCAGTGGTTCCAGACCCGAAAGCCGCAAGTATGGTTTTATTGTTGTGGTTGCTGGCATACTTATTTCTTTTTTGGAAGAATAAAACCAATCGGTTCTCTGGCCTTTGGTTTTGCTTCTTTCGCTACTAATTCCTTTTGTTCCTGTTCTGTTTGATATCACAAATTGCGATATCAAAAACTTCTTACAGCGCCGTTTCCAATACCGGTAAAGACCTTGGCGTACACTGCCGAACATGTTCGGCAATATGTTTAATATGGTCGGGGGTGGTGCCGCAACAGCCACCTACAATGTTCACAAACCCTTCGCGCGCCCAGTCTTCGAGAAAGTGTGCTGTTTGTTCGGGTTGCTCATCATATTCGCCCATGGCATTGGGTAAACCGGCATTGGGATAAGCCGAGGTATAGCAGGAAGCTATCTGGCTTAACTCTTCAATATGCGGACGCATTTCTGCCGCCCCCAGCGCACAGTTCAAACCGATGGATAGCGGTTTGGCATGCATAACAGATGTATAGAATGCCTCCAGTGTTTGTCCGCTCAGCGTACGGCCCGATGCATCGGTAATGGTTCCGCTGATCATTATGGGCACAGGCTCTTTCGAAATATCTTTGAAATACTTCTTTATCGCATATATGGCTGCTTTCGCATTCAGCGTATCGAAAATGGTTTCTATCAGCAACAGATCAACACCACCTTCTACCAGGCCTTTTACCTGCTCGTAATAGGCTGTCATGGCCTCGTCGAATGTAAGCGCCCTGAAACCGGGGTTGTTTACATCGGGTGATAACGACAGGGTTTTGTTAAGCGGACCAATAGCGCCGGCAACAAAGGCCCCTTCCCGGCCTGTTCCTTTGGAAGAAGAGAAAAATTCCTGAACCGCTTCTTTGGCCAGTTTAGCGGCGGCAAAGTTCAGTTCATAAGCCAGCTCTTCCATGTGGTAATCGGCCAGCGATATCACCTGGGAATTGAAAGTATTGGTTTCAATAATATCGGCGCCTGCTTCGAGGTATAGTTTGTGAATGCCTTTGATAATTTGTGGTTGTGTAAGGCAAAGCAGGTCGTTGTTGCCTTTAAGATCACTGGGCCAGTCTTTAAAACGTTCGCCGCGGTAATCGGCTTCGGTTAGTTTATGCCGCTGTATCATGGTACCCATGGCACCATCAATTATAAGGATACGTTCCTGCAAACATTGCTGAATTGTTTTCATGCTACCTCCTTTGTTTTATGCACCATAAAGGCCGGCTGGTAAAACCAGGTTTGCAATTCATTTCATGGAAAGTGAATTGTACAACCATGTATACAGCCCCGAAATGCTGTGGTTATATAAATGAACGGAACTTATAAACGTTGGGAAACCGGTGCGAGGGAGTTTCTTGTCGTTTATTAGTTCAGTTGTTATTGCATCTCGACTACGCTCGATGCTTTTGGCAGGTACCTTCGACCCGCCGATAGTCGGGCAGGCTTCGCTCGGGACCTGTCGAACGCACAGGTTGAACAATAAACAAATCCGCCTGTGCGGGTGCAAATTTACAGCATGTTGAGGTTAATAGCAAACTTTACCTCACCTCACCCCTTCCCCTCTCCTCAAGAAGAGGGGTTAAGGGTGAGGTTAATGCTGTACGTATTTTTCAACCGGTAAACGATTGGTGATGCTTCGTGCCAGGGTCATTTCATCGGCATATTCCAGTTCACCGCCGAATGCAATACCACGGGCAATGGTGGTAATTTTAACCGGGTGGGACTGTAGCTTTTTCTGAATGTAATAAATGGTGGTATCGCCCTGTATATTAGGATTCAACGCAAAGATGATCTCTTCGGTTTTTTCTTTTTGAATGCGTTGTATAAGAGGGTCGATGGTAAGCTGATCGGGGCCAACACCATCGAGGGGCGAAATGATGCCACCCAATACGTGGTATACGCCGTTAAATTGCTGGGTGCTTTCAATGGCTATTACATCACGGATGTTTTCAACCACACAAATCATTTCCTGTTTGCGCATATTATTGGCGCAAATTGAGCATATGTCGGCATCGGCTACATTATAACAACGCTGGCAAAATTTAATCTGGCTGCGCATTTTAAGAATGGCCTCGCCAAACCCCTCCACAACGGCCGGGTCCTGTTTTATTAAATGAAGCACCAGGCGCAAGGCTGTTTTTTTACCAATACCCGGTAGTTTGGCAAATTCATTCACTGCATTTTCTAATAAGGAAGAAGAAAATTCCATAGTGCAAAGATACCAGTTTGCGGTTTAAAGTTTGTGGTTTGGGGTTTGTTGTTTGTGGTTGTTGCGCTGTGAACAAACCGGATTGTTTTCGGGGCAACTGTAACTTCAGGTCGCAATTCATGCAATAACATGTACCACATTGAAACCTTTCATCAAACCCTTGTTAATCCCTGGCAGCAATTTGTAAATGCCGTTAAATTTTGCAATTTTTGCGGCACCAAAAACACCTTTATCGTGAACAAAAAATTGCAATGCATTTTCGGTTTGCTGTTACTGTTTTATACGGCAAACGCTCAAAAGAATTACAAACAGGGCCTGGTTGTATTGTCGAACGGCGATACGGTTCGTGGCTGGATCGATTACCGCAACTGGAAAATAAACCCCCGTGTAATTAGTTTTAAAAAAGATTCTTTGTCGGATGATCAAAAAAAGTACACTACCGACGACCTGATTTCATTTCAGGTAACCGGCTTTGATGTTTACCGCAGGGCTGTTGTTAAAAAAGATATGTTACCGGTTGAAGTCGCTTCGTTATCCACGCTTTCCGACACGACCATAACAGATACCGTTTTTTTAAGAACCATCGTACAGGGTAAGGTACTAAGTCTGTATGAACTGTATGATTTTAAAGCCCATTACTACATTCAGGATAATGTCGCAGAATATATGGAGCTGGTTTATAAACGCTACCTGGTCGAAAATAATATAGATATTATAACAAGTAATATATATCGCAACCAGTTAACCAAATACGCTTTTGATCAGCATGCAGGCGATAAACTGATGCGCAAAATTGAACGTGTTGAATATAACGAACATGGCCTGGGACCGGTAGTTTCGGCATTGAACAAACTCGCCGGCGATGTTTCATACGTTTCTGATTATAACAAAAAAGCAGATGTTAGCTTTTTTGCAGGAGCAGGAGCGATGTACGCCGGTGTAAAATTTTCAGGACAAGGTTTGCCGGGTGATATGGAATTCGATAGCAAAGTGGTTCCAACATTTACGGCTGGGGTGGATGTTTTTGCGCTAAGAAATTTAAAAGATCTGGTATTGCGTTTTGAAGTGTCGTACAGCGCTATAAAATTTTCAGGAACTAAATTACAACCCGGCGTTTTGGTAACAAAAGATACCGTGGGTTATGTTATTAAGCAAAATAATATTACCCCATCTGTTTCTGTGCTGTATAATCTGATCCGGAAAGAAAAGTTCAGGTATTATTTAGGAGCGCAGGTTGGATATAACTTTTCGTCGTACCCTACCAATCATCTCACTATTTACAGGTATACCGGAAATTATGAAGTGGATAATTACATCGATTTTGAAAAGGGCTGGATAAGTATTCACGCTAAAACCGGTGCAGTGATCAATCGCAGATGGGAAGTTGGTTTAACCGGTTTAATCGGAGGCGCGTTTGTAAACTACAGCGGTTTGAGCAACCGGCCGGCTTATTATACGCTATGGGTTGGCTACCATTTTAAGAAATAGCAATTCTGAAGTCGGAAGTCAGAATAACCCCTGTATTTGATCACTTCTTACTTTAGAAATCAGTGATCGGACTTCCGACTTCTGACTTCCGATTTCGACCTTTGCTGTTACAGATTAATATCAACGATATTGTCCCAGTTGGCTTTTACATTCAGTTTACGGCTTATTGGGCTAACTTTTTCGGGCTGCCGGTGTTTACCAAAGAACTGGCCCGCATCCCATACGCCGTTTTTATTTTCATCGTACAATATGCGCAGGTCGTATTCGCCCGGTAAAAATAATTTGGCATTGAAATCACGACTGGTCATTGGGTGCGAAAATTTAACCTGGTCGCTTTGTACAAACTGTAACACGGGATTTTTGCTGAGGTCGAGGTTTAACAAACGTAAACGAACCAGGCCATATTCGCTTTGCCTTTTACTGCGAAAAGAAAGCGTATCGGTTCTTGATAGCTTGCGGCCAAGCGTATCCTCGGCAAAATCTTTATCAAATATCAGGTTATAGGCCGTGTTTTCGGTCCAGGTATAGGAAAGGGTAACCTTTTTGTTAGTGGTATCTACCGTAAAGTGATAATTCGTGAGCGGCTTAAATGTTGTGTCGGTTGAAAATTGAACTTTGCTGCTATCGAAATATTTAAGAGGTGTGCTAAAGCGTAATTCAAGCTGACCTAACAGGTCTATTTCATTATTGCTAAGGTTGGTTTCGAAGCGCAGGCGCTTATCCTGCTGTTCGTTCTTTTTTGCACCGTTATTACGACCGCCGCCTGTTGGAGCAGGTGTATTTGTTTTGGGCTTATTTTCCTTTTCCTCTTCTTTTTCTTCGTAGGCATATAAGGTAATCGCTTCGGGTGATGCGGCAGGTGTAACCCGTTTATCTGAAAAAGCGAACAGCTGGCTTTTACTCATGTACTTACGCTGACCGCCTTCGTCTTTCAGGGCATATAAAGCAAATGAGCCTGCGGGTAAATTGCGAAAGTTAAATAGTCCGTCGCGGTCAATACGTGCTACATACCGGGGCTTTTCTTTTATTACAGCCGAATCGTCTTCACTCGTATGCAACATTACAATCAGAGTTGAGTCGGTTTTGCCAGTTTCGGCTATGATCACTTTACCTTTTAATTGCAGGGAATCGAGGTGATCGCCGGTAGTGAACAGGTAGGTGAAATTCTTCAATATATTTCCTTCGTTAATGTCTTTAATGGCATTGCCGAAGTTGATGCTATAAGTGGTATTGGGCTGAAGCGTATCTTTTATATTAACTGTAACAGTGCGCAGTTTAGAGTCTATCGTTGGATTGAGTTTTGGCACAGGCGACACCAGCAGGTTTTCCTGAATATTATCAAGCTGTACGTATTCGTCGAATTCAATTACAATACGCTTTCCTGTAAAGTTTTTTGCCGAATCGGGGGGGCGTATGCCTGCCACCTGCGGTGGTAACGAATCGCGGGGGCCGCCCGATGGGGGAACGATATTGGCACAACCCGTTTGCACCAGGGTAGGCGGAAGGAATGCAAGGATTAAGATAAACGGAGAAACTATTTTTAATAAAGAAGCATACCTCATAAGGCCGCAAACTTAAGTTGTTTATTGGCAAACTTTGCTTCAAAATCCGTTAAATCGGGGATAAGTTGGGTAAGTCAGGGTGTCAGGTGGGTCAGATTGGTCAAATGGGTCAAAGGAGTCAAATGGGAAAATATATAACCGGTTACAGATTTCATGTTTCAGGGTTCTTGTAACCTGCAACCGGCAACCGGCTTACCCCTCCTCAGGCTCTTCGGTCAACTCGTGCAGGGCAATGGCCATCTTGTTGGTTTTAACAAAATTGCACCAGTGGCAATCTTCTTTTCCGCAGCCAATGTAAAACTCGCGGTTCTGGATCTTTTGCCATACCGTAACGATCTGCTGTGTAACGGTTGTTATATCGGGGGGCGTTATGATAACCTTTTCCTTACGGTATGCTTTCTTTTTATCGGGTTCTATAAAATCAAATTCGGTACTGATCACCTGCCAGTCGCGGCTTTCGTAATTATCGACCAGAATTTTATAAAACACAGCCTGTCGCCAGTAATCGCCTCCGTTGGGCTCTTTTTCATTGGGTTGCTGCAGCTTGGGTTTTGCTTTATCGGGGTCACCGGTTTTATAATCTACAATATTCACCGCCTTATTATCAAATTCCAGTTTATCCAGCTTACCCTTCAGGGGTACACCGTTCACTACCACGTTTCGGATATTTCTTTCAACGGCAACGATCCTGTTCCAGCTGTGAATGTATTTGTTGAAATAATTCGTCAGTACTTCGATACCATATTCGAGCCGGCGGTTAAACTGTTCGCGCGTAAAATTTTCGCGGTGCCGGTGCATATACCAGTTAAAGTCTTCAATAAACTCTTCCTTGCCCGGAAAAACGTTGTGGTTTTTCTGCATTTTTTCAAAAAGCCGTTGCAGGGCATGGTGTATGGCCGAGCCGAACTCAGTAGCTTCGTTCTTGGGCGAAGGGATGCGCAGCAGGTTTTTAAAATAAAACTCAAGCGGACATCTTAAATAATTGTTCAGCGCGGTTACGTTCATCACAAACCGGTCGAGCAGGGCCGAAATAAAATCCTCTTCTATGCGGCCAATTTCGGGGGCCTCTGTGGTTGAAAACTGCAGTGCCTGAAATTCGGTCAATACATCTTCGCCGATAAAAACTTTTTCTACCGGTAAATGATGCTGTTCCTGTATTTCGGCAATGAACATCGACGGCTCCAGTTCTTTGCCATCATTTTTAAAACGGCTGTATGAAATAAGCAGGTGTTGTTCGGCACGGGTAATGGCTACATAAAAAAGCCGGCGAAGTTCTTCTGATTCGGAGCCCTCCCCACGTCCCTCCCGGCCAGTTGGCAGGGTGCCGGGCAAACCAGCTGCTTGTTTATTTTCACCATTCGTGTGTGAAAATATATTGTCGGGCATTTTATATCCACCGCCGGGCTTGCGTTTCTTTTCCCAGAAAGAAGCATTGCTTCCTGCTATAAAAACATATTCAAACTCCAGTCCTTTTGAACCGTGTGCGGTAAGCAGGTTTACACCTTTGTCGCTTCCGCTTACCTGAACAAGGGGCAATGGCAATCCCTCTTTTTCCATCAGTTCAAAAATGCCTATAAGTCCTTCGGCCCTTAACAACGGATTGCGATGCGTTTCTTCTTTTACAAAATCGAAGAGTGCTGTTAACACATGCATCATCCACGGCTTTTCGGCACTTTGCATGATGTTGTTCAGAATGCCCGTATGTCGAATGATATTCTCAATTAAAACCAGCAGTGTAACATTAGGCTCAAGCGCAATCAGTTTTTCGATGGCTTTTACCGCGTTTTGCAAACCCGGGTGCAATCCTTTGCTGAACAGATCGGCCGGCGGGGTATTGGCCTTTTCGTATAGCAGCCGGCGCAACGAGGTTCTGTTATTGCCATATTGCCGGTCGGCCACTTCAATGCTTAGTTTGGCAATTTCAATGGGTGGAATATTGAACCAGTCGAAGTGTAAAATTTCAAATAGCATTTCATCACCGCCATAAGGCACATCCAGCTCGGCAACTATATATTTAATGATGAGAATAAGTTTTTTGGCAAGCGTTTCTTCGAGCAGGTTCAAATGCCTTTTGGTGTAAACCGGCATACCGCGAACTTTAAAATACCGGGTTAATTCTTCACCGTATTTGTTTTCGCGGTAAATGATGCCTATGCGGCCCGGCATCACTCCCTGTGCCAGCAGCCGCTGTACCTGCAGGGTTATATCGATCATTTCGTGCCGCTGCGTTTCGTATTCCTTTATTAAGGGCAATGCATCTAAACGGGCCAGCGAACTGAAACGTGGATTGGCCGACTTCAGATTTTTACTAAGCCCTTCGATTTGTTTTACCAGTCGTTCTTCATTGTTATTGATGAGCGTGATGGAAACATCAAGAATGGGTTGGGCCGACCGGTAATTATTAGTCAAAACAACAGTTAACAGGTCGTGCCTGTACGAGCCGGCAAACTGCAACATGTTTTCAACGTTGGCGCCCTGAAAGCGGTAAATACTCTGATCGTCGTCGCCCACTACAAATACGTTGGGCGAATCCCAATAATTGATCAGCAATTTTACCAGCTTGTTCTGTGTTCCGCTGGTATCCTGAAATTCATCTACCAGAATATATAAAAACTGCTCCTGGTAACGGCTTAACAGGGTGGAGTTTTCTTCAAAAGCCCTGATCACCCAGTTGATCATATCGTCGAAATCGTAGCGATCGCGACTGCGCATCAGTTGCTGATAGCGGTCGAATTCATTTACTGCTGCACGTAGCTTTTCAAGCTTTTCTTTTTCTTCTTCTACCTTATCTTTTTTAAGATCGCCGGCTTTGTTTTGTTTATAAGCTCTTTTATAAACAAACTCATCGCGGTTGGGTAAATCGGCCAGCCAGGCATCTATACGTTCGTTGATGAAGGCCGGTGTCCATCCTTCGCGTTTCATGGTGCTGAACAGCGACTGCAGGTTATGTATTTCAAAGTATACATCACCACGGTAGCGTTTCAGCGGATGATTTTTCGGAAAGGTATCGATGAGGTGTTTGAACAGTTCAATCTTTTCGAGGTCTGATATAGGATCGAGCGCTGTTTTTTCGAACAGCGACAGGTTTTCCTGAATGATATCGTTGCAAAAAGCGTGAAAAGTATAAATGTTTACCCTGTAAGCATCGGGCCCAATGAACGATAACAGGCGCTTGCGCATAGCCACCACACCGGCATCGGTATAGGTTAAGCAAAGTATGTTACGGGGTTGTGAATCTGTTTCGAGTAAGATCTTTCCTATGCGGCTGGCGAGTATCTGGGTTTTACCAGTGCCGGGTCCGGCTATTACCATTACAGGGCCTTCGATGGTATCTACCGCAAGCTTTTGTTGATCATTCAGCTTATGGTACTCTTCCATAAATTTTTGAACCAGCCTTTCCCTGTTCACGCTCATATTTCAAAGATAGCAAAGAGCATGCTATTCGTTAAGGTACGTGCATATCGTGTGCGTATCTATTATCTGAAGTCGGAAGTCTGAAGTCAGAAGCCCGATGTATGAAGTGGTAAGTGGCAGGCAGGAAGCAGAAGGGTAGCAGAATATGCCAGGTGAGAAAAAGAAGCATGATGTATGAAATAAGAAGAAGTTAATAACAGGATTGTGTATGAGCCGGGATGTTAAAATACCGGGTTCTTCTGACTTCTGACATCAGACTTCCAGCTTCGTTTTTATGGAAAACCCACAATTTTTAAGTTAATTGCTGCTTCGTTTTTATGTGTATGATACACTTATTCCACTAAGGAGAAACTACTAGCGATTGATAATAAGTAGCTTATGTGTTCAGAAGAAAGTGTCGTTTCTAAGCTGGAAACATTCTTTTTTTGGGAATAAAATTATTTTTCTTTCGTTTTAACATGACAGATTTTTACCATAATGAAAAACCAGCACCCATTAAAAATATTTATTCTTGAAGATGATGTGTGGTATGGCTCCATGCTGCAACATTATCTGGCTCTGAACCCTGATTACGAAGTGAAGCGGTTTCACAATTGTAAAGACTTTTTCAATCAGCTTCACGAAAGGCCCGAAGTAGTTACCCTTGATTACTCAATGCCCGATATGGATGGCAGTGAAGTATTGAAAAAGATCAGGGAAACCGACCCGGGCATTCAGGTTATTGTTATATCGGGCCAGGAAGACATTAAAACAGCCATCAACTTATTAAAGAATGGCGCGTTTGATTACATCGTAAAAGATGAAGACGCCAAAGACCGGCTGTGGAACAGCCTGCTGCATCTGAAAGAAATAGATGGCCTGCGCAAAGAGGTAGAGCAGTTAAAAGAACAGGTTGGTAAAAAGTACGATTATTCAAAGTACCTGATTGGCAAAAGCGCTTCGTTCGAAAAGGTGTTCAGCCTTATTGAAAAATCGTGCAAAACGAATATTACCGTTTCCATATCCGGTGAAACCGGTACCGGTAAAGAAATGGTGGCCAAGGCCATTCATTATAATTCCGACAAAAGTAAAAAACCTTTTGTGGCGGTAAACGTTGCTGCCATTCCGCGCGAACTGATCGAAAGTGAGTTGTTCGGGCATGAAAAAGGCGCATTTACAGGGGCCATTACCCGACGCATTGGTAAGTTTGAAGAAGCACATAATGGCACCTTGTTCCTCGATGAAATTGGTGAGCTCGACATTAACCTGCAGGCCAAATTGCTGCGGGTGTTGCAGGAAAGAGAAATAACACGTGTAGGCGGCAATGAAATAGTGCCGGTGAATGTGCGCATTATAGTTGCCACCCATAAAAATTTACTGGAAGAAGTACAGGCCCGCCGTTTCAGGGAAGACCTGTATTACCGGCTTATAGGGTTGCCCATACAAATACCGCCGTTAAGAGAGCGCGGCAATGATATTGTTATTCTTGCCAAACATTTTATGGACCAGTTTTGCCGCGAAAACAATACCGAAAAGAAAATGCTGTCGCCCGAAGCCCAGCAAAAGTTATTGCATCATACTTTTCCCGGTAATGTTCGTGAGCTGCGATCAGTAATTGAACTGAGTGTTGTAATGGCCGATGGCGAAACCGTATTGCCTGAGCACATTACCGTAAATGCCAATAGCTCGGTAAACGATTTGATGAATAAAGAAAGGTCGCTGAAAGAATATGAGCTACAGATCATTCAGCACTATCTCGACAAATATGATAAAGATGTATTGCTGGTAGCAAAAAAGCTCGATATAGGCAAATCGACCATATACCGCATGATACAGGCAGGTGAACTGAATGTGCGGTAAGGAAGTTTGGCAGTTTTGAATTGTGTGAAGATAAAACAGAGACCTTGCGTTAAGACCTATAATGGAACCGTCGAAAAAAATACAGGATGAAGCAAGTGATGGTGGCGAAGCGGCCGGCATGGATTTGAATAGTCTGAGCCGCCAGGGCGGCACACAAACACCATTTTACGAGGAAGTGTTGATGAATATTCCTGCAGATATTGCCGTATTTAATACAAAGGGCGAGTATCTGTTTATAAATTCCGGCATCATTAAAGACGCAGCAACCCGGGAATGGCTCATAGGCAAAACCGTTGAAGACTATTGCCGGCTGCAACAAAAGCCTCCTGAAATGGCAGCCCACCGGCAGTTGATGATCAATGAAGCCGTTCAAACAAAACAACTTCAAAAGTGGGAAGAGCGGTTTGAATTTCCCGGCGGTCAGGTTAAATATCATTTACGACATATTTATCCGGTACAGGATGAAGTTGGCAACGTAAAATTTTGCATTGCATACAGCATTGAAATCACTGAACAGAAGCGGGCCGAAGAAAATATTCATTTAAGTGAAAAGAAGTACCGCGATCTGTTTAATTATAGTCAGGCATGGATATGTACCCATGACCTTACCGGCAAATTGCTTTCAGTAAATCCTGCCGCCTGTTTGGCATTGGATTATACATTCGGCGAAATGGTTGGTAAAAAGCTGTCGGATTTTTTACCCGAAGAAGACAAGTCGCTGTTTGACGCCAATTATCTGCAACCATTTTTGCGGGAAGGAAAGTCAGAGGGCGTATTCAGAATATTAAGCAAATCGGGCCAGGTAATTTACCTGTTGTACCAGAACTATAAAATGGATGTGCCCGGGATAGATCCTTATGTAATTGGTTTTGCCCAGGATATATCGGGGCGTATTCAGGCCGAAAGGGAACTGAAGCAGGCAAAGAAAATTACCGAGGAAGCGGCGCGGGCCAAAGAAGTTTTTCTGGCCAACATGAGCCATGAAATTCGAACACCCATGAGTGGGGTATTGGGCATTGCCGGTTTGCTGGCGAAAACCAATTTAGATGAGCAGCAGCAGAACTACCTGCGCCTGATACAGGAATCGGCCAACAATTTATTGCTGTTGGTAAACGATGTGCTTGACCTTGAAAAGATCGTTTTGGGTAAGCTGCAGTTTGAGCATGTGGTGTTTTCGCTTACCGATCGTATTGACCTGTGTTTGCAATCGTTTTTATACAAGGCCGAAGAAAAAGGGATTGCGCTGGTGCACGACAATTTGCTGGGGGGTGATATTGTTGTTTTGGGCGATCCGTACCGGTTAAGCCAGGTGATGAACAACCTGATCAGTAATGCGATTAAATTTACCGAAGAAGGCACTGTAACTGTTGAAACCCGGTTGCTTGAAAAAAGCGATACCGAGGCACGTATTGCCTTTGTTATAAAAGATACAGGCATTGGCATATCTGAAAGCCAGCTGGGATTAATATTTGAGCCTTTTATGCAGGCGCATGTTGCAATTAGCCGAACACATGGCGGAACTGGTTTGGGATTGAGTATTTGCAGGGAACTTATAACCATGATGGGCGGTGAATTAAAAGTTCAAAGTGAAGCCGGAAAAGGATCGTCTTTCAGTTTTGAAATACCCTTAGCTATTAGTTCAACTAAACTCAATCAATCAGTGGTAGCACATGATCTAAATTATCAAAGTCTCGGAAGCAGGTATGTTTTGGTGGCTGAAGATGTAGAGCTGAATCAATATCTTGTTAAACACATTATGGAATCGTGGGGCTTTATAGTAGATGTGGTTAACAATGGTCGCGAAGCTGTTGAAATGGTACAAAGGAACAGCTACGATCTGGTATTGATGGATATTCAGATGCCTGAAATGGATGGCATGGAGGCTACCCGTAAAATAAGACAGTTGAAAGATGCCATTAAAGCGTCGGTTCCGGTAATTGCGCTTACTGCCAATGCGTTGAAGGGAGATAGTGAAAAGTATATTGCTGCAGGTATGAATGATTTTCTTCCCAAACCATTTAACGAGCAAAAACTTTTTCTAATTATATCCGACAATTTAAAAGCCGGTGTAAATCAGCCGGTAGTTATAGCTATGAATGAACAAAACACCCAGGTAACACAAAGCCATGCAACGTTGTATGATCTTGCCATGGTAAAAACTATTTCGGGCGGAGATGAGAGCTTTGTTAAGCGAATGGTAACTTTATTTATCGAAACCATGCCGCCCTCGCTGCAGGAACTGCAGCATGAAACAGCGCAGCAGAACTGGCAAAGTGTGAGCAAGCTGGCTCACAAAATGAAAGCCACCATCGACTCAATGGGTATTACCAGTTTGAAAGAAGTGATACGAGCTATTGAAACAAATGGTAAAAAAGTTGAAGAAGTAGATAAAATTCCTGCTTTGGTTGAACAGGTAGTGACTGTGGTGCAGGTGTGTGTTGATCAGTTGAAGCAGGAGTATGAGTAGTTAACAAGTTGACGAGTAAACAGGCTATGGAATAAAAAAAGGTTGACAGTTTCCCTATCAACCTTTCAACTTATTAAATTATAAACCCGTTAACCAGGAATTCTGGATATATATTTCTCGATTTCTTTTATCTGGCCTACAATTTCTTTGGTAGTTGGCTTCAGCGCTTTGGCTTTGCGGAAGAATTCTTTGGCAGCCCTGAACTCTCTTTTATTCATCATAATATTACACATCTGCAGGTAGGCGGCCGCTTCATTTTCTTTATCGGGCAGTCCTTCGCGAATGGCCTGGCGGATGTATTTTTCGGCCTGTTTAAAATCGTTCTTTTGTAAAGAGATCATACCCATTTGCAGCAGGCTGGCCCCTTTTACTTCTTTCATGGGAGTGCCCAGGTCGAGCCCTTTTTTCATGTTCTTTTCGGCTGAATCAAAATCCTGCTCCATCATGGCCAGTTGACCTTTGAAGGTAAAATAGGCCGACCGGATGGGTTTATACAACAGGTTGGGATATTTAATGGAACTGAGCACTTTTTTGGCGCCTTCCACATCGCCGCTTTCCATATGTTCCTGAATCAGCCGCAACGGGCCGATAAAAAAGTGACCGGCAATAAGAATAAGACCTATAAGATAAGCCGGGAAAGCCGGCCAGAAACCACTGTAGACATTGGCCAGTACGCCCAGAGCGATCAACGCCAGTCCCAGATAGAGGCGGTAACGTATAAGCCACGTATAAAACTTCATAATCCTGCAATTTTTAGGGATGCAAAGATAGGCTGAAAAAACCGAAGTCGGAGGTTGGAGGTACAAACCGGCTACGACTCATTGTTTGGTTGAAACGGGCCGTTGTAACCTGAATTTTGGTTGTATCCTGTTGTAATTACCACATTGCAAACTGAAATGAAGTCATTTCAACCTGCAATAATCAGGGTATCCGGTTGGTATTGGGTCATCGCAACCTGTCTTCAGGTCATTACGAGCTGTAATGGGACCATTGCAACCAGGATATGACTCATTACCGGGCTGCAAGGAGTCATTGCCGGCTGTATTTTGGTTGTATCCTGTTGTAATTACCACATTGCTGGCTGAAATGAAGTCATTTCAACCTGCAATAATCAGGTAACCGGTTGGTATTGGGTCATCGCAACCTGTCTTCAGGTCATTACGAGCTGTAATGGAATCAGTGTAAGCCGGATATGACTCATTACCGGGCTGCAATGAGTCATTGTTGAGCTGTTATGAGTAATAACAACCTGCAACGACCAATAAGTCGGAATGAAATGACCAAAAAACGCCTGCATTAAACCTAATTCCAGCTGCGATGATGAAAAAACAGGATGCAATGACCCGAAATACAGATTGCAATGAGGTAATAACAGGAAGCAAAGACCAGAATTCACGAAGTAATGACTCTTTGCAAGATGACAACTATCATATCAGGCCGCTCAGGGCCCATTGACTCATGGCACCAATACCGCTGGCAGGCGCCGGATGAAGAAAGCGAACAAAAGCAAGGCGACTGCCAATTGCCACTGCGTGTGCCTTTGAATCTTGTGCATTAATTTTTATCGTCATTGATTTCGATCCAGTACCCGTCGGGGTCGCGGAAGTAGAGCTGTTTTACCCCATCGACCCGGGTGGTAACGGAATTTTTTTCGCCCGCCCAGTTTTCGAACTCAACTCCGTTTTTTTTAAGGGTGGTAACGAAATCGTTGATGGAGGCAACGCTGAAGCAAAGGTGTGAATTTTTATCATGCGACGTTTTAGCGGTGGCGCCCGAAATAATGTGCAGGTGCCCGTGGGTGCCGATGCTGAACCAGGTATGGCGGCCGTCGTGAAAGGGTTCGGGAATGGTATCGAGGCCCACTACCTGCTGGTAAAAACGGGTGCTGATTTTAAGGTCGGTTACGTATAGGGCAATATGATTAAGCCGGGGTTTATTTTGAGCGATGGCTGTAAATGAAACGGATAACAGTGTTATGCTGAAGGATAATAAAAAGAATGCTTTTTTCATTTAGAACTATTTAATTTTTGGTCGGGCGGTGCCGCATAATAGGGGTCAGGCAAGTTACCCGGTGAAAATTTTCTTATGGAAGTTAGTAAAACAGTTTAAATAGCAGCAAAGCAAAAATTACACGGCCACAGATGGGCCGTGTAATTGCATTCTTTTCAGTAAAAAGCATTAGGGGCGATCCCAGAAAGCGGGCGGCTCAATGCCCAGGCTTCTTAAATATACGTAGGCTTGTCCGCGGTGATGGATTTCGTTATCGATAAAATAGAAAATAAACGATATGCCTGTACCGGGCCATTGACCAAAAGCTACATCCTGTTCCTGAAAACGATGCGGAGGAATAGTGGGCCAGATGTTATTGATGCCGTCGGTTGCTTCATCCCACAGTGCCAGCAATTCCTGTTTGGTAGTCACTTTATCGGCATGGGCCCATTTTTGCCATTTTCCGGTGGCAATACCTTGCAGGCCGGGTACGGCCATACCGAGAAATTCATAAACCAAATCAGAAAATGGGCGCATGCCGCCGATGGACCAGGTAAAAAGTTTGTCATCGGGAAACGCTTCGATCATTTTGCGGGTGAGGCCGCGATGACCTTGCCAGTGTTTGAGCAATTCCTGAGGTGTTAAAGTAGTAGCGGCAGCAATTTGTGTTACTTCTTTTGTTGACATAATTATTATTTTTTAAGTATTGTAATTAGTACAACACAAACCTAACAGGGGGTAGTGACAACAGTATGTCAGCATGGTTCAAAAAAAGAAAATATTTTATGGCAGGAATTATTAAAAAGAGCGGATTGTAATTCTAATGGCAGGATTTTCAGGGGATTTTGCAAAGGGAAGCCACCGGTTTATGGTTTTCTTCTTATTTTTGCCATCCGCCAGGCAAAAGCTGCGTCTGTTGCCAATGGTTTGGTCCCGTAGTTCAATGCCCGCCCGACTGAACGTCGTTCGGGCGGGGATAGCTAAAGAAGGTTTTTAAAACTGGTCCCGTAGTTCAATGGATAGAATAGAAGTTTCCTAAACTTTTGATACAGGTTCGATTCCTGTCGGGACTACGATGAAAGTCGTAAATGTATTGATTTGCATTTACGACTTTTCTTTTTAGAAAAAGAAAAGTCACATCATAAATAAGAATAATCGTATTTTTTGATCTTAACAGAAATTAATGACTATTATTAAGATATCCCAAAGGATATCAGATAATTTTGGAGATGGTCTTAAGCATTTTTTTTCCATATTGGAAAGAGTTCAAGCTATAGATAAGAACGAACCAATTACTTTCGACTTAAGCACCTGTTCTTTTTTAACACCCTTTTTTTTACTTCCCTTTTTTTTATTAGTAAAAGTTGAAAGCAATAAAAGAGAAATAAAACTGATACTACCCAATAATCCAAGTCTTGCCAGCTATTTGCAATTTATACATTTTACTTCTGGGTTGCAGCCAGAAAATCTTACAGATGAAAAGTATGCTTCATTGATGAAAGAGTATGGAAAGAAGACTTATATTCCGTTAGTGGATTTTCCTGCAACTCGCCTAGCCAGGGATACAGAAATCAGGGATAGTTTTCTGAGCACAATAAACAGTATACTTACGCAACAGGTGCTATTGAATGTGCAGTTTAAAACGGCTATTATGTATTTAGTAGATGAGGCAGTAAATAACATTGTTGATCACTCAGGAGAAAGCAGAGGATATATATTGGCTCAATATTTTACAGCTAATGGGTACTTGGATGTTTGCATTGGAGACTGTGGTGTTACCGTTTTAGGTTCGTATCAACGTAACGGAAAGGAAGATATTAATACTGGTAAGGATGCTTTAATAAGTGCTTCAAAAGGGTTGAGTACAAAGAATAGGCCGGACGCTGAAAGCAGAGGTTTTGGCATCAGCACTTCTTTAAACATGCTGACAAATGGTTTAAAGGGTAAGTATTCATTGCTTTCAGGATCTGCAATTCTGATAAAAACCTTGACTCGATCCGAAGTAGCTACAATTCCAAAAGAGTTACACTGGCCAGGAACAATAGTTGGTTTGAGAATTCCGTATTTAAATAACTCAAGTTTTAATCCTGCAGATTATTACGAATGATATATTGTTGATAATCAATTGTTTTATTTTCTAAAATATTTAGTATTTTTAAGGTCTAAAGTTTAACAATGGAAAATATTAAAGTGGAAGTAGCTAAGATTGATGGTCATACTCTTAATACCAGAGATGGAGCAGTAAAGCTATTTAACTTTTTTTTGGGAGATAAGTTCTATTTTAAGACCCCTATCATATTAGATTTTGCCAATGTGGAATTTATGTCAAGATCATTTGCTGATCAATTTTATCTATTAAAAAAGAATTGGGAATTCGGGAATAATACTAAAATTGAATTACAGAATTACAATAAACAAATAGCTGAAATTTTGGAAGCTGTATCAAATACTCAATACAGTCAGGAAAATAAAAGAAATATTAAATCAGAGATAAAAGAGTTGCAGTTTGGTGAATTAAAGCAATTTGAAGAGTACCTACTTGCAATCTAGGCTGCTAAAATTGATCAAATCTTGAATAATTTGGTTAGATAATTGTCCTGTTAGGACTACTGAATACAATTTCAATGGCGTTCAAACCGAACGCCGTTTTTCGTTTAAAGCCGCTTCTGGCTTGACTTTCTCCAGATTTCGGTATCAATTCAATTCAAATCATTTCAAACAAAAAGGGGGCTGATTCAGGTGCCAATTCAGGTTACTATCTTACCCGCTTATACAACCGCTTAGAAAGGGGACGCGAGGGGGGAAAAGAGAATTCCTTATTTTGTCCCCCTCGAAGTTCATTTATTTACGATTCTCCATTAACAAGAAAAGAGTAGAATTATCCACCAACCTGTATGTTGATCCCAGGCTTTGGGACGCCGAAGGGCAATTTGTAAAAGGAAAAACGGAAGAAGCGCAGACCATTAACCGGCGGTTAGCACTAATTAAAGGAGATCTGCACAAAAAGTACCTGCAACTTGAAGCGCTGGGCAAACCCATTACCGCAGAAATTTTAAAGAACCTGTTCCTGGGCGTTGACGAAAACCGGAAATCGTTACAGGAGGCAATGGATATTTATTACGACCGGTTTGCCGAAAAGGTGACCAGCGGGCAGAAATCAAAGCACAGCTTAAAATGTGTACACACCACCCGCGAAAAGTTGAAGGCGTTCACGAAACACCAGTACAAAGTAACCGACATGCCGCTGAAGGAAATAAAGCCAGCCTTTGCCGGAGACTTTGAGCATTGGTTAGTAACGCATGAAAGAGGCAGTAACAATACCGCCATGAAGTATATCCGCATTCTGAAGCGGGTATTGAAGTTTGCGGTTGACCAGGGATGGTTTAGAAGCGAATCCAGTAGTCCGGTTCAAATGTACCTACGAAGAACCAAGCCGTGAACGCCTGACGATGGAAGAAATAATGGCCCTTTACCATAAGGACTTTGTTTTAGAGCGGTTAATCGAGGTACTGGATGTATTTCTTTTTAGTTGCTACACTGGCTTTGCTTACCAGGATGTGTACAATCTAACACCCGATAACATTGTTACCGGTATCGACGGTGAAAAATGGATTGCCACCGACCGCCGAAAAACCGGAACCCCCGAACGGGTGCCACTACTCCCTATTGCATTGGAGATAGTCGAAAAGTACAAAGACCACCTTTGGTGCCGTAGCAAGAACCGCTTACTACCAGTGAACACCAATCAGTGTTACAATGGCTACCTGAAAGAAATAGCCGATGTATGCGGTATCAAAAAGTACCTCACCACCCACATAGCGCGCCACACATTTGCTACGTATCCCTCCGGCCAAGTACATCTTTTTAAAGAGCAAGCGGAACTTTAGCTTAGCTTATTAAAATCAATGTATGGAATCGATGGCTAAGCATAAGAAGGTCAAATTTTTCAGGAGCAAACA
>Ga0114129_10001063_pt1 | contig 36059 bp, 30 predicted proteins | sample RhiMetdeltSRZDD1_FD_80071 | JGI IMG/M metagenome (GOLD analysis project Ga0114129, IMG submission 80071) | Populus rhizosphere microbial communities from Tennessee, USA - Rhizosphere MetaG P. deltoides SRZDD1 (version 2) (version 2) | ecosystem: Host-associated > Plants > Roots > Rhizosphere >...
CGCTGCGCCTTTTCACGGCGCGGACGTTCAGCCGGCGGCGGTATGCGCCGCCGCTGCGCTTTTTCACGCCGGGACATTCAGGCATCAGGGCAGCTTTCCGACCCGGCCTTCGCGCAGGGCGACCTCGGCCGAGCTGGGCTGCAGGTAGTTCGGGGCGAGGGCGAAGACGGCGGCCTCGTCGTAGCGCGCCCCGCGCAGCAACGGGGCGCACAGCTCGGCGACGGCGCCGGCGGAAGGCGCGCGCGGCTCGTCGGGGACGGGGATGCCGTTCGCCCGCGCACCGGGCCCAATGACCACGCCGCCTTCCGGCAGCCACGCAGCGAGGTCGGCCGCGCGGAGGACCGTCTCGGCGACGACCACCTCGGTGCCACGAATGGCGCAAGCGAACAGCTCGCCGCGGCGCGCTTCCAGCGTCGGTACCAGCAGATCGCCGGGACGGCGCGCCGAAAGCGCCAGCGCGCGAAGGCTCGAGACGCCGGCGAGCGGCAGCTTGCGCGCGTAAGCGAGGGCTTTGGCCGCGGCGAGGCCCACGCGCAGCCCGGTGAAGGAGCCGGGACCGATGCCGACGGCGAGCGCATCGACGGAGTCGACCGGCGCGAGCGCGAGGAGCGCGTCGGGGAGGACGTCGCCGGCCTTCTCGGCGTGCAGCGACTGGGCGACGGTCCGCCCGTCCTCCCAGAGCGCGCAGCTCAGCAGGGGCGACGAGCTGTCCAGCGCGAGCACGCGCAACGTCGCGAACCTCCAGAAAGAATCATAGAGCCGCCGCAGACCGGCGCCGGCTGGCGGCTACTCGAAAAACTTGCGCATGGCGTCGTTGCGCAAGGCGAACAGCATGAGCCCGAGCACCAGCGCGATGCCGACCACGTTGGCGATTTCGCGGAACCTGAGCGACAGCGGCCTGCGGCGCACTCCCTCGATCGCCGAGGAAAGCACGTGGAACCCGTCCAGCACCGGAAGCGGGATCAGGTTCATCAGGCCCAGGTTCACGCTGATCATCGCCATCACGTAGACGAACATCTGCCAGCCGGCGTCGGCGGCCTTGCGCGCCACGTCGGCGATCATGATCGGACCGCCGATCGCTTCCGACGAGATGCGGCCGCTGACTATCTTCGCAATGCCGAGCGCGAGGCCGCGGATCGCTCCCGCGGTCTCGGTGAAGCTGCGCGCCGCGGCTTCGGCGAGGGGATAACGGACCCAGATCCGCTCCGTGTCCGCGCTGAAGATCGAGCCGTCGGGAGCGGCGCCCAGCTCGGGCACCTGCACGCGGATGCCCGACTCGTCGCGCTCGCTGCGCAGGTGCTGGCGCACCGTCACCGTCAGCGGCTTCCCGTCCCGGCGGACCGTCATCTGGAACGGCTCGGCGCCTTTCGCGCGCCGGACGGTCTCGACCTCGTCGAACCACCACACCACCGGCTTGCCGTCCACCGCGAGCACGCGGTCGCCGCGGCGGAGGCCGGCCTCCTCGGCGGCGGAGCCGGGCTGTACCGCGAACAGGCTCAGGTCTGCGCACTCGATGCCGGAGCGCGCGCCATCTGCGTCGATCGTGAGCTGCACCGGTTCCTGCACCCACAGCGTGCCGCCTGGAGCAGGCACCTCGCGCCGGCGCAGGACCTCGACCGCCACCGGTCCTTTCAGCGACGGCAGCCGGCGCTCGAGGTCCTCGTAGTTCAGAACGGGCTCGCCGGCGAGCCTGGTCACCAGGTCGAACGTCTTCAGGCCGGCGCGGGCGGCGGGCGAATCGGGCGCGGTCACCGCAATCTCGGCGATGCGGGGCGCTGCGGAGATGCCGATGCGCCCTTGCTTCACGGTCTCGATCGGGTTGGTCTCTTCGTGCACCGCCGGAGTGAGGCGGACGTCGAAGCGCTGCCCCCCGCGCTCGACGGTGAGCATGAGCGGCTGGCCCGCGTGGGCGCGGATCTTCTCCTGCAGCATGAGGAAGCCGTCGACGTTCTCGCCGTCGACGGCGACGATGCGGTCGCCGTACCGCACGCCTGCCTGCGCCGCAGGCGAGCTCGGCTTGACGTACCCGACCTTCGCCGCGAGATCGCGGTGGGGAGCCGCATTCACGGCGAAGTACAGGACGAGCGCGAGCAGGAAGTTCGCCGCGGGGCCGGCGAAAGCGATGGCGGCCTTCTTGTGCGGCGGCTGCTCGAGAAATCCCCTGCCCTGGTCCTCGGGTGGGAGTTGTTCGAGCGGATTGTCGCCGGCGAATTTCACGTAACCGCCCAGCGGCAACAGAGAAACGCGGTACTCGGTCTCGCCCCACTGGACGCCGAACAAGCGCGGCCCGAATCCGATGGAGAACCGCACCGCCTTGACGCCCAGCCACTTCCCCACGAGCAGGTGCCCCAGCTCGTGGAAGAAGACGATGACGGAGATGAGGATGGCGAAGGAAAGCAGCGTCAGGCCGGCCGAGTGAGCCCAGGAGACCATCCCGACCAGTGTAATGTGCATGGCGCGGATTTCCAGCACCGCTTCAGCGAATGTCGGGCAGGACGGTTGCACACAAGAGGACAAACGGCGCGTTGAACAGCAGCGCGTCGATCCGGTCGAGCAACCCGCCGTGGCCGGGGAGCAAACGGCTGGAATCCTTCGCTCCGTACGCGCGCTTCAGCATCGATTCGCTCAGGTCGCCGAGAGGCCCGAGCACTCCCGCTCCCGCACCTACGACCACACTGCCCCACCAGGGCAGCTGGGGCAGCCATCCGAGCGACTTCACTGCCAGCGCGCCGGCGATCGAGGCGACGAGGCCTCCCGCCGCCCCCTCCCACGTCTTGCTCGGGGAGATGCGCGCGTAGAGCTTCCGCCGGCCGTATGCGCGGCCAGCGAAGTACGCGCCGCTGTCGTTCAGCCAGGTGACGACGACGGCCAGGAAGACCCAGGCGACTCCGTCCGGAAGTTGGCGCAGACGCACGACGGTGCCGAGCAGCAGGCCGGGGTAGACGGCGCCGAGCACTGCCAGGGCGACGCGCTCCGGCGTGCGAGGGAGATCCGGCTCGAAGAGGAGCGCGTCGGTCAGCGCGACCATCACCAGAGCGGTGACGATCGCTCGCGCCGTGAACCCGTGCACTTCGAGGCCCTCGGTGAGCGGGAGCAGGAACGCGGCCGCGATCGAGGCGATTTCCGCTCCGCGGACGGCCTGCCGCGCCAGCGGAGGTCCTGCCGCGGCGGCGCGCTGTCCGGGCAGCTCGTTCATCTCCCACGCCGCGATCGCGGCGGCGAGAGAGACGAGCAGCGCGAAGGGAAGTCCGCCCAGCCAGAGCAGCCAGAGGACGAGCGGCAGCAGGACGGCCGCGGTCGCGACTCGCACGACGAGATTGCGGTCGATGGAGGGCATCGATCGTCAGCGTGCGCGGAGGATCTGCGCGCTCGTCTTGCCGAACCGCCGTTCGCGCTTCTGGAAGTCGTCGAGCGCCACGAGCAGCGCCTCTTCGCCGAAGTCGGGCCACAGCGTGTCGGTCAAATGGATCTCCGCGTACGCCAGCTGCCAGAGGAGGAAGTTGGAGACGCGCACCTCGCCGCTGGTGCGTACCACCAGCTCGAGCGGCGGCAGGCCGGCGGTCCACAGGCGATCCTCGACGGACTCGGCGTCGACCTCCTCCGGGCGCAGGTCGCCCGAGCGGGCGTCCTCGGCCACCCTGCGCGCCATGGCGACGATCTCCTCGCGCCCTCCGTAGCTCAGCGCCAGCGTCAGCACCATGTCCGAATTCTGGTGGCTGTCGCGGCGCAGCTCCTCGAGCGGCTCGCGCACCCGCGGCGGCAGCCGGTCGAGCTCGCCGATCGCGTGCAGGCGGATGCCGTTGTCCATGATCTCCGGGCGCTCGCGGTGCAGATAGTCGCGCAACAGGTCCATCAGGCCGCTCACCTCGTCGGGCGGGCGGTGCCAGTTCTGCGCGGAGAAGGCGTACAGGGTCAGCGCGGGGAGGCCCAGCTTGCGGGCCGCGCGAGTCACTTCGCGCACCGAGTCGGAGCCTCGCCGGTGGCCCTCCAGGCGGGGCAGGCCTCGCTGCTCCGCCCAGCGGCCGTTCCCGTCCATGATGATGCCGACGTGGCGCGGGAGCGGGCGGCCCGCGACTTCGGCGCGCAGGTGCGCGAGCTGCAGCTCGTTCAGCAACGTCGCTCTCCGCAAAGGGGCGGACTGTACATCATGCCCGACGTTCCGGCGTCGCGCTGCGAGCGGAACGGGCGCGCGTGCGCTACCTTGAGGGGGATGCGAGGCTGGTTCGGACCGTTCCGGCTCGAGCGGCAGGTGGGGCGCGGAGGCCTTGGCGCGGTCTTCCGCGCCGTCGATTCGCGCACCGGATCGACGGTCGCGCTCAAGATGCTGCCGCCCGGCGCGGACCCGACGGGCCTCCAGCGGCTGCGGCGCGAGTTCGCGGCGCTGCAGACGCTGTCGCATCCGAACATCGTCCGGGTCCTGGACGTGGGAGACGAGGACGGGATCCCCTGGCTCTCGATGGAATTCGTCGAGGGTCTGAGCCTGCGCGAGTGGCTCTCCGTCGTCGGCGAGCCGGTCCCGCTCGAGCCGGAGCCCGCCTTGTCGGCGTCGGAAGGCGTCGACCTGGACGTGCTCTTCGACGAGCCCGATTCCGGGATCTTCCTCGCCACCGCTCGCGCGCGGCGCCTGACGCTGACCACGGGCGTCGAGGCGATGCTGTCGCCCGAGGAGCAGGCGGAGCAGAACCGGCACGAGCGGCTGGCGGCGCTGTGCGAGTCGATGGCGCAGCTCTGCGACGGGCTCGCGTTCATCCACGCGCGCGGACTGGTGCACCGCGATCTGAAACCGTCGAACATCCTGGTGACGCCGGCGCATCGGGCGATCCTCGTCGACTTCGGGCTGGTGAAGCGGGTCCACGAGGACCGCGCGACCGATCCGGGTCGGGCGGTCGGCACGTTCCGGTACATGGCGCCGGAGCAGGCGCGCGGAGAAGCCGTGGACCGGCGCGCCGATCTGTACTCGCTCGGAGCGACGCTCTACGAGATGGTCGCGGCGCGGCCTCCGTTCACCGAGCAGAACCAGCTCGAGCTGCTGGAAGCGATCCTGGAGAGACGTCCCACCTCGGTCTCGCGGATCAATCCGGGCGCACCGCGTCCCCTGTGCGCGCTGACGGATCGGCTGCTGGCGAAGCGCCCCGAGGATCGCCCGCGCGATGCTGCGGAGGTCGCATCGGTCCTGCGCAGCGTCGGATCGTCGCTGGCCGGTACGGTCTCGATGCTGCGCGCGTGACCGCGCCCCGTCGCCTCTGGTACTCCAGCGCCAGTGTCGCGACGCGGACTGGAACGGATCGGCGAGGCGCTTTTCCGCTGGCGCTCGTTCACGCCCGTGCCGCTCCTGCTCCTGGCCATCCCGCTCCTCTTGCGCACCCGCGGCGGTGGTGGACCCGCGTGGACGCTGGCGGGCCTGGGGCTCTGCGGGCTGGGACAAGCGGTGCGCGCGTGGGTCCTGGGACAGGTGCCCGACGGCACGTCGGGGCAGAACGAGCGGCTCATCGCGACCGATCTGAACACCGGAGGTCCGTACGCGCTGACGCGCAATCCGCTCTACCTCGGGAACCTGCTCATCACGCTCGGCTCGTGCGTCGTCGCGCACGACCCGGCGCTGCTGGTCCTGGTGGCGGCGCTCTTCGCGGTGCAGTATCGCGCGATCATCGCCGCCGAGGAGCAGTTCTTGTGCGCGCAGTTCGGGCAGCGGTTCGACGAGTACGCCGCGCGCGTGCCGCGCTTCTGGCCCAGGCTGCCCCTTGCGGCGCCCCCAGCGGGTCGGCCGTGGTCCTGGCGCCGCGCGCTTCGCAAGGAGCACAATCCGTTCGCCGCCTGGGCCGCGCTCGCGATCGTCTTGCTCGCGTCCGACACCTGGGTGCGCGCCCGCGCGGCCGGCGCGCCGCCGACGCTCCGGGGATACGGCCTCGTCCCGCACGCTTGCGCGCTGCTCGCCGTCGGCGCCCTCTGGCTCTCGGTGAAAGGGTGGAAGCACCGCTGGGCCCGCGGCGGTTTCGCCGACGATCTCCGCCGCCGGCTGCGCGAAACGGCGCGGTGAGCCGCGCGGCGGGGGCTATTTTGCGCGGGACGCCGCGGGCACGGCTTTGCTACGCTCGATGCGTGCTGGCTCTCGCGACCAGTTGCTGGTTCGGGTTCCTCATCGGGCTGCGCCATGCGCTCGATCCGGACCACCTCGCCGCGATGAGCACGCTCGCGGTCGAGCGGCCGGCTCGGCGCAAGGCCGCCGCGCTCGGCGCGTGGTGGGGCGTCGGGCACTCGGCGTCGCTGCTCGGTGCCGGCGCGCTTTTGCTCTTGTGCCGGGTGCGCTTGCCCGAGGGCGCCGCGCAACTGCTCGAGCTCGCCGTCGCCGTCATGCTGATCGCCCTGGGCGCCCGCAGCATCCGGCGAGCGCTGCAGGCGCGCGGCGGCGCTGCCGTCGAGCACGCGCACGGCGCAGTGATCCACGCCCACCACGGCAGCGCCGACCACTTCCACGTCCGCTCGCTGACCGTCGCGCGGCGGCCGCTGCTCGTCGGGCTGGTGCACGGGCTCGCCGGCACGGGGGCGATCACGGCGCTGGCGCTGGCCTCGATGCCGACGGTCGCGACGGCGCTCGCGTACATCGCCATGTTCGCGCTCGGCTCGATCGGCGGGATGGCACTCCTCACCGGCGCAGCCGGCATTCCTCTCGCGCGTCTCGCCAGGCATCCCGCGGCGCACACCGCGATGATGGCGTGCGTCGGCGCCCTGTCCCTCGTCGTCGGCGTCGTCTGGGGAGCGCCGATCGTCGGCAGGCTGCTGCCGTCGTAGCAGAGCAGCGCCGGCGGCTGGCGGCCGGGATGTCCGCGCTTCGAAAGGCACAGCGCCGGCGCAGACCGCCGGCGGCTGGCCCGCGGCGGTCGTCTGTGGCACGGTCCGCCGCCGATGGGCAACTACCGCCGCCTTCTCGCCGCGGTGCGGCCGCACGCCGGCATCTTCGCCGTCGCCGTGCTGTCGATGATCGTGCTCGCGGCGGCGACCGGCGTCTTCTCCTGGATGGTCGGTCCGCTCTTCCAGTACGTGTTCCGCGGAGGCGAGCTGCAGACGACGGCGCTGCCGTGGCTCTCGCGGCTCGATCGCGCCGGCCTGCAGCGCGCCCTGCCGCTGCTCATCCTCGCCATCGCGCTCGTCCGCGGCGTCGCCTACTTCGGCCAGTTCTACTCGATGGGCATGCTCGGCCAGCGGGTCGTCGCGGACCTGCGCGCTTCGCTGCAGCAGAAGCTGCTCGCGCTGCCGCCGGTGTTCTTCGCGCGCGCGTCTTCGGGCGACCTGCTCTCGCGGTTCGCGAGCGACGTGGCCGCAGTCGAGTTCGCCGTCACCTACGGCCTCGCCTCGTACTTGCGCGACGGAATGCAGGTGCTGGTCCTTCTCGGCGTCTCGATCGCGCTGGACTGGCGCCTGGCCGCATTCGCGTTCGTCGCAGTACCGCTGACGGTGGTGCCGATCGTGCGCTTCGCCCGGCGGCTGCGCCGGATCGCGCTGCGCGGCCAGGAGCAGATCGGCGGGCTCTACACGCTGCTGCACGAGGCGTTGCAGGGCGTGCGCATCGTGCAGGCGTTCGGGATGGAGCGCTACGAGGCGGACCGCTTCCGCTCGGAACAGGAGCGCTTCCTCGGGACGATGCGCCGGAGCTTCTTCGTCCGCGCGATCTTCACTCCCACGCTCGAGCTGATGGCCGCGGTCGGAATCGCCGCCACCGTCGTGCTCGCCGCGCGCGCAGTCGAGCTGGGACGGCTGCAGCCGGAGCGCGTGATCTCGTTCCTCGCCACCATCGTCCTGCTCTACCAGCCCCTCAAGAACCTGGGCGGCACGGGGCAAGGCGTGACGCAGGGCCTCGCCGGCGCGCAGCGGCTCTACGAAGTGCTCGACGAGCCCGAAGGCCTCGCGGACGGGCCTGGCGAGCTGCCTCGCTTCAGCGGCGAGGTCCGCTTCGAGCGCGTGTCGTTCCGGTATCCCGAGCGCGGGCGCTGGAACGCGCGTGCAGGCGGGAACGGCTCGCCGCAGACGCCGCTGGTGCTGCGCGACGTCGACCTGACCTTGCGGCGCGGCGAGGTGGTCGCGCTGGTGGGACCGAGCGGCGGCGGGAAGACGACGCTGATGAACCTCGTCCCGCGCTTCGCCGATCCCACGGCGGGACGGGTGCTCATCGACGGTCACGACCTGCGCGACGTGACGCTGCGCTCGCTGCGCGCCCAGGTGGCGCTGGTCGCGCAGGAGACGTTCCTGTTCGACGACACGATCCGTGGCAACATCGCGTACGGCCGGCCCGACGTGTCCAGCGAGCAGCTCGCCGCGGCGGCGCAGGCGGCGCGCGCGGACGACTTCATCCGGGCGCTGCCCGACGGCTACGACACGCAGGTCGGCGAGCGGGGCGTCACGCTCTCGGGCGGGCAGCGCCAGCGGATCGCCATCGCGCGCGCGCTCCTCAAGGACGCGCCCATCCTGCTGCTCGACGAGGCGACCAGCGCGCTGGACACCGAGAGCGAGCGCGAAGTGCAGCGCGCCCTGGACCGGCTGATGGCGGACCGGACCTGCCTGGTCATCGCGCACCGCCTCTCCACCATCCGGCACGCCGACCGCATCGCGGTGCTCGCGGACGGGCGCATCGTGGAGCTCGGCACCCACGACGAGCTGCTCACGACCAAGGGGGAGTATGCCCGGCTGTACGCGATGCAGTTCGCCGCGGGCTGAACGCCGGATCCACTTGCGGCCGAACGCGAATGGCGCAAAGCTAGCGCCGCTGATGGCGTCCCGGGTCCCCAGCAAGAAGCAGACGCTGCTGCAGTATCTGCAGCGGGGCGTGACGATGGTGCATCTCGACGCCCGCCGCCCCGGCGTCGTGGTGCCTCCCCAGTACACCGGCGACGCCCACCTGCGACTGAACTTGAGCTACCGGTACTCGATCCCGGACTTCGAAATCGACGACCGGCGCATCCAGGCGACGCTCTCGTTCTCCGGCGCGCCCTTCCAGTGCATCCTGCCGTGGGAGTCGATCTTCGGCATCACCAGCCATGCCGGCGACGGCCAGGTCTGGCCCGAGGACCTGCCGACCGAGGTCATGCAGACGCTGTCGCGCCCGGACCGCCCGGTTCCGCAGCGCCCCGAGCGTTCGGGCCTCGTCGCCGTGCCTCGCGATGGGAAGGCGCCCGATCGACCGCCCGCCGAGACGCGCGACGCCGCTCCGCCGTCGGACGAGCGCCCTCGGCGCCCGCATTTGCGGCTGGTCCGGTAGCTGCTCGCGACATCCTGCGCTCGGCGCACCGCCGCGCGCGATCGAGCTTGCGGACGTCGTTCTGCAGCAGCTCGAAGAGCAGCGCCGCACCGTACCAGTACGGCGAGTAGTCGAGGCGGACGTACCCGCCCACCGTCACGCCGCGGCGGTACCGCCACGGGCAATCGCCGAGCGCGCGCCTCAGCGCGGATCCCGACGCGTACTCCCACGCCAGGATCGTGCCCGTCGCCGCGAGCGCGCGCAGTCCGGCAGGAACGCCGCGCTTCAGCAAGCGGGCATGCAACCGCTCGAGGAGGAGGCCACCGGCGCCGTAGATCGGCAGCATCCACAGGTAGGTCCGACCGGCGAGGCGCATATCGCGCGTCCGCAGCGTTCGCGAAATCGAGGTGAATACGACCTCGACGCCGAGCCCGAGTACCCCGTAAGCGAGGAAGCGCCGCACACATCACCATGGAGGGCGGCGCCGCAGCAGCGCATCCGTAGCGCAGCCGACGTCCGACGGTCGCCGCTCATCCATCCGCGCAGCACCCGGCGCCTACCTCCGGCGGTCAGGCAGCGCGCGATTCCGCAGTGAAGAACGGCGCTGCGGCGTCGACCAGCATGACGACGCGCTCATCCGCCCGCAGCCGCCACCCCAGACGCAGCAGCCACGTCCGCGCCGGCACGACTGGCGGATCTCTCCCCCGGTCGCGCCAGGCCGAGCTGAAGCGGTCGCGCAGGTCCGTCGCCCACCGCCCGTCCTCAGGGAAGTGATGCGCGAAGTTCAGCAGCACGTACGTCACCGCATTCGCCACCTGCGTCGGCGATGTGAGCTGCCGCGCGTGATAGTGGTCCGCGAAAACTGTCCCCTTGCGTCCCATCAGCCGGTTCAGCGCCTTCGCGATGCGCACGCCGAGCCCCTGCATCCCCCGTGCGAGCGCCCGTTCGTCGACCGCCTCGACGATGAGGTGCAGGTGGTTCCCCTGCACCGAGAAGTGCACCAGGCGGAACCCGAAGCGGTCCCGCCCGCGCTCGAAGCACTCGCTGATCCGCGAGAAGCACCGCTGTGACCGCAGGTTCCAGACGTGCGGAAGCATTCGCCAGGTCACGAGCACCGGGTGCTTCGGCGACAGCGCCGGCCGGGGACGGTGCGGCACCTTGCCGAGCTTCCGCGGCTTCCGCTTCCGCTTGCGCTTTCGCCGGCCTCCCCACGTGGGAAGGTGAAACTGCATTTGCTTCGATTTTCCCGCCACCGCCATCCCGTCCCCCTCCTGCCACTTGCCAGGGGAGAGATTCTACGGGGGGAGTCTGACGTTGCCCGCGTGGCGAGTCGCGTTCGTCGGGATGCATCGCGTCGATGCGCGAGCACCGTTCGGTCCACCTGGTGCGCGCAATGGCTCGGAACGTTCGCGGCACTTCGGCACCTCGACCAGCGGAGATCTCTCGCTGAGGCGTTGCGCGGGCGATTCTGCGTGCGGAACCGCTGGGCTTCAGAGCTCTGCTGCGGCGGCGGAGTCCGCTGCGATGACCACCCTGCCGGCGGCGTGGCGGAGCCACTGCGCGGGGCAGGCCATGAGGTCTTCCTTGGCCTTCAGCGCCCTGGCGAGCACGGGCGCCTTCTGCGGTCCCGAGACCTGCAGGACGACGGTGCGTGCGGTGACGACGAGGAACGGGGTCAGCGTGAGCCGATCGACGTGCGGGTCCAGATGCTGCGGAGCTGCGACGTGGCGGACCAGGTCGGCGTCGCCGCGGTCGGCGGAGCTCGGGACGCCGGCGAAGAGCGAGCAGATGTGGCCGTCCGGGCCGAGGCCGAGCAGCACGAGGTCGAGGCGAGGGGGATCGCCCAGGACGTCGCGCAGCTCCGAGGCGGCGCGGCGCGCTTCGGCGTCGAGGTCGCGCGCCTCGCCGCGCAACCGGTGGACGGCGGCGGGCTGCACACCGAGGTGGCGCAGCAGCTCGCGCTGGGCCAGTCCATGGTTGGAGCGCTCGTCGTCGGGCGGGACGGCGCGCTCGTCGGTGAAGAAGGCCCGCAGGGCGGGCCAGGGGATCCGGTCGCGGATCGGCGCGGTGAGCAGCTTGTCGAACAGCGGCTTCGCCGTGCTCCCGCCGGTGAGCGCGACGGACGCGCGGCCGCGCGCCGCAACGGCCCCGGCGGTGGACTCGATGAACAACTCGGCGGCGGCGGCTGCGACCTCGGTGGCGTCGCGAACCACGATGACCTCGCTCATGCGCTCTTCCCGGGCAGCAACCCGACGGCGGCCCGGACGGCCGCGGCGTACAATTCGTCCTGCCCGGAGAGCAGCTTCAGCTCCAGTCCGAGCAGCCGTCCCGGTGTCTCGGGCGGCAGCCGGACGCGGTGGATCACCCCGCCGTCGTCGTCGCCGTGCACCTCGGCCACGAGGACCATCTTCTCCCGCCGGATGGTGAACGTCGCGCGCGGGCTCCTGAACTCGAACGCGGCGATCTGCCCTTTGCCGAGCGGCGCCGGCAAGCCAGTGATCGACGTGCCGTCTCCGCCTCCCGGCATGGAGGAGTCCACCTCCGCCTCGGGGCCCACGACGACCTCGACGCGCGCCTTCTTCACCCGCGAGGCGAACCAGCCGCCGAGGAGCACGCCTTCGGCGCCGATGTCGCCGGCGCAGACGACCCGCGCCGACTCGAGCGCGGCGCGGTGCTCGCGCAGGTTGGGGATGTCGAGCACGTCCGCCGCCATCGCCATCCACGGCAGGATGCGCGCCCACGCGAGATCGCCGACCGGCGCCCGCCGCGCGAGCAGCGCAGCGACGTCGGCCAGCGCCTCGGGGACGCGCGTTCCCGAGTCGATGACGACGCGGTCGGCGGTCTCGACGGCCCGTCGCAGCAGCGCTCCCTCGGTGCGCCCGCCCCAGACGATCACGACGGGAAGATCGGGCACCAAGAGACCGATCAGCGCCGACTCCAGATGGCGCGTCCCGCCGCCGATCGCGGTGAGCACGATCCGCTCTAGCGAGACCGCGCCGCCGCTGCGCACGACGGAGACCCGCGCGGTCACCGACTCTTCCTCTTCGCGGCGATCGGCGATGAGCACGATGAGCCGCGACGGGTGCAGCCGGCCCGCCACCTCGAGCGCGGCCTGCGCGCGTTCGTACGCTGCCGAGCTGAAGTAGATCGCCACCAGGTTGAAGGCGCTGATCGTCTCGCCGGGAGTGCCGGCGCGCTCCTTCACCTCCTGCAGCAGCGCGCGGACCCGTGCCAGGTCCATCCCGTGCTCGAATCGGACGGTCAGCTCGTCCCACCCGCGCGCCCCCTGCCCGCCCGCGATCGGCTCGCCGAAGGAGAAGCTCATGGCCGCCTCCACGCATGCCCGTCGCGCGCCAGGAGCGCGTCGGCCTCGCGCGGGCCCCAGGTGCCCGCCTCGTACGGACGAGGCGGCGGCGCGCCCGGCGCCTCGGTGACCTTGAGGATGCCGTCGACCAGCTTCCAGGCCGCCTCGACCTCGTCGCGGCGCGTGAACAGCGTCTGATCGCCGCGGAGCGCGTCGAGCAAGAGCCGCTCGTAAGCCTCGGGCGAGGCCGAAGCGAACGTCGTCCCGTACCGGAAGTCCATGCTGACGGTGCGCGGGTGGTAGCGCTCGCCGGGCACCTTCGCGGAGAACCTCAGCGCGATGCCTTCCTCGGGCTGCACGCGGATGATCAGCGTGTTGGGCGCCGCTGCTCCCTCGCCGAAGAGCGCGTGGGGCAGCTTGCGGAATTGGATCGCGATCTCCGTCATGCGCTTGGGAAGGCGCTTGCCGCTGCGCACGTAGAAGGGCACGCCGTCCCACCGCCAGTTGTCGAGGTTGAGCCTGATGGCGGCGAACGTCGGCGTCCGCGATCCTTTCGCGACGTCCTTCTCCTCCTGATAGCCGGCAACGTCGTTGCCGGCGATCTGCCCGGCAGTGTACTGGCCGAGCACCACCCGCTCGGCGACCGCCTCGGGCCCGGCGATCGGCGCGATGGCGCGGAGCACCTTCACCTTCTCGTCCCGCAGGGCGTCCGCATCGAAGGTGATGGGCGCTTCCATCGCCGTCAGGCAGACCAGTTGCAGCACGTGGTTCTGGATCATGTCGCGCAGGAGCCCCGCCTCCTCGTAGTAGCGGCCGCGTCCCTCGATCCCCAGCTCCTCGGCGGCGGTGATCTGCACGTGGTCGACGTAGTTGCGGTTCCAGATCGGCTCGAAGATCGTGTTGCCGAAGCGGAACACCAACAGGTTCTGCACCGTCTCCTTGCCGAGGTAATGGTCGATGCGGAAGACCTGCCGCTCGTCCATCACCTCCAGCACCAGGCGATTCAGCGCACGCGCCGAGGCGAGATCGCGTCCGAACGGCTTCTCGATGACCACGCGGGTGAAGCGCGAATCGCCCGGCGGACGGACCATTCCGTGCTTCTGCAGCTGGCGCAAAAGCGTCGGGAACGTGCTGGGCGGCGTGGCGAAGTAGAAGAGGCGGTTGCCGCGCGTGGCGCGGACGCGGTCCAGCTCTTCGAGCGTCGCGGAGAGCTGCTGGAAGGTGGAGTCCTCGTCGAAGGAGCCGGGCACGTAGCGGAGCCCGGCGGCGAAATCGCGCCAGACGTCCTCGTCGATGGGCTTGCTCCGCGAGTACTTCCCCACTGCTTCGCGCATCTCGGCCTGGTACTCGGCGTGCGTGTACGGGCTCTTCGAGACTCCCACCACGCCGAAGGCCGCGGGCAGGTGCGCCGTGAGCGCCAGGTTGTAGAGCGCCGGGATCAACTTGCGATGCGCGAGATCGCCGCTGGCCCCGAAGACGATCAGAGCGCACGGCTCGGGCAGCGAATCGGTGCGCAGGCCCTTCCGGAGCGGATTTTCGACCTCGTCGTGCTCCGGCGCATACGGCATGTCAGGCCTTCTTCAGGGGATGGCCGCCGAACTCGTTGCGCAGGGCGGCCTGGACCTTCGCGTTGAACGACTCCTGCTGGCGCGAAGCGATCCGCTCGAGCAAGGACAGCGTGATCACCGGCGCCGGAACGTTCTGATCGATTGCCGCCTGCACCGTCCAGCGACCTTCGCCGCTGTCCTCGACGTACCCGCGGACGGTCTCGAGCCGCGGATCCTTGCTCAGCGCGTCGGCGAGCAGCTCGAGCAGCCAGGAGCGCACCACGCTTCCGTGCAGCCACAGCTTGGCGATGGCGGGGAGATCCAGGTTCGGGAACGGCGCCGTCTTGAGGATCTCGAATCCCTCGCCGTATGCGGCCATGAGGCCGTACTCGACGCCGTTGTGGACCATCTTGGTGAAGTGTCCGGAGCCGGCCGGGCCGGTGTGGAGCAAGCCGCCTTCGGGCGCGAGAGTTTCCAGCGCGGGGCGCGCCAGGCGGAATGCCTCGGCGGGGCCCCCGACCATCAGGCAGAAGCCGTTCTCGAGTCCCCAGATGCCGCCGCTGGTGCCCGCGTCCATGAACAAGAGCCCGCGCTGCTGCAGCTCCTGCGCGCGGCGCATCGAGTCCTTGAAGTTCGAGTTGCCGCCATCGACGATCAGATCGCCCCGCGAGAGCTTGGCGGAGAGCGAAGCGATCAGCTCCTCGGTGATGCGGCCCGCCGGGACCATCGTCCAGACGACGCGCGGCGGCGGCAGGGCGGCGATCACCTCGTCGAGCGTCGTCGCCGGGACGGCGCCGTGCGTGGACAGATCGGTTGCGCGGCGCGGATCGACGTCGTACGCGATCACCTTGTGGCCGCCGCGCAGGAGGCGGACGGCCATGTTCGCGCCCATCCGGCCGAGACCGAGCATCGCGATCTGCATCGGGACCTCCTCTTCACCACACTGCCTGCCGTACCTGCCGCGCGATGAAGCGCAGGGCGGCCCTATGGGCCGCCGCTGATCAGCACGAGCGCGTCGCGGACTGCCCTCACGAACTTGCGCGCATCGCCGTCCTCGACGTGTACGCGCAGAGCGCGCCGCCCCCGCGCCTGCAGCACCTCGAGGTCGCCGCGCGCCTGGGCGGCGAACAACGTGCCGAAGCTGAACGGCTTGCCGGGGATGGGGAGGTCCGCTCCGCCGTCGACGGTGGCCTGGAGGAACACGCCCGTGTTCGGCCCGCCTTTGTGGAGCTGACCCGTGGAATGCAGGTAGCGCGGGCCGAAGCCGAACGTGCAGGCGAGCTTCGTCGCGTCGCGCACCTCGCCTTGCAGCGCGGAGAGCTCTGCGTGCAGCGCGTCGTCCGGCACCAGATAGCCGAGCAGCGCGAGGTAGTCGCCTTCGTGGCCCAGCGCGAGGTGCGCCGCGATCCAGTGCACGGGGCTTCCCGCGCTCTGGCCGCCCAGCGTGCCCGCCGCCTTGCGCAGGATGCCGGCGTGCTCCGGGCTGCAGAACAGCGCCAGCCCTCCCGCCCGGAGCGCCGGCTCGGCGGCCCCGAGCTTGCCTCCCGCCAGGATCTCCTTGGTCTTCTCCTTGGCGACCGAGACGTCCGGCTCGTCGAACGGATCGATCTCGAGGATGGCGCCCATCACCGCCGTGGCGATCTCCCAGCGCAGGAACTCGCCGCCGAGGCCGTGCTCGCCGGCGACCTCCCACCGGATCACCGGATGTCCCGCCTCCGCCAGCGCCTGGACCGCGCGCTCGTGCTCGGGCGCGTGCTCACCCGCAAGCCACAGCGCGACGAACAGGCGATCGTTCCCGTACGCCTCGGGCCGGCCCGGCGGCTCGGCGTCGACCGGCAGGATGCCGCGGCCGCTCTTGCCGGTGCTCTCCGCCACGAGCTGCTCGATCCAGGCGCCGAACGGTCGCAGCCGGGGGCTGAGCAGCACGGTGAGCTTGTCGCGCTTCGCCCGCGCGCAGCCGCCCGCGATGGCGCCCAGGCGCACCGCCAGGTTCTCCTTCACCGGGACGCGCGCGTGCGACGCGAGGGCGACGCGGTCGGCTTCCTCGAGCAGCTTGCCCACGTCGACGCCGAGGAGCGCAGCGGGCACGAGCCCGAAGAACGACAAGGCCGAATACCGGCCGCCGATGTCCGGCGGGTTCGTCCACGTCCGCCAGAATCCCTCCTTTTGCGCCAGCTGGTGCAGCGGCGAGCCGGGATCGGTGATGGCGACGAAGTGCGTCGCGGCGCCGCTCTGCGACTTCGCGTCGCGCTGGGCGAGCTGCCCCGGCGTCCCGGCTTCGAGCCCGTCGAGCACCTTGCGGAAGTGGCGGTAGAAGGAGTCCACCTCGACCGTGCTGCCGCTCTTCGACGAGACGAGGAAGAGCGTGCGTGAAAGGTCGAATCCTTCCACCGCCTTGCGCACGGCGTCCGGCGCGGTCGAATCGAGGACGCGCAGGTCGAGGCCGCCGGGCTGCTTGCCGAAGACGCGCGCCAGCACGTCGGGGCACAAGCTCGATCCGCCCATGCCCAGGAGCACGCAGTGGCGGAACCGCTGCGAAGCCTGCTTGGCGAAGCTCGCCAGCTCGAAGGCGTCATGGCGCATCTTCTGCGTCACGTCGAGCCAACCCAGCCGCTCCTTCGCGACCTGCTGGTGCTTCGGATCGCCGCCCCACAGCGTTGCGTCCTTCGCCCACAACCGCGACGCGACCTTCTTGTCGGCGGCAATCTTCAGCCCCTGCTCGGCTGCGTCCTTCCGCCGCCCGAGCCGCTCGTCCACCTTTCCAGATTTTCGGAAGCGCTGCGCCTCCGAGCGCGCCCCGATGGCGTGCAACAGGTTGTTCAACGCCGTGCTGAAGAGATCGAGTCCCTCCTCGGTGAGCTTGCGGCACACCGCCTCGAGGTCGATGCCGATCTGCCCCAGTCGCGCGAGCTGCGCGCGCGCGTCGTCGACACCTTGCGCGACCGCGTCCGGCATCACCTTTCCGTGGTCGTTGAACGCGACCAGCGTCGCGAGCGGCATGGTGTTGACCGTCTCGCGGCCGATCAGCGTGTCGACATAGAGCACGTCGCTGTATGCCTTGTTCTTGGTGCCCGTCGATGCCCAGAGCGGCCGCTGGCGAGTGGCGCCCTTCGCCTCCAGCGCCTTCCACCGCGGTGTCGCGATCGATTTCAGATAGACCTGGTACGCCTCCTTGGCGTTGGCGACGGCGATCGTGCCCAGGAGCGACTTCTCGCCCTTCTGCTCGAGCAGCTTGTCGACGGCGGTGTCGACGCGGCTGACGAAGAACGACGCGACGCTGTGGATCTGCGCGATGGGCAGACCGCGGGAGAGGCGGTCCTCCAGACCGGCCAGGTACGCGTCGATCACCTGCTGGTAGACGCGCGTGGAGAAGATGAGCGTGATGTTGACGCTGATCCCGGCCGCGGTCGCCTCGCGGATGGCGGGGATGCCTTCCGGGTTCGCCGGGATCTTGATGAACAGATTCGGCCGGTCCACCGCCTTCCAGAACCGCTTCGCCTCTTCGACGGTGGCGCGGGTATCGCGGGCGATGAACGGCGAGACCTCCAAGGAGACGAAGCCGTCGTTGCCGCCGAGACGATCGAAGAGCGGCCGCAGCACGTCGCAGCCGGCGCGCACGTCGCCGATCGCGAGCGTCTCGTAGATCTCCATCGGCGAGCGGCCGGCCTCGATGAGCCGCGACAGCTCCTCGTCGTATTCGTCCGACTCGACGATCGCCTTCTCGAAGATGGCGGGGTTCGCGGTGACGCCGCGAATGCCGTCCTGCTCGACGAAACGGAGCAGCTCGCCCGAATGGACCAGCTTGCGTCCGATCAGGTCGAGCCAGGGGCTCTGACCGACCTCGTTCAGCTTCTGCGACGGCTTCATCGTCCTACCCCTTCGTGTTCGTGCGGGCGCCTTCCGCGAGCCACTTCGAGATGCGCCCGGCGATCTTCTGTGGCGTCAGTCCGTACGCGTCGGCGAGCGCCTTCTCCGGCGCGCTGGCGCCGAATCGATCGATGCCGACCATCAACCCGTCGCCGATGACCCGGTACCAGTCGAGCCCGCCGGCTGCCTCGACGGCCACGAGGCGCGCGCGCGAATCGTGCGGCACGAGCTTGCGCTGCTCGTCGCCGGACCAGGTGAGGAACCGCTCCACGCACGGCATGGAGACGAGGCGAGTGCGCGCGCGCAGCCCGGCGTCGAGGAACTTCAGCGCCTCCTGGCAGGTGGGCAGCTCGGAGCCGGTGGCGATGACGACCAGCTCCGGCTCGCCCTGCGCCTCGACCAGCGCGTACGCGCCGCGCAGGATCTTGCGCACGTCGCCGGAGGTCGCGCGCTGCAGCGGCGGCAGCTTCTGCCGCGTGAAGACCAGCGCCGTCGGACCGTCCTTGCGCTCCAGCGCGGCTGCCCACGACGCCGCGACCTCCAGCGGATCGCCGGGGCGCCAGACCTCGAGGTGGGGGATGGCGCGCAGCGAAGCGAGCTGCTCGATGGGCTGGTGGGTCGGTCCGTCCTCGCCCAGGAAGATCGAGTCGTGCGTGTAGACGAAGAGGCTCTGCAGCCGCGAGAGCGCCGCGAGACGGATCGGCGGGCGCATGTAGTCGCTGAAGAGGAGGAAGGTCGCGCCGTAGGGGATGAAGAAGCCGTCGTAGGCGAACCCGTTGGCGATGGAGCCCATCCCGTGCTCGCGCACGCCGAAGTGGATGTTGCGCCCGCGGTAGTCGCCCGGATTCACGTCGCCGCCGTCCTTGATGTACGTGAACGTCGACGGGTCGAGATCGGCCGACCCTCCGACCAGCTGGGGGACGAGCTGCGCCACCCTCTGGATGATCGCTTGCGACACCTTGCGCGTCGCCTCGGGCGCGGCCGTGTCGGCGACCACCTTGGCGAGCTGATCCGGCAGGTCGCGCGGCACTTCGCGGTTGGCATACTGGTCCCACGTGCGCGCGTTCGTCGGGTCCTTCCGCCATTGCGAGAGCTTCTGCTGCCAGGCGTCGTAACCCTTCTTCAGCTCCTCGACCCGCGCTGCCCAGAGCGCGCGCACCTCGTCCGGTACGAGGAACGTCGGCTCGAGAGGCCACCCCATCTTCTGCTTGGTGAGCTTGGCCTCGTCCTTGCCGAGCGGCGAGCCGTGCACCTCGTGCGTGTCCGCCTTGTTGGGCGAGCCGTATCCAATCACCGTCCGCACCGCGATCAGGCTCGGCCGCTCCTTCTGGTCCTTGGCGGCGCGGATCGCGCGATCGATCGCCTCCGTGTCGTTGCCGTCGTCGACTTGCTGGGTGAACCAGCCGTACGCCTGGTAGCGCTTGAGCCGGTCCTCGGTGAAGGTGACGTCGGTGCGCCCGGCGAGCGAGATCCGGTTGTCGTCGTACAGGAAGATGAGGTTTCCGAGCGCGAGGTGCCCCGCGATCGACGACGCTTCCGCGGCGACGCCCTCCATCAGATCGCCGTCGGAGCAGATGCCGTAGACGATGTTGTCGATCAGGCCGCCGCCCACGCGGGCCGCGAGCATCCGCTGCGAGAGCGCCATGCCGACGGCGTTCGCGATGCCCTGTCCGAGCGGGCCGGTGGTTGCCTCGACGCCGGGCGTGTCGCGGAACTCGGGATGTCCGGGCGTCTTCGAGTGCAGCTGCCGGAACTTCTTCAGATCGTCGATGGTGACGTCGAACCCGCCGAGGTGCAGGAGCGCGTACAGCAGCATCGACCCGTGGCCGGCGCTCAAGACGAAGCGGTCGCGGTTCGGCCAGCGCGGATCCTTCGGATTGAAGCGCAGGTGGCGCGTCCACAGCACGTGCGCCATCGGCGCGGCGCCCATCGGCATCCCGGGGTGGCCGCTGTTCGCGTTCTCGACCGCGTCGACCGCGAGGAAGCGGATGGTGTCGATGGCCTTCTTCTGCACGTCGGGGGCGATCGTGGGCATGTGGCTCCCTACGGGATGGTCGCAGCAGTGTGACGCGTGCGGGGCAGAATGGGTGCTTCGTCGGCGGCTAGCATGGCGGCGCCCAGCAGAGCGGCGTCCTCGTCGAGCACCACCTGCACGGGCATGAGCTCGAGGAGCGGCCGCATGCGACCTTTGGCGAAGAATGCGGAGCGGAACCGGCCGTCCTTCAGCTCGGGCAACAGCTTGGGCGCAATGCCTCCCGCGACGTAGACGCCGCCGGTCGCCAGAGCCTTGAGCGCCAGGTTGCCGGCCTCCGCCCCATAGAGCGTGCAGAAGGTCTCGACGGCCCGGCGACAGATCGGATGACCAGCGCGGGCCGCAGCGGTGACTGCGGACGGAGCGTCGTCGCGCCGTTCCGCGATGAGCTCGGCGACGTGCGGCGGCAACGGAGCACCGGTCGAGTCGGCGATCGCTTCCGCGACGTTCACCAGGCCCTCGCCGGAAACGACCCGCTCCCACGAGACATGATCGTAGCGCCGGAGCAAGAAGCGAAGGATGTCCATCTCGAGCTCGTCGCGTGGCGCGAACGAGGCGTGTCCGCCCTCGGTGGCGAGCACTTCGAGGCGGCCGCACACGCCGGTCATCGTGATGGCCTCGCCCAATCCCGTTCCGGCACCGATGACCGCGCACGGTCCCGCCGGATCCCGTACGCCCTCGTTGAGCGTCACCAGACCGGCCGGCTCCAGGGCGGCAATGCCGAGCGCGAGCGCATGGAAGTCGTTGACCAGGCGGACGCGCGCGACGCCGATCGCGGAGGCGAGCTCCCGCTCGTCCAGCACCCAGGGGAGGTTCGTGGTGTGCGAGCGCCCGCCCGACACGGGTCCGGCGACGCCGAAGGCGGCCTGTGGCGGCAATGGGCGGCCGCCCAGCTCCTGCGCGAATGCGCGGCAGATGGCCCCGAGCCCGGAGTACTGGGGGCTTTCGTAGCGGCGGCTCTCCCGCAGCTCGATCGAGCGTGCGGTCCCGGGTCCGCGCGACGGTTCGACCTCGGCGAGGGCGAGGAGGGTCTTGGTGCCGCCGACGTCTCCTGCCAGGACCTCCATGGTGCGGGCACCCTACAAGACGCCGCCGGAAGATCAAGCGACTCGGGACCGTCGGGTGGCTTCGAGCGAAGACGGTTGCAGCGGCGCTGTCTGCTGCGCACCGTAGACGGCAGAGCCGGAGGATTCTCGATGCGGAAGATGGCGTGGTGGGCCGGAGTCGTATTGCTCTTGGGAGTCGGATCGGCGCGAGCGCAGGTCGAGCAGTACCCAGGCACCGCCGGCACCGTCATCCCGATCGGCGACTCGGCCTGGAGCGCCACCGCGGCGCGGACGGTCGGGTCGGGCAACAGCGTCGTCCAGGCGGAGGTCGGCTGGCCCGGGCTGAGCTTCACCTACTTGCATGGCACAAACGAGCGGACCGACGTCGGGGCGCGCATCAACTTCAACTACGGCTTCTGGAACACGACGAACAATCTCACGGGCGTCGATCTGCAGGTCCCCTACCGCTACCGGCTGACCGACAATTCCAGCGGCGGCGTCAACGTGGCGCTGCAAGCCGCGCCGGGTCTGACGCTGTACTCGAACAACGGCTCGACGCTGTTCGGCATCGGCGGCCCGCTCGGCGTCGTGGTGGGCACGAGATTCAGCGACAACGTCAACCTCGAGGCCGGCGCCGACATCCCCGTGCTCCTCTCCTTCACGAACCCCTTCGGCGTCGTCTTCGGCCCGCTCGTCGGAGTCGGCGGCGAGTACATGATCGACCGCAACCTGATGGTCACCGGACGCATCCGCATGGGACCGGAGATCTCGCTCGATCACACCGGCGGGAAGACGCAGTTCGGTCTGCAGACGCTCATCGGCGTCGCGTACAACATGCGCTGAGCAGCCCTACAGGAGCTGCACCAGGGCGGACTGATCCAGCTCGAGCCGCGCGCCGTCCAGAGCGGCGATCGCGGCGTCGTGCACGCGCGCTTCTTCTTGCAGGATCTTCTCGCGATGCGCCGGCTTTGCCTTGGTCTGCGAGAGCCATCGCGAGAGTCGCGCGAGCGAGGCGTCGCGCTCACCTACGGCGCGCAGCTTCGCGTCGGCGACGAGCTTCGCCAGGCGGCGGCGCGCCTCCGCCTCGGCGGCCACCAGGCCCTGTTCCAGGGCGGCGACGAACGACGCCGGTGGACCGCCTTCGGGCGCGGGGACCGCCTCGACGTTGCGGGCGGAGTCGAGCTGCGCGGCGAGCTCGTCGGACGCCTGCGCTCCGCCACGCCCGTCGAGGCGCGCCACCACGCGGATGAGCGCGTCGTCGAGGTGACGCGCGGCCCGCCGGGACGGCACCTTCGCTCCTTGCGCGAGATCGGCGGGCTCCGGAAGCGCGACCAGGAAGCGCGCATCGAGCGCCACGCCGGCGCCTCCGCGGACGCGCGCCCGGTACACCGTCGCGCGTCCCAGCTCGCCGTCGCGCACCCAGCCGAAGAGGGCCTCGACCAGCGGATGCCCCGTCGCGAAGGAATCGTGCTCCTCGTGCGCGACCGCGACCGCGCGGCGGAAGGACCCGAGCACGACCCTGTCGCGGGACAGATCGAATCCCGCCAGCGCATCGACCTTCAGCTCCGGCCCCACGTGGAACGAGACCTCCCCTGGCAGCACGTCTACCTCGACGTCGACCGCCAATCCGATCCGCTTCGCCGCCTCGATGGTGACGACCTCCAGCCGGCGCTCGAGGTGGTCGGCCACGTGGGCCAGCGCGACCGCGGGATCGCTACCCGCCGGCAGCGACACAGAGAGCCGCTGCGCGCCGCGCCGGGCCAGCGCGGAGACGGCGTCCAGGTCGCAGCTGCGGCGATCCAGCAGCGGATCCACGGCCCGCGTCACCTCGGCGCGGGCCGCGGCGACGCGCGCGGCGAGTCCGGCCAGCATGCGCTCCCAGATCTTCTCGTCGTCGGCGGCCCTGGCGCCGAGCGCGGTCAGCTCGGACTCGACGGACTCGAGCACGTAGTCGAGTCCCCCGACGGGCTCGCGGAAGACGCCGACGGCGTCGTCCATGAGATCCACGACGCGCGCGGCGAGCGTTCCCTCCGGACGGAAGGCGAAGATGCGGACGTCGCGCGACTGGCCGATGCGATCGATGCGTCCGATGCGCTGCTCGATGGCGGCGGGGCTCCAGGCCAGATCGTAGTTCACCAGCACGTGGCAATGCTGGAAGTTGCGGCCTTCGCCGCCCAGCTCGGTGCAGAGGAGCACGCGCGGGCCTTCGGGGTCGCGGAACCGCGCGACCAGCTTGTCGCGCTCGGCAGGAGAGAGATCGCCCGCGTACGCGAGCGCCTCGATCCCCTTGCGCTTCCCGTGCGGGCGCGCGAGCTGCATTCGAAGGTAGTCGATCGTCTCGCGCGCCTCGGCGAACACGAGCACCTTCTCGGCGGCCAGCTCGCCCTCGAGCAGCTCGCGAAAGACGCGCAGCTTGGTGTCCTTGTCGCCGGCGAGCGCCGTGGCACGAGGAGCGAGCGCCCGCACCGCCTTGTCCGGTGAGCCGGCCAGCGCGGCGGCGAGCGCGGGCGGCGAGCTCCCCAGGTGCCGCAAGAGCGCGGACAGGACGGCGCCTGCCGGGAGCCCGCCGCGCCCGTGCGCTTCGGCGAGGGCGGCGCGAACGTCCTCCTCCAGCTGCCGCTCGGCCGGAGACGGCGACACGGGAAGCTTGGTGAGGACGCGGGGAGTGAAGCCGCCGACGATCGCGCGCCGGTTTCGCAAGAGGCGCGCCGACAAGCCGTAGCTCTCGGCGAGATGGGCGAGCAGATCGTTCCCGCGCAGCGACTTCAGGGCCGCGTCGTCGGGAAAGAGCGCGGCAATGCGCCGCGCGGCGGTCGAATCGCCGGCGAGCAGCGCGCGGACCTCGGCCGCGAGATCCCCCTGCCGCGCGAGGCGGGCCCGCAGCTCGTCCTCCGTCGCCGGCGGCGCGGGATCCACGAGACGCAGCAGCGCGTGGTACTCGCCCGGATCGAGCTGCAGGGGAGTCGCGGTCAGGAGCAGAAGGCCCCACGTCCGCCGCGACAGCCCACTGGCGACCTCGTACGCCCGCGCCCCGCGCAGGTGGTGCGCCTCGTCGAAAACGACCAGGTCCCATCCCGCCTCGGCCGCCTCGTCGGCTTCCTTCCCGGCGCGCGACAGCCACTCGAGGGACGTCACGACCAGGTCGTGGCGCGCCCACGGAGACCCGGGCGCGTCCGGATCGGGAACGTCCTGCCGCGCGTCGCGCGCGCGGTCGGGGTCCATCAGCGTGAAGAGCAGGTTGAACTTGTGGAACAGCTCCGCGAGCCACTGCACGGTCAGGTGCGACGGCGCGACCACCAGGCACCGCCGCACCAGCCCCGCGTGCAGCAGCGCGGAGAGGACCAGGCCCGCCTCGATCGTCTTGCCCAGCCCGACCTCGTCGGCGAGGACGAAACGGGGCTGCGCCGCGGAGAGCACGTGGTGCGCGACGGAGACCTGGTGCGGCTTCACGTAGACGCGGCTGGCGAAGAGCGCGCCGAGGGCGTCGGCCCGCCGCTCGAGGTCGAGCCGAACGGTCTCCGCGCGCAGCTCGAAGTCCTCCGGCGCGCCCCAGCGGCCCGATGCGAGCTGCTCGGCGGGCCCGGGGCGCGGCGGCGGAGCGCGCAAGTCGGCTTCGCTGCGCACCTCCGGCTTCCTGTCCGGCGCTTGTACCGTGTACCGCTGGAAATCGGCCGCGTTTCCCGGAAGCGGCCGCAGCACCTTCGCCGAAGTGCCGTCGGCGAGCAGCACCGGGCTGCCCGCCCCGAAGCGGAAACGGACCAGCTGCGGATCGCGCGAGGAGAGGATCACCTCGCCGCGCCCGGGAAACTGCGCGGAGAGGCGTGGCGCGTCCTGCGCGACCGCCGTCACGTGCCCGACGCCCCACCCCGGCTGCGCTCGGTGGAGGACTTTCATGCCCGGCCGGAAGTGCGCCACAGGCGGAGTCTTCTATACTGCGCGCGGATGGACGGCCACGTGGCGACTCCACAGGTCGCGGCCAACCCGCCGGCCGCCCGCTCACGCCCGCGCGTCGACGACCTGTTCCGGGCGGGCGTGTACCTCGGGACCATCGGATTCGGCGGCGGCCTGAGCGTGCTGGCGAACATCCAGTCGTACGCGGTGACGCGCAAGCGCTGGCTCACCGATCGCGAGCTCACCAACGCCGTCACCGTGGCGCAGATGCTCCCCGGCGGCGCATCTGCGAATACCCTGGCGTACATCGGGTTGCGATTCGCCGGCTGGCGCGGCGCGCTCGCTGCCTACGTCGGTTTCGCCCTTCCGGGGTTCGTCTCGGTGCTGGTCCTGGCGTGGGCGTACGTGCGGTTCGGCACCACGCCGGATCTGCAGACGGTGCTGGGCGGGTTCAACGCCGCGGTGGTCGGCATCATCGCGAGCATCACCCTCAAGATGGTGCGCACCAGCGTGAGCCGTCTCTGGCAGATGGGCGTCGCGGCGCTGGCGCTCCTCTTCAGCGCGGTCGGCAATGCGCCGCCGGGAGAGATCGTGCTGGTGGCCATTGCCGCGGGCCTCGCCGTCGACCTGGGCACCAAGCGCGCGCGGCTCGCCAGCGTGCGGCGCCGGCGCAGGACGGACCAGGAACCGCCCGTCGCGCTTCCCGAAGAAGGACAGCCGCTGGACGAGCCGCCCAAGCCGCAGCCGCCGTTTTCGTCGCCGTGGCCGGTCCTGGTCTTCGCGGTGCTGGCGGCCGCGCGGATCAGCGACGTCGACGCGGACTTGCTGAAGATGGGCCTCACGTTCTTCCGCACGGGGCTGGGCGCGTACGGAGGCGGCTTCGCCATCGTTCCGCACCTGAAGTCCGTGATCGACACGCGCGGTTGGCTGACCGATCGGCAGTTCGCCGATGCCGTCGCCATCGGAAAGCTGACGCCTGGTCCCGTGCTCCTCCTCGCGACGTTCATCGGCTACCTCCGCCACCACGTCCCCGGAGCGCTGGTGGCCACGGTGTCGATCTTCGCGGCGCCCTTCCTGCTCGTCGTGCTCGCGGGATCGACGCTGGATCGCCTGCGCTCGCGGCGCTTCGTGCGGGCCGGGCTGCGCGGCCTGACGCCCGCCGTGCTGGGCCTGATGGCGGCGGCGGCGATCGCGCTGGGCGATCAGCTCGCCGGCGAGTCCGAGATCGGCATCGCGGTGGCGGTCGCCCTCACCTTGTCGCGGTTCTCTCTCAATCCCGCGCTCATGCTCCTGGTCGGCGGCGTGGCGCGGTTGTGCCTGAGGATGGTGGGACTGTGATGGACGTCGACGCGCAGAGGCTCGCAGCGGGCGAGGCCGCCGCTGCGCTGGTGCGGAACGGGATGACGCTCGGGTACGGAACCGGTCGCGCAGCGGCGGCGGCGCTGACTGCGCTCGCGCGCCGCAAGCTGGACGTGCGCGGCGTCCCCACCTCCGAGCGGACCGCCGAGCTGTGCCGCTCGCTCGGCCTGAAGATCACGACGCTCGAGGAAACTCCCCAGCTGGATCTCTGCATCGACGGCGCCGACGAAGTCGACCCCGACAAGCAGGTCCTCAAGGGCGGAGGCGGCGCGATGGTGCGCGAGAAGCTGGTCGCGCTCGCCTCGCGCAGGCGCGTGCTCGTCATCGAGGAGCCGAAGCTCGTCCGCCGCCTGGGGACCACGCGCGGGCTGCCCGTCGCGGTGCTCGCGTTCGGCTGGAGCAGCACCGTGCGGCGGCTGGAGCGCGTCCTTCCTGGAGCGAAGCGCCGGCAGGAGTTGAACGACGACGGGAGCGTGGTGGTCGACGCGCCCATCCCGGAAGGAGCCGACCTCCGCGCCCTCGACGCCGCCGTGAAGCGCGTCGCGGGGGTCGTCGATCACGGACTGTTCGTCGATCTGTCCCCCGAGGTCCTGGTGGGCACGCCGCAGGGCGTCCGCACGCTCTGACGGTCAGTGGCGCTCGAGCGCTCCGACCGGGGGAGCGGCATGGACATGGCTCTCGTGACCGTGCCCTTCGGCGTGCCGGAACGGCGCGAACCAGCCGCGCACGCCCGAGCGCAGCGCGGAAGCGAGGGCGAGCGCGACGAGAAGAACGGCGCATGCGGTCGGCACGGGCGCCGCGCCCAGCTGGCGCAGGATCGGCAGTTGCGAAGACGCGAGCATGGTGGAGGCGATGCGCGGCGCCTCGCGGAGAAGCGCCGTCCGGTCCAGCGCGACGCCGACGGCGATGGCAACGGCGAATGCGGGCACGGCTACGGCGGCGATCCGCGACGGGGAGGTCCGCCGGATAGGCAACGCGCCCAGCGCAACGAGCGCGACTGCCATGCCCGGCGAAAAGCCGCGGTCGACCGCAGCGCAGGCAAGCAGCGCGCTGCCGGTGACCGTCATCCGGCTCGCGGCGGCGATGCACGCCGCCACGATCAACACGCCCACGGGTCCCGACTCGGTGAGCCAGCCCGGCGGCGCGAGCACGTGGATGGCGCCCCCGAGGAGGAGCAGCCCCAGGATCCAGGGACCGCGCCGGGCGAGCTCCTCGCTGATCGACGCGCGCGCAGCCGGCGCAGGCTCTCGCCCGACGAGCTGCGCGGCAGCGGCGAACGACGCGGCCAGCGCGGCTCGCGCGACCGCTGCCGGCCACCCGAACGCGGCGGCGACGACGAAGAACCCGCGCAGCGGGGCGCGGACCACGGGTGACGCCGAGCGGCGCATAGCGGCGGCTTCGACGGCGATCGAAGCGACGAGAGCGGGCGCGGCGCCGAGCCCGAGCGCCGTCGCGGCGGCCGCGAACTCGAGGATGGTGCGCGTGGTCCGCGCGTCGAGAAACGCGCCGAACCCAGCGACGGCGATCCCCGCGACGCCGGCCAGCAAGTCCCAGCCGCGCTCCCGCCTGCGTGCGAATCGCTGCTCGCCGATCTCGTCCGCGACCACGTGCAGCAAGGCGCCGGCGACCACCGCGGTCGCGGCCCGCAGCACGTCCGCGTTGGCATCCGAGGCGAGCCCTGGCACCAGGTTCCCGCCCAGCACGCCGAGGACGCCGGCGAGAGCGACGAGCCCGACGCGGATCAGGGTGGCGCGCACGCCGAGCAGGTCGAGGAAGGGAAGCGCCACCGCCGCCGTGAGCGGCGCATGGTGCGCGACGATGGCGATCTCCAGATCGGTCGGATTGTCCCGCGCCTGCACCGTGGCGAGGAGCGCCAGGCCTTCGAACAGGGAATGGAAGATCAGCGCTGCGAAGCCGACCTCGGCCGCCACACGCATTCCCGGGACGCCGCGGCGCGCGAAGAGCAGCGGCCCGAGCGCGCGGGCGGCCACCTCGAGAATCCACGGCAACACGAACCCCGCCGCGATCCACAGCAGCGCGACGGGCCCGATCGCGGGGAGCACCTCGGGAAGCAAGTGGAAGACGACCACCCCTGCCGCGGCGGTGAACGCGAACGTCCGGGTCAGCTCGAGCAGGAATTCGCGGCGGCGCGCCGCGAGCGCCAGCGCACCGCCCAGCGCCGCGGAGACGACCGCGAGGAACAATCCCTCCGTCACGCGCGGCTCCGTGCCACGGCCGCCGCGAGCCCTACTCGCCGCCGCTCGAGCACGCGCTGCGTATACGGCCCACGAGGGGAAGATGCAATTGTGTTCCGTTTGCGTCGACGGATGACGGACGGCCGGTCGCCGGTCGATATTCGCCTCTCGATGGAAGCGAACGCGCGGAGTCGGAGAACGCCGGCTGGCGCAATGCGGGCTTCCGCGGCTACGCCGACCACATGGCGACGCCGGAGTTCGCGGCGGGACTCGACGCCCTGCGGGCGCTCGCGAGCCAAGGGCCCGTCGCCCCGCCAGCGACGCGGCGTCACTTCACCACGGCCGCGATCGTCCGGACGGCGCGCGCGAACTCGCCGGCAGGCGGGAGAAGGCTGACGACGAGGTGCGCACCGCCGGGGAAGTCGAAGAAGTAACCCGGGTGGACGAGCACCCCCTCCCGCAGCAGCGAAAGCGCCCACTCCTCCTCGCTGCGCGATCGCGGCACGGACAGCACCGCGGACCACCCTCCCTCGGCGGGAAGCACGTCCCACGGCGCGTCCGCCGATCGGCCGCGAAGCAACGCGGCGCGGTTGTCGCGGACCCGGTCGAGCACGCGGCGCTGGAAATCGTGGCGTCCGCGCAGCAGCTGTCCGGCGGCGAGCTGGACCGGCGTCGCGACGGACAGATACGTGTCGGCGATCAGCTCGAGCCTGCGCACCGCCTGCTGCACTTCGTCCGGAGGCCCCGACACCGCGCACCAGCCGAGCTTCAGCTGCGGCAGGCCGCAGATCTTCGACAATCCGGACAGCGAGAAGGCGAGGACGTCCTCGTGCGCCGCGACGGTCGGCACGCGCCGCGGGTCGGGGACCACGGCGAAGTCGGCGAATACTTCGTCGCAGATCAGCGCGCAGCCGGCACGCTTGCAGACGTCGGCCAGCGCCGCGCGCTCGGTCTGCTTGAGGAACGCGCCGGTCGGGTTCCCCGGGCTCACCACCAGGATGGCGCGGCTGCGCGGCGGCGGATCGAACGCCGTTGCGTCGAGGTGCCATTCACCGTCGAAGCGCAGCGCATACGGCACGGCCTCGACGCCGTCGAGCGCGGTCAGGAACCCGAAGAGCGGGTACGCCGGCTCCGGGACCAGCACGCAGTCCCCGGGGTCGCAGAGCAGCTTGAAGAGCAGCGAGTACGCTTCGCTCGTGCTGGCGGTCAGCACGATGCGCTCGGGATCGACCGCGGCGCCGCGGGAGTCGGCGTAGTAGGCCGCGATCGCTTCCCGCGCGGAGAGCAGGCCTTTGGGATGCGGCTCGTAGCGCAGCGCGCGCGGATCGGCCAGCGCGGCGAGGTGCGCAGCGGGGACCAGCCCCGCGCGCGTCGGATTCGATTCGGTCAGATCGACGAACGTCTCGCGCCGCTCGCGCAGGGCGCGCGAAATCGCGTTCTCCGGATCGGCCCAGGGGAGCCTGCGCGAGTACGGGATCACATCTCGGGCAGCGAGATCTGCGACGAGCGCGGCAGCGGCAGCCGTTCGCGGTCTTTCTCCACGAACCGGAGCGCCGCCCAGATCTCGTCGAGGGAGATGATCTTGTCGTCGGTCATGCCCGCACCGAGGCCCACCGAGCGCACCAGGTCCTGCGAAAGATCGGTGAAGAACCCGCTCGACTTGCGCGGCCATGCCACCCAGATGTACCCGCGCGGGGCGAGGACGTGCTTGGCGCGAGGAAACAGCTCGCCGAGCACGGCGCGCGAGGAGGAGAACAGCAGCACGATGTCCATCTGGCTGACCGGCTTGGTGGCCACCGACGCGCCCTGCGGGAGTGGATCGAGGCGCCGGACGAACCCGACCGGCGGGTCCATGACGAGGACACGCCGGCCCTCTTTGATGCCGAGCTTGCGCGAAACCGGCGTCTCGTCGATGGGTTCCATTTCCGGTGGCACAGGTCTAGAACCCCGCGCGCAAAGCCGCAAGTGGGGGCTCCTGGCCGCGCCTGGTGGGGTACAGTGGCGGCGTGAAGTCCGTCCGCATCGGCCTGCTCGGCATCGGGACCGTCGGCAGGGCGGTGGCGCGCGCTCTGTCGGAGAGACGCGACGTCCTCTCGCGCGCGGCGGCCACACCCATCGTCCTGCAGCGCGCCGCGGTCCGCGACCTCTCCCGCGACCGGGGAGTCGACCAGGCGCTCCTGACCGGCGACGCGCGCTCCATCGTACAGGCGGACGACGTCGACGTCGTCATCGAGCTGATGGGCGGGGAAGAGCCGGCGCGGACCCTCATCGCCGAGGCGCTCCAGCGCGGCAAGCCGGTCATCACCGCCAACAAACGGGTCCTGGCCTGGCACGGGCCGCAGCTCGCGCAGATCGCTGCCGAGCGCGGAGTGGAGCTGCGCTTCGAGGCAGCCGTCGGCGGCGGCATCCCGCTCATCGCTCCGCTGACCGACGACCTGGCCGCGAACCGCGTGCTCGAGCTGCGCGCCATCATCAACGGGACGACGAACTACATCCTCACTCGCATGGCAGCCGGCGAGAAGTACGACGTGGCGCTGGCGCAAGCGCAGAAGCTCGGCTACGCGGAAGCGGATCCGACCGACGACGTCGACGCGATCGACGCCGCCGACAAGCTCGCCATCCTGGTGCGCATCGCGTTCGGCCTCTCGTGCACGCCGGGGCAGATCTTCCGCCAGGGCCTGCGCGGCCTCGATCCACAGGATCTCGCTTACGGACGCGAGATGGGGTACGCGCTCAAGCTCCTCGCCACCGCCCGGCAGACCGACGGCAGGGTCGAGGCGCGCGTACATCCGACCTTCCTCTCCGCCGAGCACCCGCTGGCGCGCGTCGACGGGCCGCGCAACGCCGTTCACATCGTTGGCGACCTGAGCGGACCTGTGATGTTCGGCGGCCTCGGCGCGGGCGGCGACGCCACCGCGAGCGCCGTCCTCGCCGACGTGACGCACGTCGCTCGCCGTCTCGCACTGGGCGATCCCGTGCAGCCGCCGCGCCCGACGCCGTCCGCGCCCCAGCTGCTGCCGATGGACGAAGTGCGCACGCGCTGCTACCTGCGCCTCGCGGTCGACGACGTGCCGGGCGTCTTCGCGCAGGTCACGCGCGTGCTCGCCGAGCACGGCATCGGCCTCGCCAGCGTCATCCAGCGCGAGCCGGGCACGGGCCCCGCGGACGTCGTCCTGCTCACCTACGCTGCTCCGGAGTCGGCGCTGGCCAGGGCGGAAGCCGAGCTGGCGCAGCTGCCCTGCACTCGCGCGGTGCGTGCGCGGATCCGCGTGGAAGAGGCGCGGTCGTGATCCGCTCCGGCGTGCTCGCCCGCTGGCGCGACCGGCTCCCCGTCACGGCGCGCACGCCGGCGCTCACGCTCGGCGAAGGAGACACTCCGCTCGTCGCCGCGCCCTCGCTCGCCCGCGACGTGGGGTGCTCCGAGCTGTGGCTCAAGGTGGAGGGCCAGAACCCTACCGGGTCGTTCAAGGACCGCGGGATGGTCGTCGCCGTCGCCAAGGCCGCCGAGGCCGGCGCCGCCGTCGCCGTCTGCGCCTCGACGGGAAACACCTCCGCGTCGGCTGCGGCCTATTGCGCCGCCGCCGGAATCGCCTGCCGCGTGGTGGTGCCCGAAGGCAAGGTGGCGCTGGGCAAGCTGGCGCAGGCGGTCGCGCACGGAGCGCGCATCGTGGTGCTGCGCGGCAACTTCGACGCCGCTTTGACGGCGGTCCGCGCCCTCGCCACGCGCGGCGGGATCGCGTTGCTCAACAGCGTCAATCCGCACCGGCTCGAGGGGCAGAAGACCGCCGCCTTCGAGATCGCCGAGGCGCTCCACGGCGCGCCGTCGGGGCTGGCGCTCCCGGTGGGGAACGCCGGCAACATCAGCGCGTACTGGCGCGGGTTCGTCGAGCTGGGGCTGCGGCTGCCGCTCTACGGGATCCAGGCGGCGGGCGCGGCGCCGCTCGTGTCCGGCGCGCCGGTCGCGCATCCGGAGACGCTCGCGACCGCCATCCGCATCGGCAATCCGGCGAGCTGGACGCTCGCGACGCAGGCGCAGCGCGAGTCCTCCGGACTGTTCGCCGCCGTCCCCGACGAGGAGATCGTCGCCGCGTGGTCGCGGCTGGCCGCCGAAGCGGGCGTCTTCTGCGAACCCGCCAGCGCCGCCTCCGTCGCCGGACTGTTGCGCCTCGCGCGGGAACGACCCGGACGTTTCGCCGGACAGCGCCTGGTGGCCGTGCTCACGGGACACGGGCTCAAGGACCCGCAAGCCGCGATCGCGCACGCTCCGCCGCTGCCCGAGCCGCTGGCCCCGGACGGGATCGAAGAGGCGCTCCGGTGAGCGGGTTCACGGTCGTGGTGCCCTGCTCGACCTCGAATCTCGGTTCCGGATTCGACGCGGTCGGCATCGCGCTCGGCGGGCCGGATCTGCTCGTGCGCGCCACTCCGCGGCCGGGCGGGCTGCGCATCGCGCGCCTCTCGGGCGAGGGTGAAGCGCGGCTGCCGCGCGACGCGTCGAACCGCGTCGTGCATGCGGCGCACCTCGCGGCCGAGGCTGCGGGGCGCAAGGCCGAGGACCTCGGCGCCGAGATCGAAGTGCACTCCTCGATCCCCTTGCGCCGCGGTCTCGGGTCCTCGGCCGCCGCCGCGCTGGCCGGCGCGCTGCTCGCCGATCGGCTCCTCGGCGGCGCGGTGGGGCAGGAACGAGCGCTGGAGATCGCCGTCCGCCTCGAAGGTCACCCCGACAACGTCGTTCCGGCGTTGCGCGGCGGAGCGCAGGTGGCCGTGCTCGACGCCCGAGGGCGGGTCGTCTCCTGCCCCGTCCCGCTGGGGGCGCCGCTTCGCGCCGCGCTCTTCATCCCGGAGGAGGAGCTGGCGACGAGCGCGGCGCGCGCAGTCCTGCCCCAGACCGTGAAGCTGGGCGACGCCGTCCACAACCTCGGCCGCGCGGCGCTGCTGATCGCGGCCCTCGAGGCGGGCCGGCTCGATCTCCTCGGCGAAGCGATGGACGACCGGCTCCATCAGCCGGCCCGCGCGTCGCTCTTGCCTTGGTTGCCGGCGCTGCTCGGCGCCGCGCGCGAGGCGGGAGCCGCGGGCGCGGCCCTCTCCGGGGCGGGTACGACGGTGCTGGCGCTGTGCGCGCCGGGCACGGCCCACGACGTCGCGCGCGCGATGGAGCAGGCAGCTCAGTCGCGGGGAATGCGGGGACGACCCGAAGTCGTGGATGTCGGCGTCCCGGGCGCTCGCGTCGTCGCGTGATCTTTCCCCGCGAGGGACGCGACGAACTGGTCGATGCGCTGCCGGAAACCGTCGTCGCCCTGCACGAACTGCACGCCGATGCCCGGCTCCGCTCCGCGCTGCGCAGCTTCCTCGGCGGTTACCCGGTGCACGACGACGGCTTTTCCCTCGACGGGGGCGCCGCCCGGCAGCTCCAGGGCGACGTCCACCAGGGCATCCATCGGCGGCGGCTCTGCGGTCCGGATGAACAAGCCCCCGGCGCTGATGTTCGTCGCGTACTCGCGCCGGAAAGCGTCGACGCTGCCGAACCGCACCGCGAAGCGGGCCGCGTACCGCGGCGTGGCACGACGGTCGATCGGGCGCGCCGCCTGTTCAGCAGCGCCGAGAGCACGGACGATGCGCGCCTGCGCCGCCTTGTCGCCCACGAAATCCGCCCAGAACCCCATGGTTGCGTCGTATCGGGTGCGAGCTCGCACGCTGGCGGTCACCTGGATCGGGCGCTCGTCGGGAAAGTAGATCTCGAGCGTGACGCGCTCCCCGGAGCGGGGCGGCACCACGCATCGCACGAAGGCGCACTGCGGACCCAGCGCCCCGGTGGTCGCCTGCACCACCTGCGCTCCTGCGGAAAAGCGGACCGGCACGACGTACGGACGGGTCTTCACGTCCGTCCTGTCGGCCCCCTGGCGCAAAGCTTGAGCGCGCCGACCGCCAAATCGGCGGTCAGCTCCGCTTGAGGATGTACTCGATGGCGCGGTCGATGCGCTCGCGGAACTCGTCCGTCGCGTCGACGAACTGGACGCCGGCGCCTGCCAGCGTGCTGCGCGCCTTCGCTTCCGCCGGGGTGACGCGATGGACGACGCGTCCCTTCGCCTCGACCGGGCTGCCGCCGTCGGGGAGCTCGAGGATGACGGTGATGACCGAGTGAAGCTCGGGCGGGTTCTCCGTCTGCACGAAGACGCCGCCCGCGCTGATGTTCGCCGCGTACTCGAGCACGAAGTCCTGCACGTTGCCGAAGCGGACGCCGAAGCGAGCGTCGACGCGCGGAAAGGCGCGGCGCGGATCGTCGAGCGGCTTGCGGGAGAGCGCGATCGCGCCGATCGGCGTGGGCGCTCCCGAAGCGGCGGCTCGGGCGCGCCGGTCGAGGATCCCGGTGATGCGGTCGCGCAACGACGGCGGCGGGTTCACGAACTGGGCCCAGTACCCGCCCTCGGGCGCCGATCGCCATTCGCCCACGATCGCGTCGGCCTCCTCCGCTTGCGGCCCGCCCGGAAGGTAGAGCTTGAGGGAGACCCGTGTCCCCGGCTTCGGGGGCCGCAGCGAGCAGACGAACACACCGTCGGAGCTCACTTCGCGCGTGGTGGTCTGGACGACCGATGCGCCCGCCGCGACGCGAATGGGAAACACGATCGGAGCTCGCATCGACGCCACTGTACAGTGTCACCGGCGCGACGACGAGGAACTAGCCGCTCCGCGCCGGAGGCGCGGAATTGCGGCTATTCGCGCGGAGCGCGACTCTGGCTGTCCCCGGAAGCGGGGACAGCCTCCTACGGCCGCACAAGGGACTACCCCCGCTGCAGCAGGAACGCGCGATCCTGCCCGGCAGGCACGCCGCCGGCGAGGCGGCGCAACCCCGTTTCGCGCGCGAGCCGATCGACGTCGGTGGCCTCGGCCTCGGCCGCGAGAACCGTGAACGCGAAGAGCCCGCCGGGCGCGAGCACTCCGGCGAGGGCGCGCATTCCGGTCGCCGCGTCGCCCAGCAGCGAGGTGAAGGCGACGACGAGCGCGAATCGGGGTCCGAACGGCGGGTGCTCGAGGTCGCCGGCGACGCGGAGCCCCGCGCGCGCTGCTGCCCTGCGGAGCATGCCGAGGCTCGCGTCGAGCACGACCAACCGTCGCGCCCCGAGCCGCTCGCGCACCGCGGCCGAGGGCTCGCCGCCGTCCGCAAGCCATTCGGAGAAGAGGCCCGTCCCGCCGCCGGCATCGAGGATCGTCCCGGCCGGCGGAGAATCCACTTCGAGGAGCCGGGCGGCGGCGCGGTACTTCTCGCGCTGCTGTGCGCGGAACTGCTCGTCGTACGTGCCGGCGCTCCGGTCGTACGCGCGCGAGAGCAGATCCCGGTCCATCGGGCCACTCTACGGCTGACCGACGCGACCCGTATCGGCCCCTTGCGCGGCCGGGTCACGCCCGATACGTTCGCCCCCCCTCTGGAGGCAGCCGTGGCGAAGCGAACTCCTCTGTACGACGCGCACCTGGCCGCCAACGGGCGCATGATCGAGTTCGCCGGGTTCGAGATGCCGGTGCAGTACCAGGGCCTGGTCGAGGAGCACTTCGCCGTCCGCGAGCGCGCGGGGATCTTCGACGTCAGCCACATGGGC
>Ga0114129_10001065_pt1 | contig 36026 bp, 20 predicted proteins | sample RhiMetdeltSRZDD1_FD_80071 | JGI IMG/M metagenome (GOLD analysis project Ga0114129, IMG submission 80071) | Populus rhizosphere microbial communities from Tennessee, USA - Rhizosphere MetaG P. deltoides SRZDD1 (version 2) (version 2) | ecosystem: Host-associated > Plants > Roots > Rhizosphere >...
AAGCACGCAACTACCAGCACTCCGATAGCGTGGTCCTCTCGTTCTCCGCGGTCGACAACGTGTCCGGCATAGAGATCATCTCGGCCGCGCTGGATGGGAGTGCGGTGCAGAACTCACAGGCGGTCTCGTTGTTGACGATGCCGCTCGGCATGCACACGTTCGAGGTGGTCGCGTCCGACGTCGCCGGGAATTCGGCCCGGCAGTCGATGTCGTTTCGGATCGTGGCTACGCTCGACAGCCTGATCGCGAGCGTCAACATCTATGCGGGACAGGGAAAAATCGACGCCTCGAATCAGAAGAGCCTGCTCGCGAAGCTGAACGACGCCAAGGCGGCGCTGGCCCGGGGCAACACATCGGCCGCGGCGGCGAAACTGCGGGACTTCATCGACCACTGCACGGCCCAGAGCGGTCGTGGCATCTCGGGGGACGCCGCCGCAGTACTGACGGCTGACGCCGACTACGTGCTCGCAACGTTCTAACCCCGGAGTTCAATTGTTGCTGTGGGCGGCTCTTCACACCGATCGCTTCGAGCGGGTTCGGTTTGACAAGGACCGGGCTGGGGCGCTTGCCGACTTCAATCGTCCCGGCCTCGCCGTCGCGCTCCATGACGCGAGCCGGGAGAACCGTCGCGGCCCGCATCGCGTACTCGGCGTGAAGCCGGATGCGACACAGAATTCCTCACCTGATACAGGTGCTTCGATTCTGTAGCTCCTCGAAAGCATCCGGCCTCTTTTGCCTGAGGAAAGCCAAGCCCGCTGGCGTTGCCCGGGCCAGCGAGCGCCATCCGCGGAAGCCCTCATGACGAGCATGCGTTCACTCCGCTACCCGCTGTACGACCGGAACAAGTGGTTGCGAGAACTTGTCATACCGGCCTGACGGCAATGGCGTCTCGTTCCAGGCTGTCGGCGTGATGCCGGAAGGCTTCCGAGAACTCTTGGTCGGTGCGCCGGACTACTGGGCGCCGCTCTCGTTCGTCGGTCAGTAGCGTCGCCTGCGCGAGTGGTCGCCGGTATGACCTGCACATCGCTACGCGAGTCGTCGACCGACGGTATTGTGCTAACGCTCACAATTCTGAGTGCCTGCCTGTCCGGACCTGCCCACTTTTGCCGCCAGACACACACTATTCATCGGCGACGACGGCGGTATGAGCCTTGCTGAAAATCTGCGTCTACGGCCGGGGGACACATGACGCTACTTTCCCGTTTGAGCAGGCGCGACGGAACCGCAACAGCGCCGCCAGTCACCGATCTCCATCAACTTCTGACCGACGTCCAGAACGAGCGGCGCACCCTCCAGGCTGTACTTGCATCGCCGAATCTCGAGGAAGTCTCCGCCGTGCGCGCCGCGCTCGATCACGTCGAGCAGCGCGCGTCGGCGTTGGGACATCAGCTCGACGATCTCGTCTTGCGGGTCGCGCAAGTGCACCGCACCACGAGCGGTGTGGACGCGCTCGAAGCGCGCGTGGCCGCTCTCGAGGAGACCCTGCGTAGCGCCGAAACCCGCGCCGGCCAGACCCTCCAACGCGCCGCCGAAATGGAAGACCAGCGGTGGGCCCTGCAGGAGATGACCACGCACGCGCAGCAGACGTTGACCGGGCTCGAAGCGTTGAAGCACGACCCGGAAATCGAGCGCCTCTCGACGCAGGTGTCCGGAATCAGTGAAGAATGCCGGAAGATCAGCGAGCATCACGCGGCGCTGGTCAAAGAGGCGGACCATCTGCACGCGAAGACCGCGGCCGTGCTGCAGGATGCGACCCTGGCTGCACAGACGTCGACGGCGGCATCCGACAGCGCGCAGGAGGCCGCCAAGCAGATCAGTGAAATTGAACGGAAACTCGAGGCTATCACGCAGATCGACGCGTTGGGGCAGGACACGACGGCGCAGCTCCAGACGCTCAACGCGCTCGCGGAGCACGTGTCGATCAAGGTCAAGGCGCTCGAAGGTCAGCACCAGACGATCGAACGCGCTCTCGTCGACTCCCGGCGGGTCAACGAGATGGTCTGGGAGATGGAGGTGCAGATCGGCAAGTTGAACGAAGGAGCGACGCTGGCCTCACGGGTTGAAGCAGACCTCGACAGGCTCGAGCGGCTGCATCAGGAAACTACCGCGAAACTCGAAGAGTCGGATCGTCGCCGCGTTCAGATGACGGAGAACGCCGCCCAGCACGAGCGTGAAGCGACCGGGCTGTTGCAGGCGATCCAGGAACACCTCGAACGGCTCTCCGTGCGCAAAAAAGAAATGGACACGCTCGCTGAGCGGCTCAGGGCCGCGCACGCCGGGCTCGCGGATGCCGAGCGCCGGCTGACCAGCGTCTCTGCAACCGAACGGACGATGGCCGTGATTGCCGAGAAGGTGGATGCGCTGTCCTCGCACGTCGGTGACATGACCGAGCAAACCAAGGCGCTCGAGGAGAAACAGGGATCGCTGAATCTGCTCGAGGATCGCCTCGAGGATCTGCAAAAGGCTACCAGGCAGACGATGTTGCAGGTTGACACGCTGACGGAGCGCCAGAAGGATCTCGACGCCATGCAGGCCGCATTCGACACGATCGACGCGACCTATGCCGCGGCGCGCACGCTCGGAAACGAGCTCCGGGAGCGCCAGCAGGAATTCTCGCTGTTCGTCCAGCGCACTGCCGATTTCATGAGCGGCGCACCCCGGCTCGAGGCGGCGATCGACGCGCTCAATGCCCGCGTGGCAGAGACGCAGGCGCAGGCTGCGCAGGCGATCAGCATGACGCCGCAGATCGACGGCCTCACGGACCACATCACGAGCCTGACACCGCGTCTGCAACTCGTCGAACAACTCCAGCAACGCGTTTCCGTGCTCCACGAGCTGAGCGGCGAGATCGACCGAAGACTGGCCGCGCAGCTTGCGAGACAGACGGAGATCGAGCAGATGCGCGTGACGTGCGACGGCCTCGCTACGCAGACTGTCGATGCCCATCACAAGCTGGACGCACTCGAGAGAGCCCAGGCTCGTGTGGCAACCGTCATCACGGAGGTCGCGCGGCTGGACACCGATGTATCGACCGCGCGCGCGAATCTCGCCAAGCTTCAGCAGGATACGGACGCAATCGCCGCCCAGGAACGGCGCGTCACGGAACTACACGGCTCGGCGCGCGCGCTTTCCGTCGAAGTCGCAGGACGGATCGAAAGCGTACACGCAGTCAAGGCAGAACTGGCGAACGCAGGCGCCATGCGGCAGGAATTGTACGCAAGCTTCTCGGAGCTGCAGGCGCTGCAGCGCGCGACCTCGTCAGCCACGCGCGAGACCGACCAGCATCTGCAAGAGCTCACGTCACGATGGAAGCATATCGAGGAGCGGCGATCGAAGCTCGCGGGTGTCGAGCAGTCGATCGCCGCTGTCGAGTCCCGATGCAACGCGCTGGATGATCTCGCCAGCGGTGTTTCGTCGAAGATCGACGCGCTCGCGGAACGCGAACGCATCGTTGACGCAGTCAAGCAGGAGCTCGAAGCCATACACACGATCTCGAAGAAGAGCCAGGAAGATCTCGCGGCGCTCGCCGATCGCCGCGCCGAGATCGCTGAAGGCCGAACCGAGCTGGAACGTCTGGCCGGGGCGCTGACCGTCATGACGGAGCGGATCGCCGAGGTCGAGCGGCGAAGCGCGGCCGTGGACGAGGTCCGGCGCAAGGCGGACGCGGCCGTCAGGTTGCTGGACGATGTGCGGGTGACACTCGACACGCTCGGCGAACACAAGGCGATGGTGGACCATGTGGCGGAGATGCTCGTGCGTCTCGACCACGTCATTTCCGAGGCACGGGGCACGACCAGCGCGCTGCAGGCGGAGCGGAAGCTGGCGCAGCGGATCGTGGAGAACGTACGGAACATCCATGCCCGTGCCGGTGCGGACATCCGACAGGTCGGCTGATCCCGGAGGCAGGGGTGCGAATCAAACGCTGGATCCGCCGCACGCTTCGCCGCTACGGAATCAATCCGCCGTTTACCGACGTCGTCTGCCCCCGGCACGTGAAAGCCATCCGCGTGGGCGCCGACGGACGGACCGAGGTGAACATCGAGCGTACGCTCGTGTTCCTCGATGTGCCGGAGCCCGGTGATTTGCTCGATGCCGTTCCGCCCGATGCGGAAGACGATCGGGTGAGCTACCGATCGCCAGACGCGAGAGAGGTGCTCCGGACCTCCGGCCGGCGTGGCACGTTCGTGCACTGGACACCGCACGAGCCTGTCGTTCCATACGCGCTGTACGTCCACCGCTACGGCTGGACGACACCCGTAAGCGACGAGGAAGCCGCTTTGTACACCGAGTTCCGCTGCGACACACGAACTGGAGTCGTGGATTTCGAGATCAGCACGGCCGGCCGATTCGAAGCGGCGGTGGCGTTCAAGAGGCTGCGTTGGCGCCCGATGGCGACTCAAGCCAGTCTCGTCAAATATGCCCTCGAGCAGCTCGAGTCCGATGCTGAAAGGCCGTCAATCACCGAGAACGGGAGCCGCCTCGAGTGGAGACTCCTCTCGCCCAGAATGGGTGAGCGCTACGTCTGCGTCGCCTTTCATCAGGGCGGTATCGCGCTCTGGCAGAACCGTCTGCAGGCCAGCTCCCTCCTGTCGAGAATGCGGCGGCTCATAAGACCACTGCTGCCGATCTGATCAGCCGTGCGTATCGAATCGGCAGCAGCCTGAAACGGCCGTTCCGTGGCATAGTCCTGCTCCCGGTGCTGCGAGCCTGAGGGTTTAACACAAGGTGTGAATGACGGCCAGGACGAGCGCCCTCCTCTGGCGACAAGACTCGTGGCGCTGCGAACTCTCCTTCGCCGACGCGGATGTCCGACTGCGTCTGTTCGAGGGTGAATCGCTCATCTTCGATCAGCTCGTGCAGGCTGGTGTCGAAGCCTTACAGCAGGCAAACGCCTGGCGAACAGCCATCTCTCAGGTCCACACAGTCAAGGGCGCGTAAGCGATGACAGGCGTGAGCGTCCTCTGGATCGTCGTTCACCGATTCAGAATGCGCAGCCAGAATCTGTCAGGCGGGTACGGCGGCTGCTGATCGCGTCTCCGATGGGAAGCTCACGTTGCGCGATCCTGGCCAGCAAGTCCTCCAGAACTGCCGGGGAAAGCGGCTTCGTGAAGTGACTGTCGAATCCAACCTCTCGCGCTTTCCGACGGTCCTCCTCCTGCCCCCAGCCGGTCACGGCGGCGATGTGGACGTGACTGAATTCCGGGAGTTCGCGTAACGTCCGCGCGACGGTATAGCCGTTCATGACAGGTAAGCCGATATCCAGGAAGATCACGTCGGGTGCGAACTCCGAGGCCGCTGCGATTGCGGCGGCGCCATCGTGCGCCAGCTTGGTGGTGTGGCCGAGACGCGACACGACGAACTCCAGCATCTCGGCGGCATCCGTATTGTCGTCGACGATCAGTATGCGAAGGCTGCGCAGTGCCGCCAGAGTTGGCCGCTGGGCCTCGAGCGCGTTCGTCTCCATCGCGGTCGTGATTGGCAGACGGATTTCGACCTCGGTCCCCTGGCCAGTGCCGCGGCTTTGGATGTCGATCCGTCCCTCGTGCATCTCCACGAGCCGCCGTGCCAGCGTGAGCCCGATGCCCAAGCCACCGCTGGACCGCGCCAGAATCGGCTCCGCCTGCTTGAACATGTCGAAGATACGCGGCAGGACTTCCGGCGCAATTCCGATCCCGGTATCGCGGATACGCACCACCGCCTCGTTCGACTCCTGATGTCCGGCGAACCAGATGTGTCCCCCGCGAGGCGTGAACTTCACGGCATTGTTCAGGACGTTCGCGAAGACCTGCACCAGCCGCGTGGCATCACCATTGACCCGGACCGGTGTCGAGGGCAGATCCACATCGATGGTGTGATCCGCGGCCGTTGCGAGGGGCATGACGGATTCAACGGCAGTCGCCATGAGGCGCGCGAGTGAGTGAGGTTCCCGACGCAGCTGGATCTTGTTGGCCGTGATCCGCGAGACCTCCAGGAGGTCATCGACGAGTCGCACGAGCTGCCCTACCTGACGCTCGATCACATCATGCGCACGTGCCGTCATGTTCGGAGGCGTCCCGGCCTTGAGACCCTCCAACGCGAACCGAATAGGCGCCAGTGGATTTCGGAGCTCGTGCGCAAGCGTCGCCAGGAACTCGTCCTTACGTTGATCCGCTTCCAGGAGTCTGGTCGTACGCTCGCGGACGCGAGATTCCAAATCTCGATTAAGCGCTTCCGCCTGTTCCTTCGCAGCCTGGAGGCTCTCGACGAGGTGTTGATTCTCGAATCCCAACTGCAGAGATGATTCAATCGTCCGGTGAAATCGCCAGGTAGTGCTCACCGTGGCAACAGTGAAGAGGCCGGCCAGAAGTGCCATCATCAGGTGCTCTTCATCGCCCTCGCTTGCGAGACGCATGGCGGGAAGAAGACCAGTAGGGATATGAAACGACAGGAACGCCTCCGGCCTCGCTGCCAAGGTTGAAGCAGCCCCGAGCATGACACCGCCGAGAACGAATACGAGGAAGATCTCGTTCATCGATCGGACTTCGGGGTAGAGCACGATGCCGGCGGTACCCCACCCTGCTGCTGCCATCCCGGCGCCGACTGCGAACTTGACGCTCCACCGGCCGGCCTCGGCGGCGCTCGGCGAGGCACGCCAATAGCGCCGCACGAGCATGAACCTTCCTCCGCATACGAGCAGCATGTACAGCAACCACACGAAAACAGTGAAACGCGGAACGACGTTCCACTGGCAGTAGCCCAATAGCGACGCCACGACGATTGTGACGACTATCCCTGTGGTCGCATTGCGGTAGAGCAGGCGGATCTGTGCCGCGCGTACCTGTCGTTGTCGTCGGTCTCCGCCGACGCTCGCACCTGAGGTCACGAACGATTTGGGACGATGACCGGCGAGCGTTCCCAGAAGGGCAGCAACGCGGAAGGACGGTCGCGGAGCGATCACCATAGGGCTTGGTACGCGCGTTCAACGAGCGGGGAGCCCATCAAGTGAAGAGAGTACCACCGAGCCTGCAGAGGCGGGAAGTGGCGACCTTCAATTGGCCACACGAAGGTCGTCGACCTCGACCATACCCGACTCGAGGAGCCGCCAACGGCACCGGCCAGAGGCAAAGGGGCGACTCTTTTCCCCACCTCGGGCCAGGTTTTCACGCGTTCAAAGGAAGATGATCGCCGCCGGACTGCCGACCGGCGTGTACTGATTCGCAAACTTCAAATGACGTCCGTCTCCGTCCACCTTGAAGGTGGTCACTGCATCGCTTCTCTGGTTGCAGACATACATGGAACGTCCCGAGGGATCGATATTGAAGCTGCGAGGGTAGTCGCCGCGCGTCCACTCTTCACCGATCAACTCAGGATGACCCGCCCCGTCGATGCCGAAAATGGCGATCGTGTCGTGGAGCCGGTTGGCCGCATAGATGAACGCGCCGTTGGGCGAGACCATGATTTCCGACGTGAAATTGGTCCCGACGAAGCCTTCGGGGAGCGTGGATATTTCGTCGACGAGCTGCAGGGATCCCGTTGACGAGTTGTACACCATGAACGCCAGCGTAGACGCTTCTTCGTTGAGCAGATAGAACCATGCACCATTCGGATGGAACGCGAAGTGACGCGGTCCGGCGCCAGCAGAAGTCGGAAATGTCTGCGGACTGAGAAGCTTGCCGCTGGCCGGGTCGAACTTCCACACGATGACGATATCGAGACCCAGATCCGTCGCAATAGCAAAGTTGCCCGCGGGGTCGGTTTGGATCATGTGGGCATGGGCTGCGTTGTGGCCGCTGATCGCGAAACTGCCGGGAGGCGCCTTCGCCGCTTTGGTCGGTCCTACAGGGCACGGACCGGCTGAGCAGGTATTGACATCGGCCTGTACATCGGTCGCCGGCCCGAGCGCGCCGCCGCTGAGGATGGGAATGACCGCGCAGTTCCCACCGCCGTAATTGGCGACCAGAACGTACTTGCCGGACCGATCCACGCTCAAATGCGCCGGTCCACTGCCTTGCGAGCTGACGGTGTTCAGGAACGTCAGGTCACCATTCGCCTGGTTGACTGCGAACGCGCTGACCGCACCGCTCGTTGTGTTGTTGAAGTTTCCGATTTCGTTGGCGGCGTAGAGATGCGTCTTGGAAGAATCGAACGCAATCCAGGAAGGGTTGGTCGCGGAAACGCTCGAAGGCGAGGGATTCGGCGTCGTGAACACTTTGATCTGGGTAAGCTCGCCGTTCGCCTCTACCCGGAACAGATAGATCCCTGAACCATTGGGTGTGTAGCAGCCGACATAGGCCAGGCTCGTCGCTTTACCTCTTTGTGCGAGGCCCGACATCGGCCGCGATGCCGCGAGCGCCGCCCCGCCAAGTAACAGGTCTCGACGCGTGACTTCACCAAGCCAAGACCGCCGTGATGGGATGCTCTGTGAGTGCATCGTTCCTCCTCGAAGAGTCGAAGATCGGCGCTGCGAGGCATGTATCGCCGCACGCGTGGCATACTCGCATGGTCGCTGACGGCAGGCAAGCTCGCCTTTCGACAAGCGCTGGGCGACCCCGGGCTCCGTCGAAGGGTCGAAGGGTCGGGCGATCGCAATCCGGGAGACGGCGATGACATCGAGAATCGTTGCCTGCAGCATCCTGGCCGCGCTGACGGCTTCACACGCGATCGCTCAGAACCGCCCGAACGTTGTCCTCATTTACGCCGACGACCTCGGGTACGGCGACGTCTCGGCGTATGGCGCGGTGGGCCTGAAGACACCGAACATCGACCGCCTCGCACGCGAAGGCATACGGTTCACCGACGCCCACGCGGCCGCTGCGACCTGCACACCTTCCCGCTACGCGATGCTCACAGGCGAGTACGCCTGGCGTAAGCCGGGTACCGGAGTGCTGCCCGGCAACGCCGCGCTCATCATCGAACCTGGCAGGACAACACTGGCCAGCCTGTTCCAGCGGGCCGGATTTGCGACTGGTGTGGTCGGCAAGTGGCATCTCGGCCTTGGTCCTGCTGGAGGGCCCGACTGGAACGGCGAAATTCGCCCCGGTCCGTTGGACATCGGCTTCGGCTCCGCATTCATTATGGCTGCCACCGGCGATCGCGTACCGACCGTGTACATCGAGAATCGCCGCGTGGCCGGCCTCGATCCAGGGGACCCGATTCGTGTGACTTACGGTGAGCCGGTAGGCGACTGGCCTACGGGACGCGGGAACGCGAACCTTCTCAAGGTCCATCCAAGCACGGCCACGATCAGACCATCGTCAACGGCATCAGCCGGATCGGTTACATGACCGGCGGCAAGGCTGCGCTGTGGAAGGACGAAGACATGGCGGACGCCTTCACGCGCAAGGCGACCGCATTCATCGAGCAGCATCGTGCGACGCCGTTCTTTCTGTTTTTCGCGCTGCACGATCCGCACGTGCCGCGCGTGCCGCACGCCCGTTTCGTCGGCGCCACATCGATGGGACCACGCGGTGACGCAATCGCGCAACTCGACTGGTGCGTCGGCGAGGTTCTCTCTGCGCTCGACCGCCTCAACCTGGCCACCGACACCCTCGTCCTCTTCACAAGTGACAACGGCCCGGTGCTCGATGACGGATATCGAGATGACGCTGTCGAGAAGCTAGGCACGCATGCGCCCGCGGGACCGTTCCGCGGCGGCAAGTACAGCAACTTCGAGGGCGGAACGCGGGTTCCGTTCATCGTGCGCTGGCCTGCGCGGGTGAAGCCGGCTGTATCGGACGCGCTGGTTTCTCAGGTCGATCTCGTCGCGTCGTTCGCGGCGCTGACGGGTTTTTCGTTGTCTGACCCAGGCGTGCGGGACAGCGAGAACGTGCTGCCGGCCCTGATGGGCGCGTCGAAGACAGCGCGTACCGTACTCATCGAGCAGGCAGGTTCCCTTTCCATCCGGCAGGGGCAATGGAAGTACATCGCGCCGGGGAACGGTCCGCGAATCAACGAGAACACGAAGACGGAACTGGGCAACGACCCGACGCCGCAGCTCTACGATCTGTCGAACGACACGGGAGAGCGGAGCAATCTCGCGACCACCCGGCCAGAGAAGGTTCGCGAGATGGAGTCGCTGCTCGACGGAATCCCTCGCCGTGGACAGCCATCGACCGTCAAGCGCCCGAACATCGTTTTGGCCATCGCCGACGACTGGTCGTTCCCTCACGCAGGCATCTACGGAGATCGGATTGCCCGGGCGCCGAATTTCGAGCGCATCGCCCGCGAAGGTGCGCGGTTCACGCACGCGTTCACCGCGGCGCCGTCGTGCACGCCATCGCGCGCCGCCCTCCTGACCGGCCAGGCGGTTCACCGGCTCGAAGAAGGCGCCAACCTGCACGGCTTTCTTCCGAAGTCGCATGCGGTTTATCCCGATCTGCTGGAAGAGGCGGGCTACTTCGTTGGATTCTCCGGCAAGGGATGGGGACCGGGGCGTTTTGAGCCCGGCGGGCGTGTCAGGAACCCTGCGGGACCAACGTTCAAGAACTTCGACGAGTTCATGCAACGCCGACCACAGGGAAGCCCGTTTTGCTTCTGGTTCGGCAGCACGGATCCGCACCGCCCCTATGAGCCGGGAACGGGCGCGAAAACCGGCGCGGATCCGACACGTGTCGAAGTTCCGGGCTTTCTTCCGGCCACCGTCGATGTCCGGAACGATCTGCTCGACTACTACTTCGAGGTCCACCGATTCGATCGCGATCTCGGGAGCATCATCGAAACGCTCGAACGCGCCGGCGAACTCGACAACACACTCATCATCGTGACCTCGGACAACGGCATGCCCTTCCCGCGGGCAAAGGCGAACGTCTACGACAGCGGCGCGCGGATGCCGCTCGCCATCCGATGGCCTGGTGTCGTCAAGGCTGGCGCGGTAATCGACTCGTTCGTCAGTCTCACGGATGTAGCGCCCACGATACTGGAAGGCGCCGGGCTGAAGCCACTTGACGCGATGACAGGCCGCACGCTGCTGCCACTTCTGCGAGGGGAGACGCAACCCGGACGCGATCGTGTATTCATCGAACGGGAGCGTCACGCGAATGTCAGACGCGGCGACCTGAGCTACCCTGTACGGGCGATCAGAACGAGTGACTATCTCTACATCCGGAACTTCCGTCCCGATCGCTGGCCTGCGGGCGACCCCCAGCAGTACTTCGCAGTCGGGCCGTTCGGTGACATCGACGGAAGCCCGTCGAAGTCCCTGTTGCTCGATCGACAGGCAGAACGGGCCATCGCGTCGTATTTCCAACTCGCGACGGCAAAGCGTCCGGCTGAGGAGCTCTACGACCTGAGGCGCGATCCACACCAGTTGAAAAACGTGAGCGGCCAGTCCGCGCACCGCGCCGCGCAGCAACGTCTCCGGGTGGAGCTGGATCGCTGGATGCGCGAGACCGGCGATCCGCGAGCGACCGTGGACGACGATCGATGGGATCGATTCCCGTACTACGGGGAGCCGGCGAAGTAGCGGCTTACTGCGAGGCGGATCGCACCAGCCGGAATCCGAGATTTGAAGTCGTGCTGGTGACCTCTGATTGCCGCGGCTGCCGACCAGGTACTTCGCGCAGTACTGATCGGTGCAGAGATACGATCCACCGCGCAGGACGCGCTTCGCAGCTCCCGGCTCCTGAGGGTCGAAGCTGTCGGCTGGTCCCTGAGGATTTCGCGTGGGCGCTCCATCCTGCGCTCGGCGCGCATGGTATCCGGACGGTACCATTCGGCGCACCATTGCCAGACATTGCCACCCACGTCGTACAGACCGAATCCATTTGGCGGAAATGCCGTGACCGGCGAAGTTCCTAGGTAGCCATCCTCGCCGCGGTCCCTCGCGGGAAACCGCCCCTGCCAGGTGTTCGCAGCAGCCTTGCCGGCCGGATTCAGTTCGTTGCCCCATGCATATCGATTGCGGTCGAGACCACCGCGCGCGGCGAACTCGAACTCCGCTTCTGTTGGCAACCGCTTGTTGACCCACTTCGCATATCGAAGTTTTTCATTTCCGTGCGGACGATTCCGCGCCCTACTCATAACTCGCGCGATCTGACAACACCAGCGCGCGTGTTTGCGGCGTTGAATCTCGATCAGAGCCAAGCTGGACTCAGGCACAGCCGATGCATATGAGCTCAACGTTACAAACGCTGCAGTGCAATGCTTGGCATCCTGAAAAGGAGCACCAGCGAACCCCAAAATGTGAACTAGCTACGACTAAAGGAGAGCGGCCATGTTGCGCAGAGAGTTTCTGAAACTGAGCGCGGCGGCCACCGGAGGACTCTACCTGTCAGTACGAGTTGGCGGCATCAGGTACGTCGTCGCCGCTTCCATCCACGGCGGAACCCTCGCTCCGGAGGACATCACCAAGTACGCGACGCCATTGCTCATCCCGCCCGTCATGCCGCGGGCGGCCGTCATCACCGCGCCCGGCGGCAAACCGGTCGACTATTACGAGATCTCCGTGAGGCAGTTCAGCCAGCAGATCCTGCCTGTGGGCCTGCCGCCGACGAAAGTATGGGGCTACGGTGCCGTCAGCTCCATGAGCAATCGTGGGTTGCTCGTGCACAACGCGCCGTCGCTGACTATCGAAGCCGACTGGAACCGGCCGGTGCGCGTGAAGTGGATCAACGACCTGGTGGATGCCAACGGCGACTATTTGCCTCACCTGCTCCCCGTCGATCAGACGTTGCACTGGGCCAACCCGCCCGGAGGGACGGAAGGCCGCGACATGCGGCCCACTTTCGACGAGACACCCGGTCCCTACACCGGCCCCGTTCCGCTGGTGACGCACGTGCACGGCGCGGTCGGCGTGGGAGACGAGAGCGACGGCTACGCCGAGGCTTGGTTCCTGCCAGACGCGAACAACATCCCGGACGGCTACGCCACCGAAGGCACCTGGTACAACTTCTTCGCCGGGAAGGCTCACGCAAGCTACGGCGCCACCTGGGGGCCAGGCTTCGCGGTCTTCCAGTATCCGAACCTCAATCGAGCGTCGACCATCTGGTACCACGATCACGCGCTCGGCATGACGCGTCTCAACGTCTCCGCCGGGCCCGCCGGCTTCTACTTCGTCCGCGGCGGGCCGGCGGGTGACAAGGCCGTCCTCGACTCACGCACCAACGGGGTGGCGGTTCTTCCGGGTCCCGCTCCGCGAGAAGGTGACAAGTTCCCGCCGAACAAGCCCTATCACGAGATCCCGATCGCGATCCAGGACCGCTCGTTCAACGCCGATGGGTCGCTCTTCTACCCGGACACGCGCGCGTTCTTCGACGAAGCCACCGCGGAAGATCCCGGGTTCATCCCGTTCACCGATCTATCGCCGATCTGGAACCCCGAGTACTTCGGCAACTTCATCATGGTGAACGACAACACCTGGCCGTTCCTGAACGTCGAGCAGCGGCAGCTTCCTGAACGGCTGCCAGTCGCGCTTCCTGATCCTCGACTTCAGGAACATTTCGGGTGTCGAGGCCTGGCAGATCGGAAATGAAGGCGGCTTCCTGGCCGCGCCGGTGAACATTCCGCGGATCACAGCAATCGCCTGCTGATGGCCCTCGCCGAACGAGCGGACGTGATCGTGGACTTCACGAACGTTCCAGTTGGTAATTACGTCCTCGGCAACATCGGCCCGGACGAGCCGTTCGGAGGCGGCGAGCCGCCCGGCGACTTCGACGCGGCCGACCCCGACACTACCGGCCAGGTGATGCAGTTCAGGGTGGTACCAGCGCTGACCCCTGACCCCACGACGCCGCCGCAGTTCCTGGTGCTTCCGCCGATCACCCCGTTGCCCGCCGAGACGGTCACGCGGCGTCTCGCGCTCGTCGAGATGGCGTCCGAGTTCTGGGACGGTCCTGCGGAGGCGAGACTCGGCACCGTGGACGCGGACGGCATGCCGGTTGGGAAGATGTGGACCGATTCGGTTACCGAAAATCCCAACGTCGGCGACACGGAGGTCTGGGAGCTTTACAACTTCACCGCCGACGCTCACCCGATGCACGTCCACGAGGTGGCCTTCGAGGTCGTGAACCGGCAGGCGCTCGTGGCCAATGAGGAGGGCGAGACCATACCTCCTGCCACGCTCGTCGGCGATCCGCGGCCTCCCGAGGCCTGGGAAAGCGGCTTCAAGGACACGGTGATCGCCTACCCGGGCGAGGTCACCCGGATACGCGCGCAGTTCAATACGCCCGGGCAGTTCGTCTGGCACTGCCACATCGTCGAGCACGAAGACAATGAGATGATGCGGCCGTACCGCATTGGGCCGGTGCAGCCCGGCGAACCGGGCAGCGCAACTTAGCAGGACTGGAGGTCCCTGAGGTCAGAACTGGCGGCGACGAGTACGCGTGGCACGGCCACTTCTGAACACGAGTGATCTGATCGGCCGTGCCAAGCGCGCCGTATGACCCCAGCAGCCGGTCGCGACGATTCGGACGATGGACGATATCGTCGACGAGAAACTCGAGAACCGACAGCAGATGCGGTCGGTGTTGGGCACGTTCGTGTCATTCGCGTTGCTCCTTGCGGCGATGGGAATCTACGGCGTGCTGCCGCATCTCGTCGAGGAAACCCGACGAGAGATCCGTCCCAGTGAGCATGCCCAGGAACCACGCGTACGCCGGGTTTGGAGCGAACGTCGAAGAGGTCCAGTAGGGGCCTGGCCGTCAGAGGCCATCACTCGATGGACCTTGTGCGATCGCGGACTGCGAAACTGTCGTTTTTCCAGGTTGAGGTTGTGGGGCAGCTGCTGGCTGGTCTTGAACTCGACGAGACGGAATGACTACCGGTGACTCGGCGTGCCTCGGATCTCGCCGTCTGCGAAGACCGATGTCACGTCGGAGTACCCGGTGAACACCGTCGCCTCGAATCGAGTCGTCAGCGCTCCGCCGGGCTCGAGCTGGATGGCAGTGCGGCGTGGGATTGTCGACCTGCCCGACGGCAAATCGCACGCGGGTTCGAGGGGCATCAAAGATGCCCAGCCGTACCACGGATAATCTTGACCCCCGCGGAAGATCTGCCATAAGCCGAGCGTAGGAAACAGTGCGTGATCCCACCGAAGCGCGAAGCCAACATCCTTGTGAGGATTCACGATCGCGTACCACCCCTGTGCGAAGGCGTCCAGGCGCACGAAATCGTGCGAGCGCGCGTCGGGACCGGGTATCACCGAGACGTCGACGGCTGAACCCTCGACATCCACAAGGTGCGGCCATGCCGCTTCCTGGTTCGGACGCAACCTCCGTCCAACCGGTGGTTGCGCTGCAACGCGCGCGACGCACGGCGGAAGAAAAACGCGGCACCCCGCTTCGATGAACGGCCAACCGAACGTGGGGTGCTGCCCCCAGAGCACGTCAACGGAGTGACCGGCCTCGCAGGCGAGGCGCTCGTCGATCACGAGCGTCGACCGACCCGCTTCGACTGTCAGGGTCTTCTCGACACGAATGGGGATTCGCACCAGGCGCACCGAGAAGGTGACCGCAATACGCTCGGGTGCGTCCTGGTCGATTTGATAGTCCCAAGGCAACAACGTGGCCTCGCCATGAAAGCCGAAGGACGCGCCGCGATGGACGCTGGGCTGCGGGCCGTTGGGCAGCATCTCGTACCAGCCGCCGGCAAACTGCTCGCGAAACGGTCCTTCGGCGAGGGGCGACGACGCGCGATCGGGGAATGCTCGTCTCAATCCATGGTACGAGCGCCAGAGGAGCTCGAGGTCGATCGGTTTGTAGAGGAGCTCGAGGATGTCCGCGCCTTTATCGGCCACCACAAGCACTCGCAGCCGCTCGTTTTCGAGGGTCACACAGCGATGGCCGCGGTACACGATCTCTCGAATCCTGCAGCCGAAATTCCGCTCGTGCGTGTACGCGAGGTAGGGATTCACGTCGTCGGCTCCAGCCGTCGTTCGCGGCCCACGAACCACACCAGCCCAAGCGCAAGCGGATGCAACGCCGCCATTCCGACGAACACCGGGACGTACGAGTAATTCGTCACGAGAAAGCCGACAAGTCCGGTCGACAGCATGCCACCGAAGCCGCTCCCGGCCGCGACGATGCCGAAGGCGGTCGCGACCGATGGGGCCGGATAACGATCGACGATCAGCGCGCCGATCGTCACCTGCCAGGCGAGCTGCGAGAGCGCTACGACGCCGGCACACACGAGCACCAGCGGAATCGATGGCGCCCACGCAACGAGCGGACCGACGAGAATGGTCGTGGCGACAAGACGAAGGACCATCTTGCGCGCGGTCATCGGGCTCTGGCCCCGATCGATCAAGCGGCCCGACAGCCATCCTCCGAACACCGCGCCGATGTCAGCGGCGAGGTACACGATCCAGGCGACTCTTCCCACCTCGACGAGCGAGAGGCCGCGGACGTCGGTGAGGTATTTCGGAAACCAGAACAGGTAGAAGTACCAGACGGGATCCGTGAGCACACGCGAACCCAGGAGAAGCCAAGTATCACGCTGCGTGAGCAGCATCCGCCAAAGGACCCACTCGGCGCCTGGTGTCCGCTCACTCGTTCTGCTCGAAACATCCGGTACGAGCGAGCGCTCTACATCGGTGATTCGCGGGTGTGCGCTTGGCGGGTAATACAAAAGGACCCACGGCACGACCCACAACAATCCCAACACCCCCGTGATCACGAAAGCGCCGCGCCAGGAATACGAAAGGGCCAGCCAGGCGATCAACGGCGGCGCAACGGTCGCGCCGATTGTCGCTCCCATCGTGAACATGCCGTACGCAAGTCCGCGCTCGCGAGGCGGGAACCATTCGGATAAGGCCTTCGGACCGACCGTCCAGTTGCCCGGTTCGCCCACACCGAGCAGCATTCGCCAGAGTCCGAGCGTCAAGAATGACGAGGCGAACGCCGTGCCAATGTTGGCAAACGACCACCAGATGATGAACGCCACCATGCTGACACGCGTGCCGAGCCAGTCCGTGATGCGTCCGGAGACCAGATACGAGATAGTGTACGTCAGCAGGAATCCCTGGACGATGCGCGCGTAGTCGACGTCGGAGAGCTCGAGATCGTTCTGAATGGTCCGAGCGAGAATCGACAGAGTCTGACGATCGACGTAGTTGATGACGGAGGACAGGAAGAGCAGCCCGACGATCCACCAGCGGAGATTGGGAATACGTCCGCGAACGTGGTTGACGCGCGCGACCGCCGTGGGATTCATCGGCGGTCCGCCCATGCATCGAGCGCGTCCGGCTTGAGCGCGATGCCGAGGCCTGGTCCAGCGGGTATCGGCACGTAGCCACCAACTACCTCGATCGGCTGCTTCAGCCACGCATTGCCGATCGGGTTGTCACCAATCCAGTACTCGCTGGTGATCGTGTTGGGCATGGCCGCGGCCAGGTGCAGCGTAGCCGCGATGTGCACGGCGGAGCCGATGCTGACGTGCGGCGCGAACGCAATCCCGAACGCATCCGCGAGTTCGGCGATCCGCCGGCACTCGGTAATGCCGCCTGCACGACACACGTCAGGCTGTACGATGTCGAGCCCGCGTCGGCGAATGAACTCGGCGACCTCGTAGCGCGACGAGAGCGAATCGAGCGCTATTGGCAGGGTCAACGCGTCGGCCAACTGGCCGTAGCCCTCGACGTCCTCGGGAGGAATGGGCATCTCGAGCCAGGCCACGCCAAGCGCCTCGAGCTCGCGACCGAGCTTCAAGGCCTGTGCGCGGTCGTACACGCCTGCGGCATCGGTGTAGATCAGAAAATCGTCGCCAACGCCATCGCGCACGGCGCGCACGCTGCGGCGATCACCTTCGATACCCTTGCCGAGCGCCATCTTGAGGCCGGTATAACCGTCAGCCTTGAGCCGCAACGCTTCCTCGACGAGCGCTTCCAGCGCCTCGTTGTCTGCATCGCGGTCGAGAGCGGGCAGACCCGATGCGTAGACGCGAACGGGATTCCGGAACACACCGCCCAGCATCGAGGCAATCGATACGCCCGCGGCTTGCGCCGCGAGATCCCACAACGCGATATCGACGCCGCTGATGGCCTCGAGGTAGAAGCCGGCCCGATGCCCACGGACGCGCATCCCTGCATACATACGTTCCCAGAGGACGGTCACGTCACGCGGGTCGGCTCCGCGCACGATGTCTGCAAGAAGAAGATCGATGATCGCCTTCGTCGCCCGTGGTGCGACCGGCGCCTTGGACTCGCCGTATCCGACGAGGCCGGTATCGGTGGTGAGACGTACGATGACGGTGTCGATCGTGCGCGAATACAGGTAGCGCCGCCGGACGGGTGTTGGGTACTCCGATGAGAGCTCAGGAGCAACGCCTGTGCGTGACGGGCCCCACGCGCGGCTTCCCCAGTACGGCCGTGCGTCGGTCGGTGGTGCCTGGACCGCGAATGTCTCGATACGTTCGATCTTCATGAAACCAGCTTCGGGCTCATGGCTCTCGGCTTCGCTCGATCTTCATCATGTGTGGGGCGCGGTCTCTAGACCGCGGCGTCCGGCGGGGCTTGAAAGCCCCGCCCTACAGAATTGTTCACCGCCGACCCCGTTACGGTGGACACAGCATCAACAACAGCGGCCCCTGCCCCCATGGGAAGACCCCGAACGGGCGCGTGACGTACATCCGCAGCTCCCCGATTGGCGTTGCATCCGACACGAGCGCGAGCGCACCATCGGACGACACATGATCGAGGACGGCCGCACGCGCGCGGTCGCACATTGGACCGTATCGCTCATCGAGCAGCCCACCCGAGCGACCGCGATCGATCGCCCACACAGTCATCGCTGCAAGCGTCGATTCGGACGGTGCATCGGGATCATCGAGCACTGTCGGCCAGAGTCCGGACGGGTGCTGACTCCTGACGAGTCCATCGAGGAGCGCACCGAGCCGCTGCCGCAGCTCGTTCACGCCCGGTGCATTGCCCGGTACGAGTGCCAGCGTCTCTACCAAACCCATCACCGCCCATCCGTTCCCGCGCGCCCAATGGTGACCGTTCGTGCCGCAGCTCTCCTCGAAGCCGTGCGTGAACAGACCCGTTCGCTCCCCCTGCAGAAGCCGGGCATATCCAATCAGCTCGCGCACGGCCTCGCTCGCGTACGACTCGTCTCCGGTCACCTGGGCGAGGCGAGCCAGAAACGGGGGCGCACCCTCCATCGAATCGACCCAGATTTGACGGCGCCACCCGGGCAGATCCGGGCGGCGATAGCGCACGCCGAGAAGTCCGACGGGTACAGACACGTAGAAGCTCGCGAGCGCTCGCGCCGCGTCCAGCCATGCCTCGTCACCATCCAGCTCATGGAGGAGCAGCAGTTCCGTCCCTGGTGCGACGTGCTCTTCCGCGCTTCGACCGATGCCACGCCCCACGTACGATCGCAGCAGCGCACGGACGAAGCCGAGTGGCTCCGCGTCACCGGTTACGCGGCTCGCTGCAAGCAATCCACGCAGCGCGACAGCCTCGCCGAACCCCCACATCCTGAACGGCCAGCGCATCGTCTGCGCGGCCACCGCGCGGATGAGTGTCTGCGATTCGATGCGTTCCGTAGTGCTCATTCGAGGGACAGAACGGCAGTCTTTCGAAACGCGAGATGGCCGTAGGAGACCGTCAGTGTTTTCAGTCCTGCGGGAACGGTGACGTCGGTGGCGAAGAGACCGGTGTTGACGCCTGTTTCCGTCACCAGCTGGCGAGAGATCCCGCCGTCCCGCTGCACTTCGATCCAGGCCGTCTCGACGCGCTCTGGATTCATGTCGAGGGCGGCGCGCAGCTCCACGCGCACGGGAACGCCGGGCTTCGCTTTCTGAATCGTGGCGCCGGTCTGGAGATCCACGAAACGGATCGCGTGAGATCCGAGCGTGGAGAAGGTGACCGTCGACATCCACGCACGGTTCGTGATGGACCATCCCTCGGTCCCGTACACGCCGGGCCTGTCGGCGCTTGCGGCCTCCGCTGGATTGAACGGAAATGCCGCGTCGGTCGGCGAGCCATCGAGCGCACCGCGCACCGGCCCGAGCTCGCCGGTGCCGAACACGTACGGATGCGGCCAGCCAACCTCGACGCCGGGCCAGAACCCGTCCATCGCCACGCGCAGTCGGCTCTTGTTGCCAAGATGCGCTCCAGCGGGATTGCGACCGAGGACGAAGTCCACCTGCGACCAGCCGATCGCCCGCAGTTCGGGATCGTTCAGCGCCGCTGCAACCGCAAACGCGCCGCCACCCATCCCTGCAACCGTGCCCACCTCTTTGCTCCTCGGGTGGGCCCATTCGAGATCGTTGTGCGTCCGGTACTGCCACAGATTCTTCGTGCGTGAAACGATGTAGTCGCGCCAGGCGATCAGCTTTTCTCGAGTCCCCGGCGGCGCCTGGTCCGGGGCGGCAAGCAGGAACAGGGCGAGTGCCTGCGGCACGATGTGCTCGGCGTTCCGTGCGCGCCATGTGTGGACCGGATTGCCGAAGTCCCAGGACCGGATAATATCCTCCGCACAGGCGCGGGCGTACGCGAGGAAGCGCGCGGCCTGACCATTCGGTTCTTCGCGCTCGCCGAGATACATCAGGAGATTCCGCAGCAAGCCCTGCCCGAGCGCGTTCCCCTGCTCGTTGAACTCGAGCCGTCCCTCATCGATCCATTTCCGGCTCTTCACCCAGTACCGCACTTCCTTGTGGCGGTCGTACTTCTCCCAGAGCTCGAGACAGACCTTTCGATACTTCTGGTACGTCTCGCGCGTCATGTAGGGCTGGAGAAACGAGTGATAGTAGGCAGAAACCGCTGCGAGCTGATCCAGCAGATTCTGGTAATCGAAGTTCTGCAGCGACCGATCGTCGTAGCCAAACTGGCGAACCCATCCCTCGTAACCGTCCGCGCGGGACTCGAAGCCGCCCGTACGACCTGTGTATTTGTGGTTGGCATACGCGAATTCGGCGTGCCACAGGATCAGCTTGATGAGGTCGGGCGCGCTGCTCCATGGAAGACCGCCGTCGTTTGGGAGCAGGTGCCGCGGTTCAGAGTCGCTGCCAACGTCCGGCGGATCCGCCCACATCCGATCGGCGCTGCCCCGAAGCTCTCCTGTCCATCGATCGAACAATGCAGGGTTGGATGCGTACAGCAAGCCTTCGAACGTCGCCTCGAGACCCTGTCCGCCGCCATCGCGCGATGGACCGCCGCCCGTCACGTTTGCAGGGCTCAGATGCGGCGTGAACCCGCCCCGCACGTCGATGAAGAATTGATACGCGAGACGCGACGATGTTCGCTCGAACAGATGATTGGCGACGAGGAACGGGACCGATCGGTCGAAGCCATCGACGCCGACAGCATACTCTTCGGTCGATGCTGCCGGCTCGAACGAGGAGAAGTCGCCGACGGAGTCGTGAATGACACCGCGGAAGACCGGATCACCGCCTGGCAGCCGCTCGATGCGAAACGGTGTGCCATCGGCCGCGCCCGGACACGTGAATCGTTTGGCTTCGCCCAGGTTGTAGCCGGCCTGATTGACGAATGGCTGGCGCGCCCGGGCAAGCACGCGTTGTTCGGCGCAGAAGATAGGTCGCGACGCCAGACCTGCAGCAGCCACGATCATGACCACAACGCCGAGTCGAGCGGTAGAGCGTCTCGTCACGGCGTCAACCTCAAGCGAGGTCCCTCGTGTTTCCGATTGCCGCGGTCGAGCGCTTCAATCTGAACTTCGACCGCTTGCTCGGGCTTCGGAACATGGACGCTCAGCTCGAACGGATAGGTCTCGTCCCGTGCGTCGGTCCAGGCGCCGACACCGATGCGATACCGGAAACGCACTTCACGAGCCTGCTTCTCGGTCGCGTCGAGGTACACGAAGACATCGACGAGCTCGGGAACGACGCTGATTCGCATACCGGTGACGGTACCGATAGCGGCAACTCCCGAGTCGATGCGAGCGTAGCTCTGATCGGAAGGCGCCGCAGCGGGTGGCGTGGCCACACGGCGCTGAAAGGATGTGTCGACCGTCAAGCCCTGAATCTTCGCGACCGCGAGACCGTACGGGGCGATGCGGGCACTGAGCTCACCTCTTGTCAACCGTGCGCTGCCTGAGGATCCGCCAAGCCAGGAGACCGGGTACTCGCGGTCTGCTTTCCACGCCACGACGTCAGCGTTCACCCGAATCTGTACCTGCTCCGCGTTTGGCGCAGTGTTCATCAGGATCAGGTACAGGTCGTTCTTTCCCACGCCGAACAGATGATTCACAGCGGTGGTCGAGGCCGTGATAGCACCGCGAGGCATCCAGAGCGCGACGCCATCGTCGCCGAACACGCGCCCGAGGCGATGACCGTAAACCTTGCTTGTCAGGTACGCGTACCCCGGCGCGTAGGCCGAAGGGAAATCGATCTGGCCGCCGGATCGATAGAACGCGTCACTCACCAGATAGTCGACCAGCAGCGCGATGTGCGGCCAGACGTGATTGTAGAAGATCGCGTTGTATTTGATGTCGTAGTAGGAATGCAGTGGGTAGTCGGGCTTCTGATACACCGTCGTCGCGAGCGACGTGAAGTAGTAGCCTGGAAAGTTTGCGTAGCGGCCGATCACCGCGTTGACGGCCGCGTCGCGTAACAAATCATCCTTCGCATGATGCGCGAGCCGGAGGAGCCACGCGGCATGATGCGTGAGCATGATCGGTCCCCAGAGATACGTGCCTCCCTGCTCGGGCGGCAGCCCGACGAGCGACGTTCGCCACCCGGGCACTCGCTCTTCTGTGATGTTTGTGGTCGTGTCGCGCTCTTCCCACTTCTCCCCCGTCACTCGGCGGCCCGGGAAGATACCCGGAACTTTCCCGCCCTCGTTCGCGAGAATGTCGATGTCCGGTGCCATTGGATTCGAGCGCAGCATCGGCAGCATCGCGCGTGCGCTCGTCACCGCCGCATCCAGGTAACGACGGTCCTTCGTCGCTTCGTACAACTCATACAGGTCGAACCACCTCGGCCCGTAGTCGGTGTAGAACGCGGCCTGCTTGTCGACGAGCGCCGGGTTCGTGTCGAAGCCAGCCGGCAGCCGATCCAGTTCGGCGGCAATGTGGGAATCAGCGCCAGCGCGGGCTTTCGTCAGCCAGCTCGCATCGTGCGTAATTCGGAACATGGCGAGCTGGTCCTGCCAGGTGCCGCCGCCGGTATCCGTCAACAGATTCAGCCGCCGCGGCTTGCCGAAGATGCGCTCCGCCTCGCGGCGAAACACGACGGACTTGCCGCCGGTGATCTCGAACAGGCTTGCCAGCTCGCCGATCTCGACGCACGGGCCGCGGAGGAAGTGCGATGGGTTCTGCGACGTTTCCGCTTCGTTGGTCGAGTAGAGATATTTCTCGCGAGACATCACGTACTCGATGAGCGGCAGCGCTCGACGACGGTAGACTTCCGTGTCGCCGGTGACCAGCGCAACACCGAGCGCGTGCAACGCCGACACGACCTTGACCGTGCCCGGCACGTCGAACCGGTAGTCGAACCCTTTGAGCTCCTGCACCCAACCCGAATAGCCGTCGTTCATGCCGAAGGCGATCATGTTCTCGAGCGTCTGGTTGAGCGACAACGGTCCGTTCTGGCGCTCGTTCCGATACCGGGCGATGTCTCTCAAGATGTACTGGACGCTGCCGTACCATCCGCCCCCGGCCAGCACGTATCGCGCACGAAACGTGAACCGTTCGCCCGCTCCGCGCTTCGACTCGGCACCACCGAGCACGGGTGCGAACAGCAGCGGCCTCGCTAGTCCCGTTCCGTCGCGGAGCACGAAGCCGAATCTCGAATTCGTGAAGGTCGCGTAGCGGTAAGGCATCTCCGAGAGATCCGCGGCAAGCCCCTCCGTCGTGTCCGCAGCCGTCACGAACGTCGCGGCTGTCGTCGCAAACGTCTCGGGTGTGAGGTACGACCGTGCGGGAAAGCGTTTCCAGGACCAGACGAGCGGCTGGAAGAGAAAGTCGACTTTCGCGGGATCCTGGGGAGTGATACCCGAGAACGCAGCCGAGTACCATCCCTCCTTGCGCGGAAGGATTGACGTCTCGATCACGGGCGCCTCCTGCCCGGCCGGCAGCTCGAGACGCAGTCCCAGCTCGTAGTCGCGCGCCGAATCGAAGCGGAATACGAGATCGCGCGCTCCGCCACGCGCGACGGAAGTCGCTCGATGCCGTTGCGGCGTCGCGGCGTGGAACAGGTCAGGATCTGCATCCGCAGGGGATCGCTTCCAGCCGGCGGTCAGCGTGACCTCGTCGGCGATCCGCGTGGACGTGTAGCCGGGATCGCCGTCAGTGAACAAGACATCGATCGACGGCGCGATTCGCCGAGTGACACCAGGTTCATCCGTCCGCGATATCTCGACGACCGGGCCGTCTTTCGAGACCTCGATTCTGACCCTGAAGCGTTCGTTTCCGATTTCCTGCGCGACGACTGCTCGCACGAGCAGGAGAACGACGCACACGGTCGTCACGCCTGCAATCAAGGCCGACAGCAGCACCCTTCGAGATGCCGCATGCACCGACTGATGCATGATCACTCCTGCCAGCGCCGCGCGAGGAGCGCGCCGCCATCGATGACGTACGTCGCACCGGTGATGAACGACGCTTCATCCGATGCGAGAAACAAGGCGAGGTTCGCGACATCGTCTGCGGTCCCGAATCGCCCGAGGGGATGACGTTTCAGGTTTCGTGCGCGAGCGCTCTCGGGGTCGGACTGCCGATCGAAAGAGGCCTGCAGCATGGGAGTGTCGATCGATGCCGGGCAGATGCAGTTGACGCGTATCTGGTGCTCGGCTTCCTCGAGCGCGAGCGTCCGCGTCAGCGTGATGATCGCGCCCTTCGACGTGGAGTAGGCGGCCATCCCCGGCGCGCCGACAATGCCCGTGATCGAGGCCATGTTGACGATGGCACCGCCGCCGGCATCGCGCATCAAGGGAATCACGGCACGCGCACAGACCCACACGCTCCGCACGTTCACGCTCAGCACGCGATCGAGCTCCTCCGCTGTGGAATCGGCGAGTGTGCCGAACGACGAGGTCGCGGCGTTGTTCAGCAGCACTGTCGGGACGCCGACCTCGCGACGTCCAACCTCAATCAAGGCTGCGATTTCGTCCTCATGCGCTGCATCGGAGCCGATACCCACCGCCGTCCCGCCGGCTTGCCGGATCTCGTTCGCCACTCGACCTGCAGCAACAGCGTCGAGGTCGGCGACGATTACGCGCGCGCCTTCGCGAGCAAAGCGGACGGCTGACGCACGGCCGATTCCCGAACCACCGCCCGTAACGAGGGCCGTTCTCCCGGCAAGTCTCACCGCCGCGCCGCTCCGAAAGCCGACGTGGAATCGATCCGGTCGACGTGATCCATCACGCTGCCGTCGGGTCTGATGATCCGAATCGTGGTCGCGACGTCCCCAGCGCTGTCGAAAATCACTTCCACGCGCTGGCCAGGCACGAGCGCAGGCAGCGGACGCATCGCGAGCGGCACGGTGGCGTCTCTCGAGGCGACCTCGAGTATCAAGCCGCTCAGATCGCGCGCTGGAAAGTCCGGACGTGCTTCAACAGTGATGCGGGTGATGAGTCGACCGCCTTCTCGCGAGATCGGCGAGGCAACCACTCTCGCAGCGGCAAATTCAAGTGCGACCACGTGGTACGCATCCCGGGGTTCGCGCAGATGGTCGACGAGGCCCCACGGCCGATAGCCATTCGGCGCTGTGTCGGGATAGCGGCTCCGATAGTCCTGGAGCGTCCAGACCGACGCACCCGCGACGAACGATCGCTGCCGCATGATGCCGATGGCGTCGCGAAAATAGCGGCGCCTTTCCTCTTCGGTCCTCACCTTGTCCGCACGAAGCCCGAACTCACTTACGACGACGGGCTTCTGTGGGTAGCGTTGATGAACGAGATCAAGCACTCCGCCCAACTGCGCCGGTGCTGCGTACGTATTGATGCTGACGAAGTCGACGAAGTGCGAGCCCTCGTCTTCGGGGCCTGGGAGCTCCGGTCGGAATGCTCGATAGCTGGCAAACGTGACGAGCCGTGACGGATCGAGCTGGCGCACGAAGGCGGCCATGTCCTTCGTCCATTGCACGCCGGACGGCGTATCGGACGCGTACTCGTTTCCCACGCTCCACGCGATCACCGACGGATGATTCCAGTCGCGTTCGACGAGCTCGCGCATCTGGTTGCGGAAGTCCGCCCGCATGGCTGCGTCATCCAGTTGCGTCGGCTGCAGGTTCCAGTTGCCAGGCTCACCGACGATGAGCAGACCGAGACGGTCGGCGAGATCCAGCAGCGCGGGCGGGGCGGCGTAGTGGATGATGCGCTGCAGCTCCATCCCGGCAGCCTTCATCAGCCTGATGTCACGCTCGACCACCCCGGTTGGTTCGAGCAAACCGAATTTCGGATCGTCGCTCGGACGATTTGCGCCGCCGAGCCGCACGGGACGCCCGTTCAGATGAAGCTCTGTGCCTTGCGTCTCGAACCGGCGAATTCCGAATGTGGAAACGGGCACGTCCGCAGCAGCTGACTCCGTCGTCAGCTCCGCGCGGAGTCGATACAGCGTTGGGCGATCGAGTCCCCACAGCTGCACGGCTTCGCGCGGCAGCGTCGTCCGCCACGTGATCTCGGTCGACCCGCCCGGCGGCGCTGTACGGCTTGCCTGCCCCCTTGCCGCGGAAATTGTCAGCGGCACCTCGCGATCGCCTTCGAGCCTCAGGAGCGTGAACCGGAGTCGCGCAGCAGCCGGCCGGTTCGTCGTGTTCCGGACCCACGTGGTCGCCTCGACATCGGCGGCTCCGGTCGTGAGATCGGGAACAGCTGTGACGCGCTGCTTCTGAACGTAGACAGCGGGAGAGACAACGAGCCTCACCGGACGGACGATCCCGCCGTAGTCCCACCACGGATACACGCGCGCCGTCGGTTCGGATCCCGGGCGCGCACCCGGCATCGTCCTGGTGCTCCAGCCGTTGTCGACTTCCAGGACTAGGGCGTTCTGATCGCTCCCAAGCGCCCCGGCGACGTCGAATCCAAAGGGTGTGTACCCACCCTCGTGTGTGCCCAGCAGTAAGCCATTCAACCAGACGCGCGCACGAGCGAAGACTGCATCGAACTCGATCCGGACGTGCCTGCCCTCGAGCCCGCGCGGCGTTGCAAACGCTCGCCGGTACCAGGCACGGCCGGTGTATGGATATCGAGGATCCAGCGGCCAGCAGTGCGGGACGTTGACGCGATCCCACCGACGGTCGTCGAGGTCGGCCGCGAACCACCGATCCGTTTCGCCACTGCTCGTCGGGTCGATCGCGAAGCGCCATTCCCCGCCCAAATTGATCGTTGCGGGCACGGCCGCGGAGTCTTGTATCGTGCCGCGCGGCGATGCGACGACCGTGGCGACGAAAACCGCGAGAATGATTATTTCAAAATGTGTAGTGTCCGCCTTCAGGCGGACTCTGCGCCGGCTGAAGCCGGCGCCCACAGAGGTCCTGTCACTACTGGTGATCTGCACGTCGCTCCCGGCCCGACTAGGAGTACACGAATTGCGCGGTGATCGTGGTCGCGTGGCTCACCTTCAGCCGCACCCAATGCGCGGAGAAGCCGGGTGGGAATTCGTGATGCGCGTAGCCGCCGTCTTGCACGTTCAATTCGGCGTACGCGTGCCAGCGGCCGTTTCCCTGAAAGTCCACCTCGATCGTCACGATCGTGAACGGCGCCCCTTTCTGGGTGACGTGCAGGGCTTTGCGATCGAATCCCGTCATCAGGAACGGATCCGATTGCGCGCCCGCTTCGACGCGATCCTCCCACCACGGTCCGCCCCAACCCTGCGGCTTGCCCCAACTCCACAGCTCGTCGGGATGCCCGAACCAGAGTCCCGATTGCGGTTGACCCACGCTGCGATCCGTCTGATCGCCGCCGAGGACCAACAATCCGCGCCACGAACAGAAGTCCGGGACCATTCGCAAGTGACGCGCGATTGGGACGATCCCCCAGACCCGCCCGTCATACGAGAGCGCCGGCAGCTCGTAGAACAGACCGTGCAGGTCCATCAGAAAGCGCTCCGTCTGCATTTCGCGGATGCGCATCCATTCCGTGGTCCACGCATGATCGAACGTCTGGCCCCCCTTCGGAAGGCGATAGGTTGTCCAGCTTCCGTTCCGAAACACTTTGAGGATCGCCGACGCCCTGTCCCAGCCGGTCGCGTAGATCGGGCGGCCGAATGTCTCAGCCGACCATGCCTTGCCCATGACTTCGACGAAGGGCTTCCGCTCGAGAATCGTCCATCGCGTTCCATCCCACTCGGCCAGTCGACCTCCGGCGAGCTCTCCCTTGAAATCACGCTCGTCGTAGGTATTGTTCGCAACGACTACGCGACCCGCTTCGGTGTACGCGCTCTTGAAGTGCGGGCGAGTCCCTTCGGGCAATTCGAGGACCTTGACGAGATCGAACAGTTGTCGGGACTCGAGTGTCCTGACGTTCGCCTCGAACAACAATCCCTCCATCGTCAAAAAGTAGACGAGGTTCTCCGGATCCTTGAGATGCTCCATCGTCGCGGCAAGACGATGCTTCGCCAACTCGGGGAACGTGCGGACGACGCCTTTCGTGTCGATGATGTGCGGACCGATGATGGCCTGATTCGATGGATTGTGAATGAGACGATTTGCGAACGTGCCAGTGACGCTCGCGGGATGACGATGCATGTTCAGCGATGCGTCGACCTCGTACAGCCCGAGCCCGGCGCCCTGAATGTGAGCCACGTAGCCGACAACCCAGAGGCGATTTGCCCACGGCACCAGGGCGCCGATTCCGGCTTCGGACCGCGGATCGTGCTCAGACAGGATCGAGAGGTGCGGAAAGATCCCTCCGATCTGCGGCCGCGGGCGCGCCTGACCGTCCGCCTGCGCGCCGAGCGAGGGTGCGTTGAGTAGCCCGATTACCGTTGCCGATACACCGACGAGAAGCAGTTGCGCGACCCACCAACGCGAGTGGCAATTTCGAATCACGCGTCGCACGCGGTCCATCGATATCAATCTCCTCAAAAGTCCGCGCAATTCGTGTAATCCGCGTGACCCGCGTAACCGGAGACGGGATGTTATCGCCGCTCCGCCGCTGGTCGTACGCGGTACGCGCGGTCCGGCTCAATTACGAAGGTCAACGCGACGCCGTCATGCTTTGCGTCCACACGCTGCCCGCCTTCGGTCCCGACTTCGACAGGACTGCTCCACGTACCCACGTCCACCTGAATCGACGTCTCACGCCCATCCTCGTGATGGAACACTGTCGACGTTTTCGGAATTACCGGGTAGATGCGTGCGAGCAGTCGCCCTTCGCGCTCCTCGACGATGATGCCCGTCCCGCCGACGAGCAGCGGATCCCGGGTCACGGGAATCGCGAAGCGTGCCAACGTGGTGGGCCCTTCGTGCGCAACACCCGTGTCGTATTCGATCCAGCGGCCGCGCGGCAGGTACACGTCGCGCGTGCTGGATGTCGCATAATCGTCGCCGTAAAGCGGAATCGCCATCAGCGCGTCGCCGATCAGCCACTGATAGCCACGGCGCGTGGTGTTCTCGAGTGTGTAAACGGCTGGATCGTCGGGAAACGCCAGCGGCAGTGGCGTCATCGTGTACGGAAAACCCGTGCGATGCGTCGCCACTGCGGCGCTATAGAAATAAGCATGCAGGCGTCCATGAAGCTGGGCGGATTCGAGCGTGACGCGGCTTACTTGCTCGTCGTGCAGATTCCAGGGACCGTACCCGACTGCCATCGACGGATGAACCGACGCGTAGCGCGCGTAACGCATCAGATATTGCCGCAATGCGTCGTCCGTCAGCTTCCGCTTTCCCTCCGTCTCGGTTGCCGCGATCGTGCCGCCGACGATGTCGGGATAGACGTACGGGAAGCCACTGTACGCCAGTGCCAGACCGTTGATCGGGCCGCGGTCCTGCGTCTCCCAGTAGTTGAAGTCGTTGTAGCGGTGAATGTCGACCGGTGAGCCGAGATATGCGTTGCGGCCCATGATGTACACACCGCGATCCATCAACGCGGCGTTCACCGGGTCGATCTTGTCGTCGCGCAGATCGTACTTGCCGAAGCCGTACAGATCCTCCTTGAAGCCATCGACCCCGAAGTCGAGCCACTTCTGACACAGGCCGACGTACCAGTTGACGGCGCCCGGGCGAAACGCGTCCAGCAAATATGCAGGCACACGAGGGAAGCCAATCGTGAAGAGCTTCGGCTTCCCGCTTTCGGTCAGAAAGAAGTCGCGCTCGACGCCCTCGTGCGCGAACGGACCGTCGGGGATGAATGCGATGCGAAGACCGAGGATCACCTTCAAGCCGCGTTGATGGAAATTCGAGATGAGCGCTTTTGGATCGGGATAGAGGTTCGGATCCCACAGGCCGAAGCTCGTGGTCGCGTGAAACCGCGGATCGTGCCGAGGCCAGAATCCGGAGCCGATGACCATCCAACGCAAGGGAAACCCGAGTTCGAGATAACGCGAGACGTTCTCCGTCACCGTGCGCTGATTCGTGTCCCACGCAAGCGCGCCCCACGCCTCCCATCCCACCCCGAACCACTCGTACTTCGGCGGATACACCTGGTAGCCGCTCGCGTTGCGCACGTTCAGGAACTGTCGGTAGATCTCGGAAGGCGTTCCCACGAAGTAGTGGAGCGCCGTGAGCTCACGGACACCTCGGCTCCCCTGCGCAAGCTCGTCGCTCGTGACGCGGACCACTTTCAGGCCTGGATGAACGTTGACATTCGCGAGGCCTTGCCTGGGGGCAATGATGAAGTTGCTGACCAGGCGCACCGCGCCCGAACCTTCGCTGGCTGCGCGAAGCCGTTCGTGGGTGAATCCCGTCAGCTCCGTCGTGGTGCGATTGAAGGCGGCGTGATCGGCAAGGCCGAAAGCAGGAGCGAGACCGGCCGTACGAGCGACGATCGTGTAAGTGCCCTCGGCGATCGGCTTGACCGCGATCCGAAACCCCGTCGTCTCGATCGCGAGCGACACACGCGCCTCGATCCCATCGACGGTCCGAACCGTCCCATCGAAGCCGCGCGGCGTGGTGTTCGCGTCGTGGGTGGATGCGACCGCCCCACCTCCGCCGCCGTCCTTCAGGATTTGAAGTCCGGATTCCTTGTGGGGCGCGGCAATGACGGTCCCGTCGCGACGCTCGACGCTGTAACGAAATCCCGCGGGATCGATGCGCACGCGGTACGTCGGGGCCTCGAGCACGATCGGTGAAGCCGGCTGTGGAGCCATGGCACGAGTTCGCCACGCCGCCGAGGCTGCCACTGCAGCGATCAGCACCAGCGCCGCGCGCCTGCGGTGACGAACGCCGAAGCGCTGCGAGATCAACCGTCTTCCGCTCCGATCAGAACACCAGGCGCACGCCGAACTGCAGGATGCGAGCGTCGCGAGACGACGTGATCCGGCCGAAGTTGGAGTTGACGTTGCGTCCGTCGGCGCCAGGCTGGAACGTCGTGTTCGGGATTCCGAGATTGACGTGATTCGTGACGTTGAACGCCTCGGCCCTGAGCTGCAGCTTCATCCGTCCCCGCAACGTCACCTGCTTCAAGACCGAAAGGTCGACGTTGAAGACCCCCGGCGTCCGCGCATCGGGCAGCGTCCGCCCGACGTTCCCCAGCTCGAAGTTTGGCGGGTTCACGAATGCATCGGTGTTGAACCATCGATCCCGTGTCGGGTTTTCGAGTGCGGCGTCGCCGAGATAATTCGGGCGGTCGGCTCTGTTGTTGTTGGCGCCACGGATGATCAGCGGGACCCCGCCCTGGAAGGTTGCGACCGTGTTGATCTGCCAGCCGCCGGCAATGCTCGAGGCAACGCCGTCAGTCAGCCACGGTTTGCCGGCGCCGAATGGCAGCTCGTACACGCCGCTGACCACGAGCCGGTGCCGGACATCGGTCGGATCGAGCGACCGTTCCGCACGGCGATTGAACTTGCCGTCCTGATAGTTGACGGTCGTGACCTGCTCCACCGGACCGAAGTTGATTGGAACGACAACGCTGTCGCTCATCAACTTCGCGAACGTGTACGAGCCGAGCAGGACGAACCCGTTCGTCAGCCGCTTTTCGGCGCTCAGCAGGAGAGCGTGGTATTCCGAGAATCCCTGATGCGGGTTCCTGACGGTGATGCCGCTGTAGTACGGATAGGGTCTGAGCGCCTGTGAGCGGCTGATCGTCGCCCCACCGAGAGCGCCGGGAACGCGACCGGCGTAAGGGTTCGGCACCTGGTCCTGCAGTGCGAGGCCGAGCGAGTAGTACTGCGGATCGAGCTGGTCCAGGTCGTAGCCACCGGAAATGAGATGGGTCGAGCGATTAGCCGAATAGGCGGCCTCGAGGAGCAGGTTTCCCAGCACCTGTTGCTGGACGGACAAGGTCCACTGGTGCGATTCGATGTTCTTGCCATTCGACTCGTCGTAGGTGACAGCGCCACCCAGGAACGCGCTCGGTCCAAGCGTTGCTCCGATCGGCTGCGTAACCGGCGTCGGGAAACCGTCCTGCAGCCGGAACGCGACCAGGTTCATGTTGCCGCCTGGCGGGTTGTATTGGGTCGAGGTGTTCGCGAACCCGTTCGTTGCGCCGAAGTAGTCGCGATGGAAGTTGGTGGCGTAGAACAACCCGTAGCCGCCTCGCACCACCGTTCGACCCGTTCCAAACAGGTCGTAGGCAAAGCCCACGCGCGGTCCGAAGTCGTTCGTGTCCGATTCGAGGAATGTGCCGCCGTAGTCGAGGCACGCGAACTCCATCCGGCCGAGCAGGCCGTTGTCCGGGTTGGTCGCGAACGGATTGAAGTTCGATGTCGCGCAGTCGCGCTCCTTCGGCGGCGCCTGATAGTCGTAGCGCAGTCCGAGATTCAGCGTCATCCGTCCGAGCTTCCAGTCGTCCTGGACGAAGCCGCTCACGGAGTAGGCGGTGTGATCCTCCGGAAGGTGCGACGTGGCTGATGCGGATCCAACCGCCCCCAGCATGAATGTGGCGAACCCGTTCCCCGTCCCGGCCTGATTCTGCGGATTCCCAGTCAGAGTGGCCGGGAAATTGAAAAGGCCGGACGGCTGCTGTCGCTGCAGGTTAAGCGCCTGCTGATGCCGAATATCCGTCCCGAACTTGAACGTGTGTCGCCCACCGACGAGCGTGAGCATGTCGAACACCTGCCAGGTGCTGGACTCCCGCAATCCAGCGGTGCCCGTGTTGAATATCGCCAACCCGTTTCTGATGTCGGGGAACGTGTCGGCGGGCACGCTGGCGGGCAACCCGAGCTTCTGGGGCCAGTCGCCGCCAAAGCTCGCAACAACGAACGGAAACTGCTGGCGCGCGTTGCTCACGCGAACCTCATTGAGCAGGGCGCCGCTGAACGTGTGCGTATCCGACACGACGAAGTTGTGCGTCGTCAGCGTGTCGTAGCGCTTCCGGACAATCGGGTCCGGCCACGGAGATTGCGAAAAACCACCATCTGCGTAGTGCCGGTAGTAGTTGTACCGAACAGACAGGCTGTTCGCCGGGGAGAACCGGTGGTCCACCTTGGTCGTCCACTGCCGCATGTCGCGCTTCTCGTCGATGTTGTCGCGCCAGTTGTTGGCGTTCGTGAACGGATTTTCAGGATCGCGGTTCGCCAGTGGGTAAAAGGCGAGGATGTTCTGCGCGACAGGATCGAGTCGATTGGCGGGAATGATGTTGTTCTGGAATGGATCGCGCACGAACCCGGCGCCGTTGGGGTTCGTTCGCGTCGTGTTCGGGTCGTAGAGGACGATCAGGTTTCCATTCGCGTCGCGCAGGTTCGAGAAGTCACCGCGTCGCATCGCCTCGGTCGGCACCGTCTGCGTCGTCGGCTGCTCGCGATTGAAATTCCACGCTTCGAGGTTGAAGAAAAAGAACGAACGGTTCGCGCCGTCGTACAGCCCCGGCAGTTTGATTGGCCCGCCGATGGCGCCGCCCCCTTGGTTGTAATCGAATTTCGGCTTGACGCTCGCGAACGCGTTCTTCGCATCGAAGCGGTCGTTGCGCGTGAAATCGTACAGGCTGCCCCTGAACTGGTTCGTGCCCGACTTGGTGACCATGTTGACGACGCCGCCGGCCGTGAAGCCAAACTCGGACGACATCGAGCTGGTTTGCACCTTGAATTCCTCGACCGCGTCGACGGCAGGGTTCACGTTGATGTCGGCAAGATAGCTCTGGTTGTTCGTCGCGCCGTCGAGAACGTACTGGTTGATTCCGGTAGGTCCGCCGTTGATGCTGATCGCCGAGAGCGCCACGCCGCGGTCGGAGAACCCGCTCTGCGTCGGACCCGAGTTCGACTTGACGCTCGGGGCGAGCGCCATCAGCGCGAGCGCGTTCCGCCCGTTGAGTGGCAGCTCCGTGATGCGGCGGTTCTCGATCACCTTGCCCACAGTCGCGCTGCTCGTGTTCACGAGCGGCGTTGCCCCATGCACTTCGACCCGCTCCGTAAGATCACCCAATTCGACCTTCAGGTCGACACGCGCGCCCTCGTCCACCTGCAGAACAATGCCCGTCGACACCGCAGTCTTGAAGCCGGTCTTCTCAGCAGTGACGGCGTACTCTCCGACCGGAAGGCTCGGCGCCGTGTAGAAGCCGGTGCTGTTGGTGCGCGCCACGAACGTTGCCTGCGTGGCGACGTTCGTAATCGTGACGGTCGCGTCGGGGACGGCTGCGCCGCTCGCATCCGACACGGTGCCGCTAATACTGCCGCGACCCTGCTGCGCCTCACCGGTTGCCGCAACAAGGAGGGTGGCGAGCACCGCAAGGCCCAGCTGTGTGCCCCTCGAAGGGCGTCTTTTTCCCTTTTCCCTTGTCCCGTTTCCCTTTCTTGAGACGTCAGTGGGCCAGGCCATCGCGTTCCTCCTGCACGATGCGATCGCGCTGACTCTGGCGCATGCGGACAAAAATGTAAAGTGAAAAATCTCAGATTTCTGATTTTACAATCCGGCCCCGGTCGTGGCATCCTGTCTCCTCGATGAAGATGCTGCCGCGCCTCTCCCGATCGCGGGCAAGCGATTCGGTCTTCGATATCCTCCGGGAAAACATTGTCGGCCGCGGCTTCCGGCCCGGCGACCGCCTCGATGTCCGTGCGCTCGCCGATCAGCTCGGCGTGAGCGCAACGCCCGTCAAGGACGCAATCAACCGGCTGGCGGCCGAAGGTCTGGTCGAGATCCGGCCGCGCAGCGGCACCTTCGTGGCGGAGCTCGCACCGGATGCCGTTGCGGAGACGTTCGAGATCCGGCGGGCCCTCGAATGCCTGGCCGCCGAGCGTGTAGTCACGCAGCTGACGCCGGATTTACTCGCGCGTTTCCAGGACGTCGTCGACGCAATGGACCGGCCGGTCTCGACTGAACGCGACCGGACCGAGCACGAGCGGAAGAACGTCGAGCTGCACACCCTTCTCGTCGAAGCTTCGGGCAATCGTCGATTGACGGAGCTCTATCGGAGCCTGAACGCGCACCTGACCATCGCGCGCATTCACTCGACACGCCGACCTGACGATGACCGCCTCGAGCAGGAGCGGCGCGAGCACCGCGCGATCCTCGAAGCGCTTGCCACGCGGGATGCGGCGGCACTCGTCAGCGCGCTCGATCGCCACATTCGCCGCGCCGGGATCGCGCTCGTCGGCGACCTCCGCGAGGCGCGCGCAGGAGCGGCATGAGCGACGCCGCGATCGCGCGCCTCGAAGCGTTCGCCGTCCGATTGCCGCGCGACACCGACGCGACAACGGGTACGGCTGGTTCGCCGGTCACGCTGGCGCGAGGTTCGGCCTCCCGTTATCGCTGGGCGTCGACGTACCCGACCGTCTACTCGGACCATCTCGAAACACTGCTCGTCAGGGTCGAAACCGCCAACGGGATCGTCGGATGGGGTGAAGCACAAGCGCCGGTGGCGCCCGAGATTCCGCGCACGATTGTCGACGTGCTGCTCGGGCCTTTGGCGATCGGCGAAGACGCGCTCGCGCCGGAACGTCTCTGGAACCGGTTGTATTCCGCCATGCGCGTGCGTGGCCACACGGGAAGCTTCCTGCTGGATGCGATCGCTGCGATCGACATCGCAGTCTGGGACATCTGCGGCAAGAGCGTGCGACAGCCAATCGCACGCCTGCTTGGAGGACCGTGTCACGATCCCGTTCCCTGCTACGTGTCGGGCCTTC
>Ga0114129_10001069_pt1 | contig 36016 bp, 34 predicted proteins | sample RhiMetdeltSRZDD1_FD_80071 | JGI IMG/M metagenome (GOLD analysis project Ga0114129, IMG submission 80071) | Populus rhizosphere microbial communities from Tennessee, USA - Rhizosphere MetaG P. deltoides SRZDD1 (version 2) (version 2) | ecosystem: Host-associated > Plants > Roots > Rhizosphere >...
GCGCGCCGAACTGCTGTCGCCGGAGCGAGGCAACGCGCTGGTGTTCTCGGGATTCGCCGGTATCGCCTTGCTCATAGCCGTTATAGACATCGCCGGGGTGCTAGCGTTTTCAGTGAGCGCGCGCACGCGCGAGTTCGGCATGCGGATGGCGGTGGGCTGTTCGCCTCGGGCTTTGCTCACGCACGTGCTGTCGCAAGGCACAGCAATAGCGGGCATCGGAATCGCCGCCGGCGCGGCAGGAGGCTTCGTGCTGTCGCGTGTGGTGGCGAGCTTCACGCCCGTGCAGCTGCCGGGAGCGCTGGCCGTGGCTGCAGCCGCCGCAGTTCTGCTGACGGCGGCAGTTGTGGCGTCGTGGCTGCCCGCCGCGTGCGTCGCGGATCGACATCATCGAAGCGCTGCGGGCGGAGTAGACACCGGTCACTTCTTCAGCGCTGCACTCCAGTTGAGCACGATACCGTCACGGGCGTGGTACTTCCGCCCGCCGCGTTTACCGATAGAATCGGCTGCCGTCCGCCTCCGAACAGAATTGTGTCCTCGGGGCCCCAAGTGGCACCCCGGAAGTCGGTCACAGTCTCGGCGATCACCTGAGCGGCTCCGCCGTTGGCGGGAACTTTCTTCAGCCTTCCGTCTGCGAAGAAGCCGATCCAGCGGCTGTCGGGTGACCAGAAGGGATCCTGGGCGTCCTCGGTTCCCGCCAGCTGGCGCGCGTCCATGTGATCGAGGGATCGCACCCACAGCCTGGGCCGGGCGCCGGCCGCCTCTGCGCTGAACACCAAAGCGTGCCCGTCTGGTGAAAGTGCAAATGCTGGAACATTGACCGTGGTGTTGATCGCAGCGGCAAAGGCAGTTCCTGCGGGAGGGAAGACGGGAAAGCTGACCGCATCGCCAGGCGAGGAGGAGGTCGAGGGCCGCGCGGCGTAAAAAAGTGCCGCGCCCAGGAATAGCGCGGCCGCAATCCACCCGGCCCACTCGCGATGGGCCCGGGCCGGTTTCAGGACCGCTGCCGAACTCGCGGGATCGTTGAACACCTCCTCAATCTGGAACCCCGTCCGCGATGTCGTGAAGCCGCTGCGCCGGATCCTTCCTGAGACACCTCGCAATCAGTGACTGTATGCGGACCGGCGTGCCCGGCGGCAACGCCTGCCAATCGCGCTCGTTCTTGAGGATCGCGGCAACGGTGTCCGTCAGTGTCTCGGCCGCAAACGCCCTCTTGCTCGTCAGCATCTCATAGAGCACGCAGCCAAACGCTCAAATGTCGGTCCGTTTATCTACGGCCTTGCCGCGGGCCTGCTCGGGGGCCATGTACGCGGCCGTGCCCAGAATGACCCCCGGCGAGCGTGGGTGCGGGACTCAGGACGGTCGGCGACTCCGTCAGGTCACTCGGAAGTCCCGTCCGTTCGAGCGACTTGGCGAGACCAAAGTCCAACACCTTCACCGTCCCATCGGGGCGCAGCTTGATATTCGCGGGCTTGAGATCGCGGTGGATGATGCCCCGGTCGTGCGCCGCTTCGAGCGCCACCGCGATCTGACACGAGATCGGCAGCGCTTCATCGACGGCGAGTGGCCCCTGTTCGAGGCGGTCGGCCAGTGTCGGTCCCTCCACCAGTTCAAGTACGAGCGCCGTCACGCCGTTCGACTGCTCGAAGCCGTAAATGGCCGCGATATTCGGATGATTCAGCGATGCGAGGACCTGCGCTTCGTGCCTCAGCCGGGCGAGCCGATCGAGATCGACACGGTACGTTTCGGGCAGAACCTTGATGGCGACTTCGCGATTCAGGTTCGTGTCGCGCGCGCGGTAGACCTCACCGATGCCGCCGGCACCGAGAGGCGACAGGATTTCATAGGGGCCGAGTCGCGAGCCAGAGGCGACCATCATTTCTTCAGAGCCGCTGTCCAGTTGATGCCCACGACGATGTGTCCTTCAGCGCGCGCGTCATGTGATCGGGTAACCGCTGACAGAAACGGCAGACGGTTGCCGCGTCTTGGATCTCCTCAGCGGAGAACGACATGTTTTCATAGACGTTCCGGCCGCGTTGAATGTACGGAGTGTCCGGTCATTTTGAAGCATTGCGGAACGGACGTGTCCGAGAAGCGCAAGAGAGAACTCAGTGTCGCCAAATGTCCGGATTTCTGTCCGTAGGATCCAACCTTTCCGCTCATCCGGGTGCTGTCCCGAATCGGTGCTCATCCAGACGCAGCCTTCGCAAACGCGCGGCAAATTGTTGCCGAGCTTTTTGAGGTATCCCCCTTGCACCGGACCGAGTGTCACGACTGGGCCGCTTGTGAAGCGGCGCGTGATTCGTTCATCGGTCATTCAAGGAGGAACGACATGTTTAGACGTGTCCTCGGAGTCCTCATGCTCGGCTCGTTCATGATTTGGCCAGGAATGGCCGCCGCCCAGGAACGCGCACCGCATGCAGGATCGACCGCGGTCGGCGTCGACGTTGGCGCGTTCGTTCCCGCAGACAATCAACTCGACAACGCGCTCGTCGTGAGCGCGTTGCTCGAGTACTATCTCACGCCACGTGTCAGTCTCCGCACGGACTTCGGATTGACCGACCCCGGCTTCACGCGCGAGTCGACCGACTCGCTCCAGCAGATTCCGCTGCGGCTGGACGTCAACTACAACTGGGAGGGCGGCAAGTGGCATCCCTTCGTGGGTGCGGGTGTCGGCGCGTACTTTCTGCAGTTCAAGGACAACGGCCATGCGCTTGGCGACTCGCAAACGAAACCCGGGTTCAACGTGGGGGGCGGCATCGAGTATTTCACTGGCCGGACCGTCTCCCTCAAGGGTGAGGCGCGGTATCACGTGATCGGCAATATGCGTGACGGGCAGGATCCGTCAGGGCTGGTGCTGACGGGCGGATTGAAGAAGTATTGGTAAGCGCTTGCGACGCGCGGGCTGGAGGGGCGCCTTGACGTCCCTCCGGCCCAGCCATGGTCATCAATACGACTGGCATGATGCCCTCCGGTCAAAATCGGACGGCGACGTTCACGATTTCACCTGCATCGTCAGCTTCGGACTGACCGTCGTCTGCCGCGGTGAATGGCTCGGCGATGAACGTCGGGACGGGTGGAGTCCGATCGCGGCGCCTACGAGGGCGCCGTACATTGCGACCTGGACGATTGCTTTGGCTTGATCCGAGCCACAGCTGCCGCAATCCCCGGTGGCCCGCGCGAACGCACCCATGAGCGTCGCGCCGACGGCCGCTCCAATCAGAGCATTTCGAAGCAGCTGGCGGCCTGCAGACGGTCGCTTCTGGATTGAAGAACCCTGGGCGGCGCCGCCGAGCACCGGCGGAAACTCGATTCGCGCAGGTCTCGCCGGTTCGTGATCCTGATCGCCGGCACGCGCCGATGCAGCAGCCGGAAAGAGCGCCTGTGCAAAGAGCAGCAGCGCCATCATCACGCCCTGGCTTGGCTTCATCTATGCCTCCATGGGGCAATGCGCAAAAAGGACTGATGGCGGCTCAGTAGGACTTCCTCATGAGAGCCGCCGAAGACACAGGCCACGTCAGGACCCAGTCAGGCGGCGATGCTGCCCTCGACGAAGGTGGCGGGTTCCCGTCGCATGCCCTCCTCAACTCCCGTTGGGGAAGCCAGCCTCGATCGCGGGCACTCGTGAGCAAGCTTCGGCTGCGTTGACCATCGAGCTCATGTTCAGACAGGCGAAGGCTGCCCCACGATAGCGCGAAGTGCGTGCGCAGGCTGTTCCTGGCTTGACGAGAGCGTCGGCTGCAAGCCATCGACCCGCTTCAGACCGCGTCATCTAGACGTCCACTGACGCCAGCGTTCGATAATGTCTTCCCGCTCCAGCGCCGTCGCGAACTCGCGAATTCGCGGCTCGAGATACGCGCGATCCAGGTCTCCCGCGCGACGGCGCACAATCGCCTCCGCGTCAGCGAGGTCCCGGGGCCGCTCCGATATGACTTTCATGAGAACCAAATCTTCGGGTGTCACGACATGCACCGTCCGACCTGCAACCCGCACGTCCTTCGCGCGTCGAATGGCCTCGAACTCGAACGGCAGAAGCGCGAAAATCACGTCAATACGGACGCCTTCAGCGGTATCGAGCGGCAGCACCCGCGTCTGCTCGACGAATGCCACAGGATCGGAAATCGGAAGATGGAATTTCGCCCCAATAGCGGAAACCGTTGCACTCAGGTTTTGCTCGTCGACTGACACCGTCACATCGACGTCGATGGTGGCTCGCGGCTCGCCCCAGATTGCGTTGGCTATCCCGCCGATGATTGCGTAGTCGACATGGAGCGATTCCAGTACGACCGTGATGTCGTGGACAGCACCGTCGAGCGGCGTCATCGCGGCAGATGACGAAGAGCGTCGTGGAGGCGGGCGACGCCAGAGGTGTCGATCGACCGCTTGCGGGATGCTGGGGGAAGGAGCTGATAGAGCGCACCGATGGCGGCGACGGCCTCCGCAGGCGCGACGTTCATTGGATGCGACGATTCCCATTTCGCAAAGCGGGCCAACCGCTCGGCGCGCACGCGCAGCGAATCCCGCAGACTGCTGGGACGAGTCATTCTCGCGATTGTACTAGGGCGTGGCCCTTTCAAGCCAAAACACATCACCTCAAAGCCACGACTCATAGAGCATACGACTCTGTTCGGGGGTCAGCGAACCCTGTCTCGTGGTTAATTTGCCGAAGTCTCGGGTTTCGTTTCGAGCAAGGCCAAACGCGCACTCACGGCCGTCGGCACGGTTCCAAACAGACTCATCCTTGAGGAGTTCGTCGGCTTTCTGAAGGATGCGGAGGTCGTCGGTGGTCACGACTTGATCGCGGCGTTCCAGATCAGCGGTCGTGGGCGTCAACTGAGGTTTCGGCGGTTGCTGTTGCGTCGACACACGGCGAGACGCGACTGCGGTCCACGCGAGAAGTGTCGCGACAACGCCGACGGCGAGCATCCGCTTCATTAGGCCCCTCCGCCGAACCGCCTCACCGGGCCGGCTTCGACAAGTACGCCTTCGACGCCGCAGCATCCTTGATCGGTGTGACCTTGTCGGGATCGATCCTGATCATCAAGTACGTGATGTGATCGTCGATCCTGGTGAACCAGTGACCTGTACCGGCGGGGATCACAATGACGTCGCCCGGACGGAGCTCGTGTGACTCGCCATTGCGGATCGATCTCCCGTTGCTGCCGGGACCATTCAGGAGCCGGACGTTCTCGTTCGTGGCCGGCCGCCGTTGCGCGCCGACCAGATCGGGGCCGGTGACGAGCGTCGCGGCGCCGCTGATCACGTGGTAGACCTCGCTCACCAGGTCGTGCTCGGCCACCGAATCCGGCGCCGGTTCGGTGAGCCGCGTCCGGTGGACGAGGCCGACGGCGACGTGGGACTTGCCGATGTCCACATCCCGCACCTGCTGGTCGATCAGTTTCTCCGCCTTGGCCTTCGCGAGGTACTCCTCGATCTCGCTGTTCGGCACAAAGGACGCGGGGCACATGTCACACGTGGGCTTCGCATCAGCGGTCTGGGTCACCGCCGCTGCAAGGGCAGCACCGCCAACGAACGCCGCAGCCGCGGCCGCAATGATCGTGGTCTTCATACGTCCTCAGCTGCCAATCCGGTGAGTGCGAGGCCACGGCACGCCTTGCTCCGATTTCGTGACCGGCCGTTCCCCTTTGAAGACGAATCGCTGCAGCCGCGCGCCGTTGTAGGTCTCCGTTGTATAGAGGTTCCCCCTACTGTCGGTGGCGAGATTATGAACGCCGTAGAACTGGCCCGGCTGGCGGCCACCGTCTCCAAACGAGGTGAGGACTTCGAGCGTGTTCCTGTCGACGACGCGGATCTTCTCGTTCACGCCATCGGCGACGTAGAGATACCGCTCCTGCGGATCGCGTGAGAACGCCAGGTCCCAGACGGATCCCGACCGCAGCGTGGCCTTGTCATAGAAGGCCTCCTTCACGTACGTGCCGTCCTTTCGAAACACTTGAATGCGATCGTTCACACGATCGCAGACGTAGACGAACCCGTCCTTCGACACCATGGCACAGTGGACGGTGTTGAACTGCCTGGACGGCGGCGCCGCCGGCGAATACTCCGGCAGCGGCGCATCGTCCGGCAGAGCGCCGTACGCGCCCCAATGGCGCTTGTATTGAGCCGTGTCCGCATCGAACACCACCACGCGCCGGTTGCCGTACCCATCGGCAACATAGGCCTCGTTTGCCGCCGGTTCCACGAAAATCTTTGCGGGCCGCCACAGATTCTGCTTGTCGTTGCTCCCTTTTTTCTGACCAGGTTTGCCGATCTGCAGGAGGAACTTGCCATCGCGTGTGAACTTCAGGACATGGCTGTCCTTGTCGTCATTCCCGCCGATCCACACGTTGCCCTTGTCGTCAATGCTCAGGCCGTGATTGTTGGTGGGCCAGTCGTAGCCCTGCCCGGGACCGCCCCACGAGTTCACGACGTTCCCCTCGGGATCGAACTCGAGGACGTCCGGCGCCGGCGTGCAGCAGATCCCGATTGGCGGTTTCATAGCGGCTGCCTTGAAATTGTCGTCCACGCTTCCCGGGCGATGCAGGATGAACACGTGATCGCGAGCGTCGACGGCCACACCGATCGTCGAGCCGAGGACCCAGTGATTCGGCAGCGGCCTCGGCCAGAAAGGGTCGACCTCGAACACGGGGGCACGGTGGCCGGCTCGCGCTTGCGCGCCAGCGGCGGCGCCGAAGAGTGCCGCGCGATGATCCGCGAGGGCCACGAGCACCAGCGCAGAGAGAGCAGCCATGAAGAGACGGAGTGACATGCGGCTGATTATCTTCATGGCGCTTCTATCAGCTATGCCTCGACGCTCAGTTTCGTAATCCCGCATCGAATCTCGTTACGGGTTGCGTCGCGGCTCATTGCTCTGTTTGCTGTGATAACGCGTTTACACCGCGAGAACCATCAGGGTATCAACGGCAAGGAGCTTGCGGCCAGTGCTGGGTCAACAAGTGATGGCTGTCGTTCTTCTGGTACTGTTCCCGATCCTTCTGATGTACAACCCGCGCGCGGCGTTCGTCGCGATCGGTCTCGCGGTCGTTTTCCTGTACCGTGGCCGCAGCCATAATGCTCGTCGACGCGCGCACGGGCATGTTACTGACGGACTCTGACCGCCTCGGTTCACTCGATCCGCTCCGGCTCGAGGACCTTCTCGACCACGCGGCCGTCGACGAGGCTGACGTAGTAGACCTTCGCATTGGCGCGTGTGCACACCACCCGCTTCACGTCGTTGTCCTCGAAGTAAATCCCCGCGTCGTTGTCACACGCGTATCCCGGCTTCATTTCTCCCGAGCCAATCAGCTGCCGATACAGCGGCCGGCGCGCCGGTTCACGATCGTAATGAGGGCAGTGGCTGCCTTTCAGGAATCCAAGGCACTTGACCGTCGTGAGCTCCTTCGGCCGTGAATCCGTCGTGCCTTCCTCGAACCAGCAGAGTGATCCGGCGCTGGCGCCACCGAGAACTATGCCGTTGTCCCAGGCTCGCCGCAAAACCACATCAATGCCTTGTGCCTTCCAGATTGCTTGTTGATTGAGAGTATTGCCACCCGAAGCGACGATGCCGTCGACCGACAGGAGAACTTCCTCCCACGACTGCGCCTGACGAGTGCTCGCGATGAAGCTCTCCTGCACGAGGGGATAGGCATCAACCGGCGCACAGTTTCGATACCACGAGAGGATGCTCGCCGCACTGTCTGCCGACGCGGTCGGCAGATACAGGAGCCTCGGCCGCTTCTTGCCGGTCAACGTCGCCATGTAGCGAATGAACTCGGTGCCGAAATTACCCCCCGCGATGAGAATCTTTCGCGTCGCCGCGGGGGTGCTTGCGCCCAGACGAAGGTGACTCGCGGCGACACCCAGGGCGCCCAGCATTGACGATCTCAGGAAGTCTCGTCTCTTCATCAACGCGTTTCCTCGGTGCGCCAAAAGCATACGGCATTCGGATTCGCCGAAGAAATCTCGGAGGAAGGCCGCCGAGCGGCGCTACTCCCGGCGCCAGCGTACAATCGATCGCGCAGCAAGCGCGAGTCGGTGCGACAGTCACGAGTGGTCGCGAAGACTCCCGCAATCCCTGAACACATGGAAAGCTACAAAGCCCGTCCCTGCGATCGCTGCGGCGGCACGAGCTGGAGAAAGGTCAGCGTCCCCGTTTTTCGGGTGGAGGAGTGCCTGAAGTGCCACACCCAGCGGACAACGACCGACCTCGGCGCGGCCGTCGAGGGTCAGATACCGGTTTTCGTCGTTTACATCGTCGTCGAGTGCTGGGGCACCGCGGCAGGCGACATCGTCGGTGTTTACGCGAACCGCGCGACCGCCGACCAGGTCGCCGAAACGAAGCACGATCCCGATCGTCCAGGTGTCCGCTACGTCGTCGAAACCTACGAGGTGTTCGGAGACCGGACGGGCTGAGTCAATCGCCGAGCAAGTCGGCAGCCGCGTCCAGACCGCGGGCACGTGCGACTTGTCCGGCAGTGGTGCCGTCTTTTCTCCTCACGGACGGATCCGCACCGTGTGCCAGCAGCAGCCGGACGATTTCCGCAGCCGCGTCTTCATCGTCCGGTAAGTAGAAGAGGATTGTGTCATTTTCGTCGCGCGTCTTTGCCAGCTGCGGCTCCGCTGACAGAAGCTCACGCAGGCGATCAACTTTGCCCAGACACGTAAGGGCCCACACGTCGCGGCTCAGCGGCGCGAGCAGGTCCACGGTGCGCCGCCTCTGCCCCCAATACGCCCAGTAGAGCGGCGTTGTGCCGTGCACAGCGTCTCGCGGATCGATCTCCGCGCCGCGCTCGATGAGAAGACGAACGACCGCTGGGGCGTCGTTGTAGGCGGCAAGGTGCAGCGGCCTCGTCCGGGTTCGGGGCTCTTCGAGGTTCGGAGACATTCCCACATCAAGCAACACTTCGACGATGTCGGGACGATCGCGCTCGGCGGCGATCATCAGCGGACTCGGGTCACGCGCGTAGTCAGCGTGCTTGGCAACCAGAGCCTTTACTCGCGCGCCATCGAGGTGGAGGCAAGCGCGGACGAATTCTTCGTGCGGGTCTGAGGGCGGGACGTTCACCTCCGCGCCATAACGCGCGAGCAGTTCCGCGAATGCGGTCAGGCCGTTGCTAACCGCCTGTTCGTAGAGGGTGCCAGGAGGGGTACGCCGATGGGCGGCGCGACGGGGATTGGGGCTTCCGCCGTGCGATAGGACCCATTCGGCGATGCGAACGTAGCTTCCCTTCAGCGCGCTCGACAGCAAGTACCAGGTGCCGCTGCCATATCCGCCCATGTCCAGCATTTTCCAATCCGGATCTTGCCAGTCGCGTTCACGGCTGCGCCGGATGGAATGCTGATAAATCAACTCGAGCAACCACACGAAGTCATCGTCTGCCAAATGACGGTGCGACGCGTGCCCGGCAAAGGCGTTGTAAAAGAACTGAACGTCGTACGGCTCTGCACCACGCTCCAGTAACAGTGCGGCGAGCTCTCGCGCCCTCGGGTGCACCGACGCTTGCTCCTCTCCGCGTCCGACGACGCACGTGAGCGCCGTGTAATGAATGGACGGATTGCCGCCGCAGTAATACGCGGTCGGATCGGCACCGTGATCCAGCAACGCGCGCGCGATCGCGACAGCGTTGGCGCTCCACGGGCGCGCGTCAGGAAGCCGCGTCGAGCAGAGGTAGAGAAGTGGTGGCCATCCGCGTGGTCCGACCGGTTTTGACGCGGCATCACGCCGTTCGGCGAGGACCCGTTGCACCTGTTCGATTTCGCCGCAGACCACGGCTGTCAGAAAGCTGTCGCGCGCGATTTCCGGGTGACGCCGCAGCAATCGCCCGGCGGCATGCGTGTATTCCGCACGATCCGGGCCACCGACTGCCCAATCGAGGCACGCCATCCGGAGGAACGCGGCGACTCGATCGGCGTGCGTCCGCGCGGTATTGCCCCCGACTGCCAGCTCCGCTCCCCGGCTCATGAGGATGCGGACGGCCTGGGCCTTGTTCGTGGCTGTCGCCCAATCGAGCGGCGTCGTATCCGGCTCGGGCCACCACTGGTGGCCGGGTGCCGAGCTGCAGCTGGCGTACTCACGAAACGGACGGCTCAGCGCTGCGGGATCCCGCTCGAGAATGGACGGAATGCGATCTGGTCGATCGAGACTGATTGCGTCGAACATGTCGATGTTCGCATCGAGGATCTGATCACGACACTCGGTCCGTCCTGCGTAGTTGGCCCAGCCCGCGGGCGTGCTGCAGTACTTGCTGTCCCGAATCGTGGGATCGGCGCCGTGCCTCAAGAGAACAGCCACAGCTCCGGGGTTCCCGTGGAATGCGGCGGCATGTAGCGCAGTGTAGCCGCCCGTCTCGTCTACCGATGTTTCGAGTGCGTCGCGGACGTTGACCGACGCGCCCTCGCGAATCAGCCTTTCGATGACGCCACTGCCGGCGTGAGCTGCGGCCTCGATTATCAACCGACCCCACCGTTTTCCAGATTTGAGGCAGTCAGGATCTTCGCGCAGCAGGCGTCTGATGTCGTCGAGCCGCCCGAGGCTGACAGCCGCCGGCAATTCGATCGCCGATCCGCGATCGATGAGGAGCTGCGCCATCTCCGATTCCCCGTCGAGCGCCGCTTGATCGAGTGGTGTGAGGCCAGCCGCGTCCGTCGAGTTCACGTCAGCCCCGAGGTCCAGCAGCGTCCGAAGCGCTTCGGGCCGCTTCTTCACCACGGCCAGATGCAGCGGACGACGACGATGATTCGTGCGGTCCATCGCACGCTCGAGATCCCCACGCGAGCGCGGAACCAGGTCGCGGATGACTGCGGTCTCGTTCATCGCGACAGCCGAAAAGATGGTGTGCCTGGCGCCGTGCGCGAGCAAGTATTGGACAATCTCCGGGTCAGCTCTTCCGAAGCACGTCGCCCAACCGATGACATCGAGCTCGTGGTCGTCGACGTGGCCTGCAACCGTCTCCGCACCGTGCTCGACCAGTAGCTTTACGACCGCCAGATTTCCGCGCTCCGCTGCAAAGTGCAGCGGGAACGCGTTGTCCCCTTCGTCGCGGACGTTCGGATCGGCGCCGCGATCGAGGAGAGTCTTCACCACAGCCTCGTGATGAACGCCGAAATGGAGCGCTGTGCGAAGCCCGGTGTGACCCGGAAGCGTCCCGCGTTCGTTGACGAGGTCCGGATACGTATCGAGCACCTCGTTGAGGTGCTGGAGGTCACCCTCACCCGCGGCGCGGAGCAGCAAGCAGAGCGCCTCGGCCCGCGGCGACGCACCGGTGTTGGCGCCGACCCTCGCTTTCAGCGCGGCCCAGCTCACGAATCCGTACTCCGCGGCGAGCGCATGTTGAACGTGGCGCAATGCCGGCTCCTCCGGCACCTGCGGGTACGCGTGTCGCAACCGCTCGCGCGCCTGTTCGTCGCCAGACCGCAGGGCTTTGAGCCAACGCTTCGCTTCCCGTTTGACGTTGTCGAGATTGGCCGCTGAGGAGAGCTGCCGGGACATGCACACCTTCTTTCCGTTATTGCCTGATGTCCGCTTGTGTCAGGCCGGAAGAAGGTTTCAGTTGTCGCGAGTCGCCTTGGGTAGGAGCAAGCTCCCTTGCCGCGGACAGGAGGCGCCCCAAGAACGCGCTTCCGGAAGTATGAGGAACGCTGTCGAGGCTTGTCAATCAAGACCCGCGGCTTCGCCCCGCCGGAACCCCTCCCACCCTACCGGGCAATGATAGAATCCGGTCCGCGGAACCCGATGTTCTCCTCCATGTCCGCCGGGCCCCTGGACCCCACAATGCTCGACTTGATCACGCGCTTGAGCGCGGACCTGCGTCGACGGTCTGGCGAGCTCGATGCGATCCTCAACATACTGCCGATCGGCATCGGCATTGCCGAAGACCCGCAGTGTCGGCAGATTCGGGTCAACCGGGCGTTCGCCGACCAACTGGGCATCAGCGCGTCGCAGAACGCATCGCTCAGTGCGCCTGAAGGCGAACGGCCGCCTTTCAAGGTGCTCAAGGACGGCCGCGAGGTCCCGCCGGAGGAGCTGCCGATGCAGTACGCGGCAGCGCACGGCGTCGAAGTCTTGAACGTGGAATTGGACGTCGTCCATCCAAACGGACGCCGCGTGAGCCTCTACGAGTGGGCGGTGCCCCTCTTCGACGAGAGGGGCGCCGTACGTGGCGCGATCGGCGTATTCATGGACATCACCGAGCGGCGCCGCGTCGAGCAGGAACAGCGATTTCTCGCAGATGCGAGCCGCGTGCTTGCGTCCACGCTCGACTACGAGGCGACGCTCAGCGCGCTTGCCCGGCTCGCCGTCCCCGACCTCGCGGACTGCTGCGTCATCGACGTGGTTCGCGAAGAAGGAGGCTTCGCGCGCGTCGATTGCGTCGTCGCCGACCCGAAGAAGCAGGCGATTGCGGAAGGCCTTCGGAAATATCCGCCGGTTCTGACGGTCGACAGCCCTGGCGCGCAGGTGATTCGGACAGGCGAGCCAGTGCTCGCAGCGGATTGCCCGCCCGATTACGTGACCCGCGTTGCCCAGAATGCCGAACACCGCCGTCTCCTCACCGAGCTGGGCGTGAGGTCCTACATGATCGTGCCGCTTCGCGCGCGGGGCCGGACGCTCGGACTGCTCACGATTGGCTCGACCAGCTTCCGTTTCAGGTACGACGAGCGCGACCTGCGCTTCGCGCTCGAAGTGGCCAGCCGGGCCGGCCTCGCGCTCGATAACGCTCTGCTGTATCGCGACGCGCGAGATGCGAACCGCCTCAAAGAAGATTTTCTGGCAACCCTCTCACACGAGCTCCGCACGCCGCTGAACGCCCTTCTGGGTTGGACCCACATTCTCAAGAGCGGTCGATTCGACGGGGGCACGTTGCAGCGTGCGCTGGAGAGCATCGAGCGAAACGCCGGCGCGCAGGCGGTGCTCATCAACGATCTGCTCGACGTGTCCCGCGCCGTGAGCGGGAAGCTCCGGATCGAGCCGCAGCCGATCGACCTGCAGACCGTTGTCCTCGCAGCCGTCGACGCCGTGAAGCCGGCGGCGCGTGCGCGGGAAATCGACATCAGAATTTCTATCGCGGCGCTCTCCAGCCAGATTTACGGCGATGCCGACCGCTTGCAGCAGGTCGTATGGAACCTGCTCTCGAACGCGGTGAAGTTCACATCTGTCGGCGGTCGTGTCGAGATTGACGTGCAGCAGACGGGCGGCGCCGCGCAGATTACCGTCACCGACAACGGCATCGGAATCGATCACACGTTCCTGCCGTATGTGTTCGATCGATTCCGACAGGCCGACAGCGGGACGACCAGGGCACACGGCGGTCTGGGTCTTGGCCTCGCCATCGTTCGACACCTGGTCGATCTCCATGGCGGAACAGTCACCGCGGACAGCGCCGGTCCTGGCCACGGCAGCCGCTTCGTCGTCACACTCCCGCTCAAACCGGCCGCTCCGCGTATGGAATCGTCGCTCGGCATTCAGCCCGTCGTGCGATCGGATCGGCTCCGCGGGGTACGGGTACTGGCGGTGGATGACGACGAGGATACACGGGAGCTGATCCTGCTGGCAGTCCAGCGGGCTGGAGCAGACGTCATGGCGGTAGGATCAGCCGAGGTGGCCCTCGAAGCGCTCAAGACGTTCGATCCGCACGTCATCGTCGCCGACGTAGCAATGCCCGGCATGGACGGGTACGAGCTGATGCGAAGAATCGCGTCGACATCCAGACGTCCGCATCCGCCAGCGATTGCGCTAACGGCTTACGTCGGCGATGAGGACGCCCGCATACGCGAAGCAGGCTTCGCGTTTTACGTCGCGAAGCCCGCTGACTACGACGACCTCGTGCAGAAGATCGCCCGACTGGCGCGAAACAAGGCGGCTCGCGCTCGAGAATCTGTTGGTTAACCACAATCCCCGACGTTCGGTCGCAAAACCCGCGAATCAGCCTATCAGAGGAAAAAATCCGACAGCGTTTCGAGAAGCTGTCTCGAACCGCCACGCTGAGACTTCAGACGGACGACGGGGATGTGCGCCGTCACCGGGCACGACGCGAGGAGCCTCGTCGTCTCTGTGATTTGCCCGAGACCGAGCGACCGATGGAGCAGAATGAGATCCGGAAGCTGACACGAAGCCTTGACGATCGCTTCGAAGCCGGTGCGGGCAAACGTGACGCGCAAACCTGCCGCCGTCAGCTGGCGCTCGCACACGTCTCGCACGGGATCGTCGGACGCCGCAATCAGGACATGCGCGACGTCTTTCATGACAGACTTTGTAAGAATGCCTTCGCCGTACGCAACGACGGCCGGCGTCTCGTCGGCTAGATTGCGCTGGAAATGGCGCGATCGCGGCTCCTGCCTTGCGCGGGCGTGGCGCATCGGCCGCGGGCAGGAGCAAGAATGCTGCCGTGGAGTGTCGGCAAATTCGAAAAATTGACGAGGTGTTGCAGCGCGTATGACTTCTTGTCAGAGCAACTCGCTTTCTGATAGTCGGTCTCCGGTGTGACGCCGTCCTACTCGCCGATCGCGGAATACGCCATCATCGGCGATTGCCGTTCCGCCGCTCTGATCTCACGCGCCGGGTCAATCGACTGGCTCTGCCTCCCTCGTTTCGACAGTCCTTCGGCCTTCGCCGCACTTCTCGATTCGCCGCGCGGCGGACGATTTCGAGTAGGGCCGTCGGACCCGTGCGTCGTCAATCGCCGGTATGTCGGCCGGACCAACGTGCTCGAGACAAAGTTCACAACGACGACGGGAACAATGCGACTGACGGACCTGATGCCGGTGGCCGACGAGGCGGTCAAAGCGCGAACGCTGTGGCCTGAACACGAGTTACTGCGGCGCCTCGAAGTCGATGAGGGGGTCGTCGAGGTAGAAGTCCAATACGAGCCGCGACTCGACTACGCCCGCGCGCCAACGAAGATCCGCAGCCACGCCCACGAATCTCTGCTCTCCGAGCACGGGCCGGCTGTGCTCCTGCTGCGCAGCGAGATTCCGCTCCGGGTCGCGCCCGACGGCAACTCGGCGTCCGGACGACGGGTGCTTCGCGCCGGCGATCGAGTCACGCTGGGGTTGTCGTTCACGCACGGATCGCCGGCCGTGCTGCCGCCGACTGGCGATCGCGCCCAGGAATTGATCCAGCAGTCCATCGAATGGTGGGAAGGGTGGGCGTCACAGTGCCAATACGATTGGCACTATCGCGACGAGGTCATTCGCAGTGCGTTGACGCTGAAGCTCCTCACCTACGCACCTTCCGGCGCCGTGATCGCCGCCCCCACCACGTCGCTCCCGGAAGAGATCGGCGGCGTGAGGAATTGGGATTACCGATACTGCTGGCTGCGAGACGCGGCGCTCACTCTTCGTGCACTGCTCGATCTGGGGTACACCGTCGAGGCGGAGGCGTTTCTCTCCTGGCTGGTCCATGCGACACGCCTGACCAGCCCGAGATTGCAGATTCTGTACGACGTCTATGGAGAGGCGCGGCTGGCCGAACGTTCCTTAGAGCACCTGGACGGGTATCGTTCGTCTAAGCCGGTTCGCATCGGCAACAATGCGGCGAACCAATTCCAGCTCGATGTGTATGGCGAGGTGCTCGACGCGATTCATCAGTTCGTGATTCGCGGTGGCCGGCTCGATCGAACGACCTCGCGCGTGCTCGTGGATCTCGGACGGACCGTGTGCGACCTCTGGAAGCTGCCCGACGATGGCATCTGGGAACCCAGACGAGGACGGCGTCAGAACACGCACTCGAAGGTCATGTGCTGGGTTGCGCTGGATCGTCTGGTGAAGCTGCACGACGACGGGCACGTCCGCGGCCCCCGCGGCTTGTTCTCAGCGGTCCGCGACGAGATCCGCGCGACGGTCGAGCGGGACGGATGGAATCCAGAGACGGGAAGCTACGTGGCGTACTTCGGTGCCAGTGATGTCGATGCGAGCTTGCTGCGTCTTGGTCTCTGCGCGTACGTCGATCCGAGGGCACCGCGGATGATTGGAACGACGGAACGGATTAGCGAGCGTCTGGGAGTCGACGGGCTCCTTTACAGGTATCTGACCGAGGACGGGATTCCCGGCGGGGAAGGGGCGTTCGGCATTTGCAGCTACTGGGCGATCGAGTGCTACGCTCGCCAGGGGCGGCTCACCGAAGCGACCCGGCGGTTCGAGTCGGTGCTGACCTACGCGAACGACGTCGGGTTGTTCTCGGAGGAGTTCGATACAAAAACGAAGGCGCTGCTGGGAAATTTCCCGCAGGCGTTCACGCACATCGGTTTGATCAATGCGGCGCTGACACTCGCGGAATGCGCTGGCTACCCGCAATGGCAGCCCGCATCGCGTCCGAAACACGTGTGAACCTGCCGAGTATCTTCCTCGCCGGCTTCGTGGCGACGATCGTGATGAGCACGATCATGGCGATCAGCCAGGGGATGGGTTACACGCGGATGAGCATCCCGCTGCTCCTCGGGACGATTTTCACCCCGGGGCGCGATCGCGCGATGGTCGTAGGCGTCGCCGTGCACTTCGTCAACGGGCTCGTCTTCGCGCTGCTGTACGGAGCCGTGTTCGAGGCGCTCCGCATGAGCACGCTGCTGCTCGGCGCGGTCGCAGGGTTGATACACGCGCTGTTCGTGCTCACGATCGGCATGATCGTGCTGCCGGGTCTGCACCCGCACATGGTCAGCGAGTACTACGGGCCGACGCCGAATCGTGTGCTGCAGCCGCCGGGGTTTCTGGCGCTGCACTACGGTCGCGGGACACCAATCGCCACGATTCTCGCGCACGTGCTGTATGGAGTCGTCATCGCGGCGCTGTATCACGTCGGGTAACCGCCTATGTCGATGGTCGATGATCTCGTTCACTGCCCTTGAACTTCGGACGATCGCCGTCGGCGCGTGACCGCGAAGATTGGTCACTATCGAGCGTTACACCCCTTGCGATGTTCTTGCGCACGATGGCCTTGATACACTGTGGCGCGGTGGAGGTTGTGCGTGGTTGCAGTCGTCTGGCAGTTCGAAACCCGCCCCGATCAATCGGCGGAATTCGAGCGGTTCTATGGCGCGGATGGAGAGTGGACGAAACTCTCGCGACGGAGCCGCTCGTTTCTCGGGAGCTCGTTCCTCAAGGACCTGGCGGTACCAAACCGGTATCTGCTGGTGGAGTACTGGAGCGAGATGCTGGTATACGAGCGCCATCTCATCGACTTCAGCGATGAGATGAAGGCGCTCGAAGCCGAGCGCGATCGGTTTTTGGACCGGACAGAGGCACTGGGCGTGTTCAGCGCACTCGACGTGCCGGAGCGAGCAGGCCCGACGTGGTCGCGCCGATCGGGCTGATTGCGTGTTCAGATCACAGAATCGCGCCGGTATTGCGTGAGACGCGGCGACCTGGGCAATGCCAATCCCGCGTCACCGTACCGCCAGTTGCACGCCACCCTTGCTCGGTGGCGGGTGATTGTTCGCCGTCGCCCACGAGACGCCAAGCGATGCCGAAAGCGTTTTTTGGTTAGATGGATCTTTGAATCGAAGACCGAGCAGCGCCACGACTCCAAAGCCGACCAACACGACTGTGGAAGGTTCCGGCACGACGCCCACTGCTCCCGCCGTCCGGATGTTATCCACCGCGAACGATGGCGCCAAACCGGAGAAACCAATCGTGACGCGATCGAAGGGGTCGGTACTTGAGATTCCCGCGAAGCCCCCGATGAACAGGGGATCGGGACCAGCCCCGAACTGCGCTGCGCCTACCAGATTCGGGCCATTGGAGAAGGCGGCAAGAGTCGTCGCAATCGACATCGGCGTTGACGTCGCCAACGCGAAGCCGTACCCAAACGCGGTCACCGGCGTCGGGAACGTAATTTGGATGATGCCACCGGTGTTTCCGACCGCGACGATGTTCGGAGGCGCGATGTTGTTTGTAAAACCCGGCCCACCGTCGATAATCAGGGCCCCACTCAGCGTGCCGCCCGGAATCAGATAGGAGAATCCGAACCCGTCGACGTTCAGGCCATTCACTTCCGTGTCGAATGGCAGACCCGTGAAGTCCACCTGCGGAGCGCCCGCGAACGCGCCGATCCCGACAGGAATTACTGAAGCCGATGCCGTTCCCTGGAAGAAAATCAACAGCAGGAGCCAGCTACACAGCAGAACCGAAAACTTGAAGTGCGTTCTCATGTGAGCTACCTCCTCGGTGTGCACAGCGTGGCAGCGGATTGTCCTGCCGGTGCAGATGAACCTTCAGACTGTTGGAAGTCCTGAGCATATAACGGGCATGAGGATTGATAAAGCGAATGTCTGTGTTTAGCGGGTCAGTGTACCGCAGACACCGTGCGCAGGCTCGGCGGCACGATCGGAGTGGGTGCGGTGAGCAATTCGACGAGCACGGTAGTGGCGTCGAGGCCGCATCGCACCTGCACCCCTGTGACCATGCCCCCGTCTGGAATGTGGCGGGAAGCCGCTTCGCCGCACTGTCCTAAACAGCCCGATCCGCCGCCGTAAACCCGGCCAATGGCGTAGGGGTATCGCGGACAAACGCGGGGGGTCGCTATCCTACCTTACCCTCCGGTTTTCGCACGATAACGCGGACAAGCTATGCCGCGCGGCGGACGCGCTTCCGACAACGATCGGAACAGAACTCGGCGTCTGCCCGAAGCAATCGGAGAGACGCTCCACATCCTCTCCGTGGTATCGGGCGAGTCGATCGTCGATCGTCATGGTGTAGGGAAGTTTATACGGCTGCCTCTCGGACGATCGCGCCCGCTGGACTGCGCCGCTTACTGCGCCGCAGCCGAAACACCGCGACGTGTATTCCCGCCGCTTCGCCAGAACCTCCGGCCCGCCGCACTGTTTGCACCCGTCGAATCCCATGTCCTTGTTCCATTGACATCCTGACCAGATCCACAACGCCCGGATCAAGTGGTCGCTCTCTGACTGTTGTGATGAAGTCCTCCGTTTCGTCACTTCTGAGGGGTTAGAGTTTCGGAACGACCTTCCAGGTGTTTACCGATTCGCTCCCCCCCGTCAGTTCTGTTCGTATATCGTCTCTGTCGTCACGACCGGCAACGCCGGCGCGTCGAGTGATGTCGATGTGTTCTGCCCGAGCCCGGGAGCAGCATCCCGATCTTGATCGTCAGGCCAGCCTTCGGTTCCGTGGCCGCCTATGGGTTCTCGATTGCCTTCAATCCGAGAAGGGCCTGAAGTGCGGCCTCATACTTCCCCTTCGACGCGCCGATGCGCGACGCCTTGATCAGATCCTGCGTGAACCCGAGCGCGTTCCCCATCAGGGCAGACCGGGCAAGCTCGCGCAGCTCCGTCATCTCGTCGGCGTTCAGGGCACGGCAGATCACGTGGGGCGAGCGATCGAGCTGACGGGCGATCTCGCGCGCGCTCATGCCGGTCAGGGCCCGACTGTGAATCACGGACTTCTCTTGGGGGCGGATGCAAGCGCCTCGGCCGACTGACCTTCGCTTCTCCGGCTTCGCCGCGTTCACGTCTGCCGGTGTGTGTTCGTATTCGTTCACGGGGGTATCCCATCAGTCGCTCTGCGCGACCGTAAAGGTTGACGGTTCGGTTGTCGATGGAGCGCGGGAACGCCAGGAGACGGCCGATAGATCCTAGTGATCAGATCCTAGTGATCGGATCAGTGCGAATAGATATGAATATGCAGTTCAGTGATCAGATCCTAGAAAATCCGAGATAGACAGTACAATGACAGTACAGATGGCACCGATCGCGAACAGCGCATCCCCGAAGTCGTTTGTCTGCAGTGAGTACGGGCCGCTAGCTCAGTGGTAGAGCACCTGACTTTTAATCAGGGTGTCCCGGGTTCGATCCCCGGGCGGCCCACCAGGTTTCGCCGTCCACAGTGTAGCGGAAGTAGCCCGTTCGAGTGCTGGACGGTAACGTCACACCGGCGGGAGCACGACGAAGCGATGCCCGCAGTTGCGACAGTGGTACTGGCCGAAACCGCCCAGCGTTCCAAGGGCTTCGAGCTCGGTTGATGTGCAGCGTTGACACGACACTGCACCCGCAGGTTCTGGCTTGTCTTCACGGCGGCGACCACCCCGGGACTTGGCACGGCCGCTCGGGATCGCGCGTCGATCAGACTTGCGCCTGTCTGGTTTTCTACGGAGACGCACGTCTGCGGCCAACGCAGAACGCATACCGACCACAAAGGCCGCGATTTCGCCGCCTTTTTGATCGAGTCGCAGCCAGAAGTCTGGCCGGCTGCAGAGAGTCTACGCACAGTTCACCAGACTGCCGGACACTTCGACAAGGCACCGATATCTCCGTGCTCGAGGTGACGATCTCGTAGGACAGTCAGAAGAAGGCGACATTCTTGTCGTACGGTCGGCCGAACAGAGGAGGCGCGTTTTACACGCAGGCGGGACATCTCGAGCTCGAACCGTCGCCTTGGGATCACCGGCGAGCGCAGCAGGCGACACGCTGTGCCTTTCTCGGGTCGTGCCGATGACGTTGCATTCCGCGATGCGCCTGCTTCGCATTCCGGAGCCGTTCGACTACCCCGACTTTGTGTTCGAACCGAAGATCAACGTGTTCGGGGCACTGGCGTACGGGTGCGGCGTCATACCGCGCCAAAGAGTAGGAACATCATGAGGCTGAGCGCGTGCGAAATACCCACGACTCACAGCTGCGGCACCAGTATTCATCGAAGTTGCGCGTCGTCCGGACGAAGTGAACATCCGCCGATCCGCATTCGATGCAGGGCGGTCCAACGGAGCCTGGTATTGAGACCTTGCGATCGCCCGCACGACGTCCCCCGCGCGCACGCGCGCGTCGATCGGGATTGACTCTCCGGTCAGACTGTCGCTGACTCACGCCGGAGTGATCGGCACAGAGCGTGCCTCGGGTGAGCAGCCGGAAGTCCAGTATTTTCGGGCTAATCCGCGAGAAGTCTAGCTGAGCGTAGAGATCAGCGCTGGTCCACGCCAGATGTCTTGAACTTACATTCCTCGCGACGCCGCCCTCGAGCGTCGACTTCCACTTCTCGAGCTGGTCGACCAACTCGCTCGGCCGCACGACGGAGGACATCTGCACGCCGTGGGCGTCGATCGTCAGGCGCCGCTCCGATCACGGATGGCTGAGTCCCGACGCCTCCAGCCACAAGTGGGCCTCGATCATGTCGGTGAAGTGCTTGAGGACGACGCCACTGGATGCGGCATCCTTGGCGGCAGCGTCGAGGACGGCCACGACAGCGGGCACGAGCCCGCGCCTCACGACGGCCCAGCGACAGCCCTCCAGCCACGACCGGTTCTGGGCGACGTAGGCACGCCATTCGTCAATGGCTTTCGGCGGAATCCAATGACACCGGCGGAGATCCTCCAGCACTGGCATCCCGGGCCGCCAATCCGGATGCGAGATCAATCTGTCGATGGCGTCCAGGAATTCCCGGAATGATTCGAGCCGGATGCCGACGGAGATGTACGCGACCCCGGCGACCGTGTCGATCCATTGCTGCACGCATGGTCGTCCTGATTCCTCAACCTGCATACAGGGTGGGAGTTTATTCCGGGTCGTACACGCCGTCAAACGCGCCGGGACCATTTCTTTGAGGTTGCGGCCGCAGCCACCGAGCGACAGGCGTATCCAAGAAGCTTCATGAGCAATGGCAACTTTTGACACCACACCTGCAGGCCGCGCATAATGGTGTCCTCATGACCCGCCCGGCTTTCAGCATTACTCCGCAGCACGATGTCGCCCTCTCGGGCGAACTGTGCCTGGGTGTCGCTGCTTAAAGCCGGAAGCGCATCGATCGATTAACAGAATCAACGCCCTTCCGGAGCTCCCCGGAAGGGCGTTTGTATTTTCGGGAGTTCCGCAGGGACGACATGGAGCGGTCGCGATGCAACCCGCCGTCGAACTGCATCAGGTCAGCAAGTCCTTCCGCGTCCGTCGTGCGCGGCGGGCAGGCGTCGGCGCTTGCATTCGCGATCTTTTCACGCGACAGATGGACACGGTCCTGGCTGTGGACCAATTGTCGTTCTCGATCGCACCAGGCGAGCGTGTGGCCTTCATCGGTCCGAACGGGGCGGGGAAGTCGACCACGTTGAAGATGTTGGCGGGGATCCTTCAGCCCGACTCCGGCGACGTGCGTGTGCTGGGGCTCGTACCCTCGCGACAGCGTCGGCAGCTTGCCTTTCAAATCGGCACCGTCTTCGGGCAACGGTCGCAGCTCTGGTATCAACTGCCGCCGCGCGACACGTTCGAGCTCCTTGGCCGCGTGTACGAGATCGATCAGCGCGAACACCGGCGACGGATTGAGGCGCTCCTGGCCGTCTTCGAGCTCGGGAAATTAATCGACACACCGGTGCGTCATCTGTCGCTCGGTGAGCGCATGCGGTGCGAGATCGTAGCAAGCCTGCTGCATTCGCCCCGCATGCTGTTCCTCGACGAGCCAACGATCGGTCTCGACGTATCCGCGAAGGCGATGATTCGCGAATTGCTGCGGACCGAATCAGAGCGCGAACGCGTGACGCTGCTTCTGACGTCGCATGACACCGGCGATATGGAACGTGTGTGCAGGCGCGTGATCGTGATTCATCGCGGCCAGCTGCTCTGGAATGGATCCATCACCGCGCTCCGGCGCGGCTACTTGAAGACGAAGCGAGTCACGCTCTGGAGTGAAGCCGACCATCTGGAGCTGAGATTGCCAGGTGTGCGCGTCCTCTCATCAGGCGCCTACCGAACCGAGCTCGAGGTCGCTGTCGAGATCACGCCGCTCGGGCAGGTGGTCGACGCGGCCGTGCGTCAGGCGGCAATCAGAGACATGGCAATCGAGGATGCGCCGCTCGACGAAGTCATCCGTGACCTGTACGCGAACGCAGAACGAAGGAGCGCGACGTCATGACCGCTGTCGTCCTGACCAAGTATGCGGCATTCTCGCGGATCTCGGTCGTGCTGGCGAGCCGCGAACGCGGCGAGCTGTACGGCCGCGTCGCGTTCTTCGCGGTGATCCTCGGCGTGTTCTCGAGTCTGTGGCACGCCGTTGCGGAGGCGGGAATGCCCGTTGCTGCCGATCCCAAGGCCCTCGTATGGTACTTGGCGGCCACAGAGTGGATCGTCCTCAGCGCGCCTTCAATCCATCTCGACATCCAGGACGCGATCCGCCGCGGTGATGTCGTGTATCGATTGGGGCAGCCCGCATCGTACCTCCTCGCTGAATTCGCGGCGAGTCTGGGGCTGCTGGCTGTACGGGCGCCGTTGCTGGGCGTAACGGGTTTTGTCTGTGCGTTGGCGTTCACGGGGTCGGTGCCGCCGCTGCAGGCGCTCGCGATCCTCGTGCCGTTCGCGCTTCTGGCTGCAGCGTTGATGACGGCTCTGTATTTGTCGATTGGACTCCTGGCATTCTGGCTTCAGGATGTGTCGCCGGTGTACTGGGTCTGGCAAAAGCTGATGTTCGTCCTCGGTGGGCTGATGTTGCCGCTTCAACTGTACCCCGAGTTCGTTCAGCGAATCGCGGCGTTCACGCCGTTTCCGGTCCTGCTATCCGGCCCTGCGTCGTTCGTCTTGCCTGTTGCCAGCGTCAGCCCTGCAACGCTCGCTCGCGACTTCGTGATCTGGTCGTCCGCGACCGCGTTGATCGTGAGGTGGATTTTTGCCCGCGCCACACGCGCCTTGACCGTGAACGGCGGGTAGATGCATGGGCGTGACACGACAAGGGTATCGCGTGACTCGACGAGCCGGCAGTCTGGCCTTCGCGCATGCGCTGATCGCAACAAACCTGAAGGCAGCACTCGCGCTACGCGGTGCGTTCGTCATGCAGGTTGTTTTCATGGTGCTCAACAACTTCACGTTCTTCGTGTTTTGGTGGGCGCTCATGCGACACGTCCCAACACTTCGTGGCTGGCGTATCGGCGACATTCAGGTGCTGTTTGGCATCGTCGCCGCCGCTTTCGGGCTGGCGGTGACCGTGGCCGGCGGCGTGCGCCACCTCGGCCGATTCATCGAAGATGGCGATCTCGACACACTGCTCACGCAGCCCAGAGCCGTGCTGGTATACGCGCTGGGTATCCGTTCGCAGCCATCCGGGTTTGGCGATTTGATCTCGGGAACGATCTTTATCGCATCCTCGGGCCAGGTCTCGTGGCAGACGATGCCTCTGGTCCTGGCAGCGATCGTGGCGAGCGCGCTCGTCTTCGTCGCGTGCGGGATCATCTTCTACAGTCTTGCGTTCTGGCTTGGAAAGATGGACACCGTGGCGCGTCAGCTATGGGAGCTGCTGATCACGTTCTCCTTGTACCCGGAACCGCTGTTTGGGGGGATACTCCGTCTCGCTCTGTTCACGGTGCTGCCAGCAGGGTTCGTCGGGTACCTGCCCGTGCGAGTGGTGCGCACGCTTTCGGTGCCGGATATCGCCATGCTGGGGATTGCGGTCTGTGCGTATCTGGCGCTTGCCGTGCTCGTGTTCGATCGCGGGCTGCGTCGTTATGCGTCGGGCAGCCGATTCAGCACGTTCGGGTGAGGCATTATTTCTTCGCCGGCGTCCGCGTCGCGGACCATGTACCCTCGCCAGCTTCGTCGAACTCGACGTTCCCGCTCATCGTGTCACCTTCGACGGTTCCGCTGAACACGCCCGACACCGACACGCCTTCGGCAACCATCGTCACGGTGAACTCAATCTTCTTTTCCTTGATCGTCCCCTCGAGCGCCGACACGCCGTAACGCCCGTCGTACGTGCCCGTCAACTTCTCGCCATCCTGCTTGAACGTGACGACCGGATGCCCGGTCCCCACTTCGAGCTCCACCGTGAAGTTCCATTGCCCGGCGACCTTCGCCGGCTCCGCTATCAGTGTCGCTGAAGCCAGCCAGACCGTAGTCGCACCAGCGAGAAAACGTTTCACCACATCTCCTCCAGAGGCATCGTTTAGCGCCTTCAGCACCTTCAGCACTTTTAGCACCTTATAAGATCTTCTGCCCGAGCGCCGAGCAGGCGAGCTCTGCGCCAAGGATCGCGGTCATGTTCCGATCGTCGAGAATCGGGTTGACCTCGACGAGGTCCAACGCGCGCAAGCCGTTGGAGTCAGCGATCATCTCCATGACCATGTGCGCCTCGCGATAATCGAGTCCTCCCTTGACCGGCGTGCCCACGCCCGGAGCAATTGTCGGGTCGCAGACGTCGAGGTCGAACGAGACGTGCAGGCCGGCCGCGTCGCGGCCGGCAATGGACAGTGCCTGCTCGACGATCGACGCGATGCCGGTGCGATCGATTTCCTTCATCGTGAACACCTGAACGCGCGACTCGCGGACGATCTCTTTCTCGCGGTCGTCGAGGTTGCGGATGCCAATCAACACGGTGTGCTCGGCAGAGATTTTCGGACTGAATCCTCCGATCCGCGCCAGTTCCGACGGCTCGTTTCCAAGCAACGCGGCGAGAGGCATTCCATGCACGTTCCCGCTCGTCGAGCTCGCTGGCGTGTTCATGTCGCCGTGCGCGTCGATCCAGATGAGGCCGAGCGGCTTGCCTTCGCGGCGGACGTGATCAGCTGTCGCCGCCACGGACCCTGCAGCCAGACTATGATCGCCGCCCAGGACGACAGGGATAGCGCCTTGTTCGAGCGCAGTCAGCGACGTCTTGTACAGCCGCTCGCAGACGCGCACGATCTCGCGGATGTACCTCTTTCGAGGATCCCCCTCCGACTTCACTTCCGGAATCGGCGCAACCAGATCACCATCGTCGACCACGGCGATCCCGAGCGCGGAGAGCCGCTCGCCGATGCCGGCAATGCGAAAGGCCGAGGGGCCCATATCGACGCCTCGACGGTTGCCCCCGAGGTCGAGCGAGACGCCGATGATGTGAACCGAGCTCGGAGCCAAGCAGTGAAGTCACAGCTGCCGTCAACCGGTGGCCAACAGCGCGGCCGAGCCGTCCGAACGGCGACACGAGCGAAGACTGTACCACACGGCACCGAAGTTGACGTGCTACTTAACCGTTTGATACGCTGTGGTTTGCGGCGGTCGACTCAACACTCTCTGGTCGTCGGGACTGGCGCGCGATCGCGTGCGGCAGCTTTACCGGAGGCGGACCAGGGCGAGTAGGGCCTGGAAGAAGTCTCCCGGTTTGGGCGGTGGCTGCAGTTCACGCTGCGAGACGCAAGGAGTCAGTGAATGAAGCGCTTCGAAGTCGGAGCCCGGGTCGTCGAGCCCACGTATGGTTTGGGATCCGTGGTTGCGGTCGAGGATGCCTACACTCGGGTGCAGTTTGACGAGCACGGGATCAAGAAGTTTCTCACCAGCATGTCGCATCTCGAGCCCAGCGATGAGCCCGTGCCGGCTGGGCTTCGCAGCACCAAACCACGCAAGAAACGAGCGACGAAAAAAACCGAAGAGTAGCGCGCCGTCATCTCTTCAGAGAAACGGACATCCCCTCGCTCGACGGCGAGACGATAGTCGTCCAGAGGGCGGGATTTTTCTGTACGGCATCGAGAAAATCTTCCATCTCATTCCGCTTGTTCACCACGTTGTGAGCGAGGAATAGTCCTCCCTTGTCGAGTCGCGGGTAGACGAGATCGAAGAACCGCTTGTAGTCCTTCTTCCACGCATCGAGAAACACGAAATCGAATGTGCCGGTGAGCTTCGGGATCTCGCGAAACGCGTCGCCTGAAACGACCTGAACGACGTCGGAGAGCCCTGCGCGGCGCACGTTCTCGGCAAGCTCCTTCGACCGCGCGGCGTCGTACTCGATTGTCACGAGACGGCCGCCGGTTTCGCGGAGGCCCATCCCAATCCAAATCGCGCTGTATCCGCTTGCGCCTCCGATTTCGAGCGCACGTTTCGCCCCCTTCGACGCGACGAGCAGACGCATGAAGCGGCCGTCTTCCTCCGAGACCGCGAGCTGCCCCTTATCGCGCGCCTTGATGTCGGCGAGCACTCGCTGGATGTCGGCCGATTGCGCATGGAGCTGCGGAATCGCGATCAGAAGTGTCAGCCAGGCGCTGCAACCAATTGCGGGGAGTCTATTGGTCATCGACTGATCTTAGTGTAGCGGCGGCCGCAGCCGCCGCGGCCCGGCCGTCCGCTACGCAATCGGGAATGCCCGTCGACCGGAATCCACTGCCGGCAACGAACAACCCAGGATATTGCGCGAGGCGTTCCTCGATTGCCGCAACGCGCGTCAGGTGACCGACGACGTGCTGGGCGCCGGCATTGCGCCATCGGTAGACGCGTGCAAGGACAGGTGGGCCGCCGATGCCCAGGATGCTTGCGACCTCCTTCCGCGCCGTATCGATCAGCTCGTTATCGGCGAGGTCTACGGCAGACGGATCCGCTGCACTCCCGAGGAACGCACGGATGAGTGCGAACCCTGACGGCGCCCGTCCGGACCATTTCGATGAGACCCACGTCGAGGCGGTGATTCGCAGCGCGTTCTGCGAGCGTGCCACGACGAATCCAGAGCCTTGAAGATCATGAGCAACCGCGCCCCTCGGCCACGCGAGCGCGACGCTCACGGTCGACACATACGGTACTCCTTCGCACAGCGCCGCCGCGTGAGTGTCGAGCGAACGAAGGAGTTGCCCGGCGACGTAGGCTGGAACGCAGAGGATCACCGCGCGAGATGTGAATACGGCTTCGCTGCTGATAACCCGCCAGCTCTCCCCCTCGTGCTCGAGGGCACGCGCCTCGGTGGCCAGCCGCACGCTGCCGGCCGGAAGCCGTTGCTCGATCGCCGAGACAATCTCGCTCATGCCCGAAGAGAGAGACTTGAACGGGCCCTCCGTCGCGGAGCTCGAATGTCTGCGGCGAAATCCGAGAACAACGCTGCCGCGCCGTTCCGCCTCGACGAGGCGCGGAAAGAGCGAACGCATCGACAGTTTGTCGATGCTGCCCGCGTGAATGCCACCCAGCAGCGGGTCCGCGATCAGATCGACGGCGGCTCGCCCGAAGCGCCGGCGGAAGAATGCGGCGATGGACTCGTCTGCGCTGTCTCGTGCGCGCGGCGCGACGGTTTCAAGTGCAAGCCTCACCCGCGAATGTAAGGGGAGCAACTCGTATCGGACGACGCCGCGCCACGTCAGCGGAATTCCGAGAATCGAAGGAGACGGCAGCGCGTACAACCTCCCGCGTTTCAGGATGTAGGCGGTCCGTGGCGGAGTCGTTGAAATGAGTCGTGGACCGAGGCCCAACTGATCGCAGAGCTGCAGCGCCGCCGGCTTTTGGACGAGCATCGAGTCGGGGCCGGCTTCGATCGTGAACCCGTCGACGCGCTCCGTAAGGATCAGCCCACCGAGCCGGGGTGCGGATTCGATCAGCGTGAAGGGGACCCGTCGTTGAGCGAGCTCGTACGCCGCGGAGAGTCCGGTTATGCCGCCGCCGACGATGGTGACGTCCAAATGAGATCGCGCCAGAATCTAGAAGCTAGGAGCTAGTGAGTCACGTTGCGTCAGAAGGCAAAAGCCGGAACCTAGGAGCGAGCTTCGACAGGATCGCTCTAACTTCTAGATTCTAGCTTCTGATCACGGCTCACTTCGTGTACGTGCTTCGCGAGCTCCTGGACGTGCTCGAGCGGGGTATTCGGCAGGATGCCGTGACCCAGATTGAAGATGTGTCCGGGGCGGCTCCCGGCGCGCTGCAGCACCTCGTCGGTCTGCGCAAGAAGGCGCTCGGTCGTCCCGAGCAGGAGCGCCGGATCCAGGTTGCCTTGGATGGCGCGATCGAATCCGATCTGCCTCCACGCATCATCGAGCGGAAGGCGCCAGTCGATGCCGATGACGTCGCCGCCTGCTTCGGCCAGCTCGCGCAAGAGGGCAGACGTCCCCACGCCGAAGTGAATCAGCGGTACCCCTGTGCCGGCCAGTCCATCGAAGATGAACTTCGTGTGTGGAAGCACCATCTCCCGATAATCCGATCGACTGAGCACGCCGGCCCACGAGTCGAAGATCTGCAGTGCCTGCGCGCCGGCGTCGACCTGGGCTCTCAAGTACCGACATGTCATTTCGGCGAGTCGGTCACACAACCGATGCCACGCGCGCGGGGCGGCGTACATGAACGCTTTCGTGCGCGCGTAGTTCGCCGAAGGTCCGCCCTCAATTGCGTACGCCGCGAGCGTGAAGGGTGCTCCCGCAAATCCAATCAGCGGGACGCGTCCTTCGAGCGCACGCCGAAGAAGGCGAATCGTCTCGAGCACATGACCAAGCGCTTCGCGCGGGTCGAACGCCTTGAGTCGATCAATGTCGTGCTCCGTCCGGATTGGATTCGCGACCGCCGGTCCTTCGCCCTTCACGAAATCGAACTCGAGGCCGAGCGGCGTGAACGGCAACAGCAGATCGGAGAACAGAATCGCGGCGTCGACGTCGATCGCCTCTACTGGCTGCAGGGTGACGGCGGCCGCAAGGTCCGGCCGACCACATATTTCGAGCAGCGAATATCGTTCGCGAAGGGCGCGGTACTCCCGCATATACCGCCCGGCCTGGCGCATGAACCAGACAGGAGTCGCGTCGACCGGCTCGCGCCGGCACGCACGAAGGAACCGATCGATCACGCCGGAACCAGGGTTCGCGCCAGCGCGATCAGATCCTCGAGCCACAATGGTTTGAAGCGAATCGACGCGCCGAGCACGCGCAGCTCTTCCTGGATCGGTTCGGAGAGAAAATAATCGCCTGTGACGATTGCGACCGGAACGGTCCCGAGGTGCGACTTCGATCGAATCTGCCGGAGGAACTGAAGCCCGTTCGTGATCGGCATCCTCATGTCGAGGATGATGGCGTCGGGCTGAACGGTATCAGCTAACTCAAGCCCAGCTTCAGCGTTGAGGGCTGTGGCGACCTGAAAACCCTCGAGCTTCAGCATCCGTGCAAACGTGTCAGCCACGGAGCGGTCGTCGTCGACGATCAGAATGGTGCGCCCTGCGGATTCCGCCAGCTGCCCCTCGGCCGACACAATCACCGCATCATTCTCATGGCTAAAGGGTTCCGACGTCAAGCGTCGTTCGCGTGACTGGTGCGCAGTTATACAAGATTCCTTGCAAACAGATAGAATTTTGGGTTTACTTCAGGCGGCAGCATCGGGCCCGCTATCCGGCCCTTTACGAGAATCTGTTCTCGTACCAAATGACGGGGCTGCGCGCCAGAGGCGCGCCCGCTCGGAGTGGAGCGGGGCGTAGGTTCCCGCGAGCGACGGCGAATGGGGGTCCGGCAGGCGAATCCCCGGTTTAGGGAGGTCAAGTGAGCCCGATCCTGGTGCGGCCGGTCCGCGAGCAGCTCGAGCATGACCGCGTCATTCGACTGTTGCAGGCGCGTCTCAAGCGCAGGCATGACGTCCAGGCGAACATCGGCGAGGAGCAGACCGCACCGATCAAGATCGGCCATATCCAGGTATTTCCCGACATCGTTCTGACATCCGCGGATCGAGCGCGCCGGCTCGCTGGCACGGTCGAGGTAGAGACTGCCGAATCGGTCAATCACCTGGAAGCGCTGGCGGAATGGGCCCACCTCGGCAGAGCTCGAGTGCCATTTCACTTGTACGTTCCTGCGGGCTCCGTCGACATAGCCCGGCGGCTCGCCGCTGACAACCAGGTAAACGTCGCGGAAATCTGGAGCTATCACACCATCGGCGACCAGACCAGATTCACCCTCGTGCATCGTGCTCCGGTCGAAGCACCACGCCGTGCGACGAAGCGCGCACCCATGACGAAAAAGCGGAGCGCCCCTGAAACAAGGCGCAAGACGGTATCTCGCAGCAGCCGCGCCAAGAGGCCTGCGCGAAAGACCGCGCGCGCGCAGAAGAGGAAGTAGGCCTGCCTTATTTACGCTTCAGCCGCGACAAACGCGGCTACGAGAACACCTTCGTCGTTCACACCGAGCGACGACGCGGGAAAGCGCGTTCCAGAATCCTCTATTGGTTTCGGACGCCTCCCGGCGTCAAGGTGGGACGATCCGCGCTCGACGAGAGCGCGATCCGGGAAATCGAAGAGCACAACCCCGACGTCGAGTTCGACTGGACGAAGATCCTCAAGGGCCAAAGCGGTCCCGAAGCAAAGCCTCCATCTCAGGAGCGTCGCGCCGTGCCGCGGCCCAGCCCGGAAACTCCGCCCGAGATTGAGCAGCGAGTCGAGGAAGAAGCTGAAGCGCCTGTTGCCGAGGCAGAGCCGGTCGCGACTGACGTCAACACGACCAGCCCCGCCGAAGCCGGGCCCGATCCGTTAGCTGCGCCGGAAGTCGCTGCAGCGATAGACGAGGCGCCGGCGGCTGAAAGGCGGCTCGGCGCCGAAGGCGTTCTGCGGTTGCGGGCGCGGTACGCCGAGATCCTGGCACGCATCTCCGAGCGCGCTGCCGACCTTCCACAGCAGGACCAGCTGAAATCCGAGGCCGAACGTCTCAATCCTGATACGTGGGTGACAGCGGACGAAGTGCGGGACGGGTTGGAGCGGTACGAAGCCGTGTTCGAGTCGCTGCGAGCGGTCGTTGGGCACTGGCGACGGCAGCGAACCGCAGCGGCAGAGCCGCCGCCTGACCCGGGCGACGAAAGAACAGGAGAAGAGAAAACAGGAGAAGGGGAGAAGAGGGATCAACAGGAGTAGAGGAGAAAATGAGAAGAATGAATTCGTCTTCTCCAGTTCTCCTGTATCCTGACTCCGAGCTGAACTCGAGTTGTATAATTGCGCCATGAAAGACAAGCTTTCGAGATCGTTGCTGCGATCGGCTGGGCTCGCCTTCTTCGCGCTGACGACCGGTCTCGGCCTCGAGGCGCAGAGCACGCCAACGCCCGCGAGTCCGACCGCGAAGCCGACGGGTGAGCAGCCGGCGTCGGCGGCGCCGAAGGCTCAAACCGAGCAGACGCCCCCGAACCCGCAAACCAGTCAGCAGCGCGACGTCTTCCGCAGCCGCGTCGACGTCGTCACCACCGACGTGATCGTCCGCGACGGCAAAGGACAGTTCGTCGCAGATCTGAAAAAGGACGATTTCGAGGTCTACGAAGACGGCGTCAAACAAGAAGTCGTCTCGTTCGTTTTGTCGCATGGCGGCCGCACCTTCAACGAGCTCGCGCCAGCAGCACCTCCGGTGCAGGAAGGCATCATCCTTCCGCCAACTCGTCCGACCAACGACGCGGCTGGCCGGATCTTCCTGATCTTCGTCGACGATCTCCATCTCGATTTCCGAAATACCGGTCGGATCAAGGATCTGTTCAAAAAGATCTCCAAGGAGCTGGTCCACGACGGTGACATGTTCGGCATCGTGTCGACCGGTCCGTCGTCGCTCGCCATCGATCTCACCTACGACCACAAGCGGCTCGATCAGGCCATCGACAAGATCTCCGGCGCGGGGCTGGCGCCGAAGGACATCGTCGATGTTCCGGACGGCGCTCAGGGTCCGCCGGAAGTCCGCTATCGCGCGCACGTCGCGTTCTCGACGGCGTACGACATCATGGGCAAGCTGGAGCAGGTGCACAACCGTCGCAAGGCGTTCATCTACGTCAGCAACGGATACGATTTCAATCCGTTCTCGACGTCGCGCGAACGGGCGGGCGCTGAGCGGATGGGCATGAGCTGCGATAACAGCGTGCCCGGACAAGCGAACTGCAGTTATCCGAAGAGCGACAGCAGCGATTCGTCCACAGACACGAACCCGTTCCAGAAACAGGGCAACGAATTCGCCGACGCGGACCTCGTCTCCGAGCTGTCGTATCTGACGCGTGCGGCGAACCGCGCGAACGCCACGATCTACACCATCGATCCGCGCGGCCTCGTTGGCGGTCCGGATCTCGACGAGAACATCGACCAAGTCGAGTGGCAGGACTACATCCGCAAGTCACAGGACAGCCTGCGAGTGCTCGCTGAACAAACCGGCGGAATTGCGGTTGTGAACCAGAACGACTTCAACAAGGCGTTGAAGCGGATCGACAACGAGACGAGCGATTACTACGTGATCGGCTACTACTCGAGCAATCCCGATCCGACGAAACGTCGACGCAGGATTGACGTGAAGGTGAATCGACCGGACGTCAACGTGCAGCACCGCACGGAGTACACGCTGAAGTCGCCGCCAAAGCCGGTGACTCCGTCCAAGTAACGTCACATACGCTCGTGGTCCGACATTCCGCGGGATCGCCGTCCCGCGTGTTGTGTGTCCGAGCCATCGAGCGTCGATTTCTCAGCGATTGCGCGATGACGATCGTTTCACGGCGATGACGATCGTTTCACGCCGCGTTCTCAACCGTTCCTGTTATACTCTTGCGCCAAGCACGGGCATCCAGCACGCGTCCATCTCACTACATCCTGTGTCGGTTCGAGCGCGGCGCACCGCGAAGGTGAATTTGTTTTCGTTCTCAGGTTAGGGCTCAGCGTAGGTGCGCCGCCGGCGAGAGGGGTTCCGCGGGACGAAAGCCCCCGGATATGTAACGGAGCTGTCAATGAAACAAGTGTTCGGCCCGGGGTTCATTCGTCGAGCATTCGCGGTTCTCATCTTCGGCACGATGCTGTGGTGCGCGGGCCACGCGTATGGGCAGGGCGTCACGACAGGGATCATCACGGGCGTCGTCACCGACGCGCAGCAGAAACCGGTTGCCGGTGCGAGCGTGATTGCCGTTCACGAGCCCTCCGGAACCAAGTACGAAGCCACGACGCGCGCCGACGGACGATTCTCCATTCCGGGAATGCGAGTGGGCGGTCCCTACACGGTCACCGTCGCGCCGGGCGCGGCGCAGAGCAATCCGTTCGATCCGAATGTTCAGGAGAACGTGCTCGTCAATCTGGGCGTTGCAACGGATCTCGAGTTCCACGTGCAACCGCTCGCGGTCGCGGAAACGGTGACGGTCATTGGACAGTCGGACCCCATATTCAACACCGCGCGCACCGGCGCCGCGACCGCTGTGAGCCGGCAGGACCTCGCGCTCTTGCCGACGCTGAACGGAAGGATCGGCGACGTCACGCGACTCACGCCGCAGGCAAGCGGCAACAACTTTGTCGGCCAGGACTCGCGGATGAACAACATCACGGTGGACGGCTCCTCGTTCAACAACTCGTTCGGTCTGGCCGGCCAACCGGGTGACCGCACCGGCGTTGCGCCAATCTCGCTCGAAGCGATCGAGCAGATTCAGGTCAACGTGGCACCGTTCGACGTGCGCCAGGGAAGCTTCGTCGGCGCGGGCGTGAACACGGTGACCAGGAGCGGAGGCAACCGGATCTCCGGCGCCTTCTATCACCGGTTTCGCAACCAGGACTGGGTCGGCACCGAGGCAGCGGATCAGACGGTCAACCCGGGGACGTTTACCTTCCGAAACACCGGTGGTTGGGCATCGGGACCAATCCTCAGGAACAGGTGGTTCGCATTCGGAAACTACGAGGACGAGAAGGATACGCGGCCGCTGACGACCCTTCGCGCGAACAAAGGTGGCGAGCCGATTGGCGGAAACGTCACACGCCCCCTCGCGTCGGATCTGAGCGGTCTCAGCTCCTTCCTCAACTCGAATTTCGATTACGACACGGGGCCGTTCGAGAACATCGACAAGGACACGCCGGCGAAGCGATTCCTGCTCCGAAGCGATTACAACGTCAATCAGAACAACAAGGTCAGCTTCCGCTACAACTATCTGGACTCGTTCACCGACGTCGGGCTCTCGAGCTCCCCGTCCGCGCTCAACGGACGCGCCGGCGGGAGCACCAGCTTCCTCAGCTTCCAGAACTCCAACTATCAAATCCTCGAGAACATTCGGTCCGGCATCGGCGAGTGGAACACCGTCATCGGAAGCACGATGGCGAACTCGTTCCAGAGCGGCTACACGTACCAGGACGAGAGCCGTGCGTCACGCGGCAAGCTGTTCCCCTTCGTCGACATCTTCGAGGGAGGCACGTCGTACACATCGTTCGGATTCGAGCCGTTCACGGTGAACAACGAGTTGCGCTACAAAACGTTTCAGGTACAGGACAACTTCACTACCTTCACCACGAAGCACACCGTGACCCTGGGCGTCTACACCGAGAAATACCACTCGGACAACGTGTTCTTCGGGTGCTGCCCGCAGAGCGCGTACGCGTACAACTCGCTGGCTGACTTCTACACGGACGCCAACGGGTACCTCGCGAACCCGAATCGGACGGTGTCGCCGGTTGCCCTGAATCGGTTCCAGGTGCGTTGGAACAACATTCCGGGGCTCGCGAAGCCCGAGCAGCCGCTGGATGTGTGGTACAGCGCCGGATACGCACAGGACGAGTGGCGCGCGCGACCGAACATGACGATCACGGCGGGCATTCGCTTCGACGTGTCGAAGTTCAAGAACACGGCGTACGACAACCCGGCCGCGGACGCACTGACGTTCCGCGACGAGAAGGGCAACGCCGTCAACTACGACACGGGCAGGATGCCCGACACCAAGGTGCTGTGGTCGCCGCGCGTCGGCGTGAACTGGGACGTCATGGGTGATCAGATCACCCAGGTTCGCGGCGGCCTGGGGCTCTTCAGCGGACGCCCGGCGTACGTCTGGATCTCGAACCAGGTCGGCAACACCGGCGTTCTCATCGGCGAGTTGATTGCGACGAGTCCCGGGACGGCGTTTCCGTTCAACTCGAATCCGGATACCTACAAGCCCAGGAACGTCACGGGCGGCAACGCCTCGAGTTATGCGCTGAACGTGACGGATCCCGACTTCAAGTTCCCTCAAGTCTGGCGTGGCAACATCGGCGTCGATCGCAGGCTCCCGGGCGGCGTCGTCAGCACGACGGAGTACCTCTACGCGAAGGACGTCAACGGCATCTACTACATCAACGCGAATCTGCCCGGCGCGCAGTCGACGTTTGCCGGCGTGGACGCGCGACCCCGCTGGACCGGCACGACCTGCGCAGCGAACGGACAGGCCGGCGGCTGTGTGACGCGCATCAACAACGACGTCGGCAATCAGGTCACCGTCAATTACGTGCTGAAGAACGGCGGCGAAGGAAGCGCGTGGAATATCGCCCAGACGTTCGTGAAGACCACTCGCTTCGGCCTGTCGGTGCGCGGCGCGTACAGCTACGGACGATCCGAAACGCTGGTCGACCCGGAGTCGACGGCAGCAACCAGCTTCGCCAGGGTCTCCAACTTCGGTGACCCGAACAACGCCGGCGTCAGCTA
>Ga0114129_10001073_pt1 | contig 35944 bp, 52 predicted proteins | sample RhiMetdeltSRZDD1_FD_80071 | JGI IMG/M metagenome (GOLD analysis project Ga0114129, IMG submission 80071) | Populus rhizosphere microbial communities from Tennessee, USA - Rhizosphere MetaG P. deltoides SRZDD1 (version 2) (version 2) | ecosystem: Host-associated > Plants > Roots > Rhizosphere >...
CGCGGCTGGCGGCGAGGTACGCGCGCGAGTCGACCGGGAGGAAGATCGCCTCCGGGTTGCGCCTGTAGGCCGTTCGGAGCGGCATCGCGCTCCGGATCCCGAAGACGCGGGCCTCGTACGAGGCGGTGGAGACGACGCCGCGCTTGCTCGGATCGCCGTCGCCGCCGACGACGATCGGCTTGCCGGCGAGCTCGGACACCGTGCGGATCCCGAGGGCCTCGAGCTTGGCCGCCGTCTTGGAGCCGATGCCCCACAGCTCGGACGTGGGCTGGCCGTCCATGGCCTCGGACCAGGTCTCGCCCGTGAGGACGAACACACCGCGCGGCTTGCCGAATCCGCTCGCGAGCTTGGCCTGGAGGCGGTTGTCGCCGATCCCGATCGTCGACCACAGGCGGGTGCGTTCGAGGACCCGGGCCTGGATCTCGCGCGCGAGCGGTTCGGGATCGTCGGTCTCCGCCGCCATGAACGCCTCGTCCCACCCGGCCACCTCGACCGGCGCGCCGAACGTCCGCAACGCGTCCATCACGCCGCGGCTCGCCTTCAGGTACGCGTGCTCGTCGACGGGCAGGAAGACCGCGTCGGGGTTCCGCTTGTAGGCGGTGCGCAGCGGCATCGCGCTGCGGATCCCGAACGCTCGCGCCTCGTAGCTCGCGGTCGAGACCACGCCGCGCTTGGTCGGGTCGCCGTCGCCGCCCACGACGATCGGCTTGCCCTCGAGCTCGGGGTGGCGCAGGCGCTCGACGGCCGCGATGAACTCGTCGAGGTCCAGGTGCAGGACGAACCTCCTCGCCATCCCGCCAGCATGCGGGATGGCGAGGACGGTTCGTGCGGTGGGCTAGCCGGTGGCCCGGCGCTCCTGGTCGGTCGTCTCGCTCGCGCGTTCGGCCGACTCGGGTTCGACCAGCACGCCGAACAGCGCGCGATAGTGCACGAACGCCTTGCGCAGGTCCTCGGTCGAGACCTCCTGCCCGCGACCGACCTTGTCCGAGACGGCGTGGCCCGCCCGGTAGTGCTGGACCACGTCCGGGTGGTCGACCGAGATGTCGTCTGCCCGCTGGTCGAAGTCGTCCATCGGGTACCCGCGCTCGCCCATCACGGCGATGATCAGGCCGTCGGCCTGGCCGAGCACCCCGGCCGGGTCGTCGACGAACCGGGCCTGGATCTGCTCCCAGCTGCGCCGGTAGTTGTCCCGGGATTCGGGCCGTAGCTCCCGGATGTCGAGCTCGCGCCGGCGGTCGCGGCGCGCCATCAGGTCGGACTCGCCGCGGCGCACGTCGCCGCTCTTGTCGACCGCCCGTTGGTATTCGGGCCCGAACTCGCGCCTGAGCTCCTTGCGCCGGCGCTGCATCGCGAACAGGTACGCGACGATCGCGATCACGACGATCGCCATCACCGCGATCAGGATCCACACCCATGCATCCATGACGTCCTCCTCCGTGTGGTCTCGATGGGGTGTCGCAAGAGTGCTTACCCAAAAGCGCGCGGGTGAACGCCATAGGTCAGTCGATGCTTGCGCACGTTGATGGCGAAACCGTGGTGGCCCGGGCCGATGAATCGCGCCGCCGGGCCGCCATGTTCCGGCGCGTCTCACACGTTCTGCCACGAGCCGGCCGTGTTGAATGAGAACCAACTCGACCGAAGGAGGAGCTATGCGTGCCACGCTTGACAGACTCATCTCGATCGGAGGACTCCTTCTCGCCGTCGTGCTCCTCGTGGCCGGCGGACTGCTGCTGTGGGCCAATGTCTTCATTACCGGCGAGGTCCACGACCAGCTCGCGGCCCAGAAGATCACCATGCCCACCGAAGACACCGGCCTGGCCGACCTGCCGGCGGATGACAGGGCAGCCCTAGAACCGTATGCGGGACAACTGATGACCACCGGGAACCAGGCGCAGGCCTACGCCGATCACTTCATCGCCGTACACCTCTCCGGGGTCGCCGACGGCAAGACGTACTCGGAGGTGAGCGGCGCGTATCTCGCGTCGTGCTCGGACCCGACGGCCGCGGAGTCTGCCGACTGCCAGTCGTTGGCGGGGCAGAAGGAGACGCTGTTCCAGGGGGAGACGCTGCGTGGTCTCCTCCTGTTCGGCTACGCGTTCGCCACGATGGGCACGTTCGCCCTGTACGGCGCGATCGTCGCGTTCGTGGCAGCGGTCGTGCTGCTGGTGCTCGCGTTCCTCGGCCTCCGGCACGCCCGGAGGATCCGCGAGGCGTCACCAACGGCCGAGAACCCAGCCTGACCCTCCGGCGCTCGCGTCCCGTGCGCGATACTTCGCGCATGCGGGCGGCCGTGCTCTGGGACGTCGACGACCTTCGGATCGAGGAGCTCGAGCTCGATCCGCCCAAGGCCGGGGAGGTCGCGATCCGCATGGCCGCCTCCGGCGTGTGCCGCTCCGACTACCACGCGGTGCACGGCGTCCACCTCCACGCGATGCCGATCGTGCTCGGGCACGAAGGATCGGCCTTGGTGGAGGAGGTGGGCGAGGGCGTGACCGACGTGCGGCCGGGCGACCACGTCGTGTGCTCCTGGCTCCCGTACTGCGGCTCGTGCGGCCGATGCATGTCGGGGCGCCCGATCCTGTGCGAACGCCTGGTGCCCTTCGACGAGGGCTACCTTGCCGAGGGCACCACGCGCTTCTCGATCGGGGGCACCCGCATCCACCACAACGTGCCGTCCTCGTTCGCCGAGCGCTCCGTCGTCCCGGCGAACACCGTCTTCCCGGTGGATCCGATGCTTCCGCTCGAGCAGGTGGCCCTGCTCGGGTGCGCCGTGATGACCGGCGTGGGCGCCGTGCTCAACACCGCCTCGGTTCGCCCGGGCGACTCGGTCCTCGTGATCGGCTGCGGCGGGGTGGGGCTCTCGGCGATCCAGGGCGCGCGGATCGCCGGCGCCGGGCCGATCGTGGCCGTGGACGTGATCGAGTCGAAGCTGCAGCTCGCGAAGGAGCTCGGGGCGACCGACGTCGTCCTCTCGGGGCGCGACGAGGAGCCGGCCGGGTTCGATCACGCCTTCGAGTGTCTGGGCCGGGTCGAGACGATCGAGCAGGCGATGCGTTCGGTCGCGCCGGGCGGGACGGTCGTCCTGGTCGGCATGGCGCGACCCGAGGCGCGGGCGCCGCTGGATGCGCTCCGGACGACCGTGGAGGAGATCACGGTGGCCGGCTCGTGGTACGGGAGCGTGGTGCCGCCGCGCGACTTCCCGCTGCTCGCGCACCTGCTGAAGTTCGGCGAGCTCCGGCTCGAACCGCTGATCGCGCGGACGATCCCGCTCGAAGGGATCCACGACGCGCTGGCGGTGTTCGAGGCGGGGGAGGAGACCCGCTCGGTGATCGTCTACGACTGAGCGGGCGGCTGGGGCGGCGGGAAGCCCAGGCCCCACGCGTCGTTGCCGCCGTCGACCACGATCGTGGTCCCGGTGATGTAGGCGCCGCCCGAGGTGGACAGGTACGCGATCGTGCTCGCCACCTCCTCCGGCGTCGCGATGCGGCCCAGCGGCGCCGTGCGGGTCGCCTCCTCGACGAACTCGTCCCCGTACGCACGCAACGCCTCGGTGTCGATTGCGCCGGTCGAGACGCACACGGCGCGGATCCGGTAGCGGCTCCATTCGATCGCGAGCCCGCCCGCCAGGTTCTCGAGCGCCGCCCGGGCCGCCGAGGAGTGCACCATCAGCGGCATCCCCCGGCGGGGGCTGAACCCGATGAACACCACGAGCCCGCCCGCGTTCGGGATCATCGAGCGTTCGGCCACGGTGCGGGTGAGGTCCCAGACCGCGTCGACGTTGAGCCGATGCACCGCGCGCCAGCCCTTGGGCGAGATGTTCTCGGGCGTCGCGGCGAACTGTCCGCCGGCGTTGTTCACCAGGACGTCGACGCGGCCGAACCGGTCGAGCACGGCGCCGACCAGCGACGCCACCTGGTCGGGTTCGCGCACGTCGGTCTCGGGGACCGCGAGGACGTCGACTCCGGCCTCGGCGAGCTCGGCGGCCACGGCTTCGAGCGGCTCGGGACGTCGGCCGGCGATCGCCACCCTCGCGCCCGTGCGCCCGTACTCGCGGGCGACGGCCCGGCCCAGGCCGGTCCCGCCCCCGGTGACGAGCGCGACCAGTCCGGCGTTCGCGTCGGGCGCGAGCGGCGATCGGTAGGCCTCAGCCATGCGCGCCATGATGCACGTCCGGGGTCGCGCCCGCTTCCTTGACCCGCCTTCGGCTGGGGCGTACGACGGGCGCGTGAACACCAGCCTGGACGAGCTCGCCCGCGCCACGCCGGCCACGCGCGACCGCTACATGGACTTCCTGCGCGCCGCGTCGATCGTCGCGGTGGTGTTCGGGCACTGGTTCATCTCGATCAACCACCTCGAGCGCGGCGTCTACTCGACGACCAGCGCCGTCGGGGTCACGTCGTGGCTGTGGCTCGGTACATGGCTGTTCGAGGTGATGCCGGTGTTCTTCTTCGTGGGCGGGTTCTCGAACCTGGTGACGTACGACTCGTTCAAGCGGCGCGGCGAGCCAACCTCGGCCTTCGTCCGCGGCCGCCTCGAACGCCTCCTGCGCCCCTCGCTGGTCTTCCTCGGGTTCTGGCTCGCGGTGCAGGTGGCGCTGCACCTGACGAACATCGGAGGCCCCGCCGGCCCGCGGCTGGTCGAGGGGACCCGCCTGCTACGCGGGATGTACCCGCCGGCCGCGACGCTGCCGTTCGGCCCGCTGTGGTTCCTTGGCTTTTACCTGATCGTGGTCTGCATCGCGCCGGCCACGATCTGGCTGCACCGGCGGTTCCGCTGGTGGGTGCCCGCCGCCATGGTCGTCGGTGCGGTTGCCGTGGACGTGATCGGGTTCGGCGCCGACCTGCACCTGCTGCGCTACCTGAACGTCGCGTTCGTCCTGCTGCTGCCGCACCAGCTCGGACACTTCTACGCGGACGGGACGTTCGGCCGGCTGCCGCGCCGCGTGTTCTGGGCGATGGTCCTGGTCGGGCTCGGCGGCCTCGTCCTGCTGACGAACCCCTGGGTGTTCGAGCCGTTCGGGCACGCGCGCTTCGACTGGTTCGGGCGCGTGGGCCACTACTCGAAGAGCCTGCTCGGCACCGACGTGCCGGGGGAGATCTCGAACGCGTACCCGCCCACCGTGTGCTTCCTGCTCGCCGACATCTGGTCGATCGGCGCCGTGATGCTGCTGCGCCCGTGGCTGTCGCGGTGGCTCGAACGCGTGAGGCCGTGGAAGGTCACGATCTACCTGAACAGCGTCATCATGACGCTGTTCCTGTGGCACATGACCGCGTACTTCGCCGTCCTGCTGGTCCTGTGGCCGATGGGCGTAGGGCACCAGCAGGACAGCACGGCGGCGTGGTGGCTGCTGCGGCCGGTGTTCATCGGGTTGTCGACCCTCGTGCTCGCCGGGATCGTCGCGCTCGTAGGCCGGTTCGAGCGGCCGCGTCCCCGCTCGGGCCCAACGTGAAACGGCCGTTCGGCCGTTCAGTTTCGGCCAGTCGGATGCCGATGCTCCTAGCGAGGTTCGATCGGAAGGGATCACCGCATGGTGCGCAGAGCGCTGTTCACCGCCGTCTAGCCGCCCCCCGCCTCTCGGCGGGGGTGGCGCCGGGGCCCGGCTCTCCCCCCTACGCGTCTTCGGAGCCGGACCTCGGCCATGAGTCGAACCTCCCACGCGTGGCGCTACCCTGGTGACGATGGCTCAGACCGCCCCCGTCGAGACCGAACGACCCACCGGCGACGAGGACGTCGTCCCCGACCTTCCGTGGATCGTGATCGTGTGGAACGACCCCATCAACTTGATGTCGTACGTCGTGTACGTGTTCCAGAAGCTGTTCGGCTATCCGCGCGAGAAGGCCACCACGCTGATGCTCGACGTGCATCAGAAGGGCAGGGCCGTCGTCTCGAACGGGCCGCGCGAGAAGTGCGAGTTCGACGTCGCGCGCCTGCACGCCCACGGGCTGTGGGCCACGTTGCAGAAGGACCGCTAAGCCGTGGCCGGCCCCGTTCGGCGATCTCGGCGGGGAGGCGGGTTCGACATACGGATCTCCGGACGCGAGCGCGACGTGCTCGCGACCCTGCCCGAGACGCTCCGCGACGTCCTTTCCTCCGGCGACGCGGGGGACCCGGTCGCCCGCCGGCTGTTCCCGAGCGCGTACATGGACGACGAGGCGGCGTCGCGAGAGTTCGACGATGTGGTCCGCGACGAGCTGCTCGAACGGCGCTTGGCCGCGATCGCGACGTTCGAGCGCACCGTCCGCGCCCAGCATGTGACCGAGGACGAGCTGATCGATTGGCTCGCGGCGCTGAACGACGTCCGGCTTGTCCTGGGGGTGCGCCTGGCCGTCTCCGAGGAGAGCACCTCGGCGGACTTCGCCGGCGACGACCAGACCGAGACGGCCTTCGAGCTGTACCGCTACCTGTCGTACCTGGAGGAGCACGTCGTCGACGCCTTGTCCGCCTGAGACGGCACGTCGCTGCCGGCGACGGTCGGGCGGCCGGGGTAGGCTCCCCGGGACATCGCGACCAGGGGGTTCACGACATGTCCCGACGAGTTCGAACTGCGACACGGTTCGGCGCGATCGCCGCGCTCGCGTTGCTCCTGACCGGCTGCATAAAGCTGAACATGAACCTGGGCATCAACGACGACAACACCATCAGCGGGACGATCCAGTTCGGCGTGGACAAGCAGCTCCTGGAGCTGTCGGGACAGAACGCCCAGGACCTGCTGGGTAGCGACTCGCCGTTCCCGAGCAACGCGCCCGGGGTCACGGTCAAGCCGTTCGACGACGGCAAGTTCGCCGGCCAGGAGCTCACGTTCGAGGCCGTGCCGCTGGAGGAGTTCAACTCGGGCGGCTTCGCCGGCGCCACGGGGCTGTCCGGCGTGACCGGTTCGAGCGACGCGCTCAACATCCAGCGTCAGGGCGACACGTTCGTCGTCTCGGGCGCCCTCGATCTGTCGAGCGCACTTTCGGGCGCGACCGGGCCGTTCGGCGGCTCGGGAGGGGCCGACCTGTTCAAGAGCGCCGACATCAAGATCGCGTTCACGTTCCCGGGCGAGGTGATCCAGGCCCCGGGCGGCAAGATCGACGGCAACACGGTGACCTACGTGCCGACGTTCGGCGAGCGTCTGGAGATCAATGCGACCGGCAGCGCCATCGACAACGGGCAGGCGGCCGACGTCACGGGCGGAGACGGCGGCTCGAACCTGTGGCTGTACATCCTCATCGGGGCGGCGGTCGTGGTCCTGCTCGTCGTGCTGTTCCTGGTTGTCCGCGGCCGCAACAAGGGCAAGGGCACCGGCCCCGAGTCGGGCTTCGGCGAGGAGGCGGCCGTGGCCGCCCCGCAGGCGACGGCTCCTCCTGCGACCCCATCGTCCACGCCGCCGACTGCTACGCCGCCGGAGCCCTCCGCGCCGCCGGGCTCTTCCACGCCGCCGGGCTCTTCCACGCCGCCACCTGCACCGCCGCCTCCGCCTCCGCCGCCGCCCGCAGGAGGCTGAGCCAGGCTCGAGGCTGCGCGTCAGGCGGCGGTCGTAAGGACGCGATGGATGAACACGTCTTCCGGCACCGGTGCCCACTCGCCGCCGTCCACGCGGATGACCATCTCGACGGGAGCGAGTGCCTTCGCGGGGCCTCGAACCTCGAGCACACCGCCGTCCAGCCGTGCCGACGAGCGGCCACACGAACATTCGGCCACCGGCGGCAGGAGCTCGAACGGCTCGTCGCAGGCGAAGCAGTAGAGCCACTTCACGGGGATGGGTTCGAGTGCGTCGGCCATATGATCACCTCGGTTCATCGAAGGGGGGTGACGTGCGGCCCGGCGTGCAAGGGGGAGGAGGGCGCGCCGGACCGCACCGCCATCGTCCGGCCTCCCGAGGGGAGACCGTGAACCCGTTCGGCTGACAAGTACCCGCGCCCGATCCGACCCAAACCAGCGAGGCGCTATCCGACGGCGCGGTCGAGCTCGAACCAGACCAGCGTGGTTCGGCCGGCCACCACGCCCCACCGGTCGGCGAGCCGCTCGACCAGCAGGAGACCCCATCCCTGGTCCCGGTCTCGGGGCCCGGTTTCGGGAGCGGGCCGGAACCCGGGACCGGGATCCTCGACCTCGACGCGAACCATGGCGCCCCCGACAGTGATCCGGAGTTCGATCGGGCCGTCGCCGTCGCCGTGCCGAACGCTGTTGCCCACGACCTCGCTGACCAGGAGCCGGAGCTTCTCCAGCTGGCGTTCGTCCAGGCGCTCGGCGAGCGCCTGCAGGCGGTGGCGCGCCCTGGGGACCGAGTCGGGGACCGGCGCGAGCGTCAGCTCAAGATCGGTCATGCCGAACCCGTTCTGAGGAGCCAGCGACAGGCCGCCCACGCCCCCGAACCTCGATCCCGCCCGATCCATCCCGGTCGTGTACCTCCGCCGAGCCTGTCGTCTCCGTGCCCGGTCATCGCATCCTCCGGCGCCCAGGCCCGAGGCCGCATGCGCGCCACAGCGCTCGCAGGCTTCTTTCCCACTCAGGCGTGGGGTATGCGCCGGTGTCCGTGATTGTTTGGTTCGGACCGCCCCGGTACGAACGAGGACCGCGGCTCGAGGGATCAGGCGTGCTGCGCCGACGCGCCGACCCGAAGGACGCCCCTCGCCGGATCGAACTCGGCGTCGGGGAAAAGGCCCTGAATGAGCGCCCGTCGGGTCGAGCTCCCGCTCGAGCCGTCAGAGCCCTCGGGCGGGGGATCGAACGCACCGGTTGGCTCGATCTCGAGCACCAGGCGCCCCTCCTCGCTCAGCGCCGTGCGCACCTCGATCCCGTCGAAGGCCGCGTCGTCCTCGATCGCCTGCGCGCATGCCTCGGTCGCGACCAGGCGAAGGTCGTCGATCGTCTCCTCGGAGCACCCGACCTGCCTGCCGACGGCGCCGACGAAGGCGCGGACGGCCGCCACCTGCGCGGCGTCGGGTGGGATCCGGATCGACAACTGCCCCGATCGCGCACTCATCCGGACGCGCTCAGTCCGAGGGGAGCTCCGCGGTCGAGTCCGCGAGCTCGAAGATCCGGTCCAGGCCGGTCAGGTTCAGGACCTTCATCGGGGTCCCGGCCACGCCGGCCAAGACCATCCGGCCGTCGCGCTCGCGCATGCGCTTGAGACACATCACGAGCGACCCCAGGCTGCTCGAGTCCATGAAGTCGACCTTGGTCATGTCAAGGGCCAGGTGCTCGGTGCCGCCGTCGATCAGCTGGAGCACGTGCTCGCGGAGCGGCGGCGACGTGTGCAAGTCCAGCTCTCCCGCGACCTCGACGACGGTCCACGGCCCCTGCGTCCTCGTCTGCACGATCACATCCATGGCGCCCTCTCGTTCATGATGGCCGGACGCCTCGGGCGCCCAGCTGGAACGCTCAGTATAGGAATGGCGGTGGGGAAGTCGGATCGCTATCCCTAGTATGAGCCGGATGGATGTCCCCGCCTCGAGCGAACACATCACGGTCTCCGTCCCAGCGGACGTCGCCTCCGTGCACGTCCTTCGAGCCGTGACGGCGGCCGTGGCCTCCCGGATGCGGATGTCCTTCGACGCGATCGAGGACCTCCGGCTGGCGGTCGACGAGGCGTCCGCGTGGGTGTTGGGGACGAACCGTCGTGCATCGACGCTGACGCTTCGGCTGCTGCCGCTGGAGGATCGCCTGGAGGCGATCGTCGCGGTCGACGGGAGCGGGGGGGCGTGGCCGCCACCCGATGCGGAGCAGGGCCTGCCGTGGCGGATCCTGTCGGCGCTTGTCGACACGCTAGCCCTCGGGACCGATCCTTCCGAGCCGTCGATCTCGCTCGGCAAGCGAACCCTCGAGACCACGGCCGCCCCATGAGCCAGGCCGAACACCCGATCGGATCGGGTGATCGCGGCGTCGAGCTCGAATTGTTCGCCCGCCTCCCGGGAGACGAAGCGGCTCGGGAGGAGCTGGTCGAGATGTTCCTCCCCCTCGCCGAGTACCTGGCCCGCCGGTTCGACCGGCGCGGGGAGCCGCTGGACGACCTGATCCAGGTGGCGAGCGTGGGGCTGCTGAACGCGATCGACCGCTTCGACACCGAGCGCGACGTGCAGTTCGCGACCTATGCCGCCGTCACGATCATCGGCGAGCTCAAGCGGCACTTCCGCGACAAGGGGTGGGCGATCCGCGTCCCGCGCCGTCTGCAGGAGGTCGGCCTGCGCGTGAACGCGGTCCTGCCCGAGTTGTCGCAGGAGCTCGGGCGATCGCCCACGGTGGACGAGATTGCGGCGAGATGCGAGGCGAGCCCCGAGGAGATCCTCGACGCGATGGAGGCCGTGCAGGCGTACTCGACGACCTCCCTGGACTCGCCGGTGGGGGAGGAGGGGGCCGCGCCGATCGAGGTGCTCGGCGGCGAGGACCCCTCGCTGGAGATCCTGGAGGGTTGGGCCTCGGTGGCGCCCGCCGTCAAAGAGCTCCCCGAACGCGAGCGGCGCGTGTTGTACCTCCGCTTCTTCCGCGGCCTGACGCAGTCCGAGATCGCCAACGAGGTCGGCGTCTCGCAGATGCACGTGAGCCGCATCTTGTCCCAGACGCTCGCGACGCTCCGGAAGGCCGTGGGGGCCGAAGACGCCGAACCGCTCCGCGACGACGGTCGCGGAGCGGTTCCGGACGAACCCTGAGCGTTTCGACGCGTCAGGAGAAGATGCTCACTCCGCCTGGACCGATGAGCAGCCCGACGATGATGAGCACGACTCCGGCGATCACGCCGCCGCGAAGCAGCGTGACGATGCCGGCGATGACCAGGATCGCCGCGATGATCCACAGGAGCGTCGCGACACCCTGGGTCGCTGCAAGCATGCCAAGCATGGTTCCTCCTCAGATATGCGTTCCCTCAGTCGACCGTCGTTTACCGCGAGCGTCAGTTGTTGAACGCGGGGACGACGTACCACGCCAGGAACGCGAGGATCGCGAGCACGATGACGACGATCGCCGTGTACTTGATCGCCGCGTAACCCGTCCAGCTGGAACTCGGCTCCGGCTCGTGATCGTGATACTCGTGGCTCGGGTAGGTCACTGTCTCCACCTCCCGGGGCCGCGCCCTGCGGCCTCGGACCCTCGTGTACCCTGCAGGTCAGCGCGACAAACCGGTCGCGTGTCGCGGCGTGCCGATCGCCGGCCCGTCGTTCAGGTTCGTCGTACTCTCGGACTGCGAGATGTGTTCGAGTGCGATGCCGACCTCGCGCTTGGGCGACAGCGCGACGGCTCGCACCGCGTTGGGATCGGGTCGCTTCGCGATCACGCGGACGACCAGATCGCGATCGGTGATCATCCCGACCACGTGGTCCTCGTCCACCACCGGACCGACCCGATGTCGAACTGCGCCCTGAGCCCCGCCGCGTCTCCCGCGCTCCGATCGGGGGACGGGGCCTCGGGCTGGGCGGTCATCGCGTGTCGACCAGCAGATGGCGTGCTCCTCTCGCTCGCCCCGAGACTCGTGTCCCGATACCGGTCGCTGACCTGCGGAAACGAAGCTCACGTTTGCCGCGCCCGGGCGGGCGGTACCTCTGGCCCGTGACCGGCACCTCTACGGGCGTCGGCGACGGCGCATCCAGAGCGACCTCCTCCGACGAGGACCCGGACGAGCGCCTGAACCGGGAACTGATCGAGCTCCTGAACGAGCTCCGCGTGATGCTGCCCGGCGTCCAGGTGTTGTTCGCCTTCCTGCTGACGGTCCCGTTCAGCAGCCGGTTCCACGAGCTCACCAACGGGCAGCAGGCGATCTACTTCGCGACCTTCGTGTGCACGACGATCGCCACGGGCCTGTTCATGGTGCCGACCGCGTATCACCGGATCCGGTTCCGCCAGGGGGACAAGGAGCGCATCCTGCGCACGTCGAACCGGTTCACGATCGTGGGGATCGTGTTCCTCGCGATCTCGATCACGCTTGCGTTCGTCCTGATCTCCGACCTGCTCTTCGGCTTCGGCGTCGCGATCGCGCTCGGCGCGGTGGTCCTGGTCTTCCTCGCCTGGGCCTGGTTCGCGATCCCGCTGTCGCGTCGCGTTCGCGACGGCGGCTGACCACCGTCGGCGTTTGCCGGTGTTCGGGCGGGGAACATCCCGAGTGTCGGCGCCTCCCGCCGGCGGCGCGATGAGCGTCACGTCTTCGTCGAAAGGAGATTCCATGGACGGTTCCGACGATCGGAGGGAAGGCGGGTTCGACGAGGCCAAGGGCAGCGTCAAGAAGAAGGCCGGCGAGCTGACCGGTGACGAGCACCTGGAGCACGAGGGCGAGAAGGATCGCGCCAAGGGCAACGCCAAGCAGGCGCTCGGCAAGACCAAGGACGCCGCCGACAAGGCCAAGGAGGCCGCAAGGGACGCGATGAAGTAGCGCGAAACAGAACGCGAACAACGACGAGGGCCCCGGCGACGCGCCACCGCCGGGGCCCTCGCTTGTACGTGGACGTCAGGCGGCGCGCGCCTGCGTCTTGATGTCCTGCATCTGCCTGCCGAGCTGGTCCAGCACGTCCCGGTCGAATACCCGACGGGCTTGTACGAACATCTCCCGCTCCTCTTCCTCGATGTGGTGGTGAAGGTTCTCCGACATCACCTTGAGCTTGGCGTGCCAGCTCTCGTCGTCCAACGGCGTCGCCTCCAGGTCACTCAGGACCTTGTCGACGACGTCGTGCTCCTCGTAGGCCTCGAGCACGATGTCCTTGGTCTCGGCGTGCTGCTTGAGCGCCGGGTACAGGATCGCCTCTTCCATCTGCTCGTGGACGGTGAGCGTGAACTTCAGCCGGCCGAACCCATCCTCCCGGGTCCTGACGGCCCGTTCGGTCGTGTCCTCCAGATCCTTCAACAGCTTCTTGATCGCCTCGTGATCCTTCTTCAACAGCGCGAGCGCGTCCATGCGTGCTCCTCTCTGGTCACCGTTACGAGCAGTACCCGCGACGCCGCCCGGGCACGCGTGGTTTGGCCGGACGGCGCGGTGGCAATACCTCGGCCGCGATGGGACGACTCAGACGGGTGTCGAGCGATCGGCCCGGCATCACGCGCCAGCGGCGCGGCCGGGGCTCCTCCTACGCGGCCCCGAACGGCGCCCCGGTGACCGACGAGGAGACCCTCGCCCGGATCCGCGCCCTCGCGATCCCGCCCGCGTGGAGCGACGTGTGGATCTGCCCCGACTCGATTGGCCACATGCAGGCCGCCGGGACGGACGCGGCGGGCCGGCGGCAGTCCCTGTATCACGAGCGGTGGCGCGCCCGTCGCGACGCCGAGAAGTTCGACCGGATGCTGGCCTTCGCGCACCGGCTGCCCGAGGTGCGTCGGCGTGTCGAGGTGGACCTCGAGCGGCGCGGCCTCGCGCGCGACAAGGCCCTGGCGGTCGCTGCCCGTCTACTCGATCTCGGCCTCTTCCGCGTCGGCTCCGAGTCCTACACGCGGGCGAACGGCTCTTTCGGGCTCGCGACGATCCGGCGCGACCATGTCCGGACCTCGGGCGACGCGGTGCGGTTCGACTACCGAGCCAAGAGTGGGCAACGCCGGATCCAGAAGATCGTCGACGCCGACGTCGCCCCCATCGTTCGAACGCTCAAGCGCCGCAAGGACCACAACCCCGAGCTCCTGGCCTACCGCAACGGGACCGGCTGGCGCGACGTGCGTTCGGAAGACGTCAACGCGTACCTGAAGGAGGTGGCCGGCGAGGCGTTCACCGCAAAGGACTTCCGGACCTGGCACGGCACCGTGTACGCGGCGGCGGCGCTCGCCGCCGGGGGCGACGTGCCGGCGGCGCAGTCGGCCCGCCGCCGCAGGATCTCGGCGGCGATCAAGGAAGTGGCGGCCGAGCTGGGCAACACGCCCGCCGTCGCCCGCGCCTCCTACGTGGATCCCAGGCTGCTCGATCGTTACGAGGAGGGCGTGACGATCCGCCCGGCCCTGGTCCGGGCGAACGCGCTCGATCCGTCCCTGCGGGACGCGGTGGAGGCCGCCGTGCTCGAGCTGCTGGAGGACGGGCGCCCCGAACCCGCCGCGGCGTAACCGTTTGCCGAAGTGAACGAGCGGGAACAACCAACCGCCGCGATCAACCCGACGACAGGAGGACTTCCATGCGCCTCCCCGAAGCCGCTACCGAGATCACCGAGGCCGACGACGTCGACCTGTTCCTGTGCGTCCTGGACCAGGCGCTGGACGCGCTTACCGGCGCGAATATCCCGTTCCTGTTCATCGGCGGGATCGGCTCAGCCGTGTACGGGCGCGACCAAGGCACGCGCGACATCGACGTGTTCGTGCGCCCCGAGTCCGCCCGCAAGGTCCTGGACGTGCTCGGGAAGCGCGGCTTCGAGACGCGCGACGTCTACGAGCACTGGCTGTCGAAGGCCACCAAGGACGGCGTCCTGGTTGATGTGATCTTCCGTTCGAGCCGCGACATCCTGCTCGGCGAGGAGATGCTCGAGCGCTCACGCACGGTGCCGTTCCGCGGACGGAGGGTCCCGGTCGCGCCGCCAGAGGACCTCGTCGTGATGAAGGCCAGCGCGATGAGCGAGGACACGTCGCGCTACTGGTACGACGCGGCGGCGATCATCGCCGCGACCGAGCTCGACTGGGACTACCTGGTCGCCCGCGCTCGTCAGCACGGCGCGAGGAGGCTGCTCAGCCTGCTCCTGTTCGCGACGTCGATCGACATCGTCGTCCCGTCGGGTCCGATCGAGACGCTCTACGAGGCCATCACGGTCGGGAGCCCGTCATGAGCACGGACGAGCCCCAGTATGTCGCCGCGCACGTGCAGGAGGCGCTGGCCCGCGACCAGCGCGTGAACGAGCCCGAGCTCGGGGTCACTGTGGTCAAGGGCCGCGTCGTTGTGAGCGGCCACCTGCCCTCGGAGGAGCGCCGCGAGGCCGTGACCGAGGTCGTGCGCGAATGCTGCCCGGACCTGGAGGTCGAGAACCGCACGACCGCGGGCAGGTTCCCCGAGGCCGACGGGGTGGAGACGGTCCGATGATCCGCGTCGCGGCGGCGGGAGACCTGCACGTGGGCCCCGACTCGGCGAGGGCGGTCGGAGAGCAGCTCCGGGCCGTAGCCGACAAGGCCGACCTGCTGCTGATCGCGGGCGACCTGACGAAGTCGGGCCTGACCGAGGAGGCCGCGGCGCTCGCGTCCCAGCTGCGCGGCCTCGGCGTCCCGGTCGTGGCGGTGCTCGGCAACCACGACCACCATTCGGACAGCCCGAACGAGATCGCCGACCTGCTCCGAGAGGTCGGCGTGACCGTCCTCGAGGGCGAGGGCGTCCGGATCGACACCCCGAGCGGATCGATAGGCGTGGCCGGCGTCAAGGGGTTCGGCGGCGGGTTCGCGGGGGCCAGCGGGGCGGAGTTCGGCGAGCCCGAGATGAAGGCGTTCATCCGGCACACGAAGGAACGGGCCGAGGCGCTCGAGACGGCGCTCCGAACGCTCGACGCGGACGTGCGGATCGCGCTCATGCACTACGCCCCGGTCCGCGGGACCCTCCAGGGCGAGCCGCCAGAGATCTTCCCGTTCCTCGGCAGCTACCTTCTGGCCCAGGCTGTGGACCGGGCCGGCGCCGACCTGGTGGTGCATGGCCATGCGCACCGAGGGACCGAGCACGGCGTCACCCCAGGGGGAGTGAACGTGCGTAACGTCGCGCAGACCGTGATCCGGCAGGCCTACGCGGTGTACGCGTTCGAGCGGCCGGGCCGCGAGCGCGAGTCCGCCTCGGTGGGTAGTCAGCCCACCAGCGAGCCGACCACGTAGGCCACCGCCGAGGCGGTCATCACCAGCAGCGCAGCGACCATCAGCGCGTTCGACAGCCATCCGCTGCGGTGCCGGCGCGACCGCCCGTTGGCAAGGATCAGCATCAACAGGATGAGCGGGGGCGCGGCGAGGCCGTTCAGGATCGCCGAGACGTACAGCGCCCGGATCGGATCGATCCCAAGGAAGTTGATCGACAGGCCGACCACGATTGCGCCGCCGATCACGCCGTAGAAGCCGGGCGCCTCTTTCGGCTTGCGTCCCAGGCCTTCCCGCCAGCCGAACGTCTCGGCCAGCGCGTACGCCGCCGAGCCAGCCAGCGTCGGGATCGCCAGGAGCCCTGTGCCGACGATCCCGGCGGCGAACAGCAGCGAGGCGAACCGACCGGCGATCGGCTCGAGCGCCCGCGCGGCTTCCGCCGCGGTCTGCACGTCGTTGGCGCCGTGCACGCCGAGCGTGGACGCGGCGCTCACCATGATCGAGAACATCACCAGCACCCCGGCCGCCATCCCGGAGACCACGTCGATGCGCATCCGCCGAAGCTCCGGCGCGTCCACTCGGCGGATGTGGTGGGCCCTGCGCTCCTCGACCTCCTCGCCCGCCTGCCAAACGAACAGGTAGGGCGAGATCGTCGTCCCGAAGATGGCCACGAGCGCCTCGACCGAAGCCAGGGTCGGCTGGAAGCTCGGCACGAGGCCCGAGGCGACGTCGGACCAGCTCACGTTCACGACGAGGAGCTCGATCACGTAGGCGAAAATCGACAACGCGAGCCACCGCAGGATGAGCGAGTAGCGCTCGTAGCTGACGAAGACCTCGAGCAGCAGGATCACGCCTGCGAACGTGATCACCAGCAGCGCGAACGGCAGGGGGATCAGCAGCCGGAAGGCCTCGGCCATCGAGCCGAGGTCGGCGCCGATGTTGAAGGCGTTGGCGCCAACCACGAGAGCGGCGGCGAACCACAGGACCGGTCGGGCGAACCGCCTGCGGATGAGTGCCATCAGGCCGCGGCCGCTCGCGAGCCCCAGCCGGGCGGCCGTCTCCTGAACGGCGGAGGCGAGCGGAAGCGAGATCACCGCGGTCCAGAGCAGGTCGAACCGGAATACTGCGCCGACCTGCGAGTAGGTTCCGATCCCGGCCGGGTCGTCGTCCGCGGCCCCCGTAACGAACCCCGGGCCGAGCCGCCGGAAGTATCCGAATCCTCGTAGCCCGCGGCGGGCGGGGTGATGCGTGTTCGCCGGCCGCCTGCGGCGGCCATCTTGTGTGGTCACGTCTCTATGCTGCGCGCTCGGCGGCCTTCGTGATGCGTTTCGGAACGAGCAGCGCGCGCGGTTGGTGTCCCGCAACCACCGTTGACGGCCGATGCCCACCTCGTTCGCGGGCGATCGGCGATGCATGGTCCGCTCCGACATGGGTAAGGACAGGTCGTTCGAAGCATCCGGATCCAACGGCCTTCGCGAAAGGAGGTTCGGCATGCGCGATCGAACGACACGCACGAGGGACCTCGCGGCCGTTCCGGCCGCGGGCTCACCCAGCCCTCAGCGCATCCGTTGGGGTGCGGTGTTCGCTGGCGTGGTGTTGGGCACGGCTCTCCTGGCCCTGCTCTCGACGCTGTGGTTCGCGCTCGCGTTCAACTCGAACGTGGACACGATCCGAGTGAACCTCGAGTGGTACGTGGGGGTTACGGCCGTCGTGGCGCTGTTCATCGGCGGCCTGCTCGCCGGGTGGCTGAGCGGCGTTCGCGGCGCTGGCTCCGGTCTGTTCAACGGCATCACGATGTGGGGCCTGATTCTCATCGTGGCGCTCGCGATTGGGATCCCGGCCGTGTTCAACGTGTTCAACCTCGGCCGGGTCACGGCCATCGCCGAGGGCAACGGGACCACTCTGACGAGCTCGGGTGTGGCCGCGGCGCTCTGGGCCTCGTTCTGGACGATCCTGGGCGGGTTCCTGGCCTCGGGGCTGGGTGGGATGATCGGTGGGGCGATAACGATGCCCGCGAACGCCCAGCTGAGTCCAGTGATGGACGAGCACATGGTTGATGTCACACACGACGAGGGGGACATCGACGACGAGGACATCGACGCCGACCACGGCCATCGGGACGACCGGGTCACCACGACCCACTCCATGTAGCGGTTGGCCGCGACCTAAACCGAAGGCCCGGCTCGCGCCGCGAGCCGGGCCTTCGCCCTTCTCGGATCCGTTGATGTGTTGGCTCTAGGACGCCACGGAGATCAGGTCGTCCACGACCTCCACCTCGGCGGGGCGGCGACCGCGCACCGCCGACAGGTACGGATGGCGTGGCTCGTGCTGCCAGCACAGCGTGGCGTGGTTGTACCGGGACAGGACCGTCCTGCAACGGCGGGCTTCGCAGATGCGTCCGGCGGCCTGCATGGCCGGGCCCTTCCCCGAGCTGCCCGGCCGGCTCCCCATCAGGCGGAGCTGATCGCGCTCCGAACCGATCGCCATCGTGGTCATCTGCCCTCCTCGGGACCCACAGGATGGGCCACTCGCGGAGCGCCATACCCCGCCCGAGAGCGGCCAAACCTGCTGCGCCGCAGAATTTCAGAGCTCTTTTCCGAGGATCGGGCGGCTCGAGCCCGTGGCGTGCCGGGCCGAAGGATAGGCACAGCAGCGTGCTTACGATCCGGCTGGTCGGGCTCGACCTGTCGTGACCCGGCTGTCCACACGAAGCCCCAGACGACGAGAACCGGAACCCGCGGGCGGGTCCCGGTTCTCCGTCAATCCGTTGCGGCGCGGTCTAGTAGATGCCGCCGCCCGAACCTCCGCCGGCCTGTGTGATCAGCAGGACGACGAGGGCGACCAACACCACTGCTCCGAGTCCGATCCACAGCCACTTGCGGCTGGATGTCTGGTTCATCCCTGGGGACTTGTCCATGTCGAGTCTCCTTTCGACTCTCGACTCGGACCCCCTCTACGACGCCTGTCGACCACAACCACCGGACCGCTCTCGTTCTTCCGATCCGGCCCTTTCTCGGCGTCGCCCCGAGCACATGCTCGGCCTGTCCTTGAACCCTGATTCGTCCGCGGGTGCGGATGGGTTCAGCGGGCCCACTCCCCGACGGGATCGTAGGCACTCGGAACCTCGATCAGGATCAGCTCGGCGTCGCGTTCGGCCCCGATCCGCAGCGTCTCGGGGCCGAACGCCTTCGCCGCATCGCCCACATCGAGCCGCTCCCCGTTCAGCGAGACGGAGCCGTCGATCACATAGAGGTAGCCCGCTCGTCCCTCGTCGAACGCGTGCACCACCTCGTCCCTGGGCTCGAGCGCGGCAATGAACGTGGAGGAGTGCTGATGGACCTTCACGACGTCGTCGCCTTCGGGGCCGATCACCGGGAGCAACCGATGGAGCCGGTCCTCCCGTTCGAACTGCCGCTGCTCGACGCTCGGCGTCAGCGAGGGCGTGTCCGGCAGGATCCAGAACTGGAGGAAGCGCATCGGCTCCGTCGATGAGCCGTTGCGCTCGGAGTGATACGCCCCGGAGCCGAGCGTCATCCGCTGAACGCCCCCCGGCTGGAGCCGGCCGCTGTTGCCGAGCGAGTCGGCGTGCTCGAAGGTCCCCTCGACGACGTACGTCAGGCCTTCGACGTCGGCGTGCGGGTGCATCGGCCACTCGGCGCCGGGGACCAGCCGGTCGTCGTTGAACACCCGGAGCGGCCCGATCCCCATCTGCGCGGGATCGCGATAGCGGTCGAACGAGAAGTGCCAGCGAGCGCTGAACCAGCCACCGCTCTCCGCGTAAATCTCCGCGTCTCGTCGGATCTCGATCACGTGGCTCCGAGTGGGTGGGGTGACCTGGATCGTACCGCTGCGGTGTCGCGCGGCGAGCGGCCTTGGCGAGCAGCGCGGCCTAGGTCTCGAGGAGCTCCTTCAGTCCGGCGAGCGCCACCGCCCAGCCCTGGTCGGAAGCCTTCTTCGCGTCCTCCGAGGGCAGGTTGCGCTCCGTCACCGTGAGCTCGGTGGCCCCGTCGCTCCCCGAAAGCGCCCAGGTGACCTCCTGGTAGTTCTCGGGGCGGTCGGAGAGCCCCGAGACCGGGCTCCAGTGCGTGTGCACGAGCAGGCGGCCCGGCTCGAGCCTCTCGATCGTTCCTCTGTCCTCGTACGGCTTTCCCTGGTACTCGCCGCGGTGGACGATCGGGCTGCCGACGGTCCAGTCGGTCTTCGTGTCGACGCCGAAGAACCACTGCTTGATGACCGCGGGCGTTGTCATGGCCTCCCATACCTCGCCGGCGGGTGCCTCGATCGTGACGGATGCCTGCGTGCTGATCTCGCTGGGCATGCGATCACCTCGCTTTCGGCAGGTCGTTTCCCAACCGGGCCGCCCCCGACACCTCCGTCAGGTCATACGCTCGTCGGCGTGACGAGCGGTGTCGCCTCTGATGAGACGATCGAACGCATGATGCGCGTGCTGGCGGCCAGCGGCTTCCTCGACCCCGAGGGCGAGGCCATCGCTCTGCTCGCGGCGGCGAATGAAGGCGCCGGAGCGATCGACGAGCTGCTCACACGGAGACTGAGCGGCGAGCCCATCGCCTGGATCGCCGGCTGGGTGCCGTTCTGCGGCATCCGCGTCGGCGTGGATCCCGGCGTCTTCGTACCGCGGCCGCACTCCGAAGCGCTGGCACGGCGGGCCGTCGAGGTCCTAGCCGAAGATGGCATCGCCGTCGACCTGTGTACCGGCTGCGGGGCGGTGGCCGTCGTGCTGCGTTCGGCGCGGCCCAACGCCGGCGTCCTGGCCACCGACATCGACCCGGTGGCCGTGTCCTGCGCGAGACGCAACGGCGTCGACGCACTCCTGGGCGATCTCGACCAGCCCGTCCCCGCGGAAGCGCGCGGCCGCGCCGACGTCGTGACGGCGATCGTGCCCTACGTCCCGGCCGAGGAGCTCCACCTGCTGCCGCGCGACGTGCTCGACCACGAACCGCGCCGGGCGCTCGACGGCGGGCCGAGCGGAACGGTGATCCTTCTGCGAGCCGCCGAGGCTGCCGCGCGCCTCCTGAGGCCTGGCGGCGTCGTCCTGCTCGAGCTCGGGGGTGATCAGGCCGGCGCGATCGCCGATGCGATGACCGCGCTCGGCCTGTCCGAGATCCGCCAGCTCCGCGACGAGGATGGGCGCGACCGCGCGATCGAGGCCCGCCGGCCGGAGGGCTAGTCCCGGAGCTCGAGTACGCGGAACGCGGCGACCGGCCGGCTGAACCCCTTCAGCCGGAGCTCGTCCACGGGTTCGGTGACGGCGGCGCCCTCGACGGCCGCCTGCACGCGCTGGCTGATCAAGATCTCGTCCGGGCTCGCCGCATCGCTCAGCCTGGAGGCGAGGTTGGCGACGACCCCGATCGCCGCGTAGTCGTACCGGCCCTCGAATCCGATCCGCCCGAGGGTCGCGTAGCCGGTCGCGATCCCGATCCCGAGCCCGAGCTCGTGTCCGCGCCTTCGCCATTCGGCCGAGAGCGCGGCGAACCGCTCACGCGTCTGCACCGCCGTCCTCACCGCGTCGAGCTCGTGCCGCTCGGTCGGCACCGGGTCGTTGAAGAACGCCATCAGGCCGTCGCCGGCGAAATGCTCGACGGTCCCGGCGTTGGCGATCACGTGCTCGCCGACCGCGACGTGGTACTCGCGCAGGACGCCGAGGACCTCCTCGGGCTCGGCGGTCTCGGCGAAGGGCGTGAACCCACGCAGGTCGCAGAACAGCGCCGTGATCTCGCGTCGATGGCCGGCCAGCAGCCGCTCGCCGTCGTCGCTCGAGAGCAGGCTCGCCACCTGGGGGGCGAATCGCGCGAGCTCGGTCCGCTGCCGCTCGACGGTCTGGAACAGCCGGACGTTCTCGATCGCCACAGCGACCTGATCGGCGAAGGTCTGCAGCAGCCGGATCTCGGCGTCCGAGAAGGGCCGAACCTCGTTGCGGCCGACCGCGATGCAGCCGATCGGCTCATCCTGACCCTGCCGAAGGATCGGGACGCCGAGGGCGGTCCGGTACCCGCCCGCCTTCTGCAGGGCAGCGAGCGTGTACTCGGGGTCGGCGAGCACGTCGTCGATGTGGACGACCTGGCGTTCGAGCACCGTGCGCCCGATCACCGAACCACGTTCGGGCACGTAGACGCGCTCGCGCACGAGTTGCTCGTACTCGGCGCCGAAGCTCGTGAACGCGACGACCCGGTAGGTGCCGTCGCCGGACTGCCGGGCGATGTTGCCGGTGTCGCCGTGGCACAGCTTGACGGCCCGGCCGACCACCGTCTGCAGCACCGCGTCCAGATCGAACGTCGACCGCGCGATCGTCTGGATCACGTCGTGGAGTGCGGCCTCGCGATCCTCGGCACCCTCCAGCTCGGCGCGGAGCCTCGCGACCTCGTCCCTCATCTCGGCGTTGTCCGGGTCCATCGCGGCCCAGAGTCTGAACGGTCGCCGCCGCCAGCGCGACCTAGCGCCGCCCTGCGAGTCGCCGAGGACGCTCGCCGCGAGGCCGAAGCCCCCTCAGCCGACGAAGGTCGCCCGTATGCGTCACGCCGAGCTCGGAGGCCTCCGTCCGATCGATGCGACCGAGGAGCAGACCCACGACGCCCTCGACCGGGCCGGCGATCGTGACGTCCGCGTCGGTCGTGCCGGCGGGCGCGAGGTGGACGCGTCCGCCGGCCGAGATCAGCGTCACGTGCTGGTCGTCGTACGAGAGCTCGACGGTCAGGTCCTCGCGCTCGGGGTCCAAGCCCTCGAAGCGCGCGATGACCATGTGCCGGATCCAATTCGGTCGGAACTCGTCTTCGCCTCGCGGCCTTGCCATGAGGGGGCCGGCCCACCGGCCGAGCGCGTACACGACCTCGTGCAGGTCCTCGCCCCAGGCGGTGAGCGCGTATCGCCCGTCGTCGAGCCGAAGAACCACGCCGCCCGACTCCAGGCTGCGCAACCGCTGGATCAGGAGATTGGTCGCGATGTCCGGAAGGCCCCCCAGCAGCTCGTTGTAGCGACGGGGTCCGTCCAGCAGCTCCCGAACGACCAGGAGCGTCCACCGATCCCCGAGCACGTCCAACGCCCTGGCGAGGCCGCAGTACTGACCGTAGGAGCGCATGCCGTCGATTCTACTTGACGGGGTCAAGCAAATCACTTTAGGATTTCAAGCGTCGAGCAAGAGACACAGAGGAGGTGCGTGATGAGCGCGAACGTCAGGGACCTCGTGATCGAGTACGTCTCGGCGGCCGGAGAGAAGCGCTTCGATCGTCTCGAGGAGCTCGTCCACCCCGACGCGACGATGGACGGCACGGTGAAGAGCGAGTCCAAGGGGGCGGAGGCGTTCGTCCAGGGCTTCCGGAACCTAGCTCCGATCATTGACCGGAACGAGATCCGCGAGGTGATCGTCGAGGGGGATCGCGCGTTCGTGTTGTACGACTTCGTCACCGACTCTCCCGCGGGTGCCGTGCTCAGCGGCGAACTGCTGACGATCCAAGAAGACCGCATCATCTCGAGCACGTTGATCTTCGATTGGCGCCGCTGGCCCGAGGTGCTCGGCGAGCTCCGGACCCGACACGCTCCTCCACCCCAGCCGGCCTGAGCCTTGCCGGGCGTTGTCGCTCGGCGTCTTTCTCCGGGACGGTCGTGTGGTCGCGACGATCACCTACGACGAGACCGAGCAAGGCGGCTGGCACGAGGACACCTTCGCCCGATGTGATGAGCTGCTCGGATAGGGAACTCCCGACCGCGATGACAGGATGGAGAGTGATCATCGAGATCCGCGCGCGCGATCTTCCTGGCCCAAGGTGCGTCTCCTGACGCACCACCACACGTCCCGTTTGGACGTTCGTCTCGAGCCGTGGGGCACGAACGACCTCCCGCTCCTGGAGCGTCTCAACGAGCCCGACATGACCACGCATGTCGGCGGGCCGGAGACCCTCGACAAGGTCGCCGAGCGACAGGCCGGGTATGAGAAGCCGGGGTCGCGCCAGTACACGATCGTCGAGCCCGGCGGCGAGCACATCGGCTGGGTGGGGTACTGGGAGCTCACGTGGCGCGATCAGGACGTCTGGGAGACGGGCTGGGCGGTGGTCCCTGCTTTCCAAGGCCGTGGCGTCGCGGGCTCGGCGACCGGACAGATGCTCGAGATCGCGCGCGCCGAACGCCTCCGCCGGTTCGTGCACGCGTATCCGATGACCGTCAACGCGCCTTCGAACGCGATCTGTCGAAAGCTCGGATTCGAGTTCGTCGAGGAGACCGACTTCCCGGCCCGGGGCGGCGGGTTCGTCCGCTGCAACGACTGGCGCTTCGACCTGTTCGGCGACCCGGGCCCGTAGACGGCGTTCTTCACCGGCCTGTTTGCCACACCCGGGAATCTGTCGCACCATGGCGGGACGGGAGAGAGGAGGTGGTCCTACTTGCATAAACAGCAGGAGACCCCCGAGGTGACTGGCTGCTAGCCGTCCCTCGCGGGCCGGGGCCACAGCCCCCGCCCGTCCGCCGGGCGACCGGCAGAATCCACACCAGCTCACCAACCTCATCGGTTCCGGCTGGTCTACCGGACGAAGCCTCCTCGGAGGCCGAAACATCGGTGAGGCGGATCGAAGCGTGATGGGCGGGCCGGGTCCCAAACGGGACCCGGCCCTTCGCCGCGTGAGTGCTCGGGCCGACATCGATCGCAGGAGTGATGGATAGACTCGGCCGGTGATCGCGACCGGGTGGCAGCTCGCGCAGATCAACATCGCGAGGTTCAAGGCGCCGATCGACGCCCCGCTGTTAGCGGGCTTCGTCGAGATGCTCGACCCGATCAACGCACTCGCCGACGTGGCTCCCGGCTTCGTGTGGCGCCTACAGACCGGCGAAGGAAACGCGACCTCGATCCACGCGTTCGACGACGACCTCATCCTCGTCAACATGTCCGTGTGGGAGTCGATCGAGGACCTGGACGCGTTCGTGTACCGCTCCCCGCACTTCGACGTGTTCCGACGCAGACGCGAGTGGACCGAGCACATGGAGCGGGCCTACGTCGCCCTGTGGTGGATCCCGGCCGGCACGATCCCGACCGTCGAGGAGGGCAAGCGCCGCCTCGACCTCCTGATCGGATCCGGTCCGACGCCCGAGGCGTTCACCTTCAAGAGGACCTACCCGCCACCCGAGGCTGCTTCTGCGGAGCCGGGGACGGGGGCCGAGTCCGGGTCGCACGTCGCCCGCTAGGTCGCCGGTCGAGCCGGGACGCACGATGCTGATCGCATGCTGAGCAACGGCGATCTGGGCGAGCTGCTGTGGAACGCCGGACAACAGGAGAAGGACCACCGGCGACGCGCGCTCGAGCGCGCGTCCAGGGCTGCCCGGTTCTGGCCGGAGGAGGCCTACGAGCTGGCGAACGGCGGCCGCTCGCTCGCCGAACTCAACAGCGTCGGTCCCTGGGTCGCCGAACGGATCCAGTCATGGTTCGACGACCCGCCCGCCGTCCCCGAACCCGAGGAGGCGCGCAGGGGCTTCCTCACCCTCGCCGAGGTGCGTCGAACCCTCGACGCCGACCCCACCTGGGAATCGGCGCCGTGTGCCGACCTCCAGATGCACACCACGTGGAGCGACGGGATCCTGCCGCTGGAGGAGATGGTCGACGCGGCGCGCGCCCTCGGCAGGCCGTTCATCGCGATCACCGACCACTCGCAGGCTCTGGAGATCGCCCACGGTATGTCGGCCGAGAGGTTGACCGAGCAGGGCGGCGTGATCGACGCCTTGAACCACGCGTTCGAGGGCGCCGGCGATCCGTTCCGCATCCTGCGATCGCAGGAGGTAGACCTGTTCGCCGACGGCTCGATCGACATGGACGACGATTCGTTGTCGAGCCTCGACCTCGTGCTGGGCGCGTTCCACTCGGCGCTGCGGGTCAAGGAGGACCAGACCGAGCGCTACGTCGCGGCGCTAAGGCAACCTCGGCTCCACGTGCTCGCGCACCCGAAGGCGCGGATGTACGGGCGTCGGCCCGGTCTGAACGCCGACTGGCATCGCGTGTTCGCCGAGGCGGCGGCGCAGGGCAAGGCGGTCGAGCTCGACGCGACCGTGTGGCGCCAGGACCTGAACGTCGAGCTCGCCACGATCGCACGCGAGGAGGGCGTCGAGTGGTACTCGATCGGCAGTGACGCGCACCGGGCCGAGGAGCTCGAGCTCCTGCCGTTCGGGATGGCGACCGCGGTGCTGGCCGGCATCCCCCGCGAACGGATCCTCAACTACCGGCCGGTCGAGTTCGTCCGTGCGTGGGCGCACGGAGAAACCTGATCCGTGCTCGGTACGATGACCTCATGACCGGGACGTCGCTCCCGCAGGCCGCGCGCGAGCTCCTCGAAGGCGACGCCGTCGCCCACGTGGTCACGCTGAACGAGGACGGCTCGCCTCAGGTGACCGCCGCCTGGGTCGGGATGGACGGCGACGAGATCGTGCTGGCGACCCTGCCCGACCAGCGCAAGCTTCGGAACCTTCGCCGGGATCCGCGCATCGCGCTCTCGGTCGAGTCGTCCACTATGGACGCGTGGGGCCTCCGCGAGTACCTGGTCGTCTACGGGACGGCGCGCGTGACCGAGGGGGGCGCCGCGGAGATGCTGCAGCATCTCGCGCACACCTACCTCGGCCCCGACGTCGTGTTCCCGAACATGCCCGACCCGCCGCCGGGGTTCGTCACCAGGATCACGCCGGAGCGCATCGGCGGCGTCGGACCCTGGGCTGACGGGGGTCCCTAGGCCCGTCCGGAACCCATCGGCGATTCACGCCGAACGAGCCGAGATGCTTCGTCCCACGGATCTCCATTGGGGGGGTCATGTGCGGGCCTCCTCACGCCGATAAGGAAGAACCGATGACATCGCGACAAGACACCAGTCGTTGGCGTCGACTGATCCCTTTCGGGATCGGTCTGGCACTGCTCACGGCGTCAGCTGGTTCGGCCATCGCCGGGGGGAGCGAGACGAAGGTCTTCGGGACGTCGCGCCGGTCCGAGGACTGGGCCTCCGCCGGGACCGGCTTCACGGCGCTCAACCAGCGCAAGGCCGGCACCTTCGAGAGCACCGTCCTCCTCGTCCCCGACGGCGGGAGGGCCGCGCAGGTGAATATCGACGGAACCAACGCCGACTATCCGATCATCGAGATGGGGAACGCACACCTGGGCAACGTGCTGCTGTTCTCGCAGTGGCGCGGCCGAGGGCAGGGGGACATCAAGATCTATGACCTCGTCTCCGGCACCTTCGTCGAGGCCCCCTCCGGGGTGAACACCAGCGCATGGGAGAACCGGCCGTCGGTCTCAGGCGACCATCTCCTGTTCGGGCGTGGCCCGGCGAACAAGCCCTCGACCCGGGCGGTGCTGTACGACCTGGCCTCGGGAACGTCTGACGTCATCGCGAAGGCGGACTACGTCTGGGTCGGGCCGGTGAACGGCGACTGGATCGTCTACCAGGAGTGCAACCGGTCCTGCCCGATCTACCGGTATCAGATCTCCACCGAGCAGCGGACCACCGTCCCGGTCCCTCGGAAGTGGAACTACTTCCCGATCATCGACGACGACGGGACCGTCTACTTCGGGGCGAGTGGGTGGGACTGTGGCCTGAACGTGCGCCTGATGAGCCACGTACCCGGAGCACCGTCGTCGACTGTGGTCCAGCGGTTCCCAGACGGCATCGACATCTTCCCGAGCGACGTCGTCGACCACGAGATCTACTTCGGGCGCTACAACTGCCGTCAGGAGCAGGGCGACATCTACCGACTGACCCCCTGAACGCCGTCAGCGCTTGACGTCGTGGCGCAGGAACACGAAACCGTTGTCGAAACGGCGTTCGTCAACCAACTCGAGATCGACGCGCACGTCGCGTGGGAGGGCGGGGTTGCCGCCGCCCACGACGATCGGAGCGAGGAACAGGAAGGTCTCGTCGATCAGCCCGGCCCGGAAGGCCTCGGCAGCGAGATGCGGGCCGCCGATGCTCAGGTCGCGTTCAGATGACGACTTCATCTGCCGAACGGCCTCGGGGTCGAACGTCCGCTCGATGCGCGTCCGGGCGCTCGACACCGTCTCGAGCATCGAGGAGTAGACGACCTTGTCCGCCGAGCGCCAGATCTCGGCGAAGTCGCGGATGAACGAGGGCTGGTCGTCCAGGGAAAGCGTCTCCCATGCGACCAGCACCTCGTACATCCGGCGTCCGTACAGGTGCGTCCCGACCGGCCGATCGAGCTCGTTGACGAGAGTGTGGACCTCCTCGTCGGGTTCCGCCCAATCGAAGCCGCCCTGCTCATCGGCGACGTAGCCGTCGAGCGACGCGAGCATCAGGTAGGTCAGCTTGGCCACGGTCGGATCGACCCTACTGGCCCGAGGACGCGACCTTCCACAGGTAGCCGTCGGGGTCGCTGAAGTAGCCGAAGGTGCCCCAATCGGTCGCCGCGACCTCCTTCACGACCTCGGCGCCGGCGGCCACGGCGTCCTTCATAGCCTGGTTCACGGCCTCGCCGGAGGGAACGATGTAGTGGAACGAGACGCCCCGGAACCCCGAGCCCTCGGCTGACACGCCCGCGTCGGCTGCGGCGGCCTCGCGCTCGTACAGGGCGAGCGAGGACGATCCCTCGCCCAGGTCGAGCCTGACGAAGTTCGGGTAGTCCTGGTCGATCGTGCAGCCCAGGCCCTCTCCGTAGAACTTCTTGGATCGGTCGAGGCTCTCGACCCCGAGCATGATCGCGGTTACCTGTACTGGCATGGTGTTCTCCTTTCCCTGTGGCTCGAACACCGTCACACCACTGACGAAACCCGGCCGCGCGATGTGACCGGTGTCGAGATCCCATCCTATGGGTCGGTGGTCGGCCCCCGGCAAGCCTGTTTCGCCGAGTCCGCAGTAGGGTGATCGGAAGGACCGATCGATGGCTGGAAGGAGGCCGACGATGGACAAGGTCGTGCATTTCGAGATCCCGGTCGACGACACCGGGCGGGCCAAGGAGTTCTACGGCTCCGTCTTCGATTGGGAGCTCGCCGACGCGGACATGGGCGGCGGGAACATGTACACCACCCTGATGACGGTGCCCGTCGACGAGAAGACCCGGATCCCGATGGAGCCGGGCGCCATCAACGGCGGCATGATGCAGCGGTCCAAGGACACGCCAGCCCCCGTCGTCACCGTCGGCGTCGACGCGATCGACGACACCTTGAAGAAGATCGAGGCGGGCGGCGGCAGCGTCGTGCAGCCGAGAACCGAGATACCGAACATGGGCGCCTTCGCGTACTTCAAGGACAGCGAGGGCAACGTCGTCGGGCTGTGGGAGACGCTCTGACCGACTGACCGCGCCTACACGGCTCGCGGATCCGCGATCCAGTCCGGGAACAGGCCGCCCTGGAGGCCGTGGATGTCGATCGACGCGCGCCCGGTCCCGTCGGGACGGATCACGTATAGGTCGTAGCCGGAGACGAGGAGTTCCTCGCCATCGGGCGACCACGTCATGAACTGCCCGAACTCGCTCGTGACCCGTTGGAGCCCGGTCCCGTCGGCTTTCACGACCCACACATCGAGGTGGGGTCCGATGTCGCCGGTCCTTCGGAAGGCCTGGGCGTCGGCGAGGCTGCTCCCGTCCGGCGCCCACGGGCGCTCGTCCGCTCGCCGTGTTCATCCGCATGCCGCTCCGGGGTACGGTGATGCCGGCCGGCCGAGTCAAAGGAGGTCGTCGATGGCGGCATGGACCGATGAGGAGCTGGGGCGCATCGGCGAGGCGGAGGAGCTCCAGCTCGCCTCCGAACGCCCGGACGGGACGCTGCGGCCATTCGTGACGATCTGGGTCGTCCGAGTCGACGACGGGCTATACGTACGCTCCGCCCACGGCTCCACCAACCCGTGGTACGTCCGCGCGAAGGCGAGCGGTGTGGGTCGCGTTCGCGCCGGAGGCCTGGAGCGGGATGTCACGTTCGCCGACCCAGCGAGCGGGATGGAGGCCGACGTCGACGCCGCCTACCACGCGAAATACGACCGGCACGGGCCCGAGATCGTCGGGACCGTCGTCGGCGATCGGGCTCACCCAACGACGATCGGGCTCGAGCAGCGTCCCACGAGCGCGTAGCGATGGACGCCCCCGAAACCGAACGCGAGCAGCGGGTCACCCCGCTGGAGCTGTTCTTCGACCTCGTGGTCGTGTTCGCGTTCACGCAGGTGACCCAGCTCATGTCGCGCGACCTCACCTGGCGTGGGATCGGCCACGGACTGCTCGTGCTGGCCGCGATCTGGTGGGCGTGGACGGGCTACGCCTGGCTCACGAACACGCTCGAGCCCGAGGAGTTCGGCGTCCGGGCCGGGATGTTCGCGGCGATGGCCGCGATGCTCGTGTCCGCGCTCGCCGTCCCCGGCGCGTTCGGAGACGACGCGGTGCTGTTCGGCGTCGCCTACGTGGTCGTGCGCCTGCTGAACCTCGTGCTCGATGCGATGGCCGGCAAGCGCGATCCCAACCTGCTCCTGGCGCTGCGAGGGTTCGCGCCGGCGGCCACGATCGGGGCGGCGTTCGTCCTGGTGGCAGGGTTCTTCGACGGGCCCGCGGAGACGTCGCTCTGGGTCGTCGCGCTCGCGTTCCTGTACGGGGGAGCCCTCATCGGCCGTGGGCGCGGCTGGCACATCTCACCCGCGCACTTCGCCGAGCGTCACGGGCTCATCGTCATCATCGCGCTCGGGGAATCGCTCGTTGCGCTCGGCGTCGGCGCGTCCGGACGGTCTCTCACCCCGGGTATCGTCGCGGCCGCGGTCCTGGCCGTCGTGGTGATCGCTACGCTCTGGTGGGCCTACTTTGACGTCATCGCCATCCTCGCGCAGCGTGAGCTCTCGAAGACGAGCGGCGCGGTCCGCGCCCGACTGGCACGCGACGTCTACAGCTACTTGCACATGCCGATGATCGCGGGGATCGTCCTGTTCGCGCTCGGCCTCAAGACGACCATCGCCCACGTGGGCGATCCGCTGGACGCGGTGCCCGCCGCAGCCCTGTGCGGCGGCCTGGGCGTGTATTTCCTCACGCACGTGGTCCAGCGGATCCGCATGGTCCACTTCATCCGCCACACCTCGGACGAGCGCCCCGGTTGGATCGGGCCCGGCCGGCTGGCGGCGGGCATCGCCATGCTGGCGGTGATCCCCGCCGCGCTCGTGCTTCCCGCGCTCGCGTCCCTCGCGCTCGTGACGGCGGTTTGCTGCGCGCTCGTCGCCTGGGACGTCATCCACTACCGCGAGCACCGCGCCGAAGTTCGGCGAGCGCGCCCCTGACCGGCACGGTCGAGTTCGCACCGTTGCACCTCTGTGTCATCATCGGGTCACCGCGCCTGCGCAAGGCGGCAGGTACCGTCGCTCAGGAGCGACTACGAGAGGAGGAGGACATCGACGCCGGGCCGGGGGGACACGTGACGGGTTCCACGTTCGCGTTGATCCACGGGGCGGGCGATGTCGGCTGGTACTGGCATCTGGTGGAGGCCGAACTGCGTGAACGTGGCCACGACGTCGTGGCGCCGGATCTGCCGTGTGACGACGACGCGGCCGGGCTCGCAGAATACGCGGACGCCGTGGTTCGCGCGATCGGCGACCGGACCGATCCGGTCGTGGTCGCCCAGTCGCTCGGCGGCTTCACGGCCCCGCTGGTGTGCGAGCGGGTCTCGGTCAGGCTTGTGGTGCTCGTCGCACCCATGATCCCGGATCCGAACGAGGCGCCGGTGGACTATTGGTCCGATACGAGGTACGGGGACGAGGGAGCCGAGTGGTACGACGACGAGATCGACATGTTCTATCAGGACGTTCCGCCTGAGCTTGCGTCGGAAGCGCTTCGCCGAGGTCGGACGCAGTCCGAAGCTCGGATGGGTGAGCCGTCCCCGCTCGAGGCCTGGCCCGACGTTCCGACTCGGGTGCTGTTGTGCCGAGACGACCGCCTCTTACCGCCGGGCTTCGTTCGGCGCGTCGCGCAGGAGCGGCTCGGCATCGTGCCCGACGAGATGGACGGGGGACACACGCCCGCGCTCAGCCATCCGAAGGAGCTGGCGGACAGGCTCGAGGCCTACGCGGCCGAGATGGTGACGGGTTTGCCCTCGACGAACTCCCGGGCGCCGAGGGGCGTACTGCGGCTAGGCTCACGCGGCCGTTCATCGACGAAGGGAGTCCCATGAGCGTCACGCGCGGGCCGATGTCAGATCCGCATGAGATCAAGATCTTCGACCGGGGACACGTCGACGTCGTCAAGATCGGAACGGCCACGATCAACCGCAACACGTTCGAACCCGGATGGCGGTGGTCCACGTCCGTCAAGCCGATCGCCGGCACCGAGTCCTGTCAAGCCCACCACGTCGGCGTCATCCTCTCGGGCAGGCTCGGCGTCGAGACCGACGACGGCGATGGCGTCGAGATCGGTCCGGGCGAGGCCTACGAGATCGAGCCGGGCCACGACGGGTGGGTCGTCGGCGACGAGCCGGTCATCTCGATCGAATTCCTCGGGTCGGTCACCTAGCAGCCGGTCCGTTCCAGCGGACGACGATCCGTCCCCGGAGCTCCTGCAGCGGCCCGCCCATGCGGCGCGCCGGAGCGAGCGCCGGCCGCGCGGACGCCGCTCGTCGAGCGCGCCGACGCGTCGGCGGAACGAGAGGATCTGCCGCAGCGTGAGGGCGAGTCGAGATGCGGTCATGTCGCCTCGCCGCGAGGGAGCATTCCACATCGATATCACGGCGGTCCTCGGCCGCGCCGACGGGGCGATGAGTTCGGACGCGACGTATCGTCCCCTTCCCGGAACACACGAGGGGGAGGAGTGGGCCGATGGAGACGGTGACCTCGAAGGACGGCACGACGATCGCGTTCGACAGAGTGGGTTCGGGACCGCCGGTCCTGTTCGTGTGCGGCGCCTCGGTCGCTCGAGGCTCGAACGCCCAGCTCGCCGAGCTCCTCGCGACCGACCTCACCGTCTTCAACATGGACCGCCGGGGACGCGGCGACAGCACGGACACGCCGCCGTACGCGATCGAGCGCGAGGTCGAGGACATCGCAGCCGTCATCGAGGCGGCGGGCGGGTCGGCGAGCGTGTGGGGCTCCTCGTCCGGCGGGGCCCTGGCCTTGATCGCTGCCGACCGGGGGCTGCCGATCTCGAGGCTCGCGCTATGGGAGCCGCCGTTCGTGCCCAAGGGTTTCCCGAAACCTCCATCGGATCAGGTCGAGCAGTACGAGACGATGATCGCCGAGGGACGTCGCGGCGACGCGGTCGAGTACTTCATGACCAAGGTGGTCGGCATGCCCGCCGAGTTCGCCGCGCAGGCACAATCCCAGCCGTGGTGGGGAGCGACCGAGGCGATCGCGCACACGCTGTCGTACGACGCGAGGATCATGCGCTCGATGGACGATCCTGCACCGCTCGCCGCCCGGGTGCAGGCCCCGACGCTCGTGGTCGCCGGCACGATCGTCCCATGGATGAGCGTAGCGGCGACCGCGCTCGCCGACGCCCTCCCCAACGGCCAGGTCCGGATCCTGGAGGGACAGAGCCACGACGTAGATCCGAACCTGCTCGCCCCGGTGCTAAACGAGTTCTTCGCGTGATCGGGTCCGCGTGCCCTCGGCAAGAATCGAACCTGCGACCCGCGGTCTAGGAACCCCCGAAGGCCGACGATGCGAGTCGACCGAGAGACATTCGTGCTGGCAGTGGCAGGGGTACCTCAGTGAGCGGCCAACCGTTCGACGCTGGTGGCACAAGCTGGCCACAACGGCAGAGCCTCGACGAGTCCCGATGAGCTCGATAGGCGCCTCCGAGCGCGCCTGAGGAGCGCTCGGCCCCGCACCCGCGCTGAGCTGCTCCACGTCCCACGCTGCCTGACCTCGAGCGCGCTGAGCGGATCGGAGAGTTCAGGAGCTACCCGCAAGGTCGCACCTTCGCCGAGTTGCTGATCGACTCCGTCGTCACATCTTCGCCACATGGATCGCTGAACACCCCCAAGCGACGAGCCGTATGGCCTTTTGACGGGCCCGAAGGGCCGAAGGGAAGGAGGCAGCCATGTCCAGGATCATCCAGCGAGGGTTCCTCGCCGCGCTCCTGGTCGGTGTCGTCGCGGTCCCAGGGGTAGCGGTCGCGGCAGCGAACCCCTCGACGACCGGGCAGCCCTCGCAGTCCTGCCTCAGTCAGAGCGCGCCGGCCGAGCCCGGCCGTTCCGCCTCAGCTCGGGGATCGGCGTTCAATGAGAACGGCGGTATCGCCGGTGGCGTCTACGCGGGCAGCCCCGGCACGCCATCCGCGGCGAACGGCAGCTCGAACGCGGTCTCTCAGTACGACGTGGCGTGCTACCAGGTGAGCCAGCACTAGCAAAGGCTCGACCGGGGAGCAGGATGGTGGATAAGGCGGGAGGGCCGGGGCATCGTTCCCCGGCCCATCCCCCTGGAGACCGTTGGGAAGACCGTCCCGCATAGCGAGCGGCCCGTCTGCGAACCCGGCGCCGCCTTCGAACGTGACGACCGGCGCGAGCACCAGTGCGACGTTCTCGCCGGAGAACGTCCGGGAATTAGGGGTCGCGTACAGACTGCCGCTGGCGTCCCGGTACTGTTACCGGCCGTGAGCTTCCAACGAGGTGACGTGGTAAGTCGGCGGGAGGTCTACCGAGGGATACCCCACCTGATCTACCCTGTCCGCGTCGTCGAAGATGCGGGGGATCGCCTGACGGTGTTCCTCGCGTCCGGGACGCCGTTCTCCTCGCCCGTGGGGAGTTGGCCGTGGTCAGAAGAAGGACATCCGTGGGCGGCGCGGGGCCGTTGGGATGGTCACGGGGTCCTTCAAATGCTGAGCGCGGTCGAGCCGTTCTCCACTTGGGTCTTCTGGGAGGGCGAGGAGCGAGCGCTGAACGCCTGGTACATCAATCTGCAGGAGCCGTTCAGGCGAACGCCCGATGGCATCGACTCACAGGATCTAGAGCTGGACTTCGTCGTTGCACCCGATGGCTCGTGGCACGAGAAGGACGACGAGCTGCTTGACGACTGGATGGTGAAGGGCCGCTGGACCGCCGAGGAGGTTGCACGTATCCGGGAGATCGGAGTGCGTGTGGAGACCCAGCTGCGCGCCGGGCTGCATTGGTGGGATGAGCGCTGGGCATCGTGGGAACCTCCGAAGCACTGGGAGCCATGGGGTCAGGCGGAGGCTGGAGCGGGCTAACCTTCAAGTGCGTCCAAATGAGCTCGAGCAGCAGTTGCGATCACCGCGGGCCTCGATCGCGCGCGCAAACGCGGAGCGAAAGCGCTGGCGGCTCTTCGACTACGCACCGCCTAAAGCGAATAGCCGCCACGTATTGGGAGCACCCTTCAGCGTGTGTTCCCCTCGATCGTTGAAGACCAGACGTGAGCCCGCGGTCAGTTCCTTGATCGTTTGGGAAACCAAGACTTCCGACGGTTCGGCAAGAGCGCAAACGCGAGCGCCGATCAGGACCGCCATGCCGCCGGTCTTCCCGTCAATCGTCTCCACCTCTCCCGTGTGGACCATGGCTCGCACCTCCAGCCCGATGGGCCTCGCTGCCTCGATGATCGTGGAGAGGCAGTAGCGGCGCGGGCGGGCCTGGTCGTCGCCTCGGGGGAATCCTCAAGGCCACACCTGCGAGACTGGAAGGCGTGGGCGCGGAACCGCAGAACGAGATCGGGTCTGATTCGGAATCGCCGCTGATCGATGCGGTGATCTGGCTCGTCGCGCTCGGATCTACAGCGGCGATCATGTGGTACTCCCTGGGACCGGCGCCTCCTGGACACGGAGTGGACAAGGCCCTACATGCCATCGCCTACTTCATCAATGCGCTTGCGATCCTTCTCGCCGTGGTCTGGCGGCCAGGTCGGGAAGGTTGTCTGAAGGACCTGGCGGTCCCGGTTGCCCTGTGCGTCCTGATTGCCGGTGGCTTGATCGAGGTAGCCCAGGGCAGCCTCGTCCACCGAGACAAGCAACTTGCCGATTGGGCCGCCGATGCCGTAGGCGTCGCGCTCGCCCTGCTTCTGGTCATCGCGCTTCGGTGGGCGATCGAGAGGAGGCCGGTGGAGGGTATCGACTCTTGAGCGCCGACTCCGTGAGCGCATGGACGCCCCGGTTCCCCGCGCCGAGTTGCTCCACGTCCACATGCTCCTGGCCATCAACCGCGTCGGCTCCATTGCCACAGTCTGACCACGACGTCGGCCGCCACCAGCACCAAGGTTGTCCGAACAGCCCATGAGTCGCCGGTCGTGGCGGCGATCGCCAGGGCGCCAACCACGATCACAACGGCGAGTACCCGTCCAGCCATCCGCCAACGTTCCATCGATCC
>Ga0114129_10001074_pt1 | contig 35913 bp, 27 predicted proteins | sample RhiMetdeltSRZDD1_FD_80071 | JGI IMG/M metagenome (GOLD analysis project Ga0114129, IMG submission 80071) | Populus rhizosphere microbial communities from Tennessee, USA - Rhizosphere MetaG P. deltoides SRZDD1 (version 2) (version 2) | ecosystem: Host-associated > Plants > Roots > Rhizosphere >...
AAAGGGAAAAGGGAAAAGGGAAAAGGGAAAAGGGAAAAGGAAACGGATAACGGAGACGAAACGCGGGTAACGAGAAGTTGCGATACAGAATCGATAATCACACGTGTTTGTTACCGCGGCTCGGATTAGATTTGGCGGTCTTTACGCTGGTGGTAAGCATCGCGACCCACTCGGAGGCCTCTTGAACGAGCGGAGCGGCGCGCCCACGTAGCGGAGGTTCGGAGTGGGCGATCAATCTAAGCCAGTATCTGGCCTCACGCGCTTCTTTTAGTGCGATGAATTCCTTGGCGATGAAGTCCGGTTTCGTTTGTCCATCCGCTGACTCCTCCAGGTTCGCACCCATGGAACCGGCCCAGTCGACAAGTTGCCCGGCGAGACGGCGGATGATGTAATCGCGGTTGGCGACAATACGACAGAAGGCGACGACGTCACTGGCAAACATGAACGAACGGTCTCGGAAGTCATACGGCTTGTCCATGCCTGAGGATTGGGCAAGCTACGTACCGACACAGAACTGGCTTGTTCTTGGCAGGGACGTGGTCCGAAGTCGCGGTTTCCGCAACTCCCGAACATTCCGCGTATCGCAATCTTTGCTACATCCCTCCCTCTTCCATTTCTCCCAGTTTTCCCTTTTCCCTTTTCCCTTGACTCGTCTTCATGAGCAGCCTGACGCATGCAATTCGGACGCTCAGGGCCATGCCAATCACAACGGGCGTGGCCATCGCGACGCTGGGAGTCGGCATCGCGGCCACGACGACGATGTTCAGCGTTGTCTACGCGGCGCTGGTGCGGCCGCTCCCTTTCTTCGAGCCGGAACGCCTGCTGATGCTCTACGTCGTCCGTACCACACCAAGAACCGGCACGGTACAAGTGCGGTGGCCGTTCGCAAAAATCACAGCGCTCAAGGAAGCTGCGCAATCGTTCGATGCCGTCGCGGCGTACACGACCAACGAGTCGGTGAGCGTTGCCGGTGATGTCGGTGCGGAACAGGTCAACTCCGAGTTCGTTTCCGCTGCGTACCTGGGGATCCTGCGCGTGCCACTTGCGGCTGGACGCAATTTCACGAACGAGGAAGAACAACCGGGACATCCGGTTGCGATTGCGAGCGCCGAGCTATGGCGGCGGCAGTTCGGCGAGGCTGGCTTCGTGCCGAACCGCACGCTCACCGTCAATGCCGTGCCTCTGACGATCGTGGGCCTGTTGCCCGGCTCGTTTCAGGGGTTGAGTGGACGCGCGCGGCTATGGATTCCGACGGGCATGGCGCCGCAGCTTACCTATCGCGACTATCTGACGACCCCGCAGCACTTCATCAGCGTGATCGCCCGTCTCAAACCGGGTGCGTCGCTCGAACAGGCGAACCAGGAACTGGCGGCGATCGGGCCCCGCTTGCCCAACGAGCCGAATCCAGCGGGCGAACCTGCAACGTGGAGCGCCGTCGCACGGAAGCTCGGAGACGCGCGGATCGATCCCGAGCTGCGGCGCTCCTCGCTCGTCCTGTTCGCGGCGGTCGCCTGCCTGCTGCTCGTCACGTGCCTCAATGTTGCGGCGCTGCTGCTGACGCGCGCGAGGCTCCGCCGCCGCGAGATTGCCATTTGCCTGTCGCTGGGCGCAGGACGATGGCGGATCGTGCGGCAGTTCCTGACCGAAACGGCCTTGCTCTCGGCCAGCGGCGCAGGCGTGGGCGCCCTGCTCGCCGCATGGGGCATCACGTGGTTCCGGCGCTTCTCTCCCGACATGCTCGGCCCCACGCATACTGGCTACGTTCAACTCGCCGGGTTCGCGTCGCCTGTGATGGACGCGCCGGCGCTGCTGTGCACCGCAGGCCTGGCAGTCGCGTGCACCGTCGTCGTCGGACTTGCGCCAGCGCTCCAGACTGGAAATACGGATCCGGCAACCGCGCTCGCGGAATCGACGCGATCCGCAACGTCGGCCGGTCAGGGGCGATCACTCGGCATCCTCGCGGCCGCACAAATCGCGCTCGCGGTGCTGCTCGTCGCGGGAGCGCTGCTACTGCTTGCGACATTTCTTCGGTTGCAGCAGACGCGCGTCGGCTTCGAGCCGTCGAATGTGCTCGTGTTCTGGGTGGAGCCTCCGGGATCCAAGTACGCGCCGCAGGACGGACCGAGAGTCATCGAACGGATCCTCATGCGCGTACGAAGTGTTCCGGGAGTTTCACTCGCGACGGTCAACCGGTGCACGCCGTTCAGCACGAGCTGCGCGCGAACGATCGTTTTCTTTCCCGGGCGGCCTGCGTCGCCTTCGTTGGCGCCCGTCGTCGGACGCCACTACGTCTCGGCAGATTACTTCCGCGTTCTCGGGATTCGCCTCGTCAGTGGCCGCGCGCTGACCGACGAGGACCGCGCAGGCCGACCGGCCGTCACCGTCGTGAACGAGACCGCTGCGCGGCGGTTCTGGCCTGGTGAGAACCCGATCGGCAAACGTGTATGGTTCGGATCGGGCACGCCGTTCGTGGATCCGGCGCGGCCCGTCGAGGTCGTGGGTGTCGTCGCCGACGTGAAGTATTCGCCGCTCGATCAACCAGGGCCCGACTTCTACACCTCGTACCTCCAATTCGCGTATCCGGACACGGCCGTGATCGTCAAGGCCGCCGGCGATCCGTTCACCCTCGTTCCGGTGCTCAGAGCTGCCGTTGCGTCGATCGATCCGTCGACGCCGGTATACGATGCGCGGCTGCTCGATGACCGCGTCGCCGAATCGCTCTCTCGGCCGCGGGTGACCGCGTTCGGCATGATCGCGTTCGCGGGAATCACAACGTTCCTTGCGGCCATGGGAATCTTCGGCGCGATTTCCGCGGGTGTCGCGGCGCGCACCCGCGAGCTTGCGATTCGCCTTGCGCTTGGCGCGTCGGCGAGAGGATTGCGAAGGCTCGTCATCGCGCAAGCGCTGCGATTGGCGGTCGCCGGCAGCGCTGCGGGACTCGTCGCCGGCTGGATCGTCTGGCATGCAGTGCGAGGCGTGCTCGAGGGTGTCACGTCTGCGAATCCGGTGCTGGTCGCGACGGCGACGGCATTCATGATTGCTGTCGCTGCGATGGCCGCATTCCTGCCAGCTCGCCGGGCTGGCGCGACGGATCCGGCCGTGGCGCTTCGCGCCGAGTGACGATGGAGATCGGCTTTTGGCTCAGGGCTCGCGGCTTTTGGCGCTACCTGTAAACGAGATGCAGCTACCGACTCATGACCACCACGGCTTACTTCGGATTCGTTTGCGTTCGCATGAGCTTGTAGGGCGCGGCCTTCAGGCCGCGCCGCGCGGGCGGGGTCTGAATGAAGACCCCGCCCCACAGCAACGACAGTGAACTCTGGGATCGATAGAAGCAGTGATTGAGCGCCGAGAGACGCACAGAACTCCAGAACGCAAGTCGCCCAAAGCCCAGAGCCTTGAGCCCAAAGCCTGAGATCGAACAATGTTCACCGACTTCCGTTACGCACTGCGCACACTCTCGAAGAATCCCGGCTTCGCGGCCGCGGCGATCGTGACGCTGGCGCTCGGCATCGGCCTGAACGTCACGGTCTTCTCGATACTGAACGCGCTGCTGCTCAAACCGCTCCCGGTTCCCGAGTCGAATCGGCTCGTGTGGATCACCGGCCTCTCCACGGGGCCTGACCCCGTCAGGGAAAACCTGACGTACGCCGACATCGTGGATTTCCGGAGCGCCACCAACGCATTCAGCGACATCTGCGCGTACGCCGAAACACCAGTTGCCGTTCGCGCGGGGTCGCAGGCGCTGCGCGTCACGGGACAGATCGTGACGGGCAACTATTTCTCGACGCTCCGCGTGTCGGCCGCACCAGGGCGATTGCTGTCGATTGACGATGAAAAGCGAGCCGGCGACGAACACGTAGCCGTGATCAGTCACAGCCTCTGGGAGCGTGTTTTCCAGAGCAGTCCGCACGCGGTCGGCGCGCCGATTGAAATCAATGGCCAGCCCTTCTCGGTCGTTGGAGTGGCTTCGCGAGCGTTCAGCGGCGCGGACATCCTTTCTCCGGCCGACGTGTGGGTTCCAATCTCGGCGGCATCGCGTGTCATGTCGATCGAGCGGCCGTACGGGCGCGCCTCATGGTGGCTGCGCGGTCTGGGACGGCTTGCGCCGGGTGTGAGCGCGAGTCAAGCCGCGGTCGTGCTGCGCGGCCTCGCAACGGGGATCGCGCAGGCATACCCGGCGACGCACCAGGGCTTCAGCGTCAGGCTCGACGCGGTCCGTGGTGTGAATCCCGGCGATCAGGAAAAACTCGGTGCGCTGGTTATCCTGCCGGCGGTGCCGTTGAGCATCCTGTTGATTGCGTGTGCAAACGTCGCGAATCTGCTGCTGGCGCGCGGCGTCTCGAGGGGACGCGAGATTGCCGTCCGCAAGGCGCTCGGGGCGACACGGTGGCAGCTCGTTCGTCAGCTCATGGTCGAGAGCGCAACACTCGCGACGCTGAGCGGCGCGGCAAGCCTCCTGCTGTCCCTCTGGACGCCGGAGCTCCTCGTGAGAATAGCCGGTGCGCCGCTCACGGCGGACTTCACGCCGGATCGGCGGGTCGTGGCCGTCGCGCTCGTCATCAGTGCAGTCACCGCACTCGCGTTCGGCCTGGTTCCGGCGTTCAGGCTGTCGCGGCTGCCGGGCACGTTCCTCCGCGCCGAGCCGGGAGCGACTGGCGGCGTTGCGAAGTCAGCGCGGTTGCAGCGCATGCTCGTCGGCGGCCAGCTCGCGCTCTCGCTGGTGCTCGTCATTGCGGATGCACTGTTCATCGAGAGCGTCGCGCGTGCGCGTCGCGCGCCGGTCGGCTTCGAGACCCAGGGGCTCGTCACGCTGTCCATGGATCTCCGGATGCAGCGTTACAACGACGATCGCGCGAACACGTTCTGCCGCGCGCTGCTCGATCGTGCAGGCGCCGTTGCCGCCGTTCGCTCGGCGACGTTTGCCGCGTTCGTTCCGCTCGGCGGTCGGGTGATGTTCATGCCGTACTTCGCGGACGGCCAGCCTCTCGATCCTCAGGCGAGAACTCCGACCGTCGCGGTGAATATGGTCGGCCCGTCGTTCTTCGAGACGCTTCGGTTGCCGATTCGACGTGGACGCGCGATCGACGAACGTGACCTGTCGTCGACGCCGCGCGCCGTGGTGATTAGCGAGGCGATGGCATCACGTCTCGCGCCGGGAAAAGACGCAATCGGCTTGCGGTTCAGCCTTGGCAGCCCAGGCGCCCCGTCGGTCGAAGTCGTCGGTGTCGCGGCGAACGTGATCCTCGACGAGTTCAACGAAGCGCCCCGCCCGATCGTCTACATTCCTCACGATCGACGGCCGGGTGAGATCTCACTCATCGCCTCGACGAGAGTGACTCCGGGAATCGCGCCGAAGGAGCTCGAAGCCGCCATCCACGCGATCGATCCCGCGGTTGCCGTCTTCGAGTCGAGGAGCATGGCGCAGCATCTCGCGGATCGCACCGACGCCGAGCGCGGCCTCTCGCGGCTGCTCGCGGTTGCCGGCGCGCTCGCGCTCGGCCTGGCAGCACTCGGCCTGTACGGAATCATGGCGTATGCGGTGACCCGCAGGACCCGAGAGATTGGCGTACGGGTCGCCCTGGGAGCGCGGCCTGGCGACGTGATCCGCCTGTTCGTGCGCGAGGGCACCCGCGTGGCGCTCGCGGGCGTCATCTCGGGCCTCCTGCCAGGGCTGGCGTTGACGTTCCTGCTCGCGAACGTGCTGTTCGGGGTTCGCCCCGCGGATCCGGTGGCGATCGTCGGAGCGGTTGCGGCCTTGATGGCGACTGCTCTGGTCGCCTCGTACTTGCCGGCGCGCCGCGCGCTGCGCGTCGATCCGATTGCGGCGCTTCGCGCGGAGTAAAGGTAAAGGGGACAAGGGAAAGGGATAACGCCCAGATTCGGCCGTAAACATGAACCTTCATCGTCATCTCTTTCCCCTTCGGTTCTCCTCATTTCCCTTTTCCCTTGTCCCTTTTCCCTTGTCCCTTGTCCCTTTTCCCTTGTCCCTTTTCCCTTTTCCCTTTTCCCTTTTCCCTTGAAAGAGTTCTCCCATGTTTACCGACTTCCGCTACGCCCTGCGCACGCTCTCGAAGAGCCCCGGCTTTGCCGTGATCGCCATCCTCACGCTTGCGCTCGGGATTGGCGCTAACACGGCAATCTTCAGCGTGGTCAACGGGGTGCTGCTACGGCCGCTGCCGTTCCGCGATTCCGATCGGATCGTCGACGTGTGGACGTCGACGAAAGACGAACAGCGCGGCAATCACTCTGCGGGTGACTTCATCGACCTGCAGCAGTCAAATCAATCGCTCGCAGCACTGGCTGGGTATCGATCGAACCTGTTCAGTGCCGCGGCGCGCGGACGGGAGCCGGTCCAGCTCGCGGGCGAGTACGTCACCGTCGACTTCCTCGATGTCCTCGGGGTTTCCGCAGCCGTCGGCCGAACTTTTACGCGTGCGAGCGATGGCGGTTCGCGCGAGTCGTTTGTCGTCCTCAGCGATGAGGCGTGGCATCAACTTTTCACGCGCGACGCCCACGCCGTCGGAGAACGGATCCGCGTCAACGGCGAGCCTCACACCGTGCTCGGCGTGCTGCGGCCGAAGACCGAATGGCCGCAATCCGCGCGGATCTGGATTCTGTCGTCGAAACCGGTTCCTCCGTCGCCCATCGAGTCGTCTGATGCACAAACCGAACGCGAGGTCCAGTACTTCAATGCCATCGCCCGCCTGAAGCCGGGCATCACGCTCCAGCAGGGTCAACAAGACGTCCATCGCGTTGCGCTCGACATCCACAAACAGCATCCCCGATCGGCGGGCGCACGCGACATTCGCCTGGCGCCGATCCGCGAAGGGTTGCTCGGTGGCGTCAAATCCGGACTGCTCGTGCTGCAGTTCGCCGTCGGGCTCGTTCTGCTGATTGCGTGCGCGAACGTGTCGAGCCTGCTGATCGCGCGAGCGACCGCCCGCCGCCGCGAGCTCGCGATTCGCGCCGCGCTTGGCGCACGGCGTGGGCGTCTGATTCGACAGCTGCTGACGGAAAGCCTCGTCCTGAGCGTCATCGGCGGACTCGCCGGCCTCCTGCTTGGTACGTGGTTGACGACCCTCCTGGTGCGGGTGCTGCCGGAAGCGGTCCCGCGCGCCGGTGAGATTTCGATGGACCGCGTCGTGGCGTTCTCCACCCTCTTGACGGCACTCTTCACGGGAGCGCTATTCGGCGTCATGCCTGCGCTGCAGGCATCTCGTGCCGACGCAAATGCCGCGTTGAAGCAGGCGGGAGAACGCGGCAGCGCAGGCCGTGCTCGCGCCCGTGCCGCGATGGTGACGAGCGAAATCGCGCTCACGTTGGTGCTCCTCGTTGGCGCAGGCCTGTTGCTCAACAGCTTTCTGCGGCTGGCGCATGTCGATTCCGGCATGCGGCCCGAGAACGTGACCGTCGCAGGGCTCGTTTTGCCGCAGTCTCGCTACCCGAAAGCCGCGTCGCAAATCGAGGTGTACCGTCGGGTCGTCGAGGGCCTGTCCAGGCACGGCGAGGTGCAGGCGGTCGGTGTCGGCTTCCCGGGGCCGCTCCGGGGGAGCAACGCCAGCGCACACTTCGAGATCGAGCGTCGACGATCGGCGGGCCGGTCCGATCGTCCCTTCGCGCATATCGGGACCGTCTCCGGTGGATATTTCGCGGCGATGGGCGTGCCCTTGCTGGCGGGACGAACATTCACTGAATCGGACACGGCGACTGCACCAGGGGTGGCGATCGTGAGTGTCACGCTTGCGCGGAAGTACTGGCCCGGCGAGAACCCGCTCGGCAGGCGTCTGCGGTTCGACGAGAGCGACAACAACTGGGCCACGGTCGTCGGTGTCGTCGGCGATGTTCGTCAGCTCGGACTTGATGAGCTGCCACCGCCGATTGTCTACATGTCCTACCAGCAGTTTCCGCTGCCGTTCACGAATATCGCCGTTCGAAGCACCGCGCCGGCGGAAGCAATCGAGCGATTCGTGAGAGCGCAGCTTGCGGCGATTGATCCGGATCTGCCGCCGAACGACATGTCGACGCTGCAGGGCGTACTCGATCGTTCGGTCGACCAGCCACGATTCAGGACGCTGCTGCTGATCGCGTTCGCTGTGCTCGCTCTCGTGCTCGCGGCAATTGGTGTCTACGGCTTGATCAGCTACTCCGTGGCGCAGCGGACGCGCGAGATCGGCATTCGGCTCGCCCTTGGTGCACAACCACGACAAGTGATGATTCCCGTGCTGCGCGAAGCGATCGCGTTGGCACTCGCCGGTATCGGCATCGGTGTCATCGCCGCGCTGGCATCCGGACGCGTGCTCTCGGGCTTTCTCTTCGACGTACGACCGACTGATCCGCTGACGCTCGCGTCCGTCGCACTCCTGCTCCTGACGGTGGCGGTGTCCGCGAGCTACGTACCGTCGCGGCGAACGCTTCGAATAGATCCGGTGACCGCGCTCCGCGCTGAATAAAGCGCCTGCGACAAGGGACAAGGGAAAGCGCCTGCGGCTGCGGCGGGCCGCGAAGGCGGTCCCGCCGCGGGCGAGCGGGGGTGGGGCCCCGCGAGCGCTGAGAAAAGACAAAGGAAAGGGAAAGGCAGAAAGGAAACCGCGACCAACCACAAGGAGAGGGACCCACAATGCTGACGGATTTCCGGCTGGCGCTGCGCACCTTCGGTCATGCCCCTGGCTTCACCGCTGTCGCCGTGCTCACGCTTGCACTGGGCGTTGGCGCAACGACGGCCGTGTTCACCGTTGTCGATGCCGTCCTCCTGCGCCCGCTCCCCTACGCGGCCGCCGATCGACTGGTCGTTGCGCGCGGCTCGCTGCCCGACCTGCGTGACCTCGCCGCCGCGAGTCAGTCGTTCGACGGCGTCGGCATCTGGGCATCGAACCTCTACAACCTCGAAGCGGGCGGCGAGCCGCAGCAGGTCCTCGGGGGCGTCGTCTCACGTGAGCTCCTGCCGCTCCTTGGGGTCGAGCCGATACTCGGACGCACGTTCTCGGAGGACGACGCCCGGACGGATACGGTCGTCGTCGGTTATGGCTTGTGGCAATCGCGATTCGGCGGCGATCCGAAGATCGTTGGCCAATCGATCCGGCTCAGTGGCACGCCGTACACGGTGGTCGGCATCACGCCGGCGTGGTTTCGATTCCCGAGCGCGGACTTTCAGCTCTGGGCCGCGTTCGGCAGCGCGGAGACGAGGGCGCCCCAGCAGGTTCGCAATCGGGCGCTTCGCATCTTCAACGCCGTTGCGCGGCTCCGGAGCGGCGTCACGCTGCAGCAGGCGCAGGCGGAAGCAACGGCCGTCAGCGCAACGCTCGCAAAGACGTATCCCACGACGAACGAGAACATCACGATCCAGTTCGAGCGGCTTCTCGATCGCCTTGTCGGCGACGCTCGTCCAGCCCTGAAGGTCCTTCTCGCGACTGTTGGTCTGTTGCTGCTCATTGCCTGCGCGAATGTCGCGAATCTCATGCTCGCGCGAACGACGGTGCGGGAGCGCGAAACGGCGATCCGCGTAGCCCTCGGCGCTGGACGCTTTCGGATCGTGCGACATCTGGCGGCCGAGAGCTTCACGCTTGCGCTCGCGGGCGGCGCACTGGGCGTGCTCGTCGCGATGTGGGGCGTCGACGCGCTTCCGTCGCTCCTCGCGGCTCGACTGCCGCGCGCAGACGGCATCAGCATCAATCTCACCGTGCTCCTCTTCGCTCTTGGCGCCACACTGCTCACGGCGTTGTCGTTCGGGTTCGCACCGGTACTGCAGACGCTCTCTGGAACAGGCAGCGCGCTCAGGGAAGGTGGACGTGGTGTTGCCGGCGGTCGGCGTGGCCGTCGCATCCGTCAGTCGATCATCGTCGTGGAGGTCGCGCTCGCGGTGATCGTGCTGATTGGCGCCGGGCTCATGGTCCGCAGCTTCGTGCTGCTGTCGAACCGCGATCCTGGGTTCGACCCTGTGGGTCTGCTCTCATTCAACGTTCAACTGATCCAGCTGCCCGATCAGGCGGCGCGAGCGCGCGCAGTCGAGGCGCTTCTGGAGCGACTTTCCGGCCTTCCAGGGGTCGAGGTCGTCGGAGGTTCGACAGGGTTTCCGAGCGTGACAGCGCAGCGCGGTACGCGCTTCGCGCTCGAGGGACGCACGCTGAACGGCGGCGAAGACACCTCGTACTTCATCGCCGCGACTCCCGGCTACTTCCAGGCCTTGCACACGCGCGTCCTGCGCGGCCGCACATTCGATCGCCGTGACGATGGCTCGTCACCGCCTGTGGCTCTCATCAACCGCAGGCTGTCGGATCTGTTGTTTGCCGGTCAGGACCCGGTCGGGCGCCGCCTGCGACTGGTGAACCCGGAGCAGCAGGACGTCTGGCGCACGATCGCCGGCGTTGTCGACGACATCCACTACGAGGGCGTCTCCGAGAACGTGCCTCCGACCATCTACACGCCGTTCTCGCAAACGCCCTTCCTGTGGCTCTACGTGATGGTCCGCACCAACGGTGAGTCTCAATCGCTCGTTCAGACGATTCGTACGGTCGTCCCGACCGTCTCTCCGACGCTGCGCGCCGCGAACCTGCGCCCGATGCGCGACGTGCTGTCCGGCGGGATTGCGGAGCCGCGGCTGAACATGCTGCTCATCTCGGGGTTCGCCCTCGTCGCGCTGCTGCTTGCCGCGATTGGGATCTACGGCGTGATTGCGTACTCGGTCGCGCAACGCGTGCACGAGATTGGGGTGAGAATGGCGCTCGGCGCCCGCCCGGGCGATGTGCTGCGGCTCGTCGTGCGGGAAGGTGTGGTCCTCGCGGCGTGCGGCACTGCCCTCGGCCTGGCCGCCGCCACGGCCGTGACACGGACGATGTCCGCGCTCCTGTTCGGCGTCACGCCGCACGATCCGATGGCGTTCATTTTGGGTGCCGCCGTGCTGCTCGTGATCGCCTCAGCGACCAGCGCGCTTCCAGCGATTCGGGCGACACGCGTGGAACCGACTATTGCGCTGCGCGCGGAATAAAGGGAAAAGGGAAAAGGGACAACGGAAAAGGCACCAGGGACAAGGAACGTAGAAAGCTGACTCGGCCTCTCCGTCTTCCCTTCTTTTTCCCTTCTCCCCTTTTCCCTTTTCCTTTCTCCCTTTTCCTTTCTCCCTTTTCCGTTTTCCCTTGACGCGACCACGATAAAATCCTCCGCATGCTCCCATCCAGGAACACATTTCTCGCGCTGATCGTGTGCGCGATCTTGGGCGCGACTCCGACCGCACAGGACGCACAGACGCCAAACGCATCGGACTCGCCGAAGGAATTCAAGGCACTGAAATATCGACTGATCGGCCCCGCCGCCGGCGGGCGCGTGTCGCGCGTGACCGGCGTGCCAGGCGATCCCACCACTTATTACGCAGCTGCAGCGTCGGGCGGCGTCTGGAAGTCGGTGGACGGGGGCGCCACGTGGAAATCGATCTTCGACGACCAGCCGATTTCGTCGATTGGATCCATTGCGGTGTCGCGATCGAATCCGAACGTCGTGTACGTCGGATCCGGAGAAGCCAACATCCGCGGCAACGTCGCTGCAGGAAATGGCATCTACAAGTCAGTCGATGCCGGCAAGACCTGGACCCACGTCTGGAAACAAGAGGGACAAGTCGGCACGATGGCCGTGCATCCGACGAACCCGGACGTGGCGTTTGCCGCCGTGCTCGGTCACGCATTCGGACCGAATCCCGAACGCGGTGTCTATCGCACGACCGACGGAGGGAAGACGTGGCAGCAAGTATTGAAGAAGGATGCAGACACCGGAGCGTCGGACGTCGCGATGGATCCCTCCAATCCGGCGATCCTGTTCGCCGGTCTCTGGCAGGCGCGGCGGCGTCCCTGGGATCTCGTCAGCGGAGGACCGGGCAGCGGCCTGTACGTCTCGCGCGACGGCGGCGACACGTGGAAGGCGCTCACCGGCAACGGCCTGCCCGAAGGAAATTGGGGAAAAATCGGGATCGCCGTCGCTCCATCAAACGGACAGCGCGTCTTCGCGCTGATCGAGGCCGAGAAGGGCGGCCTGTTCCGGTCTGACGATGGCGGCACGAATTGGGAGTTGATCAACCCGTCACGTCAGTTACGTCAGCGTGCCTGGTACTACTCCACGCTCACTGTCAATCCGCAGAATCCCGATGACATCTGGTTTCCTCAGGTGCCCATGTTGCGATCGATTGACGGCGGCAGGACCGTGAAGATCGCCAAGGGCTTTCATCACGGCGACCATCACGACATGTGGATAGATCCGGTCAACCCCAAGCGAATGATCGCCGGGAACGATGGCGGTATCGATCTGACGACCAACGGCGGTGAGACCTGGTACGCTCCGCCGCTGCCAATCGGCCAGTTCTACCACGTGAGCGTCGACAGCCGAGTGCCGTACTACGTCGCGGGCGCGATGCAGGATCTCGGTACGGCGCAAGGCCCGAGTCTCAGTCGAACTGGACGCGGGATTCCACTCAATGCGTGGTACAGCGTCGGCGGGGGTGAGGCCGGGCATGTCGTCTCCGATCCCAGCGATCCCAACGTCGTATTTGCCGGCGAGTACCTCGGCATCATCACGCGGTACGATCGCCGGACGGGTGAGTCGCGCAACGTGAGCGCGTGGCCCGAGAATCCGTCCGGTCACGGCGGTGAGGATATGCGCTACCGATTCCAGTGGACGGCGCCGATTGCGTCCTCTCCGCACGACCCGAAAGTGATCTACCACGGCGCACAGGTCGTTTTCCGGACCACCGACGGAGGACAGTCGTGGCAGGCGATCAGTCCAGACCTGACGCGCAACGACAAGTCCAAGCAGACATGGGCCGGGGGGCCGATCACCGGAGACAACACCGGCGTCGAGACGTACTGCACGGTCTTTGCTATCGCGGAATCCCCACGCCAGCAGGGATTGATCTGGGCGGGGAGCGATGACGGCCTCGTGCACGTCACGCGCGACGGCGGCAAGAACTGGTCGAATGTCACCTCGGCCATGCCGGGATTCCCTGAATGGGGCACGGTCAGCGTCATCGAGCCCTCCCCGTTCGATGCCGGCACTGCATACGTCGTCGTCGACGCGCATCGTCTGGACGACATGCGGCCGTACTTGTACAAGACGTCGGATTTCGGCAAGAGCTGGACGCGCCTCGATTCGAACCTGCCGAAGGACGTCTACCTGCACGTGCTGCGAGAGGATCCCGCGAAGCGCGGCCAGCTCTATCTGGGTACGGAGCGGGGCGTGAGGTTCTCGACCGACGACGGCCGGACCTGGACGCCGTTGAAGCTGAATCTTCCAACGGTCGCCGTTCACGATCTGGTCGTGAAGGGAGACGACCTCCTTGTCGCCACCCACGGCCGGTCCGTGTGGATACTCGACGATCTGCAGCCGATTCGCGAGATGAGAAAGGAAATCACGTCGACGTCGGTGCACCTCTTCCAGCCAGCCGACGCCGTCCGCTGGCGCCTTGGCGAGGGGACGTGGGCGGATCGCTACGCGCGTTTCTCGAACCCGCCGATGGGCGCGTCGATCTACTACTACCTGAAAGACAAACCAAAGGGAGAGCTCGCGATCGAAATCCTCGACGGGCGCAACCAGGCCGTTCGAAAGTTGAGCAGCATCCCACGCGAGCCGGACTACAGCAGCGAAGGCGATGACCCGGAAGAGCTCAAGAAGGAGGCGCTGCCAACCGAGCCTGGTGTTCAGCGCGCGGTGTGGGACTTGCGTTGGGAAGGCGCGAAGAAGATCAAAAGTGGAAAGATCGACACTGGTGACCCGGCATCAGGACCGATGGCACTTCCGGGCAATTACGCCGTGCGCCTGTCGGTCGATGGCCAGACGCTGACGGCACCGCTGACAGTCGTTCCCGATCCGATCGGCAGCGCATCACCGGCAGATCTGGAGGCTCAGCTCAGGTTCGGATTGCGTGTCCGCGACGATATCTCGAAGCTGACCGTGCTCGTCAACGACGTCCGCTCCGTGCGCGAGCAGCTCCAGGCTCGCGTCAAGGCGCTCGAGGGCCGCAAATCGGACACGGCCGTCGCCGGGCTGATCGACGCGTCCAACGAGACGATCAAGAAGGCGGATAAGCTCGAGGATCGGCTCCACAACCCAACCGCTGAAGTCGTTTACGACATCCTCGCGATGCGCGGCGGCACCCGGCTGTACTCGCGGCTGGCGCCGCTGCAGATGTGGGCAATCGAAGCCGAAGGTCCGCCGACCGCCGGGATGATGCAGGTGCTGGAGGAGCAGGAGAAGGAACTGGCTGCGCTCGAAGGCGAGACGAAGGCGTTTCTGTCGACCGATGTTGCGGCTGTGAACGTGCACGCGTCGAAGCTCGGTTTGGCGTTCGTCATCGTGCCGTAAAAGAGCCGCGGGGTCTGAAGACCCCGCGCTACAGTCCGGGACTCGTCTGACGTTCGTGATCGTGCGTGAAGGGCCGCGGGGTCTAAAAGACCCCGCGCCACAGCTCGTGACGTGGCAGCCGCCTTGCCTCGATTGTAGGGCGGGGTCTTCAGACCCCGCCGCTCTTACGCCGCCCGTTTTCGGCTACGCATCACGGCCAGGGACAGGACGAGTGTCCCCCACCCGGCCAGCGCCGCCGCCTGCGGCCATAACAGATCGAGCCCAATCCCCTTCAAGAAGATCCCGCGAACGATGACGAGGAAATATCGCAGCGGGATCAGATACGTGACCGGCTGAATCACCGCCGGCATGTTCTCGATCGGAAAGATGAATCCCGAAAGATAAATCATCGGCACCAGGAAAAAGAACGTCGCCGTCATCATCGCCTGCTGCTGCGTCTCGGAGATGGTGGAGACGAACAGGCCGAGCGAGAGCGTGCACAGGACGTACACGAGGCTCATCGCGAGCAGCAGCGCCAGACTTCCTCGAAGCGGAACCTGAAACCAGTACACCGCGACCGCAATGACGAGGAACACGTCGATGAGACCGATGAAGCCGTACGGCAGCAGCTTGCCGACGATCAGCTCCCAGCGCTTCAGCGGCGTCACGTTGAGCTGTTCGAGCGTTCCGAGCTCCTTCTCACGAACGATGGCCATCGACGTCAGGTTCGTCGTGATGAGGAGCAGGACGAGCGCGAGCACGCCAGGGATCATGAAGTGCCGGCTCTCGAGCTGCGGGTTGAACCAGACACGTATCCTTGCGTCGACGCCCGGCGCCGCTTCATCCGATGTCGGGCCCAGCAACTCCTCGGCGTACCCGGCAATGAGGCTCGTCGCGTAGCCGAGCGCCACTGTCGTCGAATTGGAATCCGTGCCGTCGGCGATGATCTGCACCGCCGCTGGCCGATGTGCCGCGACGTCGTTGCCGTAGCCGCGAGGAATCGACAGCGCCATCCACGCGCGGCCGCGCTCCAGATAGGGTTCGATCGCATTGATGCTCGTCACCGTGTCGATGACGGTGAAATTCCGCGAGGCGTCGAACTTCTCGATCAATTCGCGGCTTGCCGGCGACCGATCCCCGTCTGCCACCACGACAGGAACGTCACTCACGTCCGTCGTCGCCGCGTAGCCCAGCATCGTCAATTGAATAATTGGCGCGACGATGACCAGGCCGAACAAGCTGGGCTGCTGACGAAGCTCGAGGAATTCCTTGCGGATAAGGAATTGCAGCCGCTGCATCAGCCACGCTCCTTCGCAAGGCGCAGCGAGGCGAGAGCGAGCGTAGCGCCTGCGTAGATCGCCAATGCCGCAATCTGCGGACCCAGATGGCTCAACGCCGAGCCTTTCAGGACGATGCCCTTGAGCGCGATGAGGAAGTACCGCGCCGGCACTGCATACGTCACGAGCTGCAGCGGCCGCGGCATGCTGGAAATGGGAAAAATGAACCCCGAGAGGATGAAGGTCGGCAGGAACGCCACGAACAGCGCCATTTGAAACGCCACCTGCTGCGAATCGGCGACCGTTGAAATAACGAGACCTGTCGCGAGCGCGCCAACGAGGAACAACGACAACGCGAACACCAGCGACAGCCAGCTGCCCCGCATGGGAAGATCGAAGAGCAGCATCGACGCGAAGATCACCAACGCAGCCGAGGTCAGCGAGATCAGCAGATAAGGAATCGTCTTCCCGACGATGAACGAGAACGTGCCGATTGGCGCCATGCGCACCTGCTCGATCGTTCCCGTTTCCTTTTCGCGGACGATCGACAGAGCCGTCGACACGACGGCGGTGATCATCGAGATGTACGCGATGAGGCCAGGGACGAGATACAGCGCGCTTCGGAGCTCGGGGTTGTACCAGATCCGCGGCTCGATCGAGAGCAGCGGCGCTGGTCGATACGCGCCCGGCACGAGCTGTGCGCCGGCAGTACGAACGATGTTCGACGCATATCCCATCACAGTAGTCGCGGTGTTGGCGTTGTCGCCGTTCAGGATCACCTGGACCGGAGCGGACCGTCCGGCGACCATCTCGCGGCGGAAGCCCTCGGGGATCACGAGAACCGCGCGGACTTCGTTGACATCGAGGAGGCGCTCCATCTCGCGCGGCGAATGGACCGCAGCGACCAGATCGAAGTAGCCCGAGTTCACGAACGCAGAAACGAGAGCGCGGCTTTCCGGTGTGCCATCTCGATCCTGCACGCCGAGCCGGATGTGCCGGATGTCGAAGTTCAGCGCGTACCCGTAGAGCAGCAGGAAGAAGACCGGAATGAAAACCAGAATCAGCAGGGTACGCCGATCCCTGGCGATCTGCCGAAGTTCCTTCCGATAGACGGCAAGCGTCCGGCTCATGCCGCCGCGCCTCTGGTTTTGTCGACGATGTCGAGGAACACGTCCTCGAGAGAGGGAACGACTTCGTCAACCGCGGTCACCGTCAGGCCCGACTCGCGAAGGCGGGCTGCGATTTCATCGGTGCGGATTCGATCGCTCCTCAGCACGGCGTGCACCGCGGTGCCGAACAGGCTCGTCTTCTCGACCTCGGCCATCTCGTCGAGCGCACGCATTGCTTCCACTGGTCGATCCGCGTGCACCTCCACGATGGGCCGACCCTTGAAGATGCCTTTGACGTCGCGCGGTGTCCCAAGCGCGGCGAGCCGACCCGCGTGAATCAACGCGATGCGATGGCATCGCTCCGCCTCATCGAGATAGTGGGTCGTCACCAGCACGGTCACGTTCGCCTGCGACAAGTCGTCGATGAGCTGCCAGAACTGGCGGCGCGAGACCGGATCGACGCCACCGGTCGGCTCGTCGAGAAAGAGGATCGTCGGCTCGTGAAGGATCGCGCAGCCGAGCGCGAGCCGCTGCCGCCAGCCGCCCGCGAGCGCACGCGCCAGCGTCGATTCACGTCCTCTGAGACCGGCCATCTCCACGACGAACTGACGTCGTTCCGAGAGCCGCCTCGCATCCAGGCCATAGATTCCGCCGAAGAACCGGATGTTCTGGTCGACGGTCAGGAGCTCGTACAACGAGAAGCGCTGCGACATGTAGCCAATTCGGTGCTTGACCGCCTCGGGATTTACGGTGACGTCGATGCCGTCGACGGTTGCGGTGCCTGAGGTCGCTTGCAGGAGACCACACAGCATGCGGATCGTCGTCGACTTGCCAGCGCCGTTGCTGCCGAGGAACCCGAAGATCTCGCCGCGACGGACGTCGAACGAGAGATCGTTGACGGCGACGAAGTCCCCGAAGCGACGAGTCAGGTGTTTGACTTCGATCGCGTTCATACTCCCTTTTCCCTTTTCCCTTTCCCTTTATTTCCCCAGCGCGCGCTCGAGCCTCGCCTCGGCGAGACGCGCGTTGGCGAGTGCGCGAGTCCGATCGAGCTCGGCCTGGAGCAACGCCGTCTCCGCATCGAGGACCTCCGTGTTTGTCGCCACCCCAACCCTGAAGCGCTCGACGACGACGCGGTGCGCCTCGGTGGCGGCGCGCACTCCATCGTCGGCGGTGACGATCGCCGCGCGGCTCGAATCGACCTCGAGGCGGCGCTGCTCCACCTCGAACGTCATCTCCCGATCGAAATCGGCGATGCGCGCTGACGCCGCGCGCGCGCTTGCAGCAGCCTGGGCGCGATCCGCGCTCACGCGGCCGCCGTCCCAGAGCGACCACGTGACGTTCACGGACACATCCCACGAGTCGTGCCACTCGTCCACGCGCGGGAAGATGCGCGGATTCGGGCGCGCGTAGTCATAGCCGCCGCCGACCGCGATCTGCGGTTTGGCAGAGCCGGCGGCGGCATCGATCCGCGCGCGCGCGGACGCTTCGTGGTCCTCCAGCGCGCGCCGCTCGGCGCGTTGTAAACGCGCTTGTGCGACAAGTTGTCCGGCTTCTGGTGGCGTGGACGGTACAGTGCCCAGTGACGCTGCCGGTTCGAGTCGTTCCGTCGCATCCGCGCCAAGCAGGCGACGCAGATCGGCCTCCGCGATGCTCCGGCTGTTCGTCGCTTCGATCGACAGCAGCCGCTGGCGTGACTGCTGTGCCTCCGCTGAGAGGAGTTCGTTTGGTGGAATCAATCCTTGATCGAGGCGGCTCCGGAGATCGCGAACGTGCGCGCCAATCGTCTCCAGCGCTCGCGCCACGACCCGCTCGCTTTCTCGAGCGGTCACGAGCGCCCAGAACGCGCGCGTGATCTCCATCCGCAAATCCCCACGCGCAGCGGCGAGATCTTCACCTGTCGCTTCGCGCTCGGCGCGAGCCGCACGCTCCAACGCATCCGCCCTCCCACCGGTGTAGATCGGCCATTGGAGATCGAGCCGTGCCCGATAGTTATCCGGCACGTCGGGATAGATAACGTGCACCTGGAACGGCTGCACGATCGAGAATTCGTCGACATGATTCGTCCGCATGTAGCCGCCGACCGCCGCGATCGTCGGGAGCTTGGCCGCGGCCGCGCCCTGTTCGGCCGCTGACGCCGAGTCGCGCCGGGCCTCCAGCTCCGCGATCCGCTGGCTGTTCGCGAGTCCGCGAGCGATCGCCTCGTCCAGGGTCAGGCCAGCCGTTTGCGCGTGCACGGTGGCCCGAGAGATCGGCGCAAGCACAACGAGCAACGTCGTGCCGCACGCGGCGAGGATTGGTTTCACGTCGACCTCGACTCTGTCCGAGTAATCAGTTCAATGAAGGCGTCCTCAAGCGACGGCGCGACCGAGCGCGCCGCCAGTACATGGATGCCCTGGCGCTCCAGCTCGCGCCGCACGAAATCCGCGGGTTCGACCGGTGCTCCAGTGGCAAAGCGGACGTGCGCTCGCTCGCCAAACGCCTGAACGTCGCTCACGTGCGGCAGCCGTTCGAGGATCTCTAGCGGCGGACGTGGAGCATCCGCAATGACCTCGACCAGCGGATCGCGCCTCACGCGTCTGAGCTCGCCGGGCGCATCGACGGCCAGCAGCTTGCCGCGATGAAGCAAGGCGATGCGTGTGCATCGCTCTGCCTCGTCCAGATAAGGTGTGGCCATCACGATCGTGAGCCCGTTCGACAGGAACTCAGAGAGCAGCTTCCAGAACTCGCGGCGCGAGACGGGATCGACTCCCGTTGTCGGCTCGTCGAGGAGAAGCAGCGCGGGTTCGTGAATGAGCGTGCACGCGAGCGCGAGCTTCTGCTTCATCCCGCCGGAGAGCCGATCGGCCCGCCGCGTTCGGAACGCGGTCAGCTGCGTCATCTCGAGCAGGCGATTGCGAGCCGCTGCGTACCCGCGCACACCGTGGATCTCGGCGAAGAAAGCGATGTTCTCGTCGATCGTGAGGTCACCGTACAGACTGAATCGTTGCGAGAGGTAACCAACGCCGCCGGTGATCGCCCGGTGCTCTCGTACCGGATCCCGCCCGAGCACCGCCACGCGTCCCTTATCGCGGCCGATCAGGCCGCACGCCACGCGGATCGATGTCGTCTTCCCTGCGCCGTCCGGCCCGATCAACCCGAACATCTCGCCCTTTGTCACGCTGAACGACACGTCGTCGAGCGCACGGACGGAGCCGTACTGCTTCGTCACGCCCTCGAAATCGATCAGGGACATCTGGTTTCCTGTCGCAGCCGTGCCTGCTGACGGCAGCATCTCACCTCGGTACCTCCACCTCGACCGGCATGCCGGGCTTCAGCACGCCCTCGCGGTTGTCGGTCGTTACTTTGATCCGGTACACGAGCTTCGATCGCTCCTCGCTCGTCTGCACGTTGCGTGGCGTGAACTCGGCCTTCGGCGAGATGAACGTGATTCTCCCCTCCAGCCGCTGCCCTGCATCGGTAACGATCGCCAGCTTCTGACCGAGTTGCAGTCGCGGAACGATCGGCTCATCGACGTAGACGTTCGCCCACGCCTGGTCGAGATCCGCGACGACGATGACAGGCGTGCGCGGTGCGATGGTTTCACCGGCATCAATGAGCTTCGCCGTGACGACGCCATCGACGGGCGACCGCAGCTCGGCGTCCTTGATGCTTTTCTCGAGCGTTGCGATCTGCGCCTCCACGGTTTGGACGCGCGCTTTCGCAGCGGCAATCTCCTCGGCACGCGAGCCGGCCCGCAAGCGGGCCAACGCCTCGGTGGATGCGCGAGCACGTTCCCGCGCCGCCTGCAGCCTGGCCGCCGCCACGTCCCGCCGGGTCGCCGCATCGTCCCGCTGCTTGCGCGAGCCGGCGTTCGACTGCAGCAGCGCCTCGAATCGCTGCAGATCCGCGTTCGCCGATACTAGCTCGGCTTCCGCTGCCCGGACCTCGGCGCTGGCGGACTCGGCCAGCGCTTGCGCCTGACGGATGTCCTCGACGCGTGCCCCGGCCTGGAGCAGGCGCAGCTGCGCGAGCGCTTGATCGCGCTCCCCTTCCGCGCGGCGGATCGCCAGCTGCGTCTCGGCGGTGTCGAGCTTCAGGATCAAGTCGCCCGCCGCAACCCGATCTCCCTCGGCGACACGCAGGTCCAGCACACGGCCTCCGACTTCGGGCGCCACGCGGACTTCGGTGGCTTCGACGTAGCCAGACGCGCGGATCGGCGCGTGCGCGTCGCTTCCTCTGCAGCCGATGGCTGCCGCGAGGGAGAGCAACCCCATGAGTCGCACGAGGATCTTTCGCCGTGTCGACATCACATCCGCCCCTCGAGTACTCCGAGCGTGACCCGCTGCACGTGCGCGATCATCTCGTCGCGTCTGATGGCGCCGATTCCTCGCAAGCCGCTCTTCTCGATGCGGCTTCTCAGCTTGTCGCTCGCGAAGAACAGCAGCAGCGGCGCAACGATGCAGGCATGCAACAGCAACGGGTTCACCCGCTGAAATGCGGCGCGGTGTGCTCCCTCGGCGACGATCGCGGCAAGCGTCCGCACGATCGATACGATGTCGCGCAGGACGGGTGCATCGAGGTGCTGGCCACCTTCGGCGACCTCGCGGAACCAGATCGGTGAGAAGTGCGGCCGGGCTTCCGCCTCTATCGCAATCGCCTCGATGAAGAGCCGGATCTTCTGGTCCGGCGCGGTCCGCGATTCGGCGGCGCCGCGCACACGCGCTTCGACCGCCTGGAACATGTCACGGAGGATTTCGCGGTAGAGCGCCGCCTTGCTGCGGAAGTGGTAGTAGATCATGGCCTTGTTGACGCGCGCGGTCGCGGCAATCCGATCGACGCTGGCGCCCGCGAAGCCGCGCGCCGCGAACTCGGCGGCCGCGGCGGCCAGGAGCCGGTCGCGCGACGCCTCGCCAGCCGCCGCGATCCCGCTCGCCCGGCGGCGGGGCCGCGAGTTAACTAACTGTTTAGTTAACATCCTCTGCTCGAATCGTGAACCAGTCGCGCGCGGATGTCAAGGGACAAGGGAACAAGGGACAAGGGAAATGGGAAATCGAAGGGTCGTGGGCCCCTTGCCATCTCCATTCGCCAGTTCCAGCAGGCCGAGAGGTTTGCAGCCGGCTGTTACAGGAGCTTCTGGAGCCGCGCGTACCCGGCTCGGCTGACCGGCAATCGACGGCCGTCGCGCAGAATCGCCACGCGACTGTCCTTCGCGTAGAGCTCCACCCGCGCGATGCGATCGATGTTGAGCAGGTAGGATCGATGAATCCGGACGAACCGGTTCGGATCCAGCGATGCCTCGACGGCGGCGAGCGTCTGGTCCTTCAGGTACTGCTTCCCTTCCGTCTTGAAGCACACGTAGTCGTCTTGCGCCTCGATGTAATCGATTCGATCGACCGGCACGACGTGAACCTGGGGGCCGTCCCGAATCAGCACGCGTTCGAGCGGCCCCGACGAGCGTCGCGCATCGGCCACGAGCTCCGCGGGATTCACCGCGCCAGCTCCGTCCTCCGACCGCGCGCGAATCCGTTCCCACGCACGCGAGAGCGCTTCGGCAAAGCGCGCCTCACTGAAGGGTTTCAGCAGATAATCGATCGCGTGCACCTCGAAGGCTCGGATCGCGAACTCGTCGTAGGCCGTGGTGAAGATCACGGGGACTTCTCGGCCGATGAGTTCGAGAACCTCGAAACCGCTCAGTTTCGGCATCTGCACGTCGAGGAACAGCAGGTCCGGTGCGAGCTCGCTCACGACTTTCACCGCTTCGAACCCGTTCCCGCACTCGGCGATGATTTCCACGCCTGGATGCCGTCCCAGATACTCGCGGACGATCGCCCGCGCCAGCGGCTCGTCATCCACGATCGCGACGCGCAGCTTTTCTCCGTGTCCCATTGTTCCCTTCGCCGTCAGAAGTCAGAAGCTAGAAGTTAGGAGCGATCGTGTCTCAATCACTCTAACTTCTCACTTCTAGCTTCTGATCGGCTTCCACGCTAGATCCAGTATTCCCGGATGCAGGCACTCCAGAAAGAGCGGGCAGCGACAGCTCGACCCGAAACAGGCCGTCGCTCTCGGACACGTTCACCCAGGCCTCGTTGCCGTGCAACGTCATCAGTCGCGAGCGCACGTTGGCCAGACCTAAACCAGTCCCTGTGCGGCGCGGCCGATCGGGATCGCAGGGATTCTCGACCGTAATCGTCAAGCGGCCGCGCGTGCGTGCGGCGGCGACGCGAATGGTCCCGCCTTCCAGTGTGTGCGTGATCCCGTGCGTCACGGCGTTTTCGACGATTGGCTGGAGCAGCAGCGGCGGCACCAGGCATGCGTTGGCGCCGTCGTTCGTGACGATCTCGCCCGCCAGTCGCTCGCCAAAGCGCACCCGCTCGACCGCCAGAAACCGATCGATCAGGTTCAACTCACGAGCGAGCGTGATCCGTTCCTCTCCTGAAAGCGCAAGGCTTTCGCGCAGGAACTCCGCGAGCAGCAGGCACATCCGGCGCGCGCCTGCCGGATCCGCCGCCGTCAACGCGCTGATCGAGTGCAGGCTGTTGAAGAGGAAGTGAGGATCGATCTGCGTGCGGAGGAGTCGCAGCTCCGCCTCGCGCGCGAGCACCTGCACCTGGAGCGCACGCCGCTCCGCCTCGCGGGAGTGCTCGAAGGCGACGAGCAGATAGCTGATGGCAAGTGACAGGAGGTACAGGAGCACGCCGAGAGAGAAGAACAACGCGTGCAGGCCTGCCGTTTCGTAGGTCAGCGACGGCACCAAGCGCCGCTCGGCGAGCACGCGTATCCACGCGCGCGCCAGGAACGACCACGCGGCGCTCGAGATCAGCGCGGCACTGAAAGCGGTGGCGACTATGCGGAGCGCGCCGGTGCCGCTGAGCGGCGAGCTGCGCGACACATACCAGGCTGACAGGCAGACAAACGCATACGCAGTCGCGAGTGGAAGCGCGATGATCAGCGCCCGCCAGGTATCCAGCCTGGTGAGCACGATCAGCAGCACCGCCAGCAACGCACCGACCAGCACCCAGAGGCCGAGATACAGCGCAAGGCGGCGGCGAGCCAGCAGAGGGTGCATGGCGTTTCAGTTTTTCACCTCCACCCCGCCCATGATCGCGAAGCCGCGCAGCGTCAAGCGGTGTGCGGTCGCGCCTTGCGTCGGGCGCGTCTTGTCTTCCACGCCGCCAAGCAGCGCGCCGACGCGGGCCGAAACCGTCCAATCCTCCGGCACTCGGATCTCGATGCCGCCCCACAGCGCAAACACTTCGATGACGGCGTCTCCGTTGATCGCGGCCTGCCGCAGATCGATTTCACAGCCCCCGAGGATTGCCGTCAAGTCTCCCCCGCGAAACGTGCGCGAGTTGCTGCGGCGTACCACTCCACCAAGAATCGCGACGGCGTTGATCGACGAATTCCCATCTCCGGCGGGAATTCGCTTGCGGCCCGTGACGCCCTGCCAGACGAGATAAATGCCAAAGAACACGAGGAGAAGGGGCCACATGTCGCGAAAGCTGATGCGGATGACGGCCGTCTGCTCCAGCAGCAGCCAGATGCCTGCGAGCGTGAAGATGAACCCGCCGAAGGCGCCGCCGATGCCGTCGCGTGACTGCCAAAGCTTCAGAAGGCCAATGGCAATGAGGCCCACCGGCCAGTACCGAGCGTAATCGTACGCCTCGAGCAGGCCAAGGTTCTCGACCATGAACAGGACGCCGGCGCCAATGATGAGAAGGCCGAGCAAGAGCTGCGGCGTCAGCCGCGGGCGTTCGCTTCGGGCCTGGAGGTCGTTGCCGTCCGTCATGATCGGTGCTCCTGCTGCTGGGGCGGCCTCGCGCTGACGTCGAGATCGGTCTGTGCGGCTGGGTGACTGGCGGTGCGGCGTGAATCGACCGCGTGCCACACGATCATCAGCCCGGCGCCAATCACGAGCAGCGGCCAGGATGTGGCGTACGTAAATCCGAAGAGGCGATACTCGCTGATGAGACCCCAGACACCGAGATAGAGCAGCCACAAACCCGCGCGCGTGCGTCGCTGCCTCGGACGCGCCGGCGCCCGATCCAGAAGACGCGCCGTCCCGATCGCCATCAGGATCAGCGGCCACATATGGCTCGTGAATCGAAACTCCGCGTCAATCACCCGATCGGCGAGCAACGACATGCTAACGACAATCACGACTAGACCTGCGATGACGCGACCCTGACCCTGCGGGTGGCAGTCCATCTGTCCCATGTCTCGACGATACGCCGCCTCTGCACGTATCGCAGGCGTTTTCCGGTGAATGCCCTCACATCGTCGGTAAATGGGGACCGAAGAACCGGTAACTCGGTGGCTCGGTAGCTCGGTCGTTCGGTGGCTCGCTGAAGTGGCGGGCTTCGCCGTTCGGTGTTCATGCCGCGCCGTGAGCCCGGGCTCATGATGACTTGGTAGGTCGGTCGCCGTCGTCCTTTGGCAGTCGCTCGGACTCCAATCCAGCGAGATACCGAACTACCGAGCCCCCGAGCCCCCGAGCCCCGAGCGACCGAGCCACCGAGCGACCGAGACCTGCTAAGATCCAGCCGTATGCGATCAAAGCGATTTCCCGTACTGGTGCTGATTCTGGCGGTCCTCGTTCCGACCGCCGTGGACGCAGGTCCGCTGCAGGACGATTTGAAGGCTCGACGCGCGCGTGCGATGGAGCGGCTCGGCCCCGATGCGCTCGCGATCTTCTGGAGCGCGCCGACGCGCACGTACTCGCTCGACGTCGACTACGAATATCGGCAGGACAGTAATCTGCTGTATCTCACCGGCATCGATCAGCAGGACACGATCCTCGTGCTGATGCCCGGCAACGAAACCCGGCGTGAAGTCCTCTTCATCCGGGAACCGGATGCGCGCCGTGAACACTGGAACGGTCACAGCCTGACGCCGGACGAAGCGACGGCGCAAAGCGCCATCCCGACCGTGATGACGGCGAGCCAGTTCGAGCCGTTCATCACCGCAACGTTGTCGAAGCGGCCAATGGGCGGCAGCACCAGCGAGTACACGAAGTACTTCGACGCGCTGACACAGAATCGCGCCAAGGTCGCGCTGCTGCTCGAACCGGGCAGTCTCAGTGCGCCACCAGGACTCGTGACCCAGTTCGCTTCGAAAGTTCGCGAGCGGTTCTTCGGATTTGCCGTGGAGGACGCGACGCCTATTCTCGCGGAGCTCCGACAAATCAAGACCGGCTACGAGCAGGATGTACTGCGTAAGAGCGTCGCGATCTCGAGCGAGGCACACCGCGCGGGCATGAAGGCCGCGGCGCCAGGTAAGTTCGAGTACCAGGTCGAAGCCGCGATCGAGTACGTCTATCTCGAGAACGGCGCCATGAGCTGGGGCTATCCTTCGATTGTCGGCAGTGGCCCCAACGCGACGATCCTCCACTACGAGAAGTCGAGCCGCCGAATGGAGGCGGGGGATCTGCTTCTCGTCGATGCGGCGGCGAATTACCAGGGGTATACCGGTGACATCACGCGAACATATCCGGTGAACGGACGGTTCACGCGCGAACAGCGGGACATCTACGAAATCGTCCTTGCGGCGCAGGAAGCGGGCATTGCGGCTGCAAAACGTGGAAATCCCCTCAGCGCGATTCAGGCGGCGTGTGACGAGGCGCTGCGTGCAGGGCTGGTGCGGCTCGGGCTGGTGACCGATCCGAAAGGACAGCAGTTCAAGACGTGGGCGACTCATGGTGTATCCCACTGGATCGGCGTGGACGTGCACGACGTCGGCCGTCTCCGTGAGCTTGCCCCCGGGATGGCATTCACGATCGAGCCGGGGATCTACATTCGCGACGCCGCCCTGGACAATCTGCCGAAGACTCCGGAGAACCTTGCGTTCATCGAGAAAGTCCGGCCGATGGTTGCCAAGTACCGGAACCTTGGCGTACGGATCGAGGATTCATTCCTGGTGACGGAGTCGGGACTGGAGCGGCTCTCGTCGAACGTGCCGCGGACGATCGAGGAAATCGAAAGCTTTCTGAAGCAGAACAGCACCGCGCGACGCTGACACGGAGCTACTTGTCGGGCAGGCCGGCTGCCTGGCGCGCCTTTCGAAGGGCCTCGAGCGCCTCCTGAACTTCCTTCTTCGCCGCTTCACGGGCACGCGCGTCTTTCGCCTCCTGATAGTGTGCGATGGCTTTCTGGAGCGCCCACTTCAGCGCAACCGAGGTGGCGGCCACGACCAGCCCCTCTTTGTTGCTGAAGGCTGCATAGCCCTGCACATCCTTGGGCGTGACCATGTCGAGGAATTCCTGGTGCGTCATGCCGCCATATGGCACAGGCCCTTTCCAGAACTCGGGCCCAAGGATGTCTTCGATGGTTGGTTTCTCGCCGAAGATCTCGACTCGAAAAACCGGCCGTCCCTCTGTGATCCGGAGTGCCGGCGGATGCTCCAGTGCACGCTGAATCCGGTCGAGGGACACCGGCAGCTCGTTGGGGTCGATTGGCGTCGAAGCGGCGGCCTGTTTGGGTGACGAATCGTCCGCAGTTGTGGACGACGACGGCTGTTGAGGGGCAGCAGCTGTGAGCGCGGTAATCAGGAGCAGGAGATGAAAGCCCATGCCGCGTACGTGTTTGGACGATTCTCCTCGACTTGTGGCTTCAAGAATAGTGCCTTTTGTTCACGGGTGGGACGTCGGCTGTTCGTAACTGGACAAAGCCCACCAAAGCCGAGGGCTGAGATCGCCGTAACTCATTGAGAGTGAGCGCTTGGCCACGTCACCCCCGCGGCATGGCGTTCGCTCGGGAGACTCACGCGCGGCCGTCCGGGGCGACCCCCGGTCTGCGAAGCCCTGGCAGGCCGCTAAAAGACGGCTGTTGGGAAATGCGCAAATGGGAGATGGCAAATGTATAAGGTTTTCCCATTTCCCATCTTCCATGTCCCATTCACGATGCGTTTTTCAGCATCCTGCGAGCTAAAGGACTCCCATGCAGGACATCCGCTACGCACTGCGTCTCTGCAGCAAGTCTTCCGGATTCGTCGCGGTCGCCGTCATCACGCTCGCGCTCGGCATCGGCGCAAACACCGCGATCTTCAGCGTCGTCAACGCACTGTTGATTCGACCCCTGCCTTATCCCGACGCTGACAGGCTCGTCATGGTGTGGCAGGACATGACCGTCCGCGGTGGCCCGCCCAAGGAATATGCAACCCCCGGCAATTTCGTCGACTGGAAGACGCAGGGGACCCTGTTCGACGGTGTGACCGCGATGACGGGCTGGCAGCCGACGCTGTCCGGAAATGGTGAGCCGGAACCGTTGCTCGGCGAGCAGGTGTCGCACGAGTATTTCGCCGTGCTGGGTGTGCAGCCTGCGATTGGCCGAACATTCACGCCACAGGAGGACGTGCCGGGGGCACCGCGAGTCGTCATCCTTTCTCATGCGTTGTGGGAACGTCGATTTGGCAGCGATCGAGGAATCGTCGGCCGGTCGGTCGTCCTTGGCGGCGAGCCGCACGAAGTGACTGGCGTGATGCCGGCCGGGTTCCGGCCTGGTGTGCTTCCGACTGCCCAGGTGTGGCGGCCGCGCCGGCTCGATCTTGCCAAGCCGGCACGCGGTCTCGTCATCCTTCGTGTCGTTGCGCGGCTGAAGTCTGGTGTCACGCCCGAGCAGGCGGCGTCTTCTGCTGCGGTACTTGCCCGACAACTCGAGCAGGCGCATCCGGACTCGAACAAGAACGCTGGCATTCGAATCGATACGCTCCAGAACGAGGTGATTGGCGACGTCCGCCTGGGATTGCTGGTTCTGCTCGGCGCTGTGGCGTTCGTGCTGCTCATCGCCTGCGTCAACGTCGCCAATCTCCTGCTCGCGCGGGCCGCCGGACGCGGACGCGAGATAGCCGTCCGCATGACGCTCGGTGCCGCTCGCGCTCGCGTCATTCGGCAGCTGCTCACCGAGAGCGTGTTCCTCGCGTCGATCGGCGGTGTCCTCGGCCTCCTGCTCGGGGTCTGGGGTGTTGCCGCGCTGGTTGCGATTGCGCCGGAAGGAGCGCCGCGCCTCGACGAGATCAACCTGGACGCGCGAGTTCTCATCTTCACGGTGCTGACCACGATGGCGACCGGCATCGTGTTCGGGCTCGCGCCGGCGCTGCAGGCGTCGCGGTCGGATTTCATGCCGGCCCTGAAAGAGGGAACGCGAGGAACTGCGGGGCGCTCGGGACAACGAGCGCGGCGAAGTCTCATCGTCGGCGAAGTGAGCATCGCGCTCGTGCTCCTCGTCGCCGGCGGTCTCCTGATGCGCACGTTCCTGCGGCTCCAGTCAGCCGACCTCGGCTTCGATCCATCGAACGTACTCGTGGGTTCCGTCGCACCACCGCCGTTGGCGACATCGGGTACGCCACAACTCTCGCCGGCGCAACGACGGCAGGCCGTGCGCGAGCATCAGATCGCCTTCTACGACCAATTGCTCGAGCGCGTCTCCGCGCTGCCGGGCATCAAAATCGCTGCGCTCTCGTCGAACGTGCCGCTCGGCGGCGACAACGACATGGACGTGTATCTCGAGGGCCGTCCCGTACCGCGCGACAGCTCCGAGTCGCTCGTCACGTGGTACCGATACGTCAGCGCCGACTACCTCAAGGCGATGACGATTCCGCTCCGGCAGGGGCGCCACTTCGTTGCACGCGAGCCGACGCCGGCCGTCATCGTCAACGAAACGGCCGCGCAGCGTCTGTGGCCGGGTGATCGCGCAATTGGAAAGCGGGTGCGATTCTCTACGCAACCCGACGCGCCGTGGTTCACGGTGATTGGCATTGCGGGCGACGTCAGGTTCCGCGGCGCGCGCGGAACACCGCGGATCGAGATGTACCTCCCCTATTGGCAATTCCCTGAAGCGGGGATCACGATCGTCCTGAAGACGGCGGGTACGCCAACCATGCTCGCCGGCGGGATGCGGCAGGCGGTGCGCGACGTCGACTCATCGACGGCGGTCGCAGGTATCGCCTCGATGTCCGAAATCGTCCACGACTCGATCGCGCAGCCGCGGTTCTTCGCCGTACTCTTCGCGATCTTCGCGGCGCTCGCGATGGCGCTCGCGGCCATCGGCATCTACGGAGTGATGTCGTATGCCGTGACGCAGCGCACGTCGGAGATTGGTGTGCGCATGGCGCTCGGTGCCGGCCGCAGCGACGTCTTCAGGCTCGTCGTGGGCGATGGACTCCAGTTGGCCGCAGCCGGCGTTGCACTTGGCGTGTGCGGCGCGCTCGTTATCTTCTGGTGGGGCCGCAGTCTCCACACGCTGCTGTTCGAAGTGCGGCCGGCCGATCCGCTGACCTTCGCCGCGACCGCCGGGTTGCTGATGATGGTGGCCGCCGCGGCCTGCTTCGTCCCGGCGTGGCGCGCCACGCGAGTGGAGCCCATCGTCGCGTTGAGGGCTGAATAAAGCCGGTCGCTCGGTCGCTCGGTGGCTCGGTGGCTCGGTAGCTCGGTAGTTGGTCGCTCAATAGCTCGGAGCCTCGCTGGCTTGAAATGGTGTTGCTCAAGTTCCGCAGGGGCTTCGCATCAGAAGTCCCCATGCGTGATTGGCAGAATTCGGACTGTTGCCCGGGGACCAGCAGCACGGAGCCGCAAGCTACGCCCAACGAGCTACCGAGCCACCGAGCGACCGGCATTGCGCGGCAGCGAGCGACCGGCGCCTGTATAATTCTTAGAAACCGTGATCGATAATTCCCCGTCTAACCGACGAGGCCAGGCGGGGTCCCCAGCGCGGGTTGTGGGTGCGCTGGGGTAGAGCAGCCGGGGTCCACGCGCGTTCCTGCGCGACGATGGAACGAGCCCGGGAAGGGGTCAGCATCCATGGCGTTTTTCTCCAGATCGAGCCAGCCGGTTCCGCAGATCGAGAGTCTGCCCGTCGACGTGTCTCTCGCGCCGAACGCGCTCGTCGCCGTTCGCAATCTCGAGAAGTCCTACGCACACGGCACCAGCCGTACCTACGTGCTTCGTCGCATCAACGTCGACGTGAAGGAGGGGGAATTCATCTCGATCATGGGGCCGTCTGGCGCGGGAAAGTCGACGCTGCTGCATATCATCGGCATGCACGATAGCGCGTGGACCGGCGAGTACTACTTTCTCGATCAGCCGGTTCACAAGCTCGGCGCCAAGGAACGGGCGAAGCTGCACAAGCAGTACATCGGCTTCGTGTTCCAGAGCTATCACCTGCTCGATCACCTGACCGTTTACGAGAATCTCGACATCCCACTCTCGTACCGTGACATCAAGAAGTCCGAGCGCGAGAGCATGGTCTGCGACATCCTCGACAAGTTCGCCATCGTCGGCAAGAAGGATCTGTACCCCAATCAGCTCTCAGGCGGCCAGCAGCAGCTCGTGGCTGTCGCCCGCGCGGTCATCTCGAACCCGAAAGTGATCCTCGCCGACGAACCGACGGGCAACCTGCACTCGAGTCAGGGCAAGGAGATCATGGAGCTGTTCAAGCGGCTCAACGAGGCGGGGACGACAATCGTGCAGGTGACGCACTCGGAAACGAACGCCTCGTACGGCAGCCGGATTATCCAGCTCCGAGACGGCTGGGTCGTCGACGAATAAAGGGAAAAGAGAAAAGGGATAATGGGAAACGCAGCACCGAGAAATAACGAGAGGTCGGCGCCACTAAGGCAGCCGACCTCTTCAATTTTCCTTTCTCCCTTCTCCCTTTTCCCTTTTTCACGCGCGGGCGCGCGTCAGCCGCGCGAACTTACCAGCGCGGCTCTTTGCGCCGCCCCCCTGAGAAATCGCCGTCGTCGTAACTGCGGCCGCCACCGCCGCCGTACCCGCCGCGGCCTCGGCCACCGCCGCCGAATCCACCTTCGGGCTTCGGTCGTGCCTCATTGACCACGAGCGCCCGCCCTTCCATCTGATGCTCGTGAAACTCGCTGATCGCCTTCTGTGCGTCCTCGTCGGAGCCCATCTCGACGAAAGCGAAACCGCGGGCGCGGCCGGTCGCCATGTCTCGCATGACACGCACACTGTCGACCTTGCCGGCGCGGCTGAACAGCTCCGTGAGCTGATCTTCTGTCGTCGAGTACGGAAGGTTGCCGACGTAGAGTCTCCTGCCCATGCTGTCACTTACTCCTGCCAAATGGCGCGCGATTGTCATCAGCGATTCGTCCCCGCGCACGAAACGGAACGCCGGTCGGAAAGCTCTCGCGGATTGCGGTGCGGAAGGGTTAGGACCTGCGCAGGCAAGGGGCGGGCTCCCACTTCCGGCCGAGTATAGCAGAATGCATGCCGCAGGCTGTCTCAGCCGGGGTGCCTTCCTCGCAGGCACACCGCGCGCGAAGAACTTGATTAGAGTGAAGCTGATCCGACCACGGGACGACGGGCACGACGCCCCTGGCGGCGCGGCGACGAGATGCACGATGGTCGTAACCGCGATGACACTCGTCGTCGTTTTGCGTGCGAGGCGAACGGGCGTCCCGTTCACATACACGCGCTGTCCAGTTCCAGACCGATGACCCAGATGAGAGGCGCCGACGCGCCACCACTATCCGCGTTCACGCCGGAGGAGCGACGTCTGATCCAGCGGCTCCGTACGCCTGCTGCCGTCCAGAAGTTCCTGAACGAACTCCCGTACAACACTGAGCCTCCGCCGGGACGCGCGACGCTGCGCAGCTTTCGAGGCGTCGTCAGGCACGGGACGGCGCATTGCCTCGAGGCTGCTCTTTCGGCGGCGGTAATCCTCGAGCAACACGGCTGGCCGCCGCTCGTCCTCAGCTTCGAATCGATCGACGAGCTCGATCACGTCATTTTCGTGTATCGCCGGCACGGACGCTGGGGATCGGTCGCGCGCTCGCGGGACCCCGGCCTCCACGGTCGCCGCACAGTCTTCCGAACCGCGCGTGCTCTCGCCCTCAGCTATGTCGCCCCCTACATCGACTTGTCGGGACGCATCACCGCGTACGCGGTCGTCGACCTGCGCGTCCTGGGCAATTACGACTGGCGGCTGTCGCAGCGAAATGTCTGGAAGGTCGAACGGATGCTCCTGGATTTTCCGCATCGGCCGATCCGCAGCTCCGATCGACGAATCGATCGCCTGCGCGCTCGCTATCGCGCCTTCAAGGATCGGTTTCCGAATCACAAACCGATCTACTACGAGGGACGCGAGAAGTGGACGCCCATTCCCCGCGAGTTCTTGAACCGACCGATTCAGAAGCTAGAAGCCAGATGCTAGAGTGAAACTCGGTCGAGATCGCTCTAACTTCTAACTCCTAGATTCTGATCCATTCACCGTCGATCAATCGAGGTCGAAATCGCGTGTTGGCTTCGTGATCGGCTCGTTCCTGGCCTGCTTGAGCGCCTCGTCGAAGCGTCGCGACAACGCATCGCCGCGGGTTCGCTCGGCGGCGACGGACTGCTGGAACAGCGCCTCACGCCGTGCCGCTTCTTCCGCCAGGATTCGCTGTGCTTCGGAGAGCTCCGGCCGGTCGCCGCGCACGGGCTCTTCGTGCCGGACGACGCGCCGCAGGTTCACATCGATGACGAGCGTGGCCCGGCAGCACGGGCAATGGGTTTCGAATTCAGATTTGAGTTTCATCATGGCCTCGTTCGTGACTCTCGCGTCGTATCGGCTGACGTCACTGCGGCACTCTCTTTCCATTCCACGTCAGCGTCACAGGTTTGCCGTTCTGATCCGTTGCTGTCACTTCGACTTTGTAGACGCTCTGCCTGGCTCGGTCGTATCGCTGGCCATACGCGGTCTGGAACCCGCTGAGCGGCGCCGTCATGCGACCTCCCGCCGCGAGGAGCTGGGCCCCTCCGCGAAAATGATCGTTGACCGTGATCACCACGTTGCGCCACGGTCGCGACGTCTGGTTCTCGACGATGATCGTGCCGTCCTCGAGCCGGATCGGATCACGACGACCGCAGCTCGAGACGATCACCGCCACGACGAATATGACCATCGCCGTCCGCGCCGCGGCGCTTCGCATACGACTATGATATCGCCGATGCCTCGGGACCCTCGATCATCATCCCGCCGCGCGGGTGGTACGTCGTTGAAAGGAAAAGGCGCCCGCCTCCGCGCGTGTCGTGCCTCCCGGACCGGCGGTAGCAAATTGCGGCAGCGGTTCTGCTGATGGAGTGGACCCCGACCACGGTCCTGACACTCGCGGGCGGCGTCTTCCTCGTGTGGGTCGTTCTCGTCTTCCTCTTCACGCCAGGCATCAACTATCACCTCAGCCACCGCACGTCGGTGCACGACGACGGGTTCCTCTACACGATTCAGTCGACGTGTCAGGCCGCATTGCACCACGGCAACCGCGTGACCATTTACACGAACGGGCCCGAATTCTACCCTGCCATGCTCCAGGCCATCTGCAGAGCGACGCGCTCGATCAACATGGAGTGCTACATCTTCCAGCCAGGCCGTACCGCCAACCAGTTCATCGCAGCGCTCTCGGAGCGTGCTCGCGCCGGCGTGAACGTCACGATCGTCGTCGACGCGATAGGCAGCTTCAGCCTGTGGGGACGGCCCGTCCGCAAGTTGCGCAAGGCCGGCTGCCGGATCGCATCGTACCAACGGCCCCGGTGGTACTCGCTTGCGCGATTGAACAATCGTACGCACCGCGAGCTGCTCATTGTCGACGGCCACGTCGCGTTCACTGGCGGTGCGGGCATCGCAGACTGGTGGGCGTGCCCCCGCGGTCGCGTGGCGACCTGGCGCGACACGATGGCTCGCATCGAGGGGCCAATCGTCGCCGCACTGCAGGGCGTCAGCGCCGAGAACTGGCTGGAATGCTGCGGCGAGATCCTGACGGGCCCTGAGTACTTTCCGGACCTCTCGCCGTCGGGGACGACGACGGCGTTTGTGGTGAAGAGCTCGCCGTCGGATCGCGCGACGGCATCCAGGGTGACGTTCCAGTTGCTGATGGAGGGCGCCGACCGCGAGATTCAAATCTCCACACCGTACTTTCTGCCGGACCGGGCGCTCCGGCGAGCGCTCATCGGCATCGCCCGTCGTGGCGTCGCTGTTTCCGTCGTCGTCCCCGGACGCGCTACCGATCAGCGATGGGTGCGGCTCGCGAGCCGACGCATGTGGGGGGAGCTGCTCGAGGCCGGCATCCGAATCCACGAGTATCGCCCTGCCATGATCCACGCGAAGGTGCTGCTCGTCGACGGCCTCTGGTCCGTGATCGGCACGACGAACATCGACAACCGGTCGTTCGAGCACAACGACGAGGTCAACGTTGCGATGCGCGATCCGGCAGTGGCCACCTGTTTGCGGGAGGACTATCGGCGCGACGAGCAGAACAGCGACGCGATCACGCTCGAGCAGTGGAGGAAACGGCCGTTGTGGGAGAAGATCGTCGGACCGTTCATCTGGATTCTGGAGCGGCAGCAGTGACGGACGTGAAGAGCGGCAAACATCACGTCGACGTGAGGGTCGCGACGTACAATATCCATCGCTGCCGCGGCATGGATCGCCGGGTCATGCCGTCGCGGATCGCCGACGTGCTCCGCGAAATCGACGCCGATGTGGTGGCGCTCCAGGAAGTCGTCGGGGCCGGTCCCGAGGGCGCGGGCCAGGCCGAGGAGATCGGCGCCGCGCTCGGGATGGGGTGGGTCATGACATCGGTGCGGCATCTGCGCAAGCACCTCTTCGGCAACGTCTTGCTCAGCCGGTTCCCCATCGTTCAACACTGCCATTACGATCTCTCCTGGCGCACGTGCGAGCCGCGCGCCTGCCAACGCGCCGATCTGAGTCTCGGTCGCGGGCGCACGCTGCACGTGTACAACGTCCATCTCGGCACCGCCGTCCTCGAGCGCCGCTACCAGGCGCCGCGTCTCGCTTCGTTCGTTCACGATCGCCGCGTCGCCGGACCGAAGATCATCCTCGGTGATTTCAACGAATGGATGCGCGGCCTTGCCACGCGTACCCTCAGCTCGCTGTTCGATAGCGTCGACCTGCGCGCTCACCTCCGCCGCCGGCGCACGTATCCGGGGATCTTCCCGGTGCTGCACCTCGATCACATTTACTACGAGGGCGAGGTCGACGTCCGACGCGTGGAGCTGCCGCGCACGCGGAAAGCGCTGATGGCGTCCGATCACCTGCCGCTCGTTGCGAATCTGCGCATCGGGTACGCGGATTGAGACGCGCGGATCAACGAGACGCGGATACTCGCGGATACTCGCGGATCAAACCGGCTTTTCACGAGACGCGGGTTTTCGCGGATGCTCGCGGATCAAGCTTACCTTCACGAGACCCGGATTCTCGCGGATACTCGCGGATCAAACCGGC